>Ga0187863_10000411_pt1 | contig 37005 bp, 29 predicted proteins | sample June2016WEW_11_1_FD_132975 | JGI IMG/M metagenome (GOLD analysis project Ga0187863, IMG submission 132975) | Peatland microbial communities from SPRUCE experiment site at the Marcell Experimental Forest, Minnesota, USA - June2016WEW_11_10 | ecosystem: Environmental > Terrestrial > Soil >...
CGGGGATAGCAAGCCGGTTCAGTTGCCGGTAGAGCGCCCGGGTTTGCAGGCTCTTCCCGCTGCCCTCACCGCCCTCAAAAGTAATAAAAAGTGACATTTAAAATCTCCAATATCTTACAGCCAGTTTATCACTTGCCGTCGGGAAACGCCAGAAAATTCTCACAAGAATCCTTATGATATTTCACAGCAAATATTTTAAGTTTATTTTCAAATTGGGACTTGACAAGTTTTTAACATTGGAATATTGTTAAAAACAAATATTATCTCCATGGAGGACTTGCAGCTTCGGCTGCCAATCAGTATCTGTTTTCACTTACATAGTCTCAGCAATACCTCCACTCAAATTTGTAATTTCAGCTTGAAATTCAAATACAGCGAACAAAAATAAGGAGGGTTTATGAAAGGAAAAACAGTTTTTACCTATCTTCTGACCGCGTTGATGGTCGGCTCGCTGCTCATGGCCAGCGCCTGCAAGAGTACGTCCACCACGACGACGGCAACATCCACCACTACCGAAACGGTTAAAAACCCCGACACTTTTATCGAGGAAGTTATCGGTGACCCGCAAACACTTGACCCGGCAGCAGCTTACGATACCACCAGCGATTCCTATATTGAATTAGTCTACAATACGCTGGTCGTCTACCACAAAGACAGTACCACCCAGTTTGACCCCAGTCTGGCCGACAGCTGGACCGTATCCGCAGACGGTATGACCTACCGTTTCCACATTCGTACGGGGGTGAAATTCTCTAACGGCGACCTGCTGACTCCTGATGATGTCAAGTACTCATTTGAACGCGGGATGGTGCAGGACTATTCCGGCGGTCCGCAATGGCTGATATTCTTCCCCTTGTTCGGCGTTAACAGCTCGCGCGATGCCAACGGGAATTTGATGCCTCTGTCGCAACTTACCAGCGCCATCACCGTTGACGGCGATTACGTGCAGTTCAAACTGGATGCGCCATTCCCGCCATTCCTGCAAATTCTGGCCGGCGGGTATAGCTCTATCGTAGATAAAGCCTGGTGCATCGCGCAGGGCGACTGGGACGGGACTGAAGCTTCCTACGAAAAATTAAATAATCCCGCCGCAGATGCCTGGCCTCTGCACGAAAAAATGATGGGGACCGGGCCGTTTACCCTGAATTACTGGACCCAGGGTTCCGAAATTGCGTTCACTAAAAACACTAACTATTGGGGCCCGAAAGCCAATTTCACCAGCATCGTTGCCAAAGATGTTCAAGAATGGACCGACCGAAAGCTCGCGCTTGAAGCCGGGGATGCGGATTACGTCGATGTCGGCGTCCAGCAATATAGCGAATTGGATGGAGTTCCCGACATAACGGTCGTTAAGGGTTTACCAACCGAAGAGACCGAAGGATTTTTCTTTACGTATGATATTTCCCCTAACAGCTCCTTTATCGGCGATGGCAAACTGGACGGCGGTGGAATACCGACTAACTTCTTCACCGATATCAATATCCGTAAGGCTTTTGCTTACAGCTTCGATTACAACACCTTCATCAACCAGGTAGTTTCTGGGAATGCTGTTCAGCCTGACGGTCCGATTATTTCCGGACTAACGGACTATAATCCCAATATTCCCAAGTATACCTATGACACTGCAAAAGCCATTCAGTATTTCCAGGCTGCCTGGGGCGGGCAGGTCTGGGCCAATGGATTTACGATGACTTTGGCTTACAACAGCGGCAATACAACACGCCAGACCGCCTGCGATATCCTGGCCGCCGATATCAACGCGCTTAATCCTAAATTCCACGTCACTTCGGCCGCCCAGCAGTGGAGCAGCTACGCGTCCCAGTGGGATGCCCAACTTTTGCCCGTTTTCGTGGTTGGCTGGCTGGCGGACTACCTCGATGCCAGTGATTTTATCGAACCTTTTATGTCCACAACCGGCGCCTACTCCCAGGCTCAAGGTTACGGCAATGCGACCACCGACGCATTGATTAACGCGGCTGCGGTCGAAACCAACACGGCGAAAAGACAGGCCGATTACGACCAGTTGAGTACTCAATACTACAACGATTGCCCCGGCGTGATGATTGAACAACCCACGGTAAACCGTTACATGAGAAGCTGGGTAAAGGGTTTCTTCTATAATCCGGCGGAGGTGACCGATATCGGCTGTGACCTTTATTACCTCAGCAAGGGCAATTAACGTTCTCTGCCATTGTTAAGTTCGCAAATCGAATGCGAGTAAAAAAAGCCGGAGTCCTTCGCGGTGAAGGGCTCCGGCTACCAATATAATTTATCCCGCCGCAGGATACTTTTTTAAGGAGAACCGGAAAGAGTCCGATGGAATTTCGCACTTACCTGATTCGGCGTTTATTGCTGCTGATCCCGGTGTTAATCGGGGTAACATTCCTTATTTTTCTGCTGCTGCAATTTTTTTCGCCGGCACAGCGCGCGATGCTTTATATCCACAGCCCTCAGCAAATGCGGAACCTGGATTTAATCATTGCCAAATACGGTCTCAATCAACCTATCTGGAAACAGTACTGGACCTGGCTGTTACAGATATTTCACGGCAATCTGGGGTGGTCAACAGTGGTGGGTATGCCGGTAACCAAAGCGTTCGCCTCTTTTCTCCCGGCAACACTGGAACTGGCGATATTCGCCACCCCGTTGATTATTTTCACCGGTATCTTTTTAGGTACTAAAGCCGCCGCGAATAAAGATAAGTTGATAGACCACATCACCAGAATCGCAGCTATTGTCGGCTGGTCTTTACCGACGTTCTGGTTAGGTTTGCTGCTGCTAATGGTGTTTTACGGGTTCTTTTCCGGATTTTTGCCGCCGGAACGTTTAGGCAACGCCATGGACGCCGTCATCCATTCGTCATCATTTATCAGATATACAGGGATGAACACCATTGACGGCATCCTGAACTGGAAATGGGACGTCACCCTCGATGCTTTAAGACATCTTGTCTTGCCCGTAATCACACTTACGGTAATTAACACGGCTTTCATTATGCGCCTGATGCGTTCCAGCATGCTGGAGACGCTGGGTAAAGGGTATGTTTTAACCGCCCGGGCCAAAGGGCTGCCGGAAAGCGATGTCATCAACAAACATGCCCGCCGAAATGCGATGATTCCGATTTTAACCATCTCCGGTTATCTGTTTGCTTCTATTGTTAATGGAGTGGTTATTACCGAAAGTATATTTGATTTTAAAGGTCTGGGCTGGTGGGCATGGGAAGCCGCAGTCAACCTTGATATCCCATCCCTTTTGGCCTTTGCTTTATTCAGCGCCGTACTTTTCGTCATCACGAATCTGGTGGTTGACCTCCTTTATGTCCGCCTGGATCCGCGGGTAAGACTGGGAGCGAGCGAACAATGACGGGTTTAAAATTTTTCCTGCATAATCTGAAAAAGAATCCGCTGTCTTTCGTCGGATTCACCGTTATCTTCATCTTTGTGATTATCGCCATTTTTGCGCCGCTGATTGCCCCGACTCCCAAGGGGCAGTTTAACGCCTACATGATTCCCCGGGCCGGCTATACCACCGTCCCGAAGCCGCCCGATGCCGCGCATCCGTTCGGCACGACTGAAGGACAATATGATATTTTCTACGGCGTCATCTGGGGTACCCGCACAGCCTTTATTATCGGGCTTACGGTCATCTTCTCAATATTAATCATCGGTTTAACGCTGGGCAGTATTTCCGGTTATTTTGGCGGAGCTATTGATGAAATCATCATGCGGGTTACGGACATCTTTATGGCTTTCCCGTCTCTGATTCTGGCCATGGCTGTCACCATCGCGCTCGGTCCGAGTATTAAAACGATAATGATCGCGCTGATTGCCGTGTCCTGGCCGCCCTATGCCAGGTTGGTACGGGGAGATATTTTATCGGTCAGGGAAGAAGATTTTGTGAAGGCGGCCCGGGGTGTTGGCAGTTCACATCTGCGGATAATCATGCGGCATGTCTTACCCAATTCGATATATCCGGTGCTGATTATGGCATCGCTGGATATCGGCGCGGTGGTGCTGTCTGCCGCCGCCCTCAGTTTCCTGGGTTTAGGGGTTCCCACCGGCTATGCAGACTGGGGACAAATGATCAGCTTCTCACGCAACTGGATCGTGGGTACGGTCCACAATCCGTTTGCTTACTGGTATACGGTCGCCATCCCAGGTGTTTTCATTTTCTTTTTCGTCCTCGGCTGGAACCTGATTGGCGATGCCTTCAGGGATATCCTTGACCCGAGACTGTCGAGGAGATAAATTTGGCAGAATTAGTCAGAATCAATAATTTGAACGTCCGGTTCCACACCTACGAAGGCGTGGTACAGGCGCTGGACGGTGTCAATTTGACTATTTTCCAGGAAGAAACGCTGGGGCTGGTCGGTGAAACCGGCAGTGGTAAAACCGTGACCGGACTTTCAATATTACGCCTGATTATGCCGCCGGGTAAAATCGAAGGCGGCGAAATCTTTTTTGACGTACACGGGAACGGGCTGGTAGACCTGTTAAAAATCAGCGAACCGGAAATGCGGGACGTGCGCGGCAGCCAGATTGCGATGGTCTTCCAGGAACCGGGGTCTGCCCTGAACCCCGTTTTCACCATTGGCGACCAGCTGACGGAAGGGATCATGCTGCACCGGCGCCGCGAAATTGCCGGACTGGCCATTGACACGCTCGACCGCCGGTTGGCGGATGAAAAAACAGCCGGCTTTTTTAAACCGGGGCTCGTCACCACTCGACAGGTGCTCCGGATCGTAAAAGCCAACCCGAAGAGCCGCCTGGTTAGATTTATCCAACGGACCCCGCTGGCGCGAAGAACACTGAACGGATTGCGGGCCGAAGCCGATAAAATCGCCATCGCCATGATGCGCGAAGTGGAAATCCCGGATGCGGCCAGAATCATGAAGCATTATCCTCATGAATTGAGCGGCGGCATGAAGCAGCGGGTCGTCATCGCCATGGCATTGTGCAACAATTCAAAGTTAATTATCGCCGACGAACCGACGACTTCCCTGGACGTGACAATTCAGGTCCAGATTGTCGAATTACTTAAGAAACTGAAGCTGGAATTCAAATCCTCTTTACTTTACATCACCCATAATTTGGGCGTGGCCGCGGAAATATGCGACCGGGTGGCCGTAATGTATGCCGGCAACATTTATGAGGTTGCCGGCGTGGTGGATATTTTTAAAAACCCGCTGCATCCATACACTCAAGTGCTGATGGCCGCCGTGCCCAAACCCGGGGAAGAACCACGCGCCATCGGGGGCTCGGTGCCGGACGCGCTGGCACTACCATCCGGCTGCCGTTTCCATCCCCGCTGCAGCCAGGCCATGGATATCTGTTCGCAAATTTGTCCCAAACTGGCGGAAATCGCCCCCGGTCATTATGTCGCCTGCCATCTATTCCAAGGAGAACAAAGTGGAACTGCTCATTGAAACCAGGGACTTGAAAACATTATTCCCTATTACCAAGGGGTTATTCCACAAAGTTGTCGGGGCAGTGAGAGCGGTTGACGGCGTCAACCTGCAAATTGCGAAGGGCCAGTGGCTGGGGCTGGTGGGCGAATCCGGCTGCGGCAAAACCACGCTGGGAAAAACCATCCTGCGTTTGGTCCATTCGACATCCGGCCACATCTTTCTGGAAACACCACCGGAAGTAGTGGCACAAATCACCGCGCTGGAAGCGAAGAATAGCAGCGACAAAGAGCTGACGGCGTTAAACAACCGTTACGACCTGACAACTTATTCCGGAAACAGGCTCAAGACGCTGCGGAGTAAAATGCAGCTGGTTTACCAGGACCCATTTACTTCCCTCGACCCCCGGATGCGAATCAAAGATACGCTGCTGGAACCTATCATCGTGAACAAAATGATGGATGGTAAACATGCCTTAAAAAGAGTGATTGAAATCATGGAACTGGTTGGGCTGACAGAAAAACAACTATACCGCTACCCCCACCAGTTCAGCGGCGGACAAAGACAGCGCATCGCCATCGCCCGGGCGCTGACCCTGAATCCGGAGTTTATCGTCTTCGATGAACCAACCTCATCGCTGGATGTCTCGGTGCAGGCGCAAATATTATTACTCTTGAAAAAACTGATTAAAGAACAGAACCTGACTTATCTTTACATCACCCACGACCTTGCGGTGGCGGAGAGTGTCTGCAGCCGCATCGTGGTAATGTACCTGGGGAAAATCGTGGAAATCGGGAGCCCGGAAGAAATTTTCCATTATCCCAAGCACCCCTATACCCTGGCGCTGGTGCGGTCTACTCCGATTCCGGACCCTACCCGGGTGAGAGGGAGAATTGTCTTACGCGGCGAAGTGCCGAGCCCGTCCAATCCACCGCCGGGCTGCCGGTTCCATCCCCGCTGCGACCGGGCGCTGGACATCTGTAAAACCGACGAACCGTTGTTGCAAAATACTGCCGACAAACGAATTGTCGCCTGCTGGAATCCGGAACCGCCGGAGACCTCAGTTTAAAATCCGGCCGCAAGCCTTCCCGCGGGGATAACATGTCAAACCTTTGACGCCGCTCCGTTCTCTTGGTAGAATCTAGTAAGTTTTATCATTGAGGAGATTTGCTGACGTGAGCGGTGTAAATTCGACCGGCTGGGAAAAAATGCTGCAGGGCTATCCCTGGTTCAACGGGAAAAACCGGTTTACCCTGCCGGCTTATTCCGAGTTCATGCCGCCGCCGCGCTTCGGGCGCAGTCCTTATGGTGAATTTGATACCGAACACAGTGTGCAAAACGACCCGTTCGGCTGGTACGTCTCCGAAATCGAAGAAGAACTGCAATTAAAACCCGGTTTAACGCTGCTGGCGAATGAAATACTAAAGCAAATCGTGGAACTCGGCGAGGGAAAACCGGCTTACAACATCTCCGGACAAATGGGGCGTAACCTTCTCGATAATCCGTACTGGCCGCCGGAACTGGCTGCGCAGGCCGGGAAGCTGCCGCACGAACGCTACATTGTTTTTCTCCCTTTGGCGCTCTCTAAAACCCAGGACGATAAGGGCCGCGTGCGCTGGACTTTTTTCGGCAGCAGCGAACAGGGGCCGGAACAGGCTTTCCGGAAAAGCTTCTTTTCTTCCCCGGCCCAGGAAATCCCGGAGAAGGAAGTGCTGGCTTTTCTCTGTAATTTACTCTCCTCGGTTTATCAGGAAAATTGCCGGAATATTGCTGATTTGCCGGGCACCGGCTTCCGTTTTTTACCGGCCGCAGCCTCATCCCAGGACCGCGTGGACTTGCCGTTGCCGTCGTATTTCAAACCGTTTGTTTACGATGAAAATACCCCTGCGGAAGACATTCGCTATTTATTGACCTTCCGGCCGTTCGCCCGGCTGCCTCTGGCAATTAAAGAAAGATACCTGACCGGAAAATTAAACATCTTACCTTTCCCCGGCAGTCTGGTTTTCTGGGGTATGCCGGGTTTTATCAGCCTGCAAAAAGAAATGCCGCTGGCAATGCAGCTGCCGCTGCAGCGTTTGGCAGCGCGTCACGGCGGGCCGCACGGCATCCGCGTGCCGCAGTCCGGCAGTTTCCACGAACCCGGCCGGAATTTAAAACTGCCCGAAATCGAGGAAAAGCAGTTGCTCAACACTTATAAACGCACCAGCCGCTGGGACCGCACCCACCGCTATGAAAATGAAATAATTATGAGCGCCATCGACGATAAAGTGGCCAATGTACTTTTCAGTACCAAACTCGACGCAATGGGCCTTTACGGTAAGCCGATGGCCAAAAACTGCCAGCTGTGGACTGGTGATTTTCATTTGCTGCTGGACGGCCCGCAGGCCAATCGGGCAGAACTGGAGCGCGCCGCCGCGATTGTATCGGAGGGCGGGACATTCCATTACCGCTTCCAGTTCCCGCCGATGCGTGTCGGACTGCACGAAATTTACTGGCAGCGCCCACTGACCGCTTATTGGGACGCGGTAACCGGTGAAGCCAAAACACTGACCGGTGGACCGCTCGGCTATCTGACCGGCTATGCGGTGAATAATTCCGATATCGCGCAGCCCGTGGAATTGTGGCCGCGCCTGCTAAGGCGGGAGGCCTATCTGGCAGCGCTGCAAAACTTCGCCCACCTTGAAGAACATTACACCCATCAAACGACACTGAACGTTTTACGCGTGCTGGATACCGCCAAAATCTGGCCGCAACAATGCCTGCCGGAAAGCTTTGCGCGGCAGATGCTGCATTTGCAGGAGCACGAAACACTCAAATCATGGCTGGCCGTCCTGCCGGAAAAAGCGCAAAATACGGCAGAAGTGAAAAACCTTTGCGCTAAACTGGAGAGCTGCATCGCGGATAGCGCCGGGCCGGGAATGCAAAAAGAAAAACCGCTGACTTTCGGCCGGACTGCCGCGCGGGCCTTTGAAAAAGCATGGTGGCGTGATATTCAGATATTGTCCAGCGGCGCCTATTTGAATAAAGACAATGCCGATTGCGTCCACGACCCGGTGACGCAAAGCCACCTGACGCACCATCGCCGCGACCTGGAAAAACTGGGCAATTATCTGCTCGGACGCCACCAGCAGGCAATTCTTGACGCCGGCATGGAGGGCAAAGCTGTCTGCGGCGAATTGCCGTTTCACTGGGACACGGATTTCGATTTCTCGGATTTCGGCGGCTGGAAAAACAACCAGGAAGGCCATACCCACGAACGCGACCTGGTGGTGATTATCCCCGGACGAAACCGTCGAGAAGCGGTAATCATGTCCGACCACTACGATACCGCCTACATGGAAGACATGTACGATAAATCTTTGGGCGGCATGGGCGCGCGGCTGGCGGCCCACGGCGCGGACGACAACTGCTCGGCGACCGCGACTCTCTTGCAAGCCGCCCCGATATTTTTAAAACTGGCTAAAGAAGGCAAGCTGGAACATGATGTCTGGCTGGTGCACCTGACCGGCGAAGAATTTCCCTCCGACTGCATGGGCGCCCGCCATCTGGCTCAGGCCTTAATCGAAAAATCGCTGCAGATGAAATTGACCGGCGGAGAGACTCTGGAATTATCCAACGTCCGCATCAGGGGCATTTTTTTAATGGATATGATCGGACACAACCGCGAAAGCGAACCGGATGTCTTCCAGATTTCCCCTGGCAAAGGCCCGGCTGCGCTGCAGCTGGCATTTCAGGCACATTCCGCCAATGAATTGTGGAACGAAAGTTCGGTGAAATGGAACAAACGCCCGGGCCGGCGCGGCCGGGGCCGAGGACGACGCTCCGCGAGCGATAAAATCCCGCAGACGGCGGAATTTCTGAAACTGAAAGGTGAAGTGCGTCTCCCGGCCGACCCGCGCAGCACGCTCTTCAATACGGACGGGCAAATCTTCTCCGACTGCGGCGTGCCGGTGGTGCTTTTCATGGAAAACTACGATATCAAACGCAGCGGCTACCACGATACCAAAGACACGATGCAGAATATTGACCTGGATTACGGGGCGGCACTGGCTGCCATCGTCATTGAATCCGCGGCCAGGGCAGCCACACTGAAAAAGATTTAAACCACAAATTTACTATTGAGCCGCCGGTTATGTTTTAATTGAGGAAGAGGCAGCAAATGGCAGTAATCAAAATCCCTTACGGGCGGGAAATAATCAAACTGGAAATCGAACCGGAGCATCTGAAGGCCGTCCTGGAACCGGAATCCCAAGCCGCCGCGAAAAACGCGGAAGAAGAAATCGTGCGGCAGGCGCTGGCGGAACCGGTTGAATCTGCCCGTCTGGCGGATTTAGCCGCTAAAGTGAAACGCGTGCTGGTGATTACCAGCGACCACACCCGGCCGCTGCCGAGCAAGATTACTTTGCCCCTTTTACTGGCAGAATTAAGAAGTAAAAATCCGGAGGTGCAGGTGAAAATCCTGGTGGCCACCGGTTTTCACCGCCTGACCCGGCCGGAGGAATTAATCGCCAGATTCGGTAAGAAACTATATGACAAAGAAGACATTATCGTGCATGATTCCCGCGATCAAAAGCACCTGGTTTTCAAAGGCATTTTGCCTTCCGGCGGCGAGTTGTGGCTGAACGACCTGGTGGACTGGGCGGATTTAATCGTCGCTGAAGGGTTCATCGAACCGCACTTTTTTGCCGGTTTTTCCGGCGGGCGCAAGAGCATACTGCCCGGCATTGCCGGCACCGCCACCGTACTGGCTAATCACTGTGCCGCGTTTATCGCCAGCGAGAATGCCCGCACCGGCAACCTGGAGGAGAACCCGATACACCGGGATATGCTTTATGCTTCGGAAACGGTCGGGCTGGCTTTCATTCTCAACGTGGCCCTCGATGCCGATAAAAAAATTATCCGCGCTTGGGCCGGCCATCCCGATAAAGCACACCGTCTCGGCTGTGATTTTGTCAGCCGCCGGGCAATCGTCAGGCGGCAACTGGCGGATATTGTGATTACTTCCAACGGCGGCTATCCATTAGACCAGAATATCTATCAGGCGGTCAAGGGGATGACCTCGGCTGAAACCTGCGTGCGTGAAGGCGGCGTCATCATCATGGTGGCCGCCTGCGAAGACGGCCATGGCGGCGAAGCTTTCTACCGCTGGTTCGCCGAAGCAAAATCGCCCCAGGAAGTTACGGCCAAAATTGCCCGCATCCCCCAAAAAGACACTTTGCCCGACCAGTGGGAAGCACAAATCCTGGCCCGGGTGCTAACCAAATGCACCGTCATTTTAGTCTCCAACTTCTGTAATCCGGAAGTCGTTCGTGCGATGCACATGTGGCAGGCGCCGGACATCGTCACAGCCTTAAAAATGGCACGGGGAACGATGGGGCAGCAAGCGGAGATTACAGTCATTCCGGACGGGGTGTCCGTGATTGTAGAAAAATGAAAACCTTCCCCTCGACAGGTTCAGGTCTTCGTAAATCAGGCCCCGTTTGGCCCGGAAAGTGCAAACTAAGACGCTGTTATTGATTCCTGCATAACATTTCAATTTTATGGCGTAATTCAAGCCAGTCTCTGACTTCAAAACAGTCAAGCCCGTCGCGACCGGGCGCGTTTTTCGCGTTATACCACACCGGAAACAGACCGGCACGGATTGCCCCCGCGATATCATAATCCAGCATATCGCCGGCGAACCAGATATCTTCCGGCGGCAGCGCCATTTTTTTCACAGCGACATCAAAAATACGCCGGCTGGGCTTCCGAAAACCGTAATCGGCGCTTGAAATTACGAATGAAAACCGGTGCGCCAGGTCGTGTTTGGCCAGGTCTTCTGCCAGCAACGCCCCCGAAAAAGAAGTATTGCTGAGGATGCCCGCTTTGATATGATTGGCGGCTAATAAATCCAGGACTTCGCGTATCCCTTCCAAAGGTTTGTAACACGTAGCTGCACGCCAGAATTCCTTTTCCATTTCTTCATAGCTGATACTGAATAATATACCCAGTTTGTCATATAATAACCGATGAAAACTCTGGCAGTTGAATTCCACCATGGACTCAATACGGATACGGTCTATCTCGCGGTTTATCTCATCGGCAACAAGTTGGACTTCCCGGGCAGTGGGATGCGGAACGCTGGTGGTAAACTCAAGTAATTTGATATCGCCCGCCAGAGGATCAAATGGTCCGCCCATCACCGTATCGCCAAAATCAAAAATGACACCCGCCGGCTTACGCGTGGGCTCTAAATTTTTCAACGTTTATTCCAGCTTAATAATTACTTCCGGCGAATTCCTGATTAAAATAAACTGATGATTGGATGGCCTACTTTACCGCTTCATCCGGTTTGGTATCGATTGCCTTGACCATGATTTTCAGTCCCTGCGTCACAACGGCAGCTTCTTCCTCGCTGAGGCGGCTAAATAATTCGGACATCCGTTCCCGGCGCTTCTGCCGTAATTCCGCCACCAGCTCATCACCTTGCGGGGTAGTGCGCAGCAGCAGCACCCGCCGGTCGTCGGGGTCGCCGGTCCGGGTAATCAGATTTTTTTCTAATAATCTGTCAATAATACCGGTTACGTTTGTTGGCGTTACTTTCAGCGCGGTGGCCAGCTTGCCGGTCGTGGTGGCGCCACGGTTACTGATGAAAAAAAGCGTTTTAAGCTGCCCGATGCCCAGGTGCAACCGCATCCAGGCATCCAATTCGTATTGGCGGCGGTCGCGGTCAATCCGTCTTTGCAGTTCTACCAGTTCTTCAACTGTTTCTTTTTTCACCATATCAGCACCGCCTTATTAGTGAATGTAACATTGACAATTTATTCTATATTCAATAGACTTATATTAGATATAATACAAGTACCACATCTTAGCAGAAAATACCATATTTGTGCAATGGAGGCAATTCATGGAAGAAAAAGCCATCGTTGTCCGGAACCTGGTCAAGCAATACCCCAAAGTCAGGGCCGTAAACGACGTCTCATTCTCGGTGGATAAGGGGGAAATTTTCGGTCTGCTCGGGCCCAACGGCGCTGGTAAAACCACCACCATCCGCACCCTTTTAACTCTTATTCCGCCAACATCGGGGGAAACGCTGATATACAACGTTGACACCGCCAAAAACAGCGAAGAAGTGCGCCGGATGTGCGGCTACGTGCCGCAGGATGTCTCTGCAGACGGCGACCTGACATCTTACGAAAACGTGCTGATATCCGCCAAACTGTACGGCATGCCCCCCAACGAAAGGAAGCAGCGGATACATGACGTGTTGAATTTCCTGGAGCTGACCGACCGGGAAAATGACATGGTCAATACTTTTTCGGGCGGGATGATGCGGCGTCTGGAAATCGCCCAGGCACTGGTCAACCGTCCGAAAGTGCTCTTCCTGGATGAACCGAGCATCGGGCTCGACCCCAATGCCCGGCGTATCATCTGGGGCCTGATTAAGAAACTGCGCGATGAATATAACACCACTATTATGATGACCACCCACGATATGGGCGAAGCGGATGAGCTCTGCGACCGTATCGGCATCATGAACCGGGGGCACCTGGCCACGCTGGGTAAACCGGCCGAGTTGAAAGCCGCCGTCGGCGGCGATATCATCACCCTCAATTCCAGCAACCCGGATTGCATCCGGCAGGTAAAAGCACTCGGGTATTCCACTATCACCGATTCAACAGACGGCCATTGCGATTTAATTGTCAATAACGGCGAGACGCTCATTCCGCAGCTGCTGGAAGGACTGAAGTCTAAAGGCGTACTGGTCGAATCGGTCTCACTGAAAAAACCGACGCTGGATGACGTTTTCCTGAAATATACCGGCGCCCGCATCGAAGAAGGCGATACTTTTGCCGAAACCCGCCGCGCCCGACGCGCCTTTACGAGGAGAAGTTAATGAACGCTTTGAATGCCGTTAAAAAATATTTTGCCAATGCTTTTATCATCGCCGAGCTGGAAATACGTAAAATCCGCCACGACCAGACCCAAATCTGGGTGAGAATGGTGCAGCCCGCGCTGTGGCTGGCGATTTACGGTCTGGCGATGAGCAAACTTAACGCCATGAGCGCCAATATCCCGGCCGGCCTAACCTATCTCCAGTTCATGACCCCGGGGGTGCTCGCCCAATCCGCCCTCTTTGTCGCTATCTTTTTCGGCATTAACGTGGTCTGGGAACGCGACCTCGGCCTGTTGAACAAATTGCTTTCCACCCCGGCTTCACGTTCCTCGATTATCCTGGGTAAAGCACTTTCCGCCGGCGTCCGCGGCATTTTCCAGGCAGTGGCGGTGCTCGTCCTGGCATTGATTTTACAGGTCCATCTCATCATGAATCCTCTGGGGATTCTGGGGGTTTTCGTCGTCATTATCCTGGTCAGCATGTGTTTCTCCTGCGTCAGTATGGCCATCGCCTCGCTGGTGAAAACCCGGGAGCGCATGATGGGCTTCGGCCAGGTCATGACCATGCCGCTGTTCTTCGCCAGCAGCGCCATTTACCCGATATCAATCATGCCGTCATGGATAAGGCCGCTTGCCTACGTCAATCCGCTGACCTACTCGGTAGATGCGATGCGGGACATGCTGGCGACGGGCAACCTGCACTCTCTGCCGCTGGATTTTGCAGTAATCGTCGCCACCACCATTTTATTCCTGGTGCTCGCCAGCCTGGGACTAAAGAAAATGATATCGTAAACCATTAGATTGAACCTGATAAAAACCGGAGAGGAGACCTAAAAAAGTCTCCTCTTTTTTTCTGAGGTGAACAGATTCAATTTTTTCTGAATGGCTTTTATCTTATAGTCGTGAGTATAGTTGCCACTACTATTCCTTGACACTTTTTAAACTATTTTTCCATTGGCCATAAAGTTTACATGATCGACGGTCTCCATGATATTGACATCGTTGATTATCGTCAATACTACAGGTATATTCGGGAGCGACCAAACCGATCCACATCGCCAAAGCATATTGGCATTTCCCTTTCATTATCTCTTTCGGCTCAGACAATCCCATACGTCTATAAACCTACCGTCTGATTTCAATTCTATGGAAGGCTTCCGACAATGGCATCCCGCGTTCTTTGCTCATCGCCTCCATTTGCGCCCGTCGGGTTTTTACCCAGTTCTCCCAGTCGCCGGCGTGGTTCCCTACCTGGCTGACATGGCAGGCGATGGCTTTCATTTTTAAATCGAAAGTCTCTGTAATATCCACGTATTTGTTCGGCTCTTCCGCCCCGGTCAGGTACATTTCCCCGACCTTGAACGGCGTCAAGCCCTCGGCTTTATGTTCCGGGTAGAAAAGATGGTCGCGGCAATAGGGAAAAACGGCGTCCATGCAGACCTGTCCGGTGATGCGGTGGTCGTGGTGCCCCATATATTTGCGGGTGGGGTCGTGGGTAATCACCAACTCCGGGCGGTATTTTCTGATGAGCCGTACCAGCTCGCCGCGGAATTCCGGTCCGTCCTCCAGCCAGCCGTCGGGATGTCCCAGAAAAATGACTTCGCTGACGCCGAGAACTTTGGCCGCATCCTTTTGTTCCTGCTCCCGGATTATCGCCAGCCGCTCCGATGTCATCTCCGGGTCCGGCGTGCCCTTATCCCCGTTGGTGCAGATGACATAGACCGCCCGCCAGCCTTCGCGCACGTATTTGGCAACCGTCCCGCCCGCGCCGAATTCCGGGTCGTCCGGGTGAGCGGCGACGACCATAAATGTTTTCTTATCTTCCATCGAGTTTATCCGATTATTTTATTTTTATTTATCCATGCCCCGTTTCAAGCCGCGGAGATAGGAAATTTCGCCGGCATGCTGGTCGATATGCAGCACGGAGTAGAACAGCATTGCACCGACAATCTGTTCGAATGGCGGCTTCATTGGCGGCAGGGGTTTCCCGTCCGGTCCCATTTGCGGCGGACGCGGCGGCACTTCCACTTTCCTGTCGAAATCTTCCGGCCGCAGGCTTTCCAGATATTCCAGGGTATTTTTCCGCACGGCGGCGGCATAAGGCGTCAGGTCTTTCATATCCGGCACTACGAAATTATGGACCTGCTCGGCGGTGTAATGGGCGCCGCCGTCATCAACGGCCTTATTCATTTTCTGGTACCACTTGGCGGTTTCCCAAATTTGCGGCGTCCCCTGGATGCGGTGTACCATCGAATCCTCGGCGCGGATGGTATGGAAAAGAATCAGCCCGATGGAGTTGGCATCATTTTTCGGCTGCCACTTGATTTCCTCGGTAGTCAGGCCGTCCAGCGTCCGGTCAAGCGACCTTTTGGTCAAATCCAGTCCGGTTTTGATTATGTACTTAATTTCCATTGTAAAAATCCCCCTTTTTCCCGCGGCAATATCATCTCAAGTGCTAATATTCTATTACTTCAGGATGATAACTTCAAACGCATTCGACTTTGTGACATTCTTCGGATTATAATCGTATATCGAGGCATAAATTCCGGCAGATTAATTAAGTCATTAAGGAGATTACACATGGCCAAGATTGTTTTAATCGGTGCGGGCAGTCACGTTTTTTCACGGCATCTTATTACCGATATTCTGACCTACCCCGAACTGCGGGACGGCACGATATCGCTGATGGACGTTTCCCAGGAACCGCTGGACCTGATTACCGGTTTCGCTAAAAAACTGGTGCTCCAGAACGGCTTTAAAACTAAAATCCAGTCCACCACACGCCGCCGCGAGGCGCTGGAAGGCGCGGACTACGTTTTCGTGACCATTCAGGTCGGCGGCTCGAAAGCCACCTGGCCGGACCGGGAGCTGCCGAGGAAATACGGCGTGGACCAGGCAGTCGGCGATACCACCGGCGTCGGCGGCGTTTTCTACGGCGCGCGTCATGTGCCCGTCATCCTGGACATCTGCCGCGACATGGAAGAGCTTTGCCCTGACGCCTGGCTCTTGAATTATACCAACCCCATGTCCATCATCTGCTGGGCGGTCAACGATTACACTCATATTAAAAACGCCGGCCTCTGCCACTCCGTTCAGGGTACCGCTTCTGAGCTGGCAAAATATCTGGGTATCCCCTACGATGAGCTTTCTTACTGGGTGGCCGGTATTAACCATATGGCCTGGTTCCTGAAACTGCAGCACCACGGGCAGGACATGTATCCTTTATTAAAAGAAAAATTCAAAGACCCGGCGGTTTATTCGAACGATAATGCCCATTGGGCCGGGCCGGATATGGTCCGCGCCGAAATCTACAAGGCCTTCGGCTATTTCAATACCGAATCCAGCCGGCACATGTCGGAGTACACGCCGTACTTCCGGAAGCGGCCCGAGCTCATTGATAAATTCCTGCTCGGCGAGTCGAAGCATTTCTCTTTCGAAGGCCGGGTTAAAGAGAAGCTGGAACAGGATGCCGAAATGAAACAGCTGGCGGCCACGGATAAGAAAATCCCCCTGCAGCACAGCGGCGAGTACGGTTCGATGATTATCCGCGCGCTGGAAACCGGCATCCCCATCCGTATCAACTGCAACGTTAAAAACAACGGTTTGATCACCAACCTGCCGCAGGGCTGCTGCGTGGAAGTGCCGAGCCTGGTGGACAAAGAAGGCATCCATCCCTGCTATGTTGGGAATTTGCCGGCACAATTAGCCGCCCTCAACGTCACGGAAGTTAACGTCCACGAAATGGCGGTGCGCGGCATAATGGAAAAGGATAAAAATAAAATCTTCCAGGCCATTCTGTTGGACCCGCTGACCGGCGCCGTGCTGACGATTGATGAAACCCGCAAGATGGTGGACGAAATCTTCGCCGCTTCTCAGCAATATCTGGCGGATTACAAATAAATTAACCCAATTAATTTTCTCCTCTTAGCAAGGGCTATAGTCCCGGAGATACGAACTGGACAGATTAAGAGATGATTGCTTTTACCGGTCATAAAAAGTTCCCTTGATAAGGAGAACAAATGCCGACTTTAAATACGCTGCCTAAAAAACCGTCTGCCGTTCAAATTATTGACCTCAACGGCGAATGGACTTTGCGCCAGGCCGGGAAGAAAGAAGTCATCCCAGCCCTCGTGCCCGGCACGGTGCACACCGACCTGCTGGTCGCCGGTAAAATCCCCGACCCTTATTATCAAGACAACGAAGACCGCGTGCAGTGGATCGGCGAAGCAGACTGGATTTACAAGCGCGCTTTTAACGTACCCAAAGATTATCTGCTGAACGAGCAGGTTTTACTATGCTGCGAGGGACTGGATACGCTGGCCACGATAAAAATCAATGCCGCCGAAATCGCCCGCACAGACAACATGTTCCGTACTTACGAATTCGACGTGAAAAACCTCCTTAAAGCGGGCATAAACACCATCGAAATTCAGTTCGATTCCACAATTCCTTACATCAAGCAGCAGCAGGAGCAGCACCCGATACCCTTGCGTGACCCGCCGCACGGCGTTTTGGGGGCCAACTGGGTGCGGAAGGAACAATGTAACTATGGCTGGGATTGGGGGCCCTGTCTTCTAACCTGCGGCATCTGGCGCTCGGTCAGGATTGTTGCCGGCAGGCGGATGAAGTTCGCCGATGTCACTATCGGACAAAAACATTTGAAAGACGGCAGCGTCACTCTGGATATTAAAACCGTATTGACCGTCAAAGAACCGGTAACTTCCGCCGGGGCTTCGGTGACCGTTGCACTCGGACAAAATACGGTGGTCAAAGACAACATCGCCTTTAAAGACGGCCTGGGCAATATCCAGTTGAACATCCCCAAACCGGAATTGTGGTGGCCGAACGGCATGGGGAAACAACCGTTGTACACGGTTGCGATTAACCTGGTCAGTAAAGAAGGCACACTCCTGGACAATGTCACGCAGCGTATCGGCCTGCGTACATTGCACCTCCAGCGCAAAGCGGATAAATGGGGCGAGTCTTTCCAGTTTGCCGTCAACGGCGTGCCGTTCTTCGCCAAAGGCGCCTGCTGGATTCCCGCTGATACTTTTGCCCCGCATTTGCGACCGGCAGATTACGCCAATCTGATTCAGAGCGCCGCCGATGCCAACATGAACATGCTGCGCGTCTGGGGCGGCGGTTTTTATGAGGACGATATTTTCTATGACCTGTGCGACGAACTGGGCATCTGCGTCTGGCAGGATTTCATGTTTGCCTGCGCCACTTATCCTGCTTTTGATACATCGTTTATGGATAATGTCCACGCCGAAGCGGAGGATAATGTCCGCCGTCTGCGCCATCATCCCTCCATTGCTCTCTGGTGCGGCAACAATGAAATGGAACAGGGCTGGGTCGGCGATGTGTGGAACGACCGCCAGATGAGCTGGGCGGATTACGGCAAAATCTTCGATAAACTGCTGCCGGAAATCACCGGGAAACTCGACCCGGACCGCGATTACTGGCCGTGCAGCCCCCATTCCCCGCTCGGCGACCCGAATGATTTCAATAATCCCAATTGGGGAGATGCCCACCTCTGGGATGTCTGGCACGGCAAGAAGCCGTTTGAATGGTACCGCACCGCGCAGCACCGCTTCTGCAGCGAATTCGGCTTCCAGTCTTTCCCCGAACCGAAAACCGTTGACGGCTACACCGCGCCGCAGGATAGAAATATTACCAGCTATGTGATGGAGCACCACCAGCGCAGCGGCATCGGCAATACCACCATCATGACCTATCTGCTGGACTGGTTCCGGCTGCCGGATGAATTCGAAAACACGCTTTGGCTGAGCCAGATTCTGCAGGGCATGGCGATGAAATATGCTGTCGAGCACTGGCGGCGGAACATGCCGCGCACCATGGGCACGCTGTACTGGCAAATCAACGACTGCTGGCCCGTCGCCAGCTGGTCTTCGATTGACTATCATCACCGCTGGAAAGCCCTGCACTACATGGCCAAACAGTTTTATACGCCGCTGCTGGTTTCCGGTGTGGAAGACGCCGCCAAAGGCACGGTGGAAATTTACGTCAACAGCGATTTAATGGACACTGCAGCCGACGAATTATCCTGGACCGTCACCGATGTCCGGGGCAGCGCCATTTCCAAAGGCAAAGAAAAAATGGAAATCAAACGCGGCAGCCGCCGGGTTAATGTTCTGAACCTGGCCAAAGATATCAAACAGTACGGCGTCCGTAACCTGATGGTCTGGTTGGAACTGGCGGTCAAAGGCCAGACCGTTTCCACGAACTTTGTCACCTTTGCCCGTCCCAAGCACCTCGAACTGTGTAATCCGGATATCAAGACTGAAATCGGGCAGGCCGGCGGGAATATTGTCGTCACTCTGACCGCAAAGTCCCCGGCCCTCTGGACGTGGCTGGAACTGACCGGAGCCGATGCCCGTTTCTCGGACAATTTCTTCCACCTGCGGCCGGAAAAACCGGTAAAAATTATGGTCACATCTTCAGAACCTTTATCCGCGGCGCAAATCAGGAAAAACCTGCGGGTGCGCAGTCTGTTCGATACTTACAAATAATTTGAATATATAAAGGAGGCTGGATTTCAATGGGTTTTCGCAAGGATTTTGTCTGGGGCGTCGCTACGGCGGCTTATCAGATCGAGGGCGCGGCTTATGAGGACGGCAAAGGGCTCTCGGACTGGGACACTTTTTGCAAGAAACCGGGGAATATCTGGAACAATCAATCGGGCGATATCGCCTGCGACCATTATCATCATTTTCAGGATGACATCGACGCCATGAAACAAATCGGGGTCACCGGTTACCGGATGTCGATATCCTGGTCCCGGGTTATCCCCAACGGCACCGGCGCCGTCAACCCCAAAGGTCTCGCTTTTTACGATCAACTGGTGGATAAACTGCTGGCCGCCGGCATCACGCCTTACGTCACGGTTTTCCACTGGGATTATCCTTATGAACTTTCCTGCCGCGGCGGATGGCTGAACCCGGACAGCTCCGACTGGTTTGCCGAATATACTAAGGTGGTAGTTGACCGGCTCTCCGACCGGGTCACCAACTGGATGACCATCAACGAACCGCAGGTTTTTATCAACCACGGGCACCAGGTAGGCACCCATGCCCCCGGTTTGATGCTGCCGTTCCCGGACGTGCTGCGGGCGGCGCATAATACCTTATTGGCCCACGGGAAATGCGTGCAGGCTATCCGAGCTAATTCCAAGACCAAATGCCGCGTCGGCCTGGCGCCGGTCGGTGTCGCCTGCATCCCGGCTACCGATTCGCCGGCAGATATTGCCGCCGCCAAAAAAGCCATGTTCTCCATCGGCAGCATGAATATCTGGAACAGCAGCTCGGTCAACAAGGACGCCCGGGCCAACGCAGTGGTCGCCAAGGACATCTGGAACAATACCTGGTGGATGGACCCGATGTTCCTGGGCAAATATCCGGAAGACGGCCTGAATTTTTACGGCAGCGATGTCCCTGCGATCCGCGAAAAAGATATGTCCATCATCCACCAGCCGCTGGATTTCTTCGGGGCTAACATTTACCGCGGAGAAACCATCCGCGCCGGCAAGGACGGCCAGCCGGAATTCGTCAAAGACCCCGTCGGGCACCCCCTCACCGCCTATCACTGGGGAGTTGCCCCGGCCGCTCTCTATTGGGGGCCGAAGAATTTCTACGAGCGCTATAAACTGCCGGTTTACATGACTGAAAACGGCATGTCCAATGTCGATTGGGTGGCTCAGGACGGCAAAGTCCACGACCCGCAGCGCATCGATTTCCTGCATCGTTACCTGCTGCAGTTGCGCAAAGCTTCCGATGAAGGCGTCGATATCCGCGGCTATTTCCAGTGGTCGCTGCTGGATAATTTCGAATGGGCCAGCGGCTTCCGCGAGCGTTTCGGCATCGTCTACACCGATTACCCGACCCAGAAACGCATCCTTAAAGATTCCGCCTTGTGGTACAAAGAAGTAATTAAATCCAACGGGGCGAACCTGTAAGCTGCTTAGCTCTTTCTCCCTAATGTTGGAGAAAGCCGGATAGAGGGGGCTATCAATTTCACCCTCATCCTAACCTCCTCCCATTAAGCGAGAAGGAACTAACCGATATAAAAGGGGGGCGGTCAATTATGATTGACCGCCCCCCTTTATTAATCCAAATTATTGTCAGTCTATTATTTGCAATTCGCCAGCACGCTGTTAATCATGCCGTCCCGGTAATATGCCACCCGCTTATCAATGTCAGTGTAATCGATTTTGCCGGTCTTGATGAAGGTCTGCACGGTCTTATAATCCGGAATTGAGGCGCGGCCGCCCAGCCGTGTGCATTTAATCGCCGATACGGCGCTGGCGAACTTCGAAGATTTTTCAGCGTCCCAGCCCTGCAGCAAACCGAAAATAAATGCCCCGTGGAACACATCCCCGGCGCCGGTGGTATCCACCACATTGATATTCTTGAATGCCGGGATTTCAAAGTATTTGTCGCCGTCGAGGCCGACCACGCCTTTCGCCCCCAGCGTGAAGACAACGGTTTTCGGCCCGCGTTTCTGCACGGTTTTGCAGTTCTTTTCGTAATTTTCGTCTTTAAACAGGCCGTTATAATAATGCCGGGAACCCACAAAATAATCAATCAGACCGGTGTTCGCTTCCGTCGTCTGTTCAAAATAACCGGCATCGTCCACCACCGGGATGCCTTTCTCCCGCGCCCACTTCGCGGCCTGCACCGAAGCTTCGCCCATCGGCCCCAGGTGGATGTATTTAGCGGTGGCGATATAGTCTCTGTCAATTTCTTTTGGCGTAGGCTGCCGTCTGGTGCCGCCCTTGGCAATAAAACTGCGCTCCATTGTCGCCGTTTCCGCCACGCAGATGCAAAACGAAGTCGCCGCTCCGCCGTCTTTCAGTAAATGAGAAGTATCGATATCATGGCGCTTGAAATCGTCAATGCAGAACTGTCCGAAATAATCTTCCCCGACCAGTCCCACGATACCGCACTTGGCGCCCAGCCGGGCCGCGGCCACCAGCGCGCTGCCGACATTGCCGCCGCCCTGCCAGCTGTAATCCTTGAGCTGGGCGAAACCGCCCCTTTCCGGCATTTTCTCCATCAGCGTATTAAAATCCATCACCGGGTTTTCAATGCCAATAATATCTAATCCCATAATTCACCTTCTTCTATATATTCGCTATATTCAACGGGCGTATTAACATCCGTTCAAGATATCAATACGCCCGGTTCGAAACAAGACGCGTATAACTTAATTAATTTATTTGGCGGATTTTTCCGGCACGGTTAACAGGAACTTGTTGCGCAGGTAATCCGTCACCATTTTCTTCTGATAATCCCACATGCCGAACAGATTATCCTTTCTATCCTTGACCTGCTGGAAATCCTTGGTAGTCTGGTAGAACAGGGCAAAATATTCGGTGGCCAGGTTGAGTTTGTTGATACCCAGCCTAAAGGACTGCTTAAGCTGGTCTTCCGGGATACCGGTGCCGCCGTGTAAAACAAGCGGGGTATCGATGGCTTTGTTGATTTCCTGCAGGCGTTTCATCGCCAAATGTGGGGTCTCGACATAATAACCGTGGGCGCTGCCGATAGCGATTGCCAGGGCGTCAGCTTTGGTTTTATTGATAAAATCAACCGCCTGGTCGACGGTGGTGTACAGGTCTTCGTTCTCAAAATCGCCTTTGTTGGCGGCAATGCCGACCCGGCCCAGTTCCGCTTCCACATCCACATCCATCGCGTGCGCCGCTTTGACGATTTCGCAGGTGCCTTTAACGTTGTCCTCGAAGGAAAGCTTGGAGCCGTCGAACATCACCGAGGTAAAACCGGCTTTGATGGCGCGCATAATCGTCTCGTAAGACTGGCAGTGATCCTGGTGGAGGGCGACCGGGATTTTAGCCTTTTTAGCTTCGGCAATGGTGGCCGCGGCAAAAGCCTCGTGGCTCATGTACTTGCTCATTTCGGGATAGAGCATGATGATGACCGGCAGGTTCAGTTCCTGTCCGACTTCAATCACCCACTCGATGCTGTCGTAGTTATAGCAGTCAAAAGCCAGCGCTGCTGTCTTTTTGGCATCTACTTCTTTCAGTATTGAGGTCATTTTAACTAATGGCATGGTATCTCTCCCTTAATGTTAGTCTATTATCGTTTATACAAAATCGCGTTCGATATTGCCGATGTATTTGCAGGCTTCGTCCAGTACCGGGATAAATTTCCCGTGGATGCCGGCGACATGATGGACGTAGGGGCCGCAAACCAGCTTCCGTTCCCACTTCGGCCAGTCGTCGGTTTCAATCCAGATGTAGTTGCCTTCGGTGCTCGGACCGTCTGTGCCGACCGCCTGACCGGCGAATAATGAATATTTGCCGCCGATGGCGTCAAACCGGGCAATCGTGACGTCGCCGCCTTTTAATTCCCATTGGCCGTGGCATTCCACCATTACGCGTTTTTTCGCGTCTTTGGCCAGGGATTTCGGGAATGGGCCGCAGTGCCAGAGCAGTTCGGCGTTGTCATTAGTGGGATGGCGGACAGTGACGTCCGCCAGGAAATTCGGACTTTCGCCGCGGGCTGCCGCCGAAAGTATTGCCGAGGTAATGGCGCCGTGGACGTCGGTTTCGCAAGCCATCGGTAAGCCTTTTTCAGAAAGATCTCCAAAAATAAAACACGGGGACATCCCCAGATTCGTGCGGAATTCCGACCAGCATTCGCTGGCAAATGCCTTAATGCCGTAGGTTTTCGCCAGTTCCATCACGGCCAGCTCGAGGGCCGCCATCTTGTCGAGGTCTTCCGGTTTAATCGTACTGCAATTAATCGCTTCAGTCGTCTCGCCAACGATGTGCTTGATGGCGTCTTTTTTACTGCCGTAAATTTTGTTAAATACTGACATGATTTCCGCGGCATTAATCGGCACCACTTCCACGTTGAACTTTTCCAGCAGTTCGTCTTCATTGACGATGACGCTGTGGAATTGCCGCGGTCGCAGCGCAATCTGCCCGACGCGCATGCCGTTGAAATCTTTCATGACGGTGACCACGCGGACAAACTTTTCGATTTCTTCTTTCAGTAATGGTGAATCCAGCCAGCAGTTCCCGATATACGTGAACGGGACATGATATCGCAGTAACGCTTTGCCGCTGGCAAACAGCCCGCATTGCACATCCGTGGTGCGCCAGGCGTAATTCGGCGGGGGCGCATCGTCGCGCGGGCCCCACAGCAGGAACGGTTTGCCCATCGCTTTGCCCAGTTTGCCAACCACTTCTTCCTGGCCGAAGTTGCAGTGCGGGATAAAGAGCCCATCCACGCCTTCTTTTCGGAAATATGCTTCGATTTTGGCGACGTCTTCGGTCTCGAAGAACATGCCTTCTTTATTCAGCCACTCCAGGTCCACGATTTTCACGTCATGGATGCTGCCGAAGATTTCCTTCAGTCTGGCCATGATTTTGACTTTGTTTTTAAAGGCTTCTTTCGGGTCCGGGAATTTATCCCTTCTGACGGGCGCAATGCCGATAGTTACCTTGTAATCACGGAACTTTTCCAACTATGCTCTCCTGTCAATCAACTAAACTATTTTGATTTCCTCTTCCTTGGTCATCTTGTAGAAATAGATATCGTTGCAATAGGTTCTTTCCGGTAAGACTACCATGCAGTTGACGAAATCGTTCTTTTCGGCGAACGGCGCGCAGTGCCAGACGCCCGGGCGTAAAACTACCAGGGTTCCCTTCGGCACGCGGAAGACTTCGATTTTATCCAGCGGCACAGCCTGAGGCGGCGTAGCCGGGGCGACATGCATCAGGATATCGCCGTCCAGCGGCAGGCAGGCTTCACCGGTATGGTTGTGGCATTCCATGGCATCGATGACGTTCGCTCTTTTTTGCACGCGGGTGATGGAAAATGCCGCCTCGCCGATTTGGCCAAGGCTTAAAATTGCCATGTCGCGGTAAAATTCCACCGGGCCGAATCCCAGCTTCGGACCGGAGGGTTCCGTCATGTTGGCAAAAGTGCCGTACATGTGAAAAGCTTCGACAGTTAATTTCTTGACCGTTACTTTTTTCGCAGTTACTTTTTTGTCCATAGTCGTAATCTTACCTCAAAATATTAGATTTTTTCCCCCGGTTTATTTTAGGGCCAGGGACGCTGGCTGTTATTGGTAAGTATAGCATATCGCATTCTGAAAAATAAAATTGTAGAATCAACGGGATGGATTCATTTTTAGACGTTTGCGCTTGCACCAAAACGGTGGCAAACATGCTGTCTAAATGCATAGAATGCCTTTGTGCTGAAAATACTGCCGCCGGCGGATAATGTCATAGAATTGCCATATTATTAATCTTATTTTTATAACTTCTTAACGGGCCGTAAAGTAAAATGTAAATATATTAGGAGTTATTTTAAGTTGCTTTTGTTTTAAACGGGTAGAAATAAATAAGGAAGGTTATTAGATGAAATTAAGCGCACGAAACATCCTGAAAGGCAAAGTAACGGGACTCAAACCCGGCGCCATCAACACTGAAGTGATTCTGGAACTGCCCGGCGGGGGGCAAATCGTGTCCATCATCACAAAAGAATCCGCTGAGAATCTGGGATTAGCTGTCGGTAAAACCGCTTACGCTGTAATTAAAGCGTCCAGTGTGATGATTGGCGTGGATTAGGTTCGTTTTTTGACCTGCATTGACAGACCTGTTAAAGTAAATTTAAGTGAATTTGATTACTCTTCGAGTTAATGTACCTGAAACCGCAAGGCATGGTACCTTAACCGCCGGATTTCATCGGAAGTCCGAAGGGTATTACCGGAAACAGTAATGCCTCCCGTGTTTGGAAAGGAGAGATGACTCAACAAGCTTAGCTTTTGGGCGCCTCCGGGCGCCTTTTTTTATGGCTAATACCAGGAAACAATAAGGAGGATAAATGAAAAACCGTCTACCCAACAAAATCAGGTGGCTCGCCGGGCTCTGCTCGATATTAGTAGCCCTGTCAATGATTATGGCTTCGTGCACTGCTGCCGTAACCTCGACGACCACCGGCACTACCAATGCGACAACTACAACGATAACAACCACAACCACTGCCACGACAACCACGACGACTTTACTTCCTGTCACCACCCTGCCACCGACATCCACTACTACCGCTGCGACTACCACCGCAGCCGCCGCTGTCCTGACCGTAGTAAACGGCGGTCTTACCCAGACTTATACCCTGGCGCAGCTTCAAGCTTTGGAAGCTGCCCCCGGTTACGGCACCACTAAGAACGGGACCACCATCTCCGGTCCTTTTGATTATGTCGGGGTGAAATTTACCACCCTGCTGAAGGCCGCCGGCGGAATGACCAGCGGGCAAGCCTTAACACTTACCGCGCAGAATGGCGCGACTGAAGATTTATCTTATGCCCAGGTTTACCAGGGGGCTGTCAATACTTATACCTTGACCGGCAGTTCAGCCGCGGCCGGCCAGCAACCTTTGTTCATGTTGATTTATTCGATGAACGGCAATCCCCTGGATGCGAAGACCGGCCCCTTTGAAGTCGGTGTTATGACCGAAGACGACCGTGCATCTGATGCATCTTTATGGCTGCCGATGACCACGCAAATAACTATCCATCCCGCCACCCGGACGGTGACTGATTCCACCGGCGCCGTGGTCACCATCCCCTGGACGGTCAACCGTATCGCCGATGCCTGGCATGCTAATAATGAAATCGTGATGCTGCTGGGCGGTGCCAGTAAACTGGTTGCCACAACTACCGTGGTGCAGGGCCTGCCCTGGTTCGTCAAGCTGGACCCGGCTATCGCCAACATCCCTGCCCCCTTCACTTCCACTGCCGGTCAGGTCAATATGGAAATGCTCATCGCTACCAGTCCCGATGTATTGTTGTGCAGCGCCGGCTCATTTACCGCCGCCACGATGGCCCAGTTCGCCGCGGCCAATATTCCCGTGGTGCAGATGCCGGCCGCCACTTTTGCCGACCTGCAGACCACGGTCAACATCACCGCCCAGGTCATCGGTCCGCAAGCCCAGACCATCGCGGCCAATTATATCAGTTACCTTAACAGCAATATCCAGGAAGTAACGGCTGTAACCTCTTCCATTCCCGCCTCGCAGCGTCCCACCGTGCTGCACACCAGCCAGTACCTCGTGCTCAGCACGGACGGCGCCGGCAGTCTGATTGATGCATGGATTAACTACGCCGGCGGCGTTGACGTCGCCTCCGCCACCGTTTCCGGAAATCAGAAAGCCATCACCGCCGAACAGATTGCAGCCTGGAATCCGTCTATCATCATCGTTGGCACCGCTCCCAATCAAGCCAATGTTCAGGCCATTTTGAACGACCCCCAGTGGAGCAGCACCGCCGCAGTGCAAAATAAGCAGGTCTACGCCAATCCCACCGGCGTCTATCTTTGGGACCGTTACAGCGCCGAAGAAGCCCTGCAGATTATCTGGGCTGCCAAACTCCTGTGGCCGTCCAAGTTTGCCAGTATTGATATCGTTCAGCAAACCAAATATTTCTATTCGACGTTTTTCCATTATCAATTAACGGATGCCGATGTCGCGGCGATTTTAGCCGGCAACGGCCCGCCTTCGTAAACTGCGCAATTGTGATAAACTGAGTGACAGACTGTTTCCACAACCATTTGTGGGACGGTCTGTCATTCAGCAACCTGGAGTTACAATTTGTCCAAAAAGAAAATCATTCTCCTCATCGCCATCCCTTTAGTTGTTTTTTATGTTTCGCTTTTTGTCGGGCGTTACATGATAGACCCGATGACCGTCCTGCGCATTTTGTTGGCAAAAATCTTTCCGATTACCCATAACTGGTCTTCTACCGCTGAAGTCATCGTCATTCAGATCAGATTGCCCCGGGCGATACTGGCCATATTTGTCGGCGCCGGCCTGTCTATCAGCGGTACCGCTTATCAGGGTATGTTCCGCAACCCCCTGGTCAGCCCGGATATTTTAGGGGTTTCTGCAGCCGCCGGCTTCGGCGCTGCTTTAGCTATTTTGCTTTCCGCCAATATCTGGGAACTCCAGCTGGCTGCCTTTGCCTTCGGGGTGTTGGGCGTCACTTTGACTTACCTCATCGCCCGGGTTTACAAGACCACCCCGACTTTAATGCTGGTGCTTTCCGGTGTAATCGTCGCCGCTTTCTTCAGCGCCCTGGTCTCCGGCGCCAAATTAATCGCCGACCCTGAATCTAAACTACCGGCTATCACCTACTGGTTGCTGGGCAGTTTTAACCGGGCCACCTACAAAAGCCTCTATATCGTCATTCCGATAATTGTATTGGGTTCTGTCGGTCTGATGCTGGTCAGTTGGCGGCTGAATGTTCTTTCGATGGGCGATGACGAAGCCCGTTCCATGGGGGTTAAAACCGAATCCCTGAAGTTTTTTATCATCGCCTGCACCACACTCATCACTGCCTCGGCCGTTTCTGTCAGCGGGATTGTGGGTTGGGTAGGACTGGTGATACCCCATGTCGGCCGCATGATTGTCGGCCCTAATCACCGTTGGCTGCTCCCGACCAGTATGGCTTTGGGGGCGGTCTTTTTACTGGTTGTCGACGATATTGCCCGCACCGCGACACCGTTGGATATCCCCATCGGCATCCTCACCGGTCTTATCGGCGCACCGTTTTTTGCCTATCTGCTGCGCCGGACTAAGGGGGGCTGGAAATAATGGAACCCAGAATCCGATTGCGGGATGGCGCTTTCAATTACGGCGACCACGAAATATTCCACGGTCTGAACCTCGATATTGCCCCCGGTGAAGTGCTGAGCATCCTCGGCCCGAACGGCTGCGGCAAAACAACTTTACTTCGCTGTCTCAGCGGCGCCCTCAAATTAAATGCCGGCACTATCTGGTTGAATGAAAAAGATATTGCCAAATTCGATACTATTGACCTGGCTAAAAATATTGGCTTTGTCTTTCAGGACCACACGATATCATTTCCCTATTCCGTGCTGGAAGTCGTCAGTATGGGCCGCGCTCCCTACCTCGGCCGGTTTGCCGCTCCATCCGCCACTGACATGGCGATTGCCGAAGCAGCGCTGGATAAAGTCGGCATGCTGCACATCAAGGATAAACCTTACACCGAGATCAGCGGCGGCGAAATGCAGCTCATTCTCATTGCCCGCACGCTGACGCAGGAACCCCAGGTCATCATGTTCGACGAACCGACTTCGCATCTGGATTTTAAAAACCAGGCGCTTTGTCTGAACATCATTAACAAACTGGCCGAACAGGGGATTTCGATGATTATGACTACGCACAACCCCAACCAGGTGCTGATGTACCCAAATACCGTGGCCATGATGAACAACGGCAAATTCATAGCCATCGGCAAAGCCGATGAAGTGATTACAGAGGATACGCTCAAAGCCATTTACGGCATTGATGTTAAGGTCTTTTCCGTGCCGGACCCCAACAGTAACGGCCAACTGAAAATGGTCAGCCCATGGTTCAAAAACCCTCTTGGGGATATGTGAAAAGTAAAGATGTCTCTGTGCTATAAAGCGGTTTAAAAGTCGCCCCTTTACTGTCGTTCCCGCGAAAGCTGAAAGTACTGAACGAAGTGAATGTACGGGAATCCATCTGATATCCCTGCCAAGATTATAACCATGAAATACGATTCATCGGCATAAATGTACTAAAAGCTATCACTATTCGGTGTTTAATACATAACATTATTTTATTTATTGGTCTATTCCCTCAATTCCTGCGGCACCTTGCTCAAATCGCCGCCGAATGCCGGTTTCAAAGGTCTCTTGCCTGCCTGTTCCATCAGCGCTTTCCCTTTGGCGCTCAGCAGCAGCCTTGCCCAGGCCAGCGCCGCCGGGCGGTTAATGCATGTTTGCGGAATCGTTAGCCCCAGCCGGATGGGTTCGCCGCGCATGGTCACTGTCGTCCCCGGTTTGAGGCCGGGAATGGTTACACTCGCCTGCTGATAATAATCGGCAAACTTTTCGTTCGAAAGGTTAATCTCATCGGGTAACGGGATAATTTTGCCGCCCATTGTCCATGAACTGTAAGAAAATGAATAGCCTTTATCCCTTTCCGCGATGGTGTTGGCTGAAAGGAACTGTTTGCCGCTCTTTTCCGCCAGTTTTTTCGCCAGCCCCGGTATTTTGTAATATTTTTCGGCCAGTTGAAAAACCATCAGCGACCGATAACCGGCAGGGTCGTTCTCCGGTTCGGACCGCCAGAACGCCACGTCTTCCCTTTGAATAATCTCCAGCCAATTTCCGGAGTTCACTTCCCCGGCGTATTTCGACTGGTCGGTGTAACGTAGCACAAATCCGGTCGCCGCGAAAATCACAAACCAGTCGGCAAAATCGGGTATCATCAAGTTGGGGATATCGGCATAATCCACCGAGAGGTAAACATCGGTCTTTTTACCGGCCGCCATGTCCCGGATCAGCCTGACTCCGCCAGCGGACACATCGGCAATTTCAATATCAGGATTCAATCTTTTGAATTCTTCGTGGACTAACCGGCACATCCCGGTCAGGCTGCCGGCATGCATCACGGTCAGTTTACCGGAAAACCCTTTTTTCTCATCTATATTCAATTTCAAACTCTCCTACCGCAAGACTTCGCCTAAAAGGAACCGTCAGATTCATATTTTTAACTTTGATAAAATCCGCCGGCACGCCAATGTGATGCTTATTTACTGCACCAGTTTTCTCATTTTTACAATCGCATTATGGTCGGCCAGCACATAAATCTGGTCGCCGGTTTCCAGCACAAAGTCCTTGCCTTTATTGGGGTAGGATTCTCCGCCGCGGATTATTAGCAGCAGCGGCGCGACCTGTTCGATATCACCGTTATGTAACCCTTCTTTGGTGATGGTAAACTCCGCGATGTTTTTCCCACCAAACCGTCCCGGTAAAAACGCCCCCACGATTTCGTTGGAAGCCGTCGCTGTCGCCAGGATGTTCCCGATGATATCCGAAGGCGCGATGACCACATCCGCCTTGGCCGCTTTGGCGCCTTCCCGCAGTTCCCGCTCGTTGATTATCGTTATCGCCCGTATTCTGGGATTCAGCTGCTTCGCCACCATGATGCTGAGCATGTTGTCGCCGTCGTCGTCATACGTCGCCACCAGCGAACCGGCGCGTTCGATTCCTGCTTTTTTCAGGGCGTCGTAAACCAGGTTTATCGGTGAAGACATCGCCGTAATCCCGTTGTTACGGGCGATTTCCACCTGCTCTTCATCCTTTGCCACCACCACATACTCCATGCCCATGTCTTTCAGTTTTTCCGCCACATATTTACCCAGGTAACTGTATCCCATCACGATAATATGGTTGCTCATCGTACTGACTCGCACTTCATCTACTCGCCTCATAAAAAACTCCTTTTTGGTCACAGTCGAAATCAGGGTTTGCAGCAATGATGCGGCCGAACCGACGCTGGCGACAATGATGATAATCAACAGGATTTTTTCCGGGTTGGCCATCGTGACGATATTCGGTGAATACAGGCCGATGGTGGTCACCGTCGATACCGAGCCCAACAAAGCAGTCAGCCAGTCCAGCCCCTGAAAATGATGAAATACCGCCGCGCCGACGAAAAACATCAGGGCGATGATTAATAACTGCACCCAGACCCGCTTTAAAACAACGTAAGGTCCGGATGCCACCAACAGGATGATTCTTTCCAGTGCCCGGAATATTTTTCTCATGTTTTCCCAATCGAAATTAATAATGTATTTGTTTATATCATATCATCGTTATGTAATCAGTGTGGAGTAATGCTAGAATAATAGCATAATGGCGAAACAAATCCGCGACCGGGAACGGAAATGGGTATCCGGCCTGAAGTCGTTCTGGCATAACCTCAGTCATCCTGCGCCCGAAGGGCGTATCGACGTCAGCTATCTTCTGAAATGGTTGCTGTTCGGCGCGATTATCGGCGTCGGGGCCGGGTTGGCCGCCATTGCCTTCCACCGCTGCATCGAGTTAGTTACCGGCTGGACATTGGGCGATATCGCCGGCTTCAAGCCCCCGCAGCCGCTGGGCGAGGGCCAGGATATCATCTCCGCCATTACGCACCGCTGGGCCATTCCCATCATCGCCGCACTGGGCGGTCTGCTTGCCGGATTTGTCGTTTATAAACTGGCGCCGGAAGCTGAAGGCCACGGCACCGATTCCGCTATAGACGCTTACCATAATAAAAACGGAAACATCCGCTGGCGCATCCCCTATGTGAAGTTTGTCGCCTCGACGATTACTATCGGCACCGGCGGCAGCGCCGGCCCGGAAGGCCCGGCTTCGCAAATGGGCGCCGGTTTCGGCTCTTTTGTTGCACAGATCGCCCATCTTTCCGTCGAAGACCGCCGTATTGCCGTGGCCGCCGGTATGGGCGCCGGTATTGCCGCCATCTTTAAAGCTCCGTTGGGGGGCGGTATCCTGGCCGCGGAAATATTATATCTGCAGGGCATGGAAAGCGAAGTCCTGATACCGGCATTTATTTCCTCGATGATTGCCTACGTCATCTACGCTTCCGTCCAGGGATTTACCCCGATTTTCGGTACCGGACTGAACATTTCCTTCAGCGACCCTGTCAGTCTGGTTTATTACGGCGTCCTGGGTATTGGCTGCGGCCTGCTCGGCATCCTCACCACACGGACTTTCACCTTCGTCAAGGATATCTTCCACAAATGGCGCTTCCCACGCATCCTGAAACCGGCCGTCGGCGGATTGTTGACCGGGCTGATTGCCCTCTGGCTGCCGCAGGTGCTCGGCGTTGGTTACGGTTGGACGCAGCTGGCGATGACCCCGGGTGCCATCGGTATCGGCCTGGCGCTGCTGGCTATACTGGTTTTCGCCAAAATTCTGGCCACTTCGTTGACCGTTGAATCCGGCGGCTCCGGTGGCGTTTTCGCCCCCGGCATCGTCATCGGCGGGCTGCTGGGCGCGGTGCTCTGGGGATTGATGCGCAATATACATGGCATGCCCTCGCTGGCTTCTTTTGTCATTGTCGGGATGATGGCGTTTTTAGGCGCCGTGGGCCATGTGCCGCTGGCAGTGATGGTGATGATTGCCGAAATCACCGGTAGTTACCAGCTGCTGGCCCCGGCCATGATTGCCGTCGGCCTGGCCTATGTCATCATCGGCAATAACACGATGTATCACAGTCAGGTACTTTCCCCGGCCGAATCGCCGGCGCACCGCAGCAAATATGCCTATCCCCTGCTCAACCGGATGCTGGTGAAAGAGGCGATGAGGGCCAAAGTCCTGACGCTCTCCCCCGAAGCCACGGTCGCCGACGCGGCGGGCATGATGCAGATTAACGGCATCAAAGGCATACCAATAATTGATACCACCGGAAATCTGACCGGCATCATCGCCAACATTGATATCATGAAAACTCCGCATGATAGTTGGCGGATGACCAGGGTAAAAGATGTAATGTCCACCGACCTGGCCGTTGTTCGTGCCGAAGACCGTCTGGACTACGCCATGAATTATATGCGCCAGCGCAATATCGGCCGTCTGCCGGTCGTGGAAGATAAAAACCCGAAAAAACTCGTCGGCATTATCACCACCAGCGACATTGTCGCTGCTTATATGGAATCCCAGAACCTGGTGGAAACAACAAAAAACAATACCTCTGAATAATCCGGGTAAACACGTAAAAATTGCTCTCGCTCTTATATATTTCCCCTATCTATAGTTAAATTCGCAATGGAAAAGTGAGCCAATATTTACTCGAACGTAACACAGTGACGAATCGTTACCGCATGGCTGTTTCAACCATTGCACTGATTAATGATTAGCAGTTTATCCAATTTCAGAAGAACATGTATTGAATAATCATATGACAAGACGTATAATTTGATGCATATTATGCTTGGAAATCCAATGACAGATAAGACAAAAATAATTCCACTAAGGCATCTTTTTATAGGGCGCACGATCGGCACGACCGGCTTGACCGCTTACAATATTAGCGATAACATCGGTTGTGAAGATATGGAAGCGATGACGTTAAGAAGCACCAGTCGATAAAGGCGGTTTTTAGAGGTAAAGGCCGTGGCATTTTTTGCCGGGTTTAAAAAGTTAAATTGGATCTCGGATATCTTCTCTCCGTTAGCCGTAATTCTAATGGAGGTTTGCTGTTTATGTGCATGGCTGATTTACATCGGCAGCCTGCCAATGGAGACCACTCCCCGGCCGGCGCTTGGTTTCCTGTCGCTGATGTTCCTGTTAGGCGGGTCTTTCGTCGTCACCCGGTTTTTCCTGAAACAGAAATGGCCGCTGGCCTGGATACAGGTATGTATTATCGTCTGCGGACTAATTGCGATTTTCCTGGCGGTGCGCCTTGAATATGCGGCCGGTTTCAGTCTCTCCAGCGGTCAGTGGTTTGTTTCATATGGAAAAGTGCTTCTCAACTTTTTCAGGCATTATGAACCATTTATACTTGCAATTATCGCCGGTTTGTACCTGTGGTGGCGCGGTATCGGCCTGGCCCGCTCCCGCCTCTACTTCGAAGATCTTTATCGGGCATTCCTGATACAGCTGGGTACCCTGGTTTTCCTGATTATTTCCTGGAACTTTACCTACACCACCGGCGCGATGAAAAATATCATCTCGAATATCGGCGTATATGTTGTCGGGTTTTTCTTTTTCGGGCTGCTGGCGCTGGCCTTATCTAACCTGCGTGTCCTCCAGGAAAAGTTTAGAAAAAAGGGAGAATTATCTAAAAATCTCGCACGGCGCTGGCTGACCACGATTATCGTGGTGACTTGCGGCGTGGTGCTGTTGAGCATCGGTTTTGCGAGTATTTTCTCCACCCAATTTCTCGCAATGCTGGAAAAATTCATGAATTCCGCGACAACTGCTTATTCCTACATCATGTATGGTTTGTTCTTTGTGGTTGGTCTTGTGGCGGTATTGTTCTATTATATCGGCGAGTTCCTGCGATACCTGCTTACATCTCAAAAAACACCGGAACCTCCGAACTTTAATCCGGCACAACTCTTCCCTCCTCCCAATAAGCCCAATACTCAAGGTTCTCTTTCTCCGATAATCCTTTTGATAATAAAATTGGTTGTATTAGCGCTGATTGCAGCCTGGGTAATTTGGCTGATAATGAAAGCCATTCAACGCCGGCATCAGGCAGAACTGACCGAAGATGTTCAAGAAGAACGGGAATCGCTCTGGAGCTGGACGGGATTCTTAGCGGATATCCTGGTATTTCTGAAATCGCTGTTCCGGCTATTCAAGCGAAAAAAGAAGGCGGTGACAGCCGATATGGCAGCAGACTGGCAGGCGGTAGACGGTAATCCCGGGCGCAGGTTAACCATCCGCGAGATATACCGGCACCTGCTCCGGCAGGGAGCACGCCTGAAAATGCCCCGGGAAAAATATGAAACTCCTTCCGAATATGCTCAGCGTTTGGGGAAATCTTTGCCGGATGAAAAAGAGCCGTTGAATGAAATCACCGACTTATATATAGATGTCCGTTACGGGGAACATGTCATTGAAGAAAAGAGCATTGATAAGGCCAATAATATTTGGAGAACGTTATCTTCTATTTTTGTAGGCAAAGATGAACCAGCCTGATGCGCCGCACACCGATTTTGATAAACCGCCATTCTTTTTTACACTGGAAGAAAAATTTAAAAATATCGGTGGCGGTTCTTTATATTACCGGGCGGATATTAAAAGCCTGGACTTGAAAGGCAGCGAAAACATCCTGGATTTCGGCTGCGGCGGCGGCGCGGCGGTGCGTGCTATTACGAAACATCTCAATGAAAAAGGACACATATTGGGTGTGGATACTTCCGGTTACTGGATAAATATCGCCCGGCAGCGGCTGGCGCAATATCCGAACGTGGAATTGAAAACCGGCGATATCAGGACAATGAACTTGCCGGACCATTCCTTTGATGTAATAATTACGCTCAACGTCCTGCACCACATCGCCGCGGAAGAAAGACTGTCGGTAATGACGGTCCTTACCTGCTTGCTCAAAAAAGACGGCCGTTTTTATCTAGGCGAAAGACTGCAGGCATCCCATGGCATTCCGGTCCAAGAACTGCGTTCCCTCCTCGCAGGCGCCGGTTTCACCGAAACGACTTTTAAAATGAATAAATCGAAATATCGCGGAATATTTGTTCCGCAATGAACTGTGCAAACACGCCGATAATGACTCTTGATTGACAAATTCGCTCAAAATAGCTTACAATAATCAAATTCCGGGATAAAAAGGAAATAAACAACACCATGTCCTCAATCAGTCGCAATGCCCGTAACTTCAGAAGCTCCAGACAACCCATTTATACCGGGGTGGGCTTGGCGTTGCTGTTTTTCGAGGTAATTGATACCAAATAACCAATAATCAAAACTCAAGTTTCAGGCACAAGGCTAAGCCCGTGAGAAATATCTCCCGGGCTTTTTTATTTTTGTAAATAAGGAGAACGATGCGAACCAGATTCAGACGAAGAGCAAATTAAAAGAAATGAGCTGTAGGGTCGGGTTTCGAACCCGACCGCCCGGAATTTCTCAATTAAATCCAAATTATCAAATCAAAAAATATATAAATAAAAAAAAGGAACCTAAAAATGAATCATTTTATCAACTTTAAAAATTTTAGCCCTGATTATCTGGAAAATATCATCGACCAGGCCCTCGAAATGAAACATTATCCCAATCAATACGCCAAAGTTCTGGAGGGTAAAAACCTCTACATGCTTTTCCAGAAAACCTCCACCCGCACCGCGCTTTCGTTCGCTTTCGGCATGACCGC
>Ga0187863_10000412_pt1 | contig 36966 bp, 30 predicted proteins | sample June2016WEW_11_1_FD_132975 | JGI IMG/M metagenome (GOLD analysis project Ga0187863, IMG submission 132975) | Peatland microbial communities from SPRUCE experiment site at the Marcell Experimental Forest, Minnesota, USA - June2016WEW_11_10 | ecosystem: Environmental > Terrestrial > Soil >...
AGGTCACGCAGGAAATTCCGCTCATCACCGGTCAATATACGAGCTCGACCGCCGCGGTAAACGGCACCACGAGCCCGTTCGAGACCATCCAGCGCGAGGAGGTCGGCACCATCCTCAAGGTCACGCCGCATATCAGCGAGAACGATGTGATCCAGCTCAAGATCGAGCAGGAAGATTCCTCGCCCGGTGCGAAGCTCACCGACTCTGCCGACATCTCGACCAACAAGCAGTCGATCAAGACCACGATCCTGATCGAGGACGGCGGTATCGTCGTGCTCGGCGGCTTGATGCAAGACACCGTCACCGAGAGCGAGGATCGGGTGCCCGTGCTCGGCGCCATCCCCCTGCTCGGCAACCTGTTCAAATCGCGCTCGGGCTCGCGCCAGAAGAGCGACCTGCTCGTGTTCCTGCGTCCGCGGATCCTGCGCGATCCGGCGGCGACCGAGACGCTGAGCACCTCGAGATATAACCAGATTCGCGAGGAAGAGCGGACCCTGAACAAGGGTAAGATCACCTTGCTGCCGGGCGAAAAGCAGCCTGCAATTCCGTCCATCTCGAGCAAGCAGGGCGGGTATTCGAACGGAGCCGGCACCATCGTTGTGCCGGGCCCTCAACCCGCGGCGGGCCCTCAACCCGCGGCGGGTGCTCAACCCGCGCCGGGCGCCCAGCCGGTGCCGGGCGCCCAGCCGGCGCCTGCGGGCCGGATCGGGTCGGCGCCGCAGCCGGTGTCCCCGGCTCAGCCGGCTCCCACGGCCCAACCGGCCCCGGCCACCCAGCCCGGGCCGCCGGTTCGAATCCCACCTGCGCCGCAGCCGGTGTCGCCGTAGTGAACGCCGAACTCGAACATCCGGTCGAGCAACGGAAGCTGTCCTTTCCGTTCGCCAAGCGCCACGGCGTGCTGGTTCGAGGAGTGGCCGACGGCTTCGCGGACACGGTCTGCCGGCCGGGCGTGACGCCTCAGGCGCTGGCCGAGGTACGCCGCTTCGTCGGCGTTGCCTTGAAGCTCGAGCGGGTGTCGGAGGAGAAATTCGACGCGCTGCTGCGGGTCGCCTACGAGGCGGGCTCGGGCGCGACCATGCAGATGCTCGAGGGCTTGGACGAGAACACCGACCTCGCCCACCTCGCCGAGGACATTCCCGAGTCCTCCGATCTGCTCGAAAGCGACGATGAGGCGCCGATCATCCGGCTGATCAATGCGCTGCTGACGCAAGCGGTCAAGGAAAACGCCTCGGATATTCACATCGAGCCCTACGAGAACCGGCTGGTCATCCGGTTCCGCGTCGATGGCGTGCTGCGCGAGGTCCTGCAGACCAAGCGCGCGGTCGCGCCCCTCGTGGTATCGCGTATCAAAGTCATGTCGAAGCTCGACATCGCCGAGCGGCGTCTGCCGCAGGACGGTCGCATCTCCTTGCGTATCGCCGGACGTGCGGTCGACGTACGCGTCTCCACCCTGCCCTCGGGGCACGGCGAGCGCGTTGTATTGCGTTTACTCGACAAGCAGGCAGGCCGGATCGAGCTCACCTCGCTCGGCATGGACCCGAAAACGCAAGAAACCATGGATGAGATCATCCACAAGCCCCACGGCATCATCCTGGTGACCGGCCCCACCGGGTCGGGCAAGTCCACCACGTTGTACGCCTCGCTCGAGCGCATCAACGACAATACCCGCAATATCATGACCGTTGAGGACCCGATCGAGTACTACATCGACGGCATTGGTCAAACGCAAGTGAATACCAAGGTCGAAATGACCTTCGCGCGCGGCCTGCGCGCGATTTTGCGCCAGGACCCCGATGTCGTGATGATCGGCGAAATCCGCGACCTCGAAACGGCGCAGATCGCCGTACAGGCCAGCTTGACCGGCCACCTGGTGCTGTCCACCCTCCATACCAACACGGCGGTGGGTGCCGTGACACGCTTGCGCGACATGGGCATCGAGCCGTTCCTGCTCTCCTCGAGCTTGATCGGCGTCCTGGCACAGCGCCTGGTGCGGGTTCTGAATCCGGAGAGTCGGGAGCCGTTCATGGCCGGCGAATACGAGCGGCGCCTCCTCAATCTCGATCCGAAGGACGGCCCGGTCCAGCTCTATCGCCCGAGCATCGAGCCGGGTATGGGCTATCGGGGCCGCACCGGCATTTACGAACTCATCGCCGTCGACGATCACATGCGGACCATGATCCACGACGGATCCTCCGAACAGGAGCTCGAGCGCTACGCCCGCGCGGCGAGCCCGGGCATCCGCGACGACGGCCGGCGCAAGGTCATGGCGGGAGAAACCACCTTGGAAGAAGTGCTCCGGGTCACCCGCGAGGACTAGCATGGGCGCTTTCGAATATGTCGCCCTCGATGCCCAAGGACGGGAACGCAAAGGGCTGATCGAAGGCGACACGCCGAAGCACGTGAGGCAGCTGCTGCGCGAGAAGCAGCTTCTGCCCATGGACATCCAGGAAGCCGCGCAGCGCGAACATCGGCAGCAGAGCAAGCGCCGCCCATTCATGCGCCGCGGCCTCTCGACGCTCGATCTCGCACTGCTCACTCGCCAGCTCGCGACGCTCCTGCGCTCCGGGCTGCCGCTCGAGGAGACCCTGCAAGCCGTCGCCGAGCAGACCGAAAAGCCCCGCGTGCAGCGAATCGTGCTCGGTGTCCGCAGCAAGGTGGTCGAGGGTCATCCCCTGGCCGACGGTCTGCGCGACTTCCCTCAGGCATTCCCTGAAATCTATCGCGCCACGGTCTCCGCCGGCGAGCAATCCGGCAAGCTCGATTCGGTGCTGGAGCGCCTGGCCGACTATACGGAGTCGCGGCAGGTCATGGGGCAGCAGGTCAGCAATGCATTGGTGTACCCCATCGTGCTCCTGTTTCTTTGCTTCGCCATCGTCTCGTTTCTGTTGGCCTACGTGGTGCCTCAGGTGGTCGCGGTGTTCGAGTCCGGCCATCAGGAGCTGCCGGTCGCGACGCGTATTCTCATCGGCATGAGCGATCTCATCCGTCATTACTGGATCTACGGGCTCATCGTGATCGCAGCCGCCATTTGGGGATTCTTGCGCTGGGTCAAGGCGCCCGCGGCCCGGCTCAAGGTGGATCGCTCGCTCTTGCGTATGCCGCTGATCGGAAAGCTCATTCGCGGGCTGAACACCGGCCGGTTTTCCCGCACCTTCAGCATTCTCACCGCGAGCGCCGTACCGGTGCTCGACGCGCTGCGGATCTCCGCGGAGGTGATCAGCAACATGCCGATGCGCCAGGCGGTGGAGGAAGCGGCGCTTCGGGTTCGGGAGGGGGCGCCCATCGGTAAGTCGCTGGCGGCGCGGAAACTTTTTCCTCCCATGATGATCCACTTGATATCCAGCGGCGAGAGCAGCGGCGAACTCGAAAAGATGCTCGAACGCGCCGCCAGCAATCAAGAGCGGGAAATGGACGGCCTCCTCTCCACCCTGACGAATCTGTTGGGTCCGTTCATGGTCGTGCTCATGGGGGCGATCGTCATGTTCATCGTGATCGCGCTGCTGCTGCCGATTTTCCAGCTCAATGATCTGGTGAAGTGAAGAGTGTGCGTCGGGCTATTGCTCTCGGGGCGCCTTTCCGTTTATAAACCGCGCGTAGTTCATTCCCAGTGTTTGATTCCGAAGGTGTCACGGGAAGCCGTTGCAGCATGAGCGAGAAACCCGAGTCGGACGAGTTCGAGGAAGAGGACGCGGAAGATGCCGCGCCGGTAGACGATGTCGACGTGGACCACATTATGCGCGACGTGGAGTCGCAGCGTCGGCGGGCCCCCAAGGGCGCCGAGCCCGCGTGGCGCAGGCTCGAGCGGGTGATGGAGGAGCGCCGCACCGCCGAGCTTCTCAGCGATTTCGACGATTACGAGATCGGCGATCCCGGCGAGGACGAGACCGAGAACGAGCCGGACGAAAAGACGGCCCGCAAGAAGAAGAAGCACCGCTGACCCCCAGGGAGCCCGCGGACATCGTTCCGCGCCCTGGCGAGAGAAGTCACCCGTGATCACCGTTTTTACCGAAGAGCATTTGCTGCGCAACGCCAAAACCGAGCTCTACGGCGGCCGGCTGGTACCCCCCCACGAGTGTCCCGAGCGGGCTGAGATCGTCATCGAGCGCGTCCGTAGCGTCGGTCTCGGGGAAATCACGGCGCCCTCGCGCTTCGGCCTGGGACCGGTTCTCGAGGTCCATGACGCGGCGTTCGTGGATTTCCTGAAGAGCGCCTGGGCCGAGTGGACCGCGGCGGGCAACCTGGGCGAGGCCATCCCGGACTGCTGGCCGGCGCGGCGCATGTCGCAACGCTGCCCGACCGGGATCGCGGGAAAGCTCGGCTATTACGCCATGGCCGGCGAGACCTCGATCAACGCGGGAACGTGGGAGGCTGCTCTAGCCGCCGCCGATGTCGCGGTGACGGCGGCCAGCCACCTTCATAAGGGTGCGCGATCCGCCTTCGCGCTGTGCCGTCCTCCGGGCCATCACGCGGCTCGCGATCTGTATGGCGGCTACTGCTTCTTGAACAACGCAGCCATCGCCGCCGAATTCCTGCGTGACCGCGGCGCGGCGCGCGTCGCCATTCTCGACGTGGACTTCCACCACGGCAATGGCACCCAGGACATTTTTTACGATCGCCCCGACGTCCTGTACGTCTCCCTGCACGGCGACCCGGCGCACGCGTTCCCCTACTTCTCCGGCTACGCCGACGAGACGGGCGTGGGCGGCGGGACCGGCTATACCATGAATCTGCCGCTCCCCCCGGGTTCGGGATTCTCGGCGTGGTCAGAGGCGCTCGCGAGCGGGCTCGAGCGCATCCGCCGCTTCGTGCCCGATGCCCTGGTGGTTTCGCTCGGTGTGGATACGTTCGAGCAAGATCCGATCAGCTTCTTCCGGCTCAAGTCCGAGGACTTCTCCACCTACGGCCGCTTGATCGGCGCATGCAAATGGCCGACCCTGTTCGTGTTCGAGGGCGGCTACGCCGTCGCGGATGTCGGGCTCAACGCAGTGAACGTGCTGACCGGCTTCGAGAGCGCCTAGGAGCGGCCCTTGGCGCCCGAGCGCTGCACCGCAAGAAGATGCAGTCCCCTCCCCCGGCGGCGGCGCCCTAGTGGAAATCCCGGGATTCCACCACGAGGTCCCCGAGCAGCGCCGATAGATTGACCAGGCGCCGTGCGATCAGGTGCAGCACATCACCCTCGCGCTGTACCTGGCCCCGCACCTCGAGGAGCCGCGATTCGAGCAGCGCGGCGCGCTGCTCATCGGCCACCCGCTTCCAGACGATCAAATTCACGTAGCCCGCTTCGTCCTCCAGGGTGACGAACGTCACGCCGCTGGCGCTCCCCGGCCGTTGCCGCGTGATGACGAGGCCGGCCGTCGTGACCCATCGACCGTTGGGTAGACCCCACAGTGCCTGGGTATCGATGACACCGCGCTTCTCGAGCCTCTCTCGCAGGAGCGCGAGCGGATGGCGCCGCAGCGTGAGCCCGAGGCTCGCGTAATCGGCGACGATGTCATGGCCTTCGCGCGGCGCGCGCAGCAATGGAATTCCCTCGGAGCCCTGGGTATCCGCGGGCAGCAGCGGCAGCGGCCGCTCCACGCCGCTCACCTGCCACACGGCGCGGTAGCGATGCCCGCTCAAGGCCGCGAGTGCATCGGCTGCCGCGAGCGCCTCCAGATCGCGGCGGTCGAGCGCCGCGCGCTCGGCAAGCTCGGTGATGTCGGCGAATGGGCGCACCGCGCGCGCCGCGAGCAATCGCTTGGCGCCCTCCTGCGACAGATGCTTCACGAGCCGAAGCCCGAGGCGCAGCGCCGGCCGGCCGTCGTCGCGCCGCTCGAGCGTGCAGTCCCATTCGCTCGCCGTCGCATCCGCCGGACGCACCTCGACGCCGTGCGAGCGTGCATCGCGCACCAATTGAGCCGGTGCGTAAAAGCCCATGGGCTGACTGTTGATGAGCGCCGCGCAAAATGCCGCCGGCTCGTATGCCTTGAGCCAGGCGGAGGTGTAGACCAGCAGCGCGAAGCTGGCCGCATGCGAATTGTGGACAACGAAATGATTGGCCACGAAATTGTGATCTCCCTCGATCTTGAGATCATAGGTATCTCGGTCTCCGACCGGCTCGATCTTCACAATCCTGTCCCAGTAGATGTCCGATCGAGATAGACGCAAAAGTTCGGATGAACCTAAGACTTCCCCCAAACGTTCTATGACATGGCGTCGAAACCCTATTTTCACGCCACCCCGCGCCTGGATTTCACGCATACTGAGATCAGTCCTCACCCCTAACTCCTTCCAGGTAAGTCCGAGGGCGTCGCGATTCCGACGAATCGTTGAGCGGATCTCTGCGGGTAAAATGTCGCGTGACATGCGCCCATGTCGGGGCCGCGCTAGAAATCTTGATTGCCCCCTCTTCCTCTGATCAAGGAATCGGGCGCCTATAAGTTTCCAGAATTGGCACAGCGCCTCGTGGCCCGTAATGGTAACCACTTGATGTTCCAATTCTTTTTCTTTGTATTTCTTTATACGACGATATAGTCGAGCAACGATTCCAAGACGAAGAAGCAAATACTGAACTTGTAAAGCCAATTGAGGAGAGGCGGTGTCGTACGATGCATGGCCTTTCAGGGAAAAACCGCCATCTCCCTCCCAAAGCCGCGCTAAAAACAATCCGATATTGTTGTCGCAGAGTTCGAATACCTCAGGTGGTAACTTTTTCGCTCGGGCTCCGCAATTCCATACCCCTAGCTTTCTCAACCAGACGACGGCACCTATCTGCTTTTTGCGATCGATCCGACGGACGCGTACAGAAAAGCATGATTTGTGACGTTCAACGACCGCTTTTGTATTCGGGAATAGTTCAACCGCCCTGACAAATTCCTGGCAATGCCATGTTTCCGTCGTATGGAAATAAAATGTACTGGGATGACATAGATTGCCCTCTGCAATAAGGTCGGCGAGGACCAAAATTTTGTGTTGCGACCACCTTCGACGTCCCGAGACCGGCAAAGAACGGGCCGTCGCCACATGATCGCCGATCTTGAGTTCTCCAAGCTGACGCCACCCCGACACGGTCATGAAAGGATGTTGGGCGGTTGCGCAAATTTCGTGCCCTAGCGCCGTGCGCAATCGCAACACGGGCTTCACGCCGCTGTTGATGACGCGGAGCACCTTGCGTGCGCGAAGCAGAAGTTCCTCATCGCACGCCAGCGTGTTCTCCATATGCGCCCGGCCTCGGGCAAGGTCCTCGATGGCCACCCATCTGCCGGTATCGGCATCCACGACTTGCGTTTCGCCAACGACGCACTCCGGAAATCCATATTCCCCGAACCCCAGGATCTGATTGAATATCTGATTCGCGAAGCTCTCCTCGTAGCCGCGCTCGCGCATGCCGTCGACCAGTCGGCGCTGGAAGGGCTCGAGCCCTCCCTTGCGCTTCCAGGCCGCCATGGCGCGCCGCAATTCGTCGGCCTGGCCGGGTGAGAAGCCGGCCGCGACGATCGCCAACCGCATGACCTGCTCTTGAAAGATGGGCACACCCAAGGTGCGCTTCAGCACCTCCTCGACCGCCTTGCTCGGATAGCTCACCGGCTCCTCGCCGCTGCGGCGGCGTAGATACGGATGCACCATCTCGCCCTGGATCGGCCCCGGCCGCACGATCGCCACTTCGATCACGAGATCGTAGAAATTGCGCGGCCGAAGGCGCGGCAGCATGGCCATTTGCGCACGCGATTCGATTTGAAAAACCCCCGCGGTGTCGGCACGGCAAATCATGTCGTACACCGCCGCATCCTCGCTCGGCACCGTCGCGAGCGTGAGATCCCCCGTCCCGCGCGAGGGGCCGCCGGACGCGTTCGGGTTCACCCCGAACGAGTTGATCAACCCGAATGCCCGGCGTATCGCGCTCAGCATGCCGAGTCCCAGCACATCCACCTTGAGAAGCCCCAGGGCGTCGAGATCGTCCTTGTCCCATTCGATGACGGTACGCTCGGGCATCGCGGCATTCTCGATGGGCACGAGCTCATCCAGGCGGCCGCGGGCGATCACGAAGCCGCCGACGTGCTGCGAGAGATGGCGGGGAAATCCGAGGATCTCCGCGGCGAGCGCCATCAGGCGCCGAGTACGCGGATCCTCGGGATCGAATCCCGAGGCGCGGATACGCTCGGGATCGATGCGTTGACCGTCCCACCATTGCATGCCGCTTGCCAGCCGGTCGACTTCGTCGAGCCCGTAGCCGAGAGCCTTGCCGACGTCACGAAGCGCGCTTCGGGGGCGATAACAGATGACGGTCGCCGCCAGCGCTGCACGCTCGCGGCCGTATTTGCGATAAATGTACTGGATCACTTCCTCGCGCCGCTCGTGCTCGAAATCCACGTCGATGTCGGGAGGCTCGTTGCGCTCCTTGGAGATGAAGCGTTCGAACAGCGTCGCCATGCGCGAGGGATCCACTTCGGTGATTTCGAGGCAGTAGCACACCACCGAGTTGGCGGCCGAGCCCCGGCCCTGGCAGAGAATGTTCTGCGAGCGCGCGTACTGCACCACGTCGTGCACGGTGAGAAAGAAGGGCTCGAACTTGAGCTCGGCGATGAGCTTGAGCTCATGCTCGATACCGTCACGCACGGCGGGAGGCACCCCGCCCGGCCAGCGCTTGGCGCACCCCCGTTCCGTCAAGCGGCGCAAATGGCTGGTAGGCGTCTCGCCCGCGGGCACGATCTCCTCGGGATACTCATAGCGAAGCTCGTCGAGCTTGAACACGCAACGCTCGGCGACGGCGACGCTTTCCTCGAGGAGCGCGGCCGGATACAGCTCCTTGAGGCGCGGCAGCGGCCGCAAGTGACGCTCGCCGTTCGGATGGAGCCTCGTGCCCGCCTCGCTGAGCGGTGTCCCGAGACGAATCGCCGTCAGCACATCCTGCAGCGCGCGGCGGCTGCGCCGGTGCATGTGCACGTCGCCGGCGGCGACCCGCGGCAGCCCGAGCGCGTTGCCCAGCGCCTCCAAGAGCTCCAGGCGGCGCGCATCGAACCCGCCGGTCAATAGCTCGACGCCTATCCAGAGCCGTCCGGCAAAGCGCTCGCGCAGCCAGCGGCCGTCGTTTTGGTGCTGCGGCAAAGCAACCCTGCCGGCCGGCGGCAGCCAGAGAATCAGACATCCGTCGAGAGCGTTCTCGAGATCCTGGCGCTCGAGCCGGTAGCTGCCCTTGGCGCCGGCGCGCCGGGCGCGGCTGATCAGACGGCAGAGCGCGCCGTAGCTTGTCCGATCGACGGCGAGCGCCACGAGCTTGAGTTCGTCACCGCCGCGGTCGGGCCCGGCGCTGCGGCCCGAGTGAGTGCCGCAATTGAGCTCGGCGCCGACGATGAGCGGCAGCCCGCATCGCTTGGCCTCGGTGTGCGCACGCACCACCCCCGCAAGCGAGCATTCATCGGTAAGGGCGAGCGCTCGATAGCCGAGCGCCTGGGCGCGCGCGACCAGCTCCTCGGGCTGTGAGGCGCCGCGCAGGAACGAGAAATTGCTCACGGCATGCAGCTCGGCGTACACCACGGAGCCTCAAGCGAACACACCGTGCACATACCAGCACTGGGATCGCCGTTCCTGAAAAATCCACAGCCGAGCACCGCCCGCTTGGCGCACGATGTAGTAATCGCGCGCGACATCCTTGCCGTCCCACCAGCCGCTCTCGATGCGCTCGGGACCTTCCTCGAGCATGGAACGGCTTCGTTGCAGCTGCTCGAGGTCTGCATCGGGGAGCTGCGCCGGTTCGTTCAAAAGCCATACGGGGCGCGGCATCTCCTGGGCGTGCGGCGCCCGCACCCGCCGGCCCGTCCGCGGCGCATCGTCCGCCTGAAACGCATGCACTCGCTGCCAGGCCGCTTCGGGGCGATGCTCCGGTACCGGGCAAATGCGATAGACCGCCTGCTCACCCAGCCGGGCGCGCAGACGCTCCACCAGCTGCGGCGCCGTGTCGCGGTTGCCGCCCCCGAGGCGCGCGAATACATCGAGAGAATCGGCCGAGAGCGGCTGCAGCCGGCCCGATAGAAGCTCCAAGGAGAGGATCGGCGCGGCGAGCTCGAGGCGCGACAGCTTTTGCATCGAGACATCCGCCAAGCGCGCAGGGTCGCCGGTGACGCTCGCCAATCCCAGGCGAACCCGCGTGACGGGCTCGGTACGATGCTTAAGCTTGAGCTCCAGGGCCTGCACGCCCGCCTGGCGCTCGCGCAAGAACCGGGCGCAGCGTTCGATGAGCGGGCCGAGCGCCTTCTGGGCATAGGCGACGGTCTCGACCTCCGTCTCGAAATCACAGCGCCCGTGAAACCGCTCGCGCGCCGCGAAAGCGCGGCGCGGCGCGGCTTGCCGCGCCAATGCGATGTCGAGATCGAGCACCGCGCCGGAACCGAAGCGACGCGCGATTCCCGCGCGCGGCAATCGCATCAATTCGCCGATCCGGCTGACACCCATGGTGCGCAAAGTGGAAAGGCGCGAGCCATCCCAGGAAGTGCAGGCCACGGGCAGCTTGGCGAGCCGCCCCGCGAGCAAGCCGGGGTCTTCGATGAGAGCCTTGTGACCGGCGCGGGCCAGCCAGAGCGCCGCCAACGTCGAGGGCGCCGTCGAGCTTTGCGCACGCAGCTTCAAACCGCTCCATACCGCATCGATGTCCGCATGCAGCGCCGCGAGCGAGCCGAAGAGCTTCACGCTGCCTCTGACCTCGAGCAGCAGCGCGTTGGGCGGATCGATGCTCACCCACGACGTGAATCGTTGTGCGTGCAGGCACAGGCGCTCGAGAATCCCGGCCGAGCTCTGCGGCTCGCCGAGTGCCGGAAACACCACGGCATACCACAGATGCCTCGAGCGTGAGCGCGCGGCCTGCTGCTGGGGCGGAGGCGGCGGCGAGACGGCAGCCGACGGCGGGGCGGCGGGATGCCGGGCGGCCGGCGCCTCGGCGGCGGCGAACAAATCCGCCATGGCGGATTTCAATACTCGCGACCTCATCTCAGCTCGAGACGGCGGTCAGCGCGGGCGAGGAGTCGAGCTCAACGGGTCCGGGCCGTCCGCCCTGCACCTTGATGATATCGAGGCGCGGGTGTTCGTCCCCTCGAGTGAGCAGCACGCGCAACGCCGCCGGCGAAGATTCGAACCGATGCCGCTCCGGTCGAAATAGAACGCCCAGGGCCCCTCCCGCCTCGGCCGCCAATTTCAAACGCCGCAGCCAACGCTCGTCGGTGCCCTTCAACCACAGCAAAACAGCCGCGCACACTCCCGATCCCAACGCTTGTTCGGCGGCCCACAAGGCTTCCGTGGCGCTGACCGGCCGCACCACCAATAGCCGGTCGAGATCGATGCCATGCTGTGCCAAGGCGGGTGCGAAGGGCTCGTGCGGGGGGGCGATCCAAACCAGCCAAGGCGTCTCGCTCTCGGCTCGTTGGGATTGCACCAATGCCGGCAGAAAGAGCTGAACCTCGCCGAGGCCGGGCTCATCCAGCAAAACCTCGATGAGCGACGCCCTCGGCCAGCCTCCACCCGGCAAGCGGGCATCGAGCGCGCTTCGGCCGGTGGACCAAACCGGCCGAGGCGACGACAGGAGTCGACCGGCCGAGGCGTCCCAGGAACTTAAAGATAATTTCCAGACACGCGCATCAGCCAGGATATCCGCGAGCGTGGGTGCTTCACGCGGCATCCACGTCTTTACCGCGGCGAAGCACTCCGACCACCACCCCTTCGATCATCATCGGTTCTTTCTTCAGATCGACGCGAATGGGTTCGAAATCAGCGTTCTCGGGCAGAAGCCATACGATGGTGCCTTCTTGCCGGTAGCGCTTGACGGTCACTTCGTTCTCGAGGCGCGCGACGACGATCTGACGATTGCGCACTTCGGGCGTACGATGCACGGCGACCAGATCGCCATGCAAGATTCCCGCGTTCTTCATGCTCATACCCTGCACTTTCAGCAGGTAGTGCGGCGGGGGTTGGAACAATTGAGGATCGATTTGATAGTGCCGCTCGATATGTTCTTCGGCCAGGATCGGACGGCCGGCAGCCACTCGGCCGATCAGCGGCAGACCCAACTGTTCTCTCAAAATATCCTTGAGCTGAATGCCGCGCGAAGCGCCGGGAATCAAATCGATGACGCCTTTACGTTGCAGGGCGCGCAGATGCTCCTCGGCCGCATTCGGAGATTTGAAGCCCAAGGTCCGCGCAATCTCCGCCCGCGTGGGCGGCATGCCGTTTTCGGCGATCGATGCCTGGATGAGCCGTAGGATTTGAGTTTGTCGAGGCGTAAGGTCGGTCATGACTTCACCTGTATATGCAGCCAGTAGCTGTCATTATATACAGTTTAGAACCACTGGCAAGTGCCTTCCCGGCACGCTAATTTGCCGGCTCCTCCAAAAAACATAACTCCAAGGAAATCATGAAAGAAGACCTCTCGTCGGACCGCGCGCTCGGCATGGATCGCCCCATCACGCGACGTGACTTCCTGAATGGCGTCGCCGTCGGAACGGCGGCGCTGGCTGGAGGCCCCCTGCTCGCCGATGACTCTGCCACGCCGGCGCCTCCCTCCGGTACACCCCCGGCGAGCGCGGCCTCGAGCGCTGCGCAAGACGCCCCCGGCTATTACCCTCCGCTGCTCACCGGCATGCGCGGCAGCCATCCCGGATCCTTCGAATCCGCTCATGCCCTGCGCGACGGGAAACCCTCCCCTGCGCCCGTCGATACCGGCGAGCAGTACGATCTCATCGTGGTGGGCGCGGGCATCTCAGGTCTCGCGGCCGCGCATTTCTATCGCGAGCACGCCGGCCGCGCGAGCCGCATCCTCATTCTCGACAATCACGACGACTTCGGCGGGCATGCGAAGCGCAACGAATTCCATCTCGACGGCCATCTCAATCTCTTGAACGGCGGCACGCTGGAAATCGATAGCCCGCGTCCTTACGGCAAGGTCGCGGACGGTCTGCTGCGTACGCTCGGCATTCAGGTCGACAAGCTCATCAAGACCACGCAGCACTTCAGCTTCTACGAGCAGATGGGACTCAAACAGGGCACGTTTTTCGATCGCGAGACCTTCGGCGCCGACAAGCTGGTCCTAGGGCTGGGCGGCTCCCGCTCCGACAAATCCGCGCTCGCCCAGGCGGTATTGCAGGCGCCCTTGTCCGATCGGGCGCGCCAGGAAATCGTGCAGATCGAGACCGCCCATATCGACTACCTACCCGGGATCTCATCGGCGGAGAAGAAGCAACGCCTGTCGCGCATGAGCTATGAGGCATTCTTGCGCGATGTCGTGAAGGTCGATCCGGCGGTGATCAAGTACTACCAGGCGATCACCATGGGCGAATGGGGCGTGGGCATCGATGCGGTGTCCGCGCTCGATTGCTGGGGTTACTACATGCCGGGCTTCCAGGGCATGAAACTCGCCAAGGGGTCCATATCACGCATGGGGCCGACGCCGGCCGGCTACGAAGACACGGGCGGCTCCTATCATCTGCACTTTCCCGACGGAAACGCCACCATTGCCCGGTCCCTGGTGCGCGATCTCATACCGGAAGCCGTCGGCGGACGAGCCCAGCCGGCGAACGGCGCAGAGGAAATCGTCACGGCCCGCGTCGACTACTCGCAACTCGACCGCGCCGGCGCGCCGTTGCGCCTGCGCTTGAGCAGCACGGTGATTCGCGCGCGTCATCTGGGAGACCCTGAGGCTGCGAAGCAAGTGGAGGTTACGTACATGCGAGCCGGCGGCGCGTACACCGCGCGGGCCCGCGGCGTGGTGCTCGCGTGCTACAACATGATGATCCCCTACCTGTGCCCGGAGCTGCCGGCTCCGCAGAAGGCAGCCTTGCACAGCCTGGTGAAGACACCGCTCGTCTACACGAGCGTGGCGCTGTCCAACTGGCGGTCGTTCGCCGCGCTCAAGCTCTACGGCGTCTATTCGCCGGGCAGCTACCACACCTATTTTCACTTGAATCCTCATGTCACGATCGGCTCGTACCGAAGCACGAAGTCCCCGAGCGAGCCGATTCTCGTGCACATGGTGCGCACGCCTTGCAAGCCCGGGCTGCCTGAGCACGATCAGAATCGCGCCGGCCGCGCCGAGCTCCTCGCGACGCCGTTCGAAACATTCGAGCGCAACATCCGCGACCAGCTCGGCCGCACGCTCAAGGACGGGGGATTCGATCCGGCCCGCGACATCACGGCAATCACCGTGAATCGATGGCCCCACGGCTATGCGCCGGAATACAATCCGCTGTTCGAGCCCGATTTGCCGGAGGCCGAGCGGCCGCATGTGCTCGGGCGCGCGCAATTCGGCAGGATTACAATTGCCAACTCGGACGCCGGGGGCGAAGCCTATACGGATTCGGCGATCAATCAGGGCTACCGTGCAGTCTTGGAACTTTTACGGAGCTGAGGGTACGAAAAAGGCGTGCTCGCCAATCTGTAAAACTTACAGGTCGGCGGGGCCGTTGGCAGCCAGTTTTCTTACGATGAGTTAATTTCAGTCGCAAAATTGGTTAAAATCGTCGCAGAGCAGAGACATTAAGATGCTTTCAGTTGCAATCGACGCGCGAATTTGGCTTTATGTGTGACTGTGTTGCGACGCATCCGAGCCCGACATAGTGCCTGGACTTGCGTGCGAGGACACGGTTCGGATGTTGCGAAACGAAATGAATTAACAACCCCAAGGGGACTATCTATGACATTTTCCACGACACTCAAGGCCTCAGTCGCCGCAGCCTGCCTCATCGCTTTCGCGGGATGCACGGACCTGAAGCCGATTCAGGCTCAGATCGACGATCTCAAATCGCAGGTGGCGAAGCTGCAAAGCGACACTGCCAAGGCTGAAAGCGATGCTCAAGCCGCCAACAGCGCCGCTCAAAGCGCCTCCTCCGCCGCTTCCGGCGCGCAGAGCACGGCGAACCAGGCACTGTCGACCGCTCAGCAAAATTCGCAGGCGATCGAGCAGATCAACGAGAAGATCGATCGCATGTTCAAGAAGTCCGTATCGAAGTAATTCGACACGCTCTCGACTTGCAAATGAACGCCGCGGTCATACCGCGGCGTTTTTCTTTGTGGGGTCGGGCCGGCGCCGGGATCAATACCGAATCAGCGCCGAACCCCAGGTGAATCCGCCGCCGAACGCCTCCAGCAGCAGCAGCTGGCCGCGCTTCACACGCCCGTCCCGAACACCGGTATCGAGCGCCAACGGCACCGACGCCGCCGAGGTATTGCCGTGGTCGGCGATCGTCACGATGACCCGCTCCATCGGCAGATCGAGCCGCCGTGCGATGGCCTCGATGATCCGAATATTGGCTTGGTGCGGAATCAGCCAGTCGAGATCGCTCTTGGAAAGATTGTTCGCGCTCAGCGTCTCGGTCACCAAGTGTCCCAAGGTATTGACGGCGACCTTGTAGACCTCGTTTCCCTTCATTTGCACGGCGGCCCTGCCCTCACGCACCAGATGAAATCCCTTGGATACACCGTCGGGATACATCAACAGATCCTTGTAGCGGCCGTCCGAATGCAGACGGGTGCTGATGATTCCGGGCTCCGCGGAAGGCTTGAGGATCACCGCGCCGGCACCGTCGGCGAACAGAACGCAGGTGCCGCGATCGTTCCAATCGACGATTCTCGTCAGGGTCTCGGCCCCGACGACCAGCGCGCATTTGGATTCGCCCAGGCGCACGAACTTGTCGGCGACGCTGAGCGCGTACATGAAGCTCGTGCATGCGGCTTCCAGGCTGAATGCCGGACAGCCATGGTGGATGCCCAGGCGCTCCTGGAGCAAGGTACCGACGTTGGGGAATACCAGATCGGGCGTCGTCGTTCCGACGCAGATGAGGTCGACCTCCGCCGCCGTCACTCCCGCGGCTTCCATCGCACGCCGAGCCGCATGCTCCGCGAGATCGGTCGTGGTCTCACCCTCCACGACCACGTGCCGCCGCTCGATGCCGGTGCGGCTGCGGATCCATTCGTCGCTGGTGTCGACCAGCCGCTCGAGGTCGGCGTTGGTCAAGATCTTTTCCGGCAGGTAGCTGCCGGTGCCTGCGATACGTGAATACATGGCGACCCTTTATAGTGAGGGCGTTGCGCCCAGAGGCTTTGCGCACAGTTTCTGCGTGATCTTCGCCGGCACTCCGTTTCGAGCCTCCATCACGGCGACCTCGATCGCCCGCTGAAATCCGAATAAATCGGCGCCCCCATGGCTCTTGATCACGATCCCGTTCAATCCCACCATCGTGGCGCCATTGTATCGCCTCGGATCGAGGCGGGTGCGCAATGCGCGAAGGCTCGGGCCCGCGACAAGCGCGCCGAGCTTGCGGGCCGCATTTCGGGTGAACTCCTCGCGCAGCGCCTCGGTGATCAGGCGGGCCGCGCCCTCCATGGTCTTCAGGGCGACGTTGCCCGTGAAGCCGTCGGTGACCACCACGTCCACCTTGTCCGAGAAAATATCGTGCCCTTCGACGAAACCGACGTAATTGACGCCGCTCGAGGCGATCAAGTTATGCGCGCTCTGCACCGTCTCGTTGCCCTTGATCTCCTCCTCGCCGATATTGAGCAATCCCACCCGCGGCCGCTCGTGGGCGCCCTCGAGATCTTGAGCCAGCACCGACCCCATGATCGCGAACTGGCAGAGCTGTTCGGGCGTACAAGAGACGTTCGCGCCGGAGTCGAGCATGAACGTGTGCCCGCCCCGCGAAGGGATGAGCGACACGATGGCGGGACGTTCCACGCCGGGCAGCATCTTCAGCACGAAATGCGCCATCGCCATGAGCGCGCCCGTATTGCCGGCGCTGACGCAGGCGTTTGCGTGGCTCGCCTTGACGAGGTCGAGGGCGCGCCGCATGGAGGAGTCCTTCTTGCGCCGCAACGCCTCGCGGGGGTGATCGCTCATCTCCACCACTTGTTCGGCGAATAGGCATTCGATGTTCGGCGGCTTTCCGGACTCGAGCCCGTGCTCGAGCTCGGCGGTCCTGCCGACCAGGGTGAAGCGAACGTCCGGGAACTCTGCCGCGGCCGCGAGCGCCGCCGGCACGCAAACCGAGGGCCCGCAGTCGCCGCTCATGGCGTCGATGGCAATATGAAGGGGCACGGGCACAGGATTGCGCGTCTGGAACAGCCTGAGGCGACGCTCGAGCCGCCGCCGTGCGGCTCGCGGTCTAGTCTTCGGCCCCTTCCGCTTCGGCGTCCGCCTTGGTCTTCAGCACCTTCTTGCCGCGATAAAATCCGTCGCGGGAGATCCGATGCCGGGAGTGGGTTTCGCCGCTTTTCGCGTCAATCGACACGGCGGGGGCCGCGAGCGCGGAGTGCGATCGGTGCATGCCGCGCTTCGACGGAGTCTTTCTGCTTTTTTGAACTGCCATGGGTGCTATGTCCTGTCACGTTTTCTTCAACAAATCCTTGAGCCCGCCGAACGGCCGGCGCATCGCGCCCGAACTTTCGGCGCGCTCCGCGTCGGCGGCCAGGCTCGGCGCATTGCAACAGCTTTCCGGCTCATCGCAAGCCGGCACGATCGGCAATGCCAACAATAATTCTTCCTCGGCCAGATCCCGCAACGAGACCTTGCCTCCCACCGCCCAGTACGGCTCGTGCCGCGGGTCCGAGGCGTCAGCCGCCTCTTCCTCCGCAAATTCGATCTCACTGCCGCCGCTTACCGCGAGCGTGAAACCTTGCATGCAGCGCTGACATCGCAACTTCGGCTCTGCGCGAATCTCGATCTTCGCACCCGGTCGGCCCGAGAACGTGCTCGAGAACGCAAACCGAGCCTGAACGACGCCGCGTGTGTCCGTGAGCACGTCCTTGAGGCGCTCCAGGTCGCGCATTTCGTAGACGCGTTCCAGCACCGCGGCATCCTCGGCCAGCTGTGCGCAATCGACGAGGTCTGGCGGGCCGGCTGCCATGGGCCGCGTATAATAGGGCCCGTTCCCACCCCTGTCAAAACGAACCCGGTGCAAGTCGTTGTTTTTGAAGTCCCCACCTGAACTCATTTTGGCGTCCACGTCGAGCTACCGACGGGCGCTGCTCGCGCGCGTATGCGGCTCCTTTGAGTGCGTAGCTCCGGGCATCGATGAGGCGCCGCGGGACCATGAATCCGCGCATGCGCTGGTGACCCGGCTGTCGCTCGCCAAGGCTCGGGCGGTCGCCTCGCGGCATCCGGACTCCTGGGTGATCGGTTCCGACCAAGCCGCCGTGCTGCTGGACGCCTTCCAGCAGCAAAGGATTCTCGGCAAACCGGGCACACAGGCCCGCTGCATCGAGCAACTGCGCAGCTGCTCCGGCCGGACGGTCGCCTACCTCACCGGCGTCGCCGTGGTGCAGGGGTCCGATGGCCGCGCCTTCGAATTCGTGGATACCACCCGCGTCACCTTCCGCACGCTCGATGAGTCCACCATCGAGCGCTATGTGGTGCGCGAGTCGCCGCTCGACTGTGCCGGAGGATTCAAGAGCGAGGGCCTCGGCATTTCCCTCTGCGCATCCATCGACAGCGACGACCCGAGCGCCCTCATCGGACTGCCGTTGATCCGGCTGTGCGAGGTGTTGCGGCGCGTGGGTTTCCCGATTCCGTAGGCCGCGCGCGCTTCGCGATCGGCCGTGGCTCACGATCGTCGCGGGCTCGAGCCTCGCGGCGCCTTGCGCTTGGTCGGCTTGCGCTTGGTCACCGCGATGGCGTCCAGCACGACGGCCAGATCATCGGGTAGCGGGGCGCTCGCATGAAACGGCACTCCCGAGCCGGGCCAATCGAATGCCACCGAATGCGCATGCAAAAAGATGCGCCTCAAGCCAAGGCGCTTGAATTCCGAATTGCGATCGCGGTCGCCGTACTTGTCGTCACCGAGTAAAGGATGACCCGCGAAAGCGGCGTGCACGCGTATCTGGTGAGTGCGTCCGGTCGGAATATCCACCTCCATCAGCGTCGCAGCACTCGCAAAGAATTGCACCGGCTTGAACACGCTCACCGAATTCTTGCCCGCGGCGGCGACGCGCACGTGCCGCTCGCCGTGGCTGCGGCCATCGGTCGCGAGCGGTGCGTCGATTCGCTTGGTGCCGAGCTGCCAGCTGCCCGACACCAACCCGAGATACGTCTTGTGCATGCCGGAGTTGCGGATCAGGGTGTGCAGCGCCACCAGCGTGGCACGGTCGCGAGCGATGCACAGGCAGCCGCTGGTATCCCGGTCCAGCCGATGGACGAGCTCCAGCGTTTCGCGCGGACGCGAGGCACGCAGCGCCTCGATGACGCCGAAGCTCATGCCGCTCCCGCCGTGCACCGCCACGCCCGGGGGCTTGTTGATCACCAGAAGGTGTTTGTCCTGGAAGATGACCGACTTCTCGATCAGCTCCTGGAGACTGGTGGACGGCCGGCCGGGCTCCTCCGATGAATCGATGCGCACCGGAGGCAGCCGCACTTCGTCGCCTGCCGCCATTCGATACTCGGCATCGACGCGCTTTTTGTTCACCCGCACCTCGCCCTTGCGCAGTAGCCGGTAAACGCGGCTGCGCGGCACGGACTTGAAGTGCCGCATCAGGAAATTGTCGATCCGCTGACCCGCCTCCTGCTCGGTGATGGTCCGCAGAATGATGGGGCTCTTCGCCGCCCCGATCCGCTCCGGCGCCGCAATTTCTTCTTTCATATCCCGCATCTTACGCCTCTTGATCATCTAAGACATTGATTACATTGACTCTAGCGGCCCGCTATGATAGCGTTCCGGTACCGTGTCGAGCGCCCACCCTTTTTGAAGGGGAGCGAGGGCTCGAATATCTATTTGGGTAGGACGAGCCGACACCGGTTTCGGCGGCGGCCCCAATCATTTGGGGGCGCCGCATATTAGTTGGTTCTGGACATCCAGACCATCGCTCGGCCGATGAGCCAATGCCGGATATCGTTCGCGTGACGCGAGGATGTCCGACAGGCGTAACCGAGAACAAGGCCCCGGGCTTGCTGTATACGTTTTGGCAGAATTGGGTTGAATCGATGCCGTTCGCGTGGCTCGCGTTCGGCGTGTCCCTATTCCTTGCTGCCGTTGTCACTCCGGCGCTGGGCCGTGTCACGGCCCCGGCTTTTATTCTCGAACCCTCCTCGGCCTCTACCATATTAGTTGGGGCAAATGAAAAGAATGCTCGTCAACGCAGTTCAAGAAGAAGAACTGCGAGTCGCACTTGTCGACGGTCAGAAACTCTACGACTTATCGATTGAGATCCCATCTCGGGAACAGAAAAAATCCAATATCTATAAAGGCCGAATCACCCGCGTAGAGCCGAGTCTCGAAGCGGCGTTCGTCGAGTACGGCGCTCAGCGCCACGGCTTTTTGCCGCTCAAGGAGGTCTCCAAGGAGTATTTCCGCTCCCAGCCTGCCTCGGGCGGACGGCTCAACATCAAAGATCTCCTGCAAGAGGGCCAAGAGCTCATCGTTCAGGTGGAAAAGGAGGAGCGCGGCAACAAGGGAGCCGCTCTCACGACCTTCATCAGCCTCGCGGGGCGGTTCCTGGTGCTCATGCCGAACAATCCCCGGGCGGGCGGCGTGTCCCGGCGCATCGAAGGCGAAGATCGCGATCAGATGCGCGAAGCCATGAACGGGCTGGTGATTCCCGACGGCATGGGAGCCATCGTGCGCACCGCCGGCGTCGGCCGGTCCACCGAAGAATTACAGTGGGATCTCAATAACCTCAAGGCTGCCTGGGATGCCATCGGGCAAGCGCACGAGGGTCGCCCCGCGCCGTTCCTGATTTTTCAGGAGAGCGACGCCGTTACGCGCGGCCTGCGCGACTATTTCTCGGACGACGTGGGCGAATGCCTCATCGACCAGCCCGAAGCGTTTCAGAAAGCGCAAGAGTACATGCAGCGCTTCATGCCGCCGGATGCGCAGCGCAAGCTCAAGCTCTATCAGGATCCGGTGCCGCTGTTCACGCGCTACCAGATCGAGAGCCAGATCGAATCGGCGTACTCGCACAAAGTGACCCTACCCTCAGGGGGCAGTCTGGTCATCGACCACACCGAGGCGCTGGTCTCCATCGACATCAACTCCGCACGCTCGACGCGCGGCGGCGATATCGAGGCCACCGCCCGCAACACCAACCTGGAGGCCGCCGAGGAGATCGCCCGCCAGCTGCGTCTGCGCGACATCGGCGGACTCATCGTGATCGATTTCATCGACATGGAGTCGACCGCCAACCAGCGCGCGGTCGAGGACATGCTTCGCGATGCCGTAAAAATGGACCGTGCCCGGATCCAGTTGGGCCGGCTCTCGCGCTTCGGACTCCTCGAGCTCTCGCGGCAACGTCTGCGTCCGGCGCTGAGCGAGACCACCCATATCAATTGTCCGCGCTGCAGCGGCATGGGGACCATCCGCGGCGTCGAATCCATGTCGCTCGCGTTGCTGCGCCTGATCGGCGAGGAAGCGCGCAAGGAACGGACCGGCCGCGTCATCGCGCAAGTGCCCGTGGACGTGGCCACCTACCTCATGAACGAGAAGCGTGAGTGGCTGAGTCAGATCGAGGCGCGGGACAAGGTATCGCTGGTGATCGTTCCGAATCCTCACATGCAGACGCCGGCCTACAGCCTGCGCCGCATCCGCGACGATGAGAAGGAACTGCCGGAGAACACCACCGTCAGCTACCAGATCGCCGAGCAACCGACGCTCGATGATTCCAACATCGGCACTCGCGACAAGAAGCCGCAAGGCGAGGCGCCGCTGGTACCGAGTATTTTGCCGGTTGCGGCATCGCCCATTCCGATGCCGGAGCCCGAAGCCCCCGCCCCCGCGCCGGCCGTGGTCGTGGCCGCCGCGCCGCAAGTCGGCATTTTCGTCCGTCTGTGGCGCTTTCTGTTCGGCAGCCCGGCGCCCGCGGCCGCAGCCAACGCCCCTACCGACACAGGCGCACCGCCTCAGCGTGAGCGCTCGTCGCATCGCGGGGATGTACGCCCGGACCGCTTCCGCGGCGGCGATCGTGATCGCGGCCGCGACCGCGATCGACACCGCGACCGCGACGGACGCCGCGAGGGCCGGGCCCGCGCGGAAGGCGACCGCCCGCGAAGCGAGAGCGATCGGCCCCGCCGGGACGGCCGCAGCGACGGCGCGCGACGCAGCGAGAACGCCCGCACGGAGCAAGCACCTCGCGCCGAAGGCGCCCGCAGCGAAGGCGCCCGCAGCGAAGCCCCCCGCGGCGAAGCCCCACGCATCGAAGCAGCGCGCAGCGACGCCGGCACGCCCCGGCCGGAGCAGCCCGCCCGCGCGGAGTCCCCGAACCGCAACGGGGAACTCGCCGGCGAACGCCCCGTGCGCTCCGAGCGCGGCGGCCGAGGCCGACGGCGGCGCGGCGGTCGTGGTGGGCGCCGTGAGGGCGGTGAAGGCGGCGAGGGACTCGCCAATGGACAGGGCACTGCCCCCTCGGGCGGCGAGCCCCGGGCCGCCAACGGCGGGCGCAGCGACAATGGCGCGCGCCCCGACAACGGGCGCAACGATTTCGAGGCACGGTCGGAGCCGTCGCCTGCCCCCGTGTCGGCCGCGCCGGAATCGTTTGCGGCCCCCGCAGCCCCGGCGCCGAACTACCCCTCGTCGGGATCGTCAGCGCCCGCCAGCGAGGCTCCCCGTGAGCGCAGCAGCGTGACGCCGATGCCCTCGGAGGCGCCGCGATCCTCATCTCCCACACAGGAGAAGTACGTCGTCTGGTCGTCCGCGCCGAGTGACACGCCGCGCAGCGGGCCGGATGATCGGTAAGGCCTAAGCGCGCGCTCCGCCCGGCCTCACTTGGGCCGGGCGGAGCGCGCGCGTAATCGCAGGGTAAGCGCCGCGCTGATCGGTATCAGCGCGGCCGCCGCGCCGCGCAACATCGCGATCGCTGCGCTGCTCCACGGTCTCGAGAATATGATCAGACCCAGGGCGGCGTGACGACGCCCGAGGAAGAATGCGCCGCTCAAGGCGGCCGCCGCGAGGACATACGCGGCGATCCAGATCCGCCGCTCCGAAGATTTCAATCGACGCGCCAATGCCGCATCCGCGGGTTGTCCGGGCCGCAATCCGTACGCCGCAATGGCGATCACCACCACCAACCCCACCACGGAATTCACGTCCTGAAGCAGGTGCGCTCCGACCAGGCGGTGCCCCCCGACTTCGAGCGCCGAATCCTCGAGCGCGGGAAACATCCGCACCCCGCGCGCACCCTCGTGAGTGAATGCGTCCCAAACGAGGTGGGTGACCGCACCGAACAGCACACCGCAGGCGGCGAGCAGCCATTGCTTGATGCTCGACACGTCGGCGGCGGCGGCGAGTCCACGCCAGCGCGCATAGGCCCCCGGAGGCAGGAGCTCGATCAGAGGCCGTTTGATGAGCCATTGAAAAACCCAATAGGCGGCGAGGCCGACGGGCAAACTGAACGTGACCAGCGCATCCGCGCTGTGCGTTTCGAACCGTGCCGGCTGCCAAGGCAGAAAACGCCCGAAGTCCGGCGCCATGCTGCCGATGACCACGGCGGACAGGAGGCGCCAGCGGGCGAGCAGTCGGGCGAACGGAAGGACGGTGGCAGGGTGCGATAAGGTAAATGGCATCAACAGGTTAGAAGCGTGTCATCTGGTTGAAACATTATCGAAGTATAAAGACCCAGATTTTACCCCCCGCCAGCGAGAACACCCCATGGCCACACACGTAGATGCCGTCATTCCCAACTCGAAGGCATCGCCGCTGGTCGGTCACCGGCAGAATCCCTGGTTCAATGTGCTCGCGGGCGTCGTCGTCATAGCCGGCATCATATATGCCGGTTACCACCTGGCGAGCGACTTGTCCGTGGTGCGCGAGTCGCGAGCCTTTCCGTTCGTGCTGCTCGGCGTCGCCCTCTTCATCGCACTGGGGTTCGAGTTCGTCAACGGCTTTCACGATACTGCGAACGCCGTGGCGACCGTCATCTATACCCACTCGATGCCGCCCAATTTTGCGGTCGTCTGGTCCGGCGCCTTCAACTTCCTCGGCGTGGTGGTCTCGAGCGGCGCGGTGGCGTTCGGCATCGTATCGCTGCTGCCCGTCGAGCTCATTCTCCAAGTCGGCAGCGGCGCCGGATTCGCCATGGTGTTCGCGCTGCTCATCGCGGCCATCATCTGGAATCTGGGCACGTGGTATTTCGGCCTGCCCTCCTCCAGCTCCCACACCCTGATCGGCTCCATCATGGGCGTCGGCCTCATGAACCAAGTCATGGCCGTGGGCAACACCGGCACGAGCGGCGTCGACTGGGGCCAGGCCGCCAAAATCGGTGAGTCGCTGTTGTTCTCTCCCTTGGTGGGATTCAGCCTGGCGGCGGTGCTCCTGCTCGCGGCCATGAAGCTCGTTCCGATCCCGGCGCTGTACCAGGAGCCGAAGGGCAATCAGCCGCCGCCGGCCTGGATCCGCGGACTGCTGGTGCTGACCTGCACCGGCGTGAGCTTCGCGCACGGCTCGAACGACGGACAGAAAGGCATGGGCCTCATCATGCTGATTCTCATCGGCACCGTGCCCACCGCCTACGCGCTGAACCGCACCATGCACGAGCAGGACGTCGACAAGTTCGTCGCGATCTCGACGCAGGCGCAGACGGCCCTCGGCCGTTATGCAATCGGCCCGGCGCCGGCCGATCCGCACGCGGCGGCGATCGACATCGTGCGCACCCGATCGATAACGCCGCAGACCCTGCCGGCGCTGGTTGCGCTCTCCGCGACCATCCAGCGGCAAGTCGACGGGTTTCATTCGCTCGACAAGGTGCCGCCGGGCGACATGGTCAACATCCGCAACGAGATGTACCTGGTGAGCGAGGGGCTGCGGCTGCTCGGCAAGTCCTCGATCGGCGTATCCGATGCCGACAAGAAGGTGCTCAGCCATTACAAGAGCGAGCTCGACGAGTCGACCAAGTTCATTCCGCCCTGGGTGAAAGTCGCGGTGGCGATCGCGCTGGGCCTCGGCACCATGATCGGCTGGAAGCGCATCGTCGTCACCGTCGGCGAGCGTATCGGCAAAACGCATCTCACCTACGCGCAGGGAGCTTCCGCCGAGCTCGTGGCCATGCTCACCATCGGCGCCGCCGACATGTACGGATTGCCGGTCAGCACCACCCACGTACTGTCCTCCGGAGTCGCGGGCACCATGGTCGCGAATCGCTCCGGTCTGCAGTGGTCCACCGTGCGCAATCTGCTGATGGCCTGGGTGCTCACGCTGCCCGTGTCCATCGCCTTGGCCGGCGGCCTGTACTGGCTGCTGCGCCACCTGCTGTAGCGCCGTCGCAGGCACCATGCGGCGGGGCCGGCCCGCGCAGCGGCGGTTACTTCCGTAATCGCTCGATCAGCCGTCGGGACGCTGCGGTCACGAGATCCAGTACCCGATCGAAATCGCCGGCATCGCCGAAGTAGGGGTCGGGGACTTCGGAGATTCCCGGCTCTCCCGCGTATTCGAGGAACAGACGCACTTCTGCGCGGGACCCGGCGGGCCGCATCGCCTCGAGATCGGCGAGGTTCCGCCGATCCATCGCCAGGATCAGGTCGAACTCGTCGAAATCCTGCCGCCTCACCTGCCTGGCGGACAGGCCGCTCAGATCGATGCCTCGGCGCTTCGCGGCTCGCTGGCTGCGCAAGTCCGGCGGCTCGCCCAGGTGATAATCGCCGGTGCCGGCGGAATCGACCTCGATGCGCAGGTCCGTGCTCTCCTCCGCCAACAAGTGCCGCAGCACGCCTTCGGCCGTCGGACTGCGGCAGATATTCCCGAGACACACGACGAGGAGCTTGCGGCTCGGGGCGCTCATCGGTGCCGCAGGCCCGCGCGCACCCGCTCCAGATCCTCGTGTGTATCCACTCCCGCCGGCGGCGCTTCGCCGAGCACCAGCACGTGGATGCGCATGCCGTATTCCAGGGCGCGGAGCTGCTCCAGCTTCTCGGTGATCTCGAGAGGCGCCGCCGGCCATCCGGCGAACCGGAGCAGGCTCTTCACGCGGTATGCATACAGGCCGATGTGCCGTAACGCACCGCCGAAGGCCGCGGGACGCCCCTTCGAGAGGCGATCGCGCGGCCAGGGCACCGGAGCGCGGCTGAAATACAGCGCGCTGCCGTCATGCGCTCGCAGCGCCTTCACGCAGCTTGGGTCGAGAAACTCATCGAGGCTCGTGATCGGCGCGGCGGCGGTCGCGATGTCGACATGCGGGCGCTCGTCGAGCGCAGCGGCCGCATCGGACAAGACCTGCGGCGGCATCAGCGGCTCGTCCCCCTGCAGATTGACGATGATCTCGTCGGCGCCCAGGCCGCGCGTGCGCACCACCTCCGCGATGCGATCCGTCCCGGAGGCATGCTGCGCGGAGGTCAATGCGACGTCGGCGCCGAAGCCCGCGGCCACCGTCTCGATCCGCGCATCGTCGGTAGCCACGATCACCGATGCGGCGCCGCTCGCGCGCGCGCATTCCCATACCCACTGGATCAGCGGGCGGCCGCCGATATCCGCGAGCGGCTTGCCGGGCAAACGGCTCGCCGAGAAGCGCGCCGGGATGATGACGTGAAAATCCGAGCTCACGCGGACGGCCGCAGGCTATCGGCTTCGGACCGGGACGCGCTCACCGGATCACGAGCGGATCATCCGCTCCGAGAACTCGCGCCTCCTCCGGCAGCATCATCGGGATGCCGTCGCGCACGGCATACGCCAGCCGATCGGCGCGGCAGACGAGTTCGAGCGCGGCGCCGGCGCCCGCCGGACGCAAGGGGCCCTTGCAGATCGGGCAGACCAGCAATTCGAGAAGACGTTTATCCATCGATGGTCCCCCGCGGCCTCCCGCGTTCGGCAATTCGGTCGTTCACGATGTCGAGCAGTGTAGTTGACTCGCCGCCCTCGAAATATGCACTCACCGGTACGTACCAGTGCCGTTCGTCGGCGGCGTGCCTGCATTTTACGGCATCTTTCTCCGTCATGAGCACGGGCTTCGAGTCGGGGAAATCGACGTCCTCGGGAGTCAGGCGCGCATGGTCGCGCAGCGCATGGCCGATGACCTCGATGCCGTGCGCGCGCAGCATGTTGAAGAACCGCTCGGGATGGCCGATGCCCGCCACCGCGTGAACCTCGAGCCCGGCGAACGCCGGCAGCGGCGTCATGCGGCCGCCGGTGAGGGCCACCGCGCGCTTGGCGTCGAGCCGCATGCTGAGCGCGCCATCGAGGAGCGCCCGACCGCCGTTCACCACCACGACGTCCGCCGCCTCGAGGCGCGCACGTCTTTCGCGCAGCGGGCCCGCCGGCAACAGCCAGCCGTTTCCGAAGCGGCGATCGCCGTCGATCACCACGATCTCGCAATCGCGCGCAAGCGCGTAATGCTGCAGCCCGTCGTCGCTCACCACGACATCGCATCCGGCGTCGATGAGAAGCTGTGCGGCTGCGGGACGGTTTCGGCCGATCGCCACCGGCATGCCGGTGCGGCGCGCGAGCAGGACGGGCTCATCGCCGACCACCGCCGGATCATCGGACTCCTTCACCAGGCGAACCCCGCGCGAGGAGCCGCCATAGCCGCGGGTAACCACTCCCGGCGTGAAGCCCCGCTCGGCGAGCCGCGCCGCCAGCCAGCATACCAGCGGCGTCTTGCCGGTCCCGCCGACGGTCAAGTTGCCGACGACGATCACGGGCCGCGATAGCCGCGTCGACCGCCTCAGCCGCGTGGCGTAGAGGATCCGGCGCGAACCCGAGACCGCGCCGTAGGCGACCGACAACGGGATCAGCCACCACGGCGGCGCGGCGCGGTGATACCAGATTCGATTGAGCCAGGATTCTGCGGACATGTGCGCTACTCGAGGCGCGGCGGCGCTACTCGGCGAACTGCATCCCGTGGAGCGTCGCGTAAAGCCCGCCGCGATCGAGGAGTTCGCGGTGATTGCCCATCTCCACGATGCGCCCCTTGTCGAGAACGATGATGCGGTCGGCGCCCTCCACGGTGGACAAACGATGCGCGATGACCAGAGTCGTCCGGCCCCGCATCAGGGCGGTGAGCTCGGCCTGCACGCGGCGCTCCGATTCGTTGTCGAGCGCGGCCGTGGCCTCGTCGAGGATCAGCACGGGCGAGTTCTTCAGGAGCGCGCGCGCGATGGAGATTCGCTGCCGCTGGCCGCCCGATAGATTCTGTCCCCGATCCGAAAGCGGCGTATCAAAACCCTGCGGCTGCTGTGCGACGAACTCCATCACGTTGGCCGCCCGCGCCGCGGCCTCCACCTCGGCATCGGTCTTGCCCACCGCGTTGAAGGCGATGTTGTTGCGGATGGTGTCGTTGAACAGCACCACGTCCTGGCTGACGAGACTCACCTGGGAACGCAGGTCGGTGAGCCGATACTCGCGCACGTCCACGCCGTCGAGAAGCACCGCGCCCTGCTGCACGTCGTAGAAGCGCGGCACCAGGCCGACCAGCGTGGTCTTTCCGCTGCCGGAGCGGCCCACGATGGCCACCGTCTCTCCGGGCTCGACCCGAAAGCTGACGCCGTGCAGAACTCCACCCTTGTCGCTCGCGTATTCGAACGACACGTTGCGGAACTCGATCGCACCGCGCGCCCGTTCGAGGCGCCGGGTGCCTCCGGTTCCTTCCGTCGGCATGTCCAATATCTCGAATACGCTCTGTCCCGCAGCGACTCCCTGCTGCAGCGGCCCCCCGATGTTGACGAGACTGCGCAGCGACGACGGAATGAGCATCAGCGCCGTCAGGAACGCCCAGAACTGATCCACGCGCATATCGTTCGAAAATACCAGCCGAATGGCGACATAGAGAACGCCTGCGAGGGCCAGCGAGGCAATGCATCCGACCACGGGGTTGCTCAGGGATTTGGCGCGCGCGAGCTTCATGTTCGAGGCGCGGTTGGCCTCGTTCGCCTGCTCGAACCGGTCGGTCTGATGGTCCTCCGCATTGAAGATCTTGATCAGCCGATGCGCGTCGATGGCTTCCTTCGCGACGCGCGTGATGTCGCCCATCGAGTTCTGGATGCGCTTGCTGTAACGGCGGAAGCTGCGATTGGCGATCTGCATGAGCCAGCCGATCGCCGGAGCGGCGATGATGCAGAAGATCGCGAGCCGCCAGTTCAGGTAGAACAGGTAGACGACCAACCCCAGAATGGTCAACGTGTCGCTCACCAGCGAGATCGATGCGCCGGTCGCCGCACCGGCCACCTGCTCGATGTTGTAGGTGAGCTTGGACAGAAGAACACCCGATTGCTGGCTGTCGAGATAGGCGGTGGGAAGGCGAAGATAGTGCGCGAAGACATCGCGCCTCAACCCCTTGATGACCTGCCGCCCCACCCAGCTGGGATAGTAATTGCCTATGTAATCGCCGAGGCCGCGCAGTGCGAACAGCACGATGGTGCCGAGCGGCACGATCCACGCGACCCGGGGATCTTTGGTGACGAACGCGCCCTTCAAGAAAGTCTGGACCAGGTAAACCAGCCCGGATTGCGTCGCCGCGAACAGGATCATGCCGAGCACGCCGACCATGAACGCGCCGGTGTAGGGCTTGGCATAACGCAGCAGCCGACGGTAAATCGACCAATAGTCGCCGTCGGGTTTGGAATGCGTGTCGATCTCGGCGGCGGTCGCGCTCAAGGCGGCGTGTCCTGGTGCACGGTGGCGATGTTGAGCTGCGCGAAGCCGAGCCGCCCCGCCACGTCCATCGCCGTGACGACCGCCTGGTGCGTCGAGCGCGCGTCGGCTCGAATCGTGATGGGACCGCGGTCCGAGCCCGCCTCCTTCAGGATCGCCGCCCGCAAGGTATCGGGACTCGAGTTGATGAGCGTCCGCTCGTTCACCCGATAGCCGCCCTCCGCGGTCACCGTGATGATCAACGGCTCGTGGTTGCCGCGCGGTACGGGGATCGCGCTCGCCTGCGGGAGCTGAATCTTGACGCGCCCTTCCTGGTTGAAGGTGGTCGAGACCATGAAGAAAATGAGCAGCACCAGCAGGACGTCGATGAAGTTGATCAAATTGATCTCGGGGTCCTCTCGACGGCGCGGACGCAGGTTCACGGCATCAAGCCCTCTCGGCGACAAACCGGCTGCGGTCGTCCAGCGCGTCGACCAGCTTCATCGCCTCCTTTTCCATCTGGATGACCAGCCGTTCCACCTTGCCCCGAAGGTAGCGGTACGCGATCAGCGACGGGATCGCCACCGTGAGACCGGCGGCCGTGGTGATCAGCGCCTCGCCGATGCCGCCGGACAGGATTCGGGGATCGCCGAGGCCGTTGGCGGTAATGGCGTTGAACGCATGAATGATGCCCGCCACCGTGCCCAAAAGCCCGAGGAGCGGCGCAATGGCGGCGATGGTGCCGAGGGTATTCAGGAACCGCTCGAGCTCGTGCACCACGTGCCTGCCGCCGTCCTCCAGCCGTTCCACCATCAACTCGCGCGGCCTGAAGCGATTGGCGAGGCCGATGGCCAGCAATTTACCCAGCGGGGAATTCTGCTCCAGGGCCGCCACCAGCTTCTCGCTGAGTTGATCGGCCTCGATCCAGTTCCAGACCTTCTGCGAGAGGTCGCGCGGGATGACCCGGCTCGATTGCAGGGTCCAGAGGCGCTCCAAAATGATGGCCACCGAAGCGATCGAGCAAAGAATGATCGGCCACATGAAGCCGCCGCCGGCGCGGATGATCTCCCACATTGTGTCCTCGTTGCGTAGCTCTTGGAAACTCGCGGCATGATACTTGAGCGCTCGGGCTTGAGATACCGTCATCGGCCGGCGACGGCGGAACCTCAGGCGGGGGGCGGCGAGCGCTCGATCAGGGCTCCGTCGACCAGGGTCAGAACGCGATCGAGGCGCGCCGCCAAGCGCTCGTCATGGGTCACGATGACGAGGCTGGTGCCCAGCTCGCGGTTCAGCTCCAGCATGAGCTCGAACACGTGAGCCGCATTCACGCCGTCGAGATTGCCGGTCGGCTCGTCCGCGAGCACCAGCTGCGGCTCAGTGACCAGGGCGCGCGCCACCGCGGCACGCTGCCGCTCGCCGCCGGAGAGCTGCGACGGCCGGTGAGTGAGGCGCTCGGCGAGGCCCACTCGCGAGAGAATCGCCGCCGCGCGCTGCCGCGCCGACTTGGGATCCATCCGCCGCACCAGCAACGGCATCGCGACATTCTCCAGAGCCGTGAATTCCGGCAGCAAATGATGGAACTGATAGACGAACCCGACCGCGCGGTTGCGCAAGCGGCCGCGTTCGGTGTCGCTCAACCGGTTCATGGCGGAGCCGGCGATCTCCACGGTTCCGCGGGTCGGCAGATCCAGGCCGCCGAGCATTTGAAGGAGCGTGGTCTTGCCCGAGCCGGACGCGCCGACGATGGCGATGCGCTCGCCGGAGCGAACCGTGATCGAGGCGCCCCGCAGCACCTCGAGCTTCGCCGCACCCTGAATGAAGTCCTTCGCGAGATCGACGCCCTGGAGCACTATGTTGGAGGTCGGCATTACTGTGAAGCCCTCAATCGTTTCGCAGGGATTCCGCCGGCAGCAAGCGCGCGGCTCGCCAGGCGGGATAGATGGTCGAGATGCAGGCCAGCACGAAGGCAACGCCGCAGATCTGCACGAGATCGCCCACCTGCACGTAGGCCGGCAGATCGCTCATGAAGTACACGCGGGCATCCAGAAACTTGAAGCCGAGAACGTGCTCCAAAGCGTGAACCGAGCGCTGCAGATTGACCGCGAGCAGCACTCCCGCGATCAGGCCCCCGGCGATGCCGAGGCCCCCGATCATGCTTCCCTGCACGATGAAAATCGACAGGATGCTGCGCGGCGAAGATCCGAAGGTCCGCAGGATGGCGATGTCCCGCCGCTTGTCTTTCACGACCATCACCATGGTCGAGACGATATTGAAGGCGGCGACGGCCACCATGAGCGAGAGGATCACGAACAGCATGTGCTTGGTGATCTCGATCGAACGGAAGAAATTGACGTGCTCTTCGGTCCAATCATTGACGAGGTAGGCTTCGGCGCCCTTCGGAAGCGCGATCGCGGCATCACGCACGATGCGAGGCGCCGCGTACGGATCGGTGAGGCTCAAGCGAAGCCCGGTGATGTCATCGCCCATGCGCAGGAGCGTCGCCGCATCCTGCATGGAAACGATCGCCACTCGCCGGTCGTACTCGTACATGCCGACCGATAGGATGCCGTCCACCCGGAACGCGCGCATTCGCGGCAGCACGCCGATGGGAGTGACATCTCCCTCGGGCACCATGAGAATGACCCGGTCGCCGAGCCGGGCGCCCAAGGTCTCCGCCAGCGCCTTGCCGAGGATCACTCGGTAGCTTCCCGGCATCAGGTCGGCAAGGCGCCCCGACTCCAGATGATCGCCGAGATCCGTGACCCGGCGCTCCTCGTCGGGCAAGACACCGCGCATCATCACCCCCGAGGACTTCCCGTCGTGAACCATCAACGCCTGCTCCTCGATATACGGCGATGCGGCGGCGACCCCGGGAAAATGCGTCAGCCGGACGAGGTCGGGTCGCCAATTCGAGATGCTGCCGTCGACCCCGGTGATGGTCGCGTGCGCGGTAAGGCTCAATATCCTGGTTCGAAGCTCGCCCTCGAAGCCGTTCATGACCGACAACACCACGATGAGCACGGCGACCGCGAGCGCGAGTCCCAGGATGGCGATGCCGGCGATGAGCGAGACGAAGCCGCGCTTGGGCGATGCCCGCAGGTACCTCAGACCGAGAAAGCCCTCGTACCAGCTGCGCATCATTCGTACCGCAGGGCTTCGGCCGGCTGAGTCTTGGAGGCCTTCCAAGCGGGATAGACGGTGGCGATGAGCGTGAGCAGCATGGCCACGGCGGCAATTATCACCACATCGCGCGGGTGCAGCTCGCTCGGCAGACCGGTCGTGTAGTAAACATCGGGATCGTCCATGATGTGCACGCCGAAGACCTGCTCGATGACATGCGCCACGGTGCCGACATGCAGCGCGAGCGCGACGCCGAGAGCAACTCCTATGAGCGTCCCGAGCCAGCCGATCAACAGGCCCTGCGTCATGAACACACCGAGAATCCCCCGCGGGGTCATGCCGAGCGTGCGCAGGATGGCGATGTCGGTACGTTTGTCGCTCACGACCATCACCAAGGTCGCCACGATATTGAACACCGCCACGGCCACGATCAGCATCAAGATCACGCCCATCATGGTCTTCTCGATGCGGATCGCACGGAAGTAGGCCTCGTTCTCCTGGGTCCAATCCCGCACCGTGAGGCCCGCCGGCAGCCGCGCCGCAGCCTCTCGCGCGAGCTGCGGCGCCGCGAGCACGTCGGCGAACCTGAGCCGGATGCCGGTCGGACCGTCGAGGCCGCGCAGCGCCTCGGCATCCTTGAGATTGATCAGCGCGAGCACGCTGTCCTGCTCCTCCAAACCCACTTCGAAGATTCCCGCGACCTGGAAGTTTTCCAAGCGCGGCACGATCGAGTCGCCCGCCGCGCTGTCCGGAATCATGACCGTCACGGTGTCCCCCACGCCGACTTGCAGCTGGTAGGCGAGCATCCGGCCGAGCACGATCCTATTCATGCCCGGCTCGAGGTCCTCGAGCCGGCCCTCCCGCATTGCGCCGTTGATGGCCGACACCTTGGGCTCCAGGGTGGGATCGATGCCGCGGACGACGGCGCCTCCCATCGCCGGCGGATGGCTCAGCATGGCGTCCGTATCGAGAAACGGCGCCGCGCCGACGAGACCCGAAGCTCCCTGAAGCTCCTTGAGCCGGCTGCGCCACTCGGGGATGGGCGCTCCCGCCGCAGTCAATGTCGCGTGCGCCGATAAGCTGAGCAGGCGGCTCCGCAGCTCGCCCTCGAAGCCGTTCATCACGGAGATGACGGTGATCAGCGCCAGCACCCCCAGGGCGACGCCGCCGAGAGACACCCAGGTGATAAAAGACACGAAGAAGCTATGCTCGCGTGCCAGGGAGTACCGCAGGCCCACGAAAACTGGAACGGGCTGGAACATTCGCGGCGATTAAACCACAGGCGCGAGGCTCGCGGGGCCGCTGGCCGGGAAATGCAACATAATCAGAGTGTTAAATGGTTCAAACAATTGCCCCTGGGGTCGGTGCTATAGTCCGCCGAAGGCTACGAACGAGGTCTGCCATGAGCTATCGAACCGTCCTGATGAGTGCAGTTCTCGCTGCCGGCACAGGCATCGCAGGATTAACGCAGGCGGACATCGTGGCGGTGGACTCAGGCATTGCGGTCAAGGCGTCCGACGGCATCGCACCGTCCCGCGGCATGACCATGAGCCAGGTGGCCAGCAAATTCGGCGCTCCGGTCACCAAGGTCCCGGCGGTCGGTAATCCGCCCATCTCCCGTTGGGAATACCCGGGGTTCGTGGTGTATTTCGAGCGCGACCACGTCATCCACAGCGTGGTTTCGGAATCCGCCGCTCCGGCGCCGGCTGAATCCCCGTCCGCAGCGGACTCGACCCGCGCACCCGCGGCAAAGCCCGCGGCGCCCGCCGAGGACTCCCCCGCCCCCTAAGAACGCGCTCCGTCCCGAGATCGCGTACAATCAAGCCCCCAAGGCTCACCGCGACTCGTTCGCGGCGGGCGTTTTTTCGTTTGCGTTCCCCCGAAAGATGCCGCTTTTATTTGACCCTTTACTCCCTGCCGCCGACATCCCCCTCGTCAAATGGGGCCAGCTGTATGGCTCGGCCCCCGCTCTCGCGATCGCCGAAGCCGCGGCGAAGGCGGCGGGCCCGCTCATCATCATCGCGGAGAATCCCCGCGCCGCCGAGACCCTGAGCGAGGAGATCGGGTTCTTCTCGAGTGGAACGGTCCCGGTGCAGATATTCCCGGACCTCGAGACCCTGCCGTACGACAGCTTCTCGGCTCATCCGGACATCACGTCGGCCCGGCTGCGAACTCTGGCGGAGCTGCCGCGCGCGCGGCGCGGCGTCTGGGTGGTGGCAATCGACACCCTGCTGCAGCGGCTGGCGCCGCGCAGCTACATCGAGGCGCATTCCTTGCAGGTTCACGTCGGCGAGACGCTGAACCTGGATGCCCTGCGCGAGCGATTGGCCCTGGCCGGCTACGCTGCGGTCACGCAGGTCGCCGCGCACGGTGAATTCGCGGTCCGGGGATCGTTGCTCGACGTGTTCCCGATGGGCTCGGAGAGCCCTTATCGGATCGACCTCCTCGACCGTGACGTCGACAGCATCCGTTACTTCGATCCCGACACACAGCGCTCCGGCGACAAGTTGGAGCGCATTCACTTGCTGCCCGCGCGGGAGACTCCGCTCAGTCCGGACGCGGTGCGCGAATTCCGGCGCCGCTACCGATTGAGATTCCCCGGAGACCTGACCGAGCACGCGGTGTACCGCGACGTGAGCGCCGGCCGGGCGCCCGGCGGGCTGGAGTTCTTCTTGCCGCTGTTCTTCGAGCGGACTTCGCATCTGTTCGAATATTTGCCGCCATCGAGCGTCCTGATCGACATGCGGGAGGCTACCTCGCATGCCGATACGCTGTGGTCGGAGATCGTCGAGCGTCACGACCAGCTCTCGCACGATCGATTCCGTCCGATTCTCGATCCCGCGGAAGTCTATCTGAGTACCGCGGAGCTGCGCGCCGAGCTCGCCGTGTGGCCCAAGGTCGAGCTTCGATCCTTCGAATGGCCCCCCGAGACCGAGTCACCCGTCCGGAACTTCTCGAGCTCGTCGCCGGCGGTGGTGCGCATCGATTCGCGCGCGGAACAGCCGGCCGCCGAGCTCGATGCCCACTTGGCCGCGATCGGCGGACGCGCATTGCTCGCGGCCGAATCGGCGGGTCGACGCGAGCTGTTGCTCGACCTGCTGCGGGGCCGCGGCATCAAGCCCAAGGTGTTCGAGAGCTTCGCGGCGTTCATGGCGAGCGATGCAAGCCTCGGCATCACCGTGTCGGCCACCGCCTCGGGCCTGCGCATATTGTCGCCTTCGCTCGAAATCCTGACCGAATCGCAGCTCTTCGGCGACCGCGCTCGGCAGGAACGCAGGCGGCGCAGAGCCGAACGAGATCCGGCGAAGATCCTCAAGGAGCTGTCGGACCTTCGCGTCGGCGCGCCCGTGGTGCACGAGACGTACGGTGTCGGCCGATACGTGGGCCTGCAGACCATGGACGTCGCGGGCTATACCGGGGAGTTCCTGGTGCTCGAATACGCCGACGGCGACAAACTCTACGTCCCCGTTCAGTCGCTGCATCTGGTATCGCGCTATACCGGAGCTCCGGCCGACACGGCGCCGTTGCACAAGCTCGGCGGCGATCAATGGCAAAAGGCGCGCCGCAAGGCGGCGCAACGCATTCGGGACGTCGCCGCGGAGCTCTTGGACCTGTACTCGCGGCGTGCCGCGCGCGAGGGTGCCTCCATGCAGGCGTCGGAAGCCGATTATCGGGCCTTTCAAGCGGCTTTTCGATTCGAGGAAACCGCCGATCAGGCGAGCGCGATCGAGCAAGTGCTGTCGGATCTGAAGTCCGGCAAACCGATGGACCGGGTGATCTGCGGCGATGTCGGCTTCGGCAAGACCGAAGTGGCGCTGCGCGCCGCGTTCGTGGCCGTCCAAGCGGGCAAGCAGGTGGCGGTGCTCGTGCCGACCACGCTGCTCGCGCAACAGCACTACACGACGTTCGTCGACCGCTTCGCGGATTGGCCGGTGCGGGTCGAGAGCCTGTCGCGCTTTCGGACCAACAAGGAGGCGGCGGCCGTCATCGACGGGATCGGCGCCGGGTCCGTGGATATCGTCGTGGCGACCCACCGGCTGTTGCAGGGCAAGGTCCGCTTCAAGAACCTCGGGTTGGTGGTCATCGACGAGGAGCACCGCTTCGGCGTGCGCGATAAGGAGAGGCTCAAGGCGCTGCGAGCCGAGGTCGATGTGCTTACCCTCACGGCGACGCCGATCCCGCGCACGCTCAACATGGCCATGGGCGGCTTGCGTGACCTCTCATTGATCACCACCCCTCCCGCCGAGCGGTTGGCCGTGAAGACCTTCGTGCTGGAATGGAACGAGACCGTCGTGCGCGAGGCATTGACCCGCGAAATACGCCGCGGCGGCCAGATCTATTTCGTGCACAACACGGTCGAGAC
>Ga0187863_10000413_pt1 | contig 36861 bp, 25 predicted proteins | sample June2016WEW_11_1_FD_132975 | JGI IMG/M metagenome (GOLD analysis project Ga0187863, IMG submission 132975) | Peatland microbial communities from SPRUCE experiment site at the Marcell Experimental Forest, Minnesota, USA - June2016WEW_11_10 | ecosystem: Environmental > Terrestrial > Soil >...
ATTTCAGCCACTCTGGGATCCGGACTTGGTCAAGAGTTATTTCGACCTGCTGCGTGAGACCCAAAATCTCCGGAAGTTTCTCGACCAGGCTCATGCCTCGCTGAACTCGAATCCCGAGGATTTGAATGCGACCGCGCGCGTCTTCTATTACTACCAACAACAGGGCAAGCTCGAGGTGGCGCAGCAGGCAGTTGCCGACTTCCGCCTCCACAAGGAAGCCCGCAAGTCGCCGTGGACATCGCAGGAACTTTATATCTGCGCCCGCCTTCTCGAGGATATCCACGCCTATCCCGAGGCGGCGCGTTATTACTTCGCGCTCTACAACAGCAAGGGACGCCCCGATGCACAGGAACAGGCAATCGCGGGACTCACGAATCTCTTGCTTACCGCGCCGGAGACACCGATTCGCTTTGGCTCCGGCGAGCTTTCCATGTATCGCGACATCGCGACCATGGATCAGGGGCCCGGCTATTTGAACGGGATTCTCTCGTTGATTCTGAACACAACCGAGCCGGCTTCGAATTACTCAATGGAAGAACAGCGCTCCGTGCCTTACTTCCATCGCTCTCGCGCTACCGAATTGCTGGCTTTGCTCGATACGAAGTTCCCCAGCTCTTCTCGTCGACCGGAACTTCATGCCAGCTTGCTCGAATTCTATTCAGCAACGACCGAAAGTGACGCGGTCATTCAGGGTGGCCGCGAATTCCTGGCCGCTTTCCCGGATACCCCACAGCGGACGGCGGTCGCTCTACTCATGGCCGACGCCTACTCCCGCAAGGACGACACGACCAGCGAATTCGCCATTTACGATTCCGTACTGCAGGAGCTCGCATCCCAGGCCCAGAACGTTCCTTTGGGATCTGCCGCGGAGGGGATGAACTCGTCCTACAATTACGCGCCCCGCACAATCAATCGCGGCATGAACAACGCGGCGGACGAAGCGGAAGAAGGGGGCGAGGAACCAGGAGCTGGTGAGCCGCAAGAAGGCGCTGGGCGTCGGCGCCCGGTTAGCGGGGCTTTCCAGATCAGTTCGACCAATTCGCCTGCTGTGCAATCCGGCGCGCGTTCCTCCGAATATGCGCGTGTTCTGGAGCGGTATCTCGCTCGCCTCGTCCAGACGAAGCAAATCCCGCAGGCGCTGGCAGTGTTGCGGCGCGAGATCGACCGCAATCCCGATGATCCCGGGCTTTATGAACGGCTCGCGGTGTTTCTCGAGCAAAACCAGTTAGGCGCCGAACAGGAAGAAGTTTACCGTCGTGCGATCTCGCGCTTTCCCGACCATTCCTGGTATGACAAACTCGCGCGCTTCTATCTGCGGCAGAGAAGAAACTCCGACTTCGAGCAGTTGACCCGCGATGCCGTCAAAACCTTCAGCGGCAGTGATCTCGAAAGGTATTTCTACAACGTCAACGGCGGAGGCCCGGGCCTGTATCTGCGCCTGAACCAGTATGCCAATCAGCGTTTCCCACACAACCCCGTGTTCGTTCGGAATCTTCTGTCCGCTTACAGGACACCTGCGACCCGCGATCTGGTTGCCTGGGAAGCGTTGTTGCGCCAGCATTGGTTCGAGGAAACGAGTCTCCGCGATGAGTTTTTCGAGTTTCTTTCGCGTACCGGCAGGCTGGAAGCGGAGTTGAGCGCCTTGCACCAGAGCGCGCCGGATGCAGCGAATTGGGACAAGAATCCTGCTGCCGCCGATTTTCTCGCCTATGGGAACCTGTGGCGCTCTCACTTTGAAGAATGCGCTCCGATACTCCGGTCGCTTGCTTCTCAATATCCTGCAGAGTTCGAAGTTGCCCGCACCGCTTCGTCCGTATATCGCTCCCTGGCGTACTTCGATCCCGCCGAGGCCGCGGTTGCTGCACGCATCGAAGATAATCTCCTTCAGGCGAATCCCGGCAATACTGAGATTCTGGCCCGCATCGGCGACATCTACGCCGATCACGATCAATTTGCGCAGGCCGCTCCCTACTGGGAACGCATTCCCCAGGTTTTCCCCGGCCAAGAGGGCGGATACCTCGACGCCGCGACCATCTATTGGGACTACTACGATTTTGATAACGCACTCCGCCTGCTCAATCTGGGGCGCGATCGCCTTGCCGATCCCAATCTCTATTCCTACGAAGCGGGCGCAATCTACGAAAGCAAACGGGACTATCCGCACGCTATCGAAGAGTACGTAAAAGGCTCGCTGGCCGGTTCCGCCGATTCTCTTGCTGAACTCCGATTGCTTGCACTCGCGCGCCGCCCCAAGTTCCACGATCTCGTTGATCAGAGCACCCTCAAAACCGTCGCACCATCGAATCCTTCCATGCCTGCAATCTACCTTCGTGTAAAGGTTCTCGAAGCGCAGAATCGCAAACCGGAAATGGAAGCATTCCTCGATTCACTTACGAACGGCACAACTTCCATCGAGCAAGCGGAGGACCTCGAAAACCTGGCGCAGCAGAAATCGCTCGAAGCCGTCCGCCAGCACGCTCTCGAAAGAGAGGCTGTGCTTACCAGCGACCCGATCGCGCGGCTCGAACTTCGTTATTCGCTCATTCGACTGTACGAAAGCCGTAAGGATCTCCAGTCTGCCCAGAAGAACGTCGAGGCGCTCTACCGCGAGAATCCCAAGATTCTTGGCGTCGTGCGCTCCACTGTCGATTTCTACTGGCGCACCAAGAATTATCCGCAGGCCATTTCAGTACTGCTCCAGGCCGCTAAAGACTCCTATCCTGAACTGAGTGTTCAGTTCACCTATGAGGCCGCTCGCAAGTCGACCGATGCCAGGCAGTATTCACAGGCACGCGATCTGCTCACGCAGCTTTTGAAAGATTCGCCTTACAACGGCGAATATCTCGCAGCCCTGGCAGACACCTATGCACAAGCCGGTGACGACCAGGGCTTGAAACAGTTCTACACCGAGAAGATCACGCTGTTCCGTACCGCTTCGCTTCCAGCGGATGCCCGCAAGGCCGAGATCGCCACTTTGCGACGCGGTCTCATTCCGGCGCTCACCCGCATGAAGGACTACGCAGGCGCGGTCGATCAGTACATCGAACTCATCAACAATTTTCCGGAAGACGACACACTCGTCACCGAGGCCGCGTTGTACGCCCTGCATTACCAGCGCCAGCAACAACTTGTTGACTTCTACGCAAAGACGGTCTTCCAGTCGCCGCGCGACTACCGATGGTCTACAGTGCTGGCGCGGATCCAGACCAATCTCGAAAACTACCCGGCTGCAATTGAAACCTACGCCAAGGCCATCACCATTCGCCCCGATCGCGTGGACCTTTACACCGCACGCGCAGGCCTCGAAGAACGTTTGATGCGTTTCGATGACGCGGTCTCTGACTATGAACACATCTATCAGCTGGCGTACAAAGACCCGCAGTGGATGGATAAGGTCGCGACCGTGCGTGCTCGTCAAGGTGAGCGGAACGAAACTGTCACCGCCCTCACAGCCGCTTCGATCGATGGCCGACCGCAGAATGCGTCGAACTATTTCGAGGTCGCGCGCCGATTGGAATCCTGGGGGATGTTGGCGGAGGCCCGCACTTTTGCTGAACTCGGTATCAAGACTGCCGGGCCTGACCTGCTGGCTGCGGCAGAGAATCAAACGGGAGCGAAAACCTACACTCGGATCATGACTCGCCTCCGCCAGCATGATCGGGCATATGCCACGCTTGAGAGCTCCCTGGCTGATGCGTCGTCGAACTTGCCGGTCCTGAAAGAACAAGTTGCAGCACGAGGAATCGCCGCCGTGACCGATGCTCAGTGGCGCGAAAGAGTGCGCCGCACCCGCATCGAGACTGCCCGCAACGGCATGGCTGCTGTTCTCGCAGAGATGGGCAACACTGTGAACTTGTACTTCACCCCTGAGGAGAGACTCGGGTTTGCCCACTTTGCTGAATCAAAGAAAATCGGCATGAACTTTGCCGACGTCGAGAAGTTCGCGATTCCTCTCGCCCAAAGCGCCGCTCTCGCCGACGAGGAATCGCGATGGCGTTTTGAAGTGATGATGCACATCCCGAACGATTCCCCCAATCTCTATAGCCGCATGCCCGTCTTGATTGAGCTGCAGCGTAGTCGCGGACGCTTTGCCGAGCTTGGATCGCAGTTAGAGCAGTTCGCCGCAGTGCTGCCGCCCGCCAACCGCCATACTCCCCTGCTTGCAGCCGCCGACGCTTACCATTCCGCTGGCGACCAACAAAACGAGTTGCGGCTGCTCTCGGACACCTCCGTTTACAGCCTGGACAACGCCCACCAGCAGCGTCTCTTCGAATTGCTCCTGGCGCAGCGGCCTCAGGAACTCGTCGCAATCGCTTCGACCTGGACTCCCGCGGGCGAAAATGCCGCTAACTACCTGGTCGCGAACGGCGGAACCGCTCTCGTGCACATCGCAATTGTGGGGCGCGGGCAACATCGCTCGCCGGTCTGGACCAAGTCCTATCTCGCACTCGCGGGATTGTATTATGTGGATCCCACAGCGGACGTCAACAATGCTTTCCTTGGCGCGCTCGGTGACCAGACCATCGCCGAGCGTCTCGCCAAGCCCGTCGATCGTGCGCAGCAGCTTGCCGGCAATACCTGGTTTTACTATGGGTCGCGCTACGGTGAGTACCTCGGAGCAACCAAGCTGGGCAATCCTGAGGACTTCCTGCCTGCCATCCTGGAGCAGAGTCCGGTGTCATCTTCCGGCTACTTAACCTTGGCTGACTACTATGCCGGTTCCGGCGATGCCGAGCACGCCATTGCGGATTACAACCACGCGCTTGAACTATCCCCGGACCGTCCGGATGTATATAACAGTCTCGCCATCGTCTATTACAAGCGCGGTGATCGCGCTGCTGCAATCGCCCAGTGGAGGCAGTCGTTCGCGGTACTCTCGAAGCAGCTCAACAGTTCGCATGTACCAGAGACTTTCTGGAAGGACTTCGGACGCACTTGCGATCAGCTTCGTGCCCGGCATCTCTATTCGGAGCTCAAGCCCGATGCCGACGCCATCGTTCGCATCTACCTCCACCGCAACGGTACCTACCGCTCGAACGCTGTGTTGCAGCCAGGCTACGCCGCCATCGGAGACCCTACGTCCGCGACAGCATGGCTCCTGGAGGTAGCCTCCGCGGCGCCAGATCCCGCGCAGATTCTGGCCGATGTCGTCGACGCACCTTGGATCCCGCTCCTCCACCGCGCTACGATCTATCAGCGTATTCTCCAGTCCAAGCAGGATGCGCTCGCTTCCCTCACGGGCCTGGAGCGTGACAATGCCCAGCAGTCCCTCGGTTCCTGGCAAGTGCGCTGGATCACGTACCTCATCCTTGCCAAGCAATATGCGCAAGGGGCTGACGCCATCGCCGCTTTATCCAAAGAGACTCGAGACGCGGAGTCTGCCGCTCTGGTTCCACTTGACCTGCGTGTGGCTGCGCAACTGGGAACTCTGGACTCCAAGATCGCCGGGTATCGCGCCGAGCCACAGAACATTCCCGATTCAAATCTGCTTCGAGCTGCGGCGCGACAGCTATTCGAGGCCGGGGACAAGCAGTCTGCGCGCAAGATTCTCGAATTCGTATTCGCTCGCGAGATCGATGAACATCAGCTTAACGCCCCCAACTTCATGGGCCTCGCCGAGATTCGCCTTGCTTCGGGAGATCCTTCTGGCGCCCTAGATCTGCTCCGCCGGCTGGTGGTGGTCGTGGGAAATCCATTCGAGAACCTCGATCCCGCCGCGGCCCTCCTGGAGAAAACCGGCCACAATGCTGAAGCCGTCGAATTTCTGGAGCAACTGGCCAAGTCGGCGCCTTGGGACGCTTCTTACCGTTTGCGCCTCGCCAAAGCTAGAACGGCCGCGGGGCAGAACACTGCTGCGGCCCAGGAAGGCCTCGCCTCGATCGCGTCCGGATCGGATGTTCCTTATGATCTCCGCATCAGAGCTGCTTCTGCTCTTGCAGGCAGGCCGCACGCCGACCTCGGAAGCGGCGAACTAAACCTGCTTGCCGGAAACGCGAGTAGCATCGCTTCAACCGCTGCCGACAAGTTCTACTTCTACGAAGCTCGCATCAAGGCCGCAGAGAACGCAGCCGACTCGAAGGCTAAACTCCAACTATTGAGTCACTGCGTCATCGACTTTCCGCGGCGAGACGAAGCTCGCGTTCCGCTGTTTCAGGCTGCGGCGAGTCTGCGCTCCGATGAGTTTGCCGTCGCAATTCTGGAACCGCTTCTGCAAAGGCAATTCCTCGGCAGCGTTGCTCCCTCAGCTGCCGACTCCGAAGAGGAGCAGATTATCAGTTCCGACAACGACCAAGAAAACGAAAGCGAGCCCAGAAACATCGCTATTAAGCCGTCGCTCAAAATCTCCCGCGCCCGAGAAGCGCAACTGGCGCAGACCATCGGCGAGACGATGATACGTTTGAATCGGCTGTCTGACGCCGCCTCTTACTTCGAAGTTGCTCGCCGCCTCGAGGATTCGCCAGAGTTACGCAGGGAAAGCAGAAGGAAGATTGCAGATCTTAGGGCAGCACTGCGAATGCAGCAACAGAATGCCCTTCGCCAGCCGCTGTTGCACGAAGCCCTGGAGCAGGATCGCACTGTTCGGCCGCGTCTGCTGGCCCGCGCCGCTCCCGGGCCCAAGATTGCAGCTCCAAAGGGAGGCGCAAAGCCATGAAACGGATCGCCATATTCCTCCTAATCGCTATCGTTTGTGTGGGCATCGGCTGGGGTGCTTATTCGGGAACGAACCCGGCTGAGCCGCCGTCACCGCTCTCGAAGTTTGTTCCCGCTGGCCCACTGCTCTACCTGGAGGCCAAAGATTTCTCCGCACTACTCGCGGACTGGAACTCTTCTGCGCAGAAAAAGCAATGGACCCAGAGCAGCAACTTCGAAGTCTTTTCCCGGTCGCGCCTTTTTATGCGTCTGAATGGCGCGGGCAGTCAATTCGCCACCGCGGCCGGTCTTCCCCCTGACATGAACTTCCTTTCGCAGGTTGCCGGAACTCGCAGCGCTCTTGCTCTGTATGACATCGGCAACCTGCAATTTCTCTACATCACATACCTGCCGTCGGCCAAGTCCATGGGGACAACTCTCTGGCAAACTCGCGCCAAGTTCGAGCCGCGCAGTGCCGGCGGCGTGGGATTCTATGTGCGCCGCGATCCAGAGTCGCAAAGAGAGGTCGCCTTCGCGGTTTCCGGCGACTACCTGCTGCTCGCGACTCGTGAAGATCTTCTGGCGGGCGCGCTGCAATTGATGTCGGGCAGCCAGAACCGCACGGTCGAAAGCGAACCGTGGTGGACACAATCGGTTGCCTCCGCCGGAGAAGCCGGCGAGTTGCGCATGGTTCTCAACCTCGCGAAGATCGTGCCAAGCCCGTACTTTCGCACTTATTGGGTGCAACAAAACATCACAGACTTGACGCAGTACTCCGCGGAGGCTTCTGATTTGTTTCGGTCCGACAAACAATACCGCGAAGAGCGTGTCCTGATACGAAAAGCCGCGCCGGCTGCAGACGCCTCTTCCGACGAACTCAAAGCGGTCGCCGACCTCGTTCGCCTCGTTCCGGAGAACGCGGGCATCTATGAAGCCAAGGCACACCCCTCGGCTGATTCCTGCTTCGATCAGCTTGAAACCAAGCTGCTCGCCCCACATCTGGGGCCGTCGCCTGCCTCGCAGATTGCTCCGCAGGTGCAACTCACCTCAGGCGAAACCGGCGCAGGCTCCGATCTCGAGACTCGCATCGATCAGTCGCCTGTGCAGCGACCCTTGACGCCACAAAACATATCGGCCTTGAAGGAACTTCTCGACAAGACTCAACTCCTGGCTTCGCTACAGGTGCAATCTACTGAGCGCGACAAGGCAGGTGTCTTCGTGAGAATCCATTCTGCAGCGGTTCTGGTGGCCACTTCCGACTGGAACGAGGCAAGCGTCCAATCCGCTCTCGCCGATTTTGTCCGTCCCGGCCTCACTGCCAGCGAGCTCGGCGTGGCATGGCAGCAGAAATCCGGTTATCAGGAATTCGACGGCCTCTGGCCGCTTGTGGCCTCCGTCCGCGGCCAATATCTGCTGCTCTCCGATGCCCCGGACTTGATGGCGGCAATTTTGTCCAACTTCAATCGCAAGTCGGATGTGCAGCCCTCTGTCTTCATCGCCAGCTTCAATCATTCCGGTGAGAGCGCTAACTTCGCTCACTTCTTCGGCGTGGTCGACCGGCCCAATTTGACGCAGTTCAACGCCCCGAGCATGGAGCGGCAACCACAATTCTTTTCCGAGAATGTGGTGAGTTTAAGCTCGACTCTCGCCAATGTCGCTGCGGAACGCATTACGGTTCGCACCGATGGCGCCAAAGTCCGGCAGACGGTTATTTACGAATGGTCGCGATAAGGAACCTCATACTTCTTTTGGTCGTCGCTTGCATGCTCCCGCCGTCGCTTTCCAGCGACGCCGGTGCAGGGATCCCTTTGCCCGAGCGCGCGAACCCTCCTGGGACTTCGCTCTTTGCTCAATCGGCTCGTCAGATTTTGAATCGGGATTTCCCTAGCGGCGATATTTCGTTTATGCTACTCGACGCTACTACGGGCAATGTGCTGGCTTCGCGCTGGGATGATCCGGAGACGCCGATTCCTCTCGGCTCACTGGTGAAACCATTTACCGCGCTGGCCTACGGTGAGCATCACGCATTTCGATACCCGGCGCATGTGTGCCAAGGAACGGCCACCGGTTGCTGGTTTCCGCGTGGGCACGGTGAAGTCGATCTCACTTCTGCGATTGCTTACTCCTGCAATTCTTACTTTCGGGTGCTCACTGCGGAAATGACCACCGCCGATGTCTCCCCTGTTGCGGCGCGCTTTGGCCTTAAGCCTCCTGCCCCGGAGGCCGCGGGACCTGCACTCGCGGGTATCGGCAATCGATGGCAGATCTCGCCGTTGAGCATGGCGCGTGCGTATCTAGAATTGCCGCGCCGCCGCGATCAGCCCGGCGTGCGCCAGATTCTCGCGGGAATGGCGCAGTCGGCGAAGCAGGGAACCGGCGCGGAAGTGGATCGCACTCTCCTATCCCCCGATGCTCTCGTAAAAACCGGTACGGCGCGGTGCACTCACGCCAAGCGCGCTCCCGGCGACGGTTTTACCATCGCCATGGTCCCGTCCGAGAATCCCCAGCTCCTGCTCATGGTTCGCGTGCATGGCGTTCCCGGAGCCCAGGCCGCTAAGATTACTGGGCAGATGTTGCGCCGTCTCCAGGAGTGAATGGCCACGCTCGGATGAAGATCATAACCGCATTCCTCACGCTGATTCTGGCAAGTTCCGCGGTCGTTGCCCAGGATGTCCGCGTCGGTGTGTTCGGTCTGTTCCATCCGCGTCAGCTTGCTTTGAGCGCTCCGGTTGGTTCCGCTCTGGTTGTACACGTTTCGGGAGAGTCTGTGGTGCTCGAAGAAAGCTCAGGTGTGAACAATGCCGACATCCGTACCGACGGAGAAAGAGTTGTTCTACGCGTTGGATCCCATAGCTTGAGGGGCTCGAAGATCACCGTCAACGCCCGTAACAACGGTCCGGCCGACTTCAATCTCACCATTGCTGGCAAGATCACGCGTCACTATCACGGCATCCTCGAAGTGACACCGGATTCCCAAGCACTGACGACCGTCGTGACTATGGACCTGGAAACCGCGGTTGCCTCAGTTGTAGCGGCGGAAGGCACGGTGGACACGCCTTCCGAAGCGCTGAAAGCAATGGCTGTTGCAGCGCGTTCCTATCTTGTTGCTGGCAAAGGGCGCCACCGCGATTTCGATTTCTGTGATACTACCCACTGTCAATACCTCCGCGACCCGCCTGCGAGCAGCAGTGCAGCGGCCCAGGCAGTCGATGCTACGCGGGGCTTGGTCCTCACTTACCAATCCCAGGCCTTCGCCGCCATGTACACACGCAGTTGCAGCGGGCGAACGCTCACTCCTGCCGAAGTCGGGCTGCCTTCCGCCGCCTACCCTTACTATTCCGTCAATTGCAGGTATTGCCGCGAGCATCCATCGCACTGGCAGAGTCGGCTCTCGGCTGAGGATGCTGCAACCCTCCGTCGCTCCAACGAGTCATCACGCTTGCGCCTCGACCGTCGACTAGGCTGGAGCGCCGTCCCAAGCAATACCCTCGTCATGCGAAAGGAGGGGGATCACATCGTCTTGCGAGGAGTTGGCCAGGGACACGGTATCGGACTTTGCCAGGCCGGGGCTAAGGCAATGGCTGAAGAAGGCGCAGACTTCCGCGGAATCCTCGCTCACTATTACCCGAATGCCGCCGTCATCACGCTCGGCCGCGCAGCCCTTCTGCGTTGATTGCCTGATACTGGCTCGCCCCCTTCGGGCCGGTTGGGCGGGGCATGCAAAGAAGTGATGGAACACATTCGAGTTTGCGATGCGGATTTCCGTCCACAAATCCGCAAGAAGCTACTAAGTCTTTTGCTTGATAGTAATTGGTCGCCGTAGTCTGGCACGGGGTTCAGTTGCGTTAGAACGATTAGGTGCAGCATCCTCAGTTGTTGCCGCAGCGAGAATGCAGAAAACAATTGACGGAGGATGCTGACGGTCCTACCATTGAGAAGTTATGACTTTGCCGAACTACCATCGTCACCATCATCACCACCATGCGATGAGCGTGTCGGCGGAGCACTTCGGATGACGGCCTAAGAGCACTAATTAGGAAATCCAAGCCCGCTGATGCGAACCTCGCAGCAGCGGGTTTTTGTTTCTGTCGCTGCGCTTGAAGGCGCCGGGAACTCACTGAAACAGGAGGTTTCGATGGAGATCGACTTCGACAAACTGCAAGGTCTAGCGCCCGCGGTGATTCAGGATGCCGACAGCGGCGAGTTGCTCATGGTGGGGTTCATGAACCGGGAAGCGCTGGAGACGACGTTGCGGACGGGATTCGTCACCTTCTACAGCCGCACCCGTGAGAGGCTATGGACGAAAGGAGAAACCTCCGGTAATCGACTGCAGGTCATTGCGGCATGGACGGACTGTGACCGGGACACGGTGCTGCTCCGCGTCCAGGTGTTGGGCGCGGGTGTGGTCTGCCATACGGGATCGAGATCCTGTTTCACGCAGGAACTACCGCTGGGCGCGGCGGCGCGCTCTTTGAAAGAAGAGGTGCGGCGATGAAACTTCGTCTCGGCATTCCAAAAGGTAGTTTGCAGGAAGCGACGCTCAGCCTGTTTGCACGCGCGGGACTGCGCGTCTATACCAGCGCCCGCTCTTACTTTGCCGCTACCGACGATCCTGAGATCGAATGCCTGCTCATTCGTGCGCAGGAAATGGCACGCTATGTCGAGCACGGTGCGCTCGATGCCGGTCTGACCGGTCTCGACTGGGTGCTGGAAAGTGGTCTCGAAGTGGTCAGCGTTACCGACCTGATCTATGCCAAGCAGAGTATGGGCAAAGTGAAGTGGGTGCTGGCTGTGCCAGAGGATTCGAATTTCCAGAAGCCCGAAGACCTGGAAGGACGGATCGTTGCCACCGAGTTGGTGAGTTTCACGCGGAACTACTTTGCCAGCCGCAGCGTGCCGGTACGGGTTGAGTTCTCCTGGGGCGCGACCGAAGTGAAGCCTCCCCTGCTGGCGGATGCGATCGTGGAAGTCACTGAGACCGGGAGTTCGCTGCGCGCGAACCATCTGAGGATTATCGAAACGGTACTGGAATCCAATACGCAACTGGTCGCGAACAAGGCGGCTTGGGCCGATCCCGAGCGGCGGCAAAAAATCGAAAACCTGGCGGTGATGCTCTGCGGAGCCCTGGCCGCACAGGGCCGGGTCGGCCTGATGCTTAATGTGCGAAAACCGGATCTGGAGGCTGTTCTCGGGCTGCTGCCCGCGTTGAAGAATCCGACCGTCGCGCCCTTGGCTGACGGCGAATGGGTGGCAGTGAACACCGTCATTGAAGAGCACACCGCTTGGTCTCTAATTCCAAAGCTCAAGCAGGCAAATGCCCAAGGCATCGTCGAGTATCCCCTGAACAAGGTGGTAATGTAATGCGCATCCGCATTCTTGACGGGCTTAAGAGAGACCGTTTCGTGCGCGCGCTGGAGAATCGCGGCGCGACCGATCTGGCCGAGATTGAGCCAGCAGTGCGCCGCATCGTGAAGCAGGTCCGGCGTGAGGGCGATCGGGCTTTACACCGTTATGCCACGCGGTGGGACGGGTTAGGCAAGAACGACCCTGTGCGCGTGCCCGAAGCTGACTTACAGCAGGCGTGGCAGAAAACTCCTCCAGAGCTCCGCAACGCCATCACTCAGGCGGCGGGCAACATTCGCCGCTATTGCGAATGGCAGAAGCCAGAGGAATGGCGTCGCGAAACTCAGCCCGGAGTTTGTGTGGGACAGCTGGTACGTCCTTTGGCTTCGGTGGGGTGCTATGTGCCGGGAGGACGTTATCCATTGCCTTCGACGTTGCTCATGACCGTGATTCCGGCGCAGGTCGCGGGAGTGCCTGAAATTCGCGTGGTGTCGCCGCGTCCAGCCCAGGCAACTTTAGCGGCTGCCGCATTTCTCGGCGTACGCGAGTTCTACCGTTTGGGCGGGGCGCAAGCGGTCGCAGCGCTAGCCTATGGAACGGAGAGTATTCCACGCGTCGACAAAATCGTCGGTCCCGGCAATCGATATGTGACCGCAGCTAAAAAACTGGTCGCGTTCGATTGCGCCATTGAATTTCTAGCCGGTCCTACTGAAGCTGTGTTCATCAGCGAGGAGGGTGATGCGGTGTTCATCGCGAGTGATCTGGTGGCGCAGGCGGAGCACGATCCCGACGCGCTCTGCATTTTGATTACGAGTTCGCGTGAATTAGCGAAAGCTGTTCAAGCGGAAGTGGAGCAGCGCGTCCGGACAAATCCAATTGCCGCTGCGTCGCTTTCTCGTCGCGGGGCGATCCTTCTGGTTGCTTCACTCGAAGATGCGGTCGGGATTTCGAACCGCATTGCACCCGAACACCTCACGCTGCCGGCCGAACTGGCTCCAGCCGTTCAAAATGCCGGATCGGTTTTTCTTAGCGAGTTTACGCCCCAGTCCGCGGGGGACTACATCTCCGGTCCGAACCACGTTTTGCCGACCGGGGGGATGGCACGCGTGCGCGGCGGTCTGAGCGTGCTGGATTATGTCCGCCTCATCTCTTATCAGGAAGTTTCCAGCGAAGGGATTCACCGCATTGCACCGCCGGCCATCGTTCTGGCCGAAGCGGAGGGTTTGCGCGGGCACGCGGAATCGTTGCGTGTGAGGCGCTCGCATGCTTGAGGCTCGGGCGGCGGTAAAGAGCTTGCATGCCTATCGGCCTCCGTTGGCTGGCCGTCAAGGGCTGCGCCTTGATTTCAACGAGAGCACGGTCGGTTGCTCGCCCCGAGTATTGGCGCGGCTTCGGTCAATGGACGCCGAAACGCTGGCACGTTATCCCGAGCGTGAGCCGGTGGAAGGCGAGGTGGCTGGTGTTCTCGGACTTGATGCGGCGCAGGTTCTGCTCACGAACGGGGTGGACGAAGCGATTCATCTGCTTTGCTCGACCTATCTCGATCCTGGAGACGAAGCGATTATCGTCGTGCCTACGTTTGCGATGTATGCGATCTTCGCTCAGGCGGAAGGCGCTCGCCTGATCCAGATTTTGTCCAGCGCGAACTTTGCGTTTCCCCTAGAGGAGTTGCTCTCGCGGATCAGCGAGCGTACGCGGCTGATCGCGGTGGCAAATCCAAACAATCCCACCGGAACATGGGTCCCCGGCGAGGTTCTGATTGAGGTGGCTCGGGCCGCGCCCCAGGCGGCGATGCTGGTAGACGAAGCCTATTTTGAGTTTCACGGCGAGACAATTCTCAACCACACGCGACGTTTGCCGAATCTCTTCGTGGCGCGGACCTTCTCCAAGGCCTACGGGTTGGCTGGTCTTCGAATCGGCATTCTCGCCGGAGATGCGGAACAAGTGGCGATGGTGCGGCGCGTGACTTCGCCCTACAACGTGAATGCAGCCGCACTGGCAGTGTTGCCGGAGGCGCTTCGAGATCAGGAGTATGTGGAACACTATGTCGCCGAGGTGCGGCGCGGGCGGACTGTCTTGGAGAGAGAACTCCAGATCCTCGGACTGCCCTACTGGCCGAGCCGGGCCAACTTTGTGCTGGTACGTGTCGGTCCCGCCCACACGGAATTCATTCAAGCTTTGCGCGCGCGAGGGATTCTGGTACGAGACAGGAACTCCGATCCGGGATGCGAAGGCTGCGTGCGCCTGACCGTTGGATCGGAAGAGCATACGCGGACTCTGATTGACGCGCTGCGAGATGTGGTCTTGAGACTCATGCCTGGCATAAGCAAGGGGCGTCGCGAGGAGAGGGAATGAGGAAAGCCAAGCTGCATCGCAAAACCGCGGAAACGGAGATTCGGATTGCACTCACAGTTGAGGGCCGCGGGAAGTACGAGGTCTCCACTGGAATCCGATTTCTCGACCACATGCTGGAGTTGTTTACGCGGCACGGCGGATTCGATCTGAAAATCGCGGCAACGGGCGACCTGGACGTTGATCAGCACCACACCGTCGAAGACGTGGGGATTGCTCTCGGCGAGGTCTTCGACCGGGCTTTGGGAGATCGCCGGGGAATTCTGCGGGCCGGCTATTTCGTCATGCCAATGGACGAGACGCTCGGCCTGGCGGCTGTCGATTTCGGAGGGCGGGCGGCCGCGGTGGTCGATACCAAGGTCCGTGCCGCGCGGGTGGGAGATCTCCAGGTAGAACTGGTGTGCGATTTTTTCGAAGGCTTTGCACGCGGCGCACGCGCCAATGTTCACGCCCGTGTACTTTACGGACGCTCCAGCCATCATAAAGTCGAAGCGATCTTCAAAGCTTTTGCAAGAGCGCTGCGCGTGGCGTGTTCGCGAGATCGCCGCCTCGGCCGCATGCTCCCGAGCACTAAGGGACTTCTATGATCGCCATCGTGGATTACGGCGCGGGCAACTTGAATTCGGTGAAGAAGGCGTTTGACTATCTTGGTGCCGAAGTTGCGGTGACGGATCGGCTTGAGACTGTTGTAACGGCGGACAAGGTCGTATTGCCCGGTGTTGGGCACTTCTCTTCTCTGCGATCTCTCGACCTTGCCGGTTTGCGCGAAACCTTGCTGCAAGCCGCTTCCTCCGGCAAGCCGTTTCTCGGGATCTGCCTGGGAATGCAGTGGCTTTTCGAAGGCAGCGAGGAGTGCAGCGAGGTTACAGGGGCGGGCGTCTTTTCCGGCAAGTGCCGGCAGTTTCCGTCTTCAGTGAAGTCACCGCATGTGGGCTGGAATTCTCTGGCGATTCAGGAAAGCTCGCGGCTGCTGCGAGGCATTGCGCAAAACTCTTTCGTTTACTACACACACTCTTTCCATGCGCCTGTGGGGGCCGAAACCACGGCGGCCAGTGAATACGGGCTGCGGTTTGCTGGAGCAGTTGAGCGGGGCAACATTTTTGGGGCACAGTTCCATCCGGAGAAATCAGGAGACGTGGGACTCGCGATCCTGAAGAACTTTTGTGAGGTCTGATTTGTTGACCAAGCGCATCATCGCCTGCCTGGATATGGACGGTGGCCGAGTCGTTAAGGGGGTGAAGTTCAGGAATTTGCGCGACGCGGGCAATCCGGCGGAGTGTGCCACGGCGCACGCTCGCAACGGCGCGGATGAAATTGTGCTGCTCGACATTACGGCGACCAGCGGGAACCGGCGCACGCTGCTGGATGCCGTCTCCAACACGGCGCGTTCACTGTTTGTTCCATTTACGGTGGGCGGAGGGATTCGCCAGCTCGAGGATGCAGCGGAGGTGTTCGATGCGGGCGCGGATAAGATCGCGATAAACTCGGCCGCGGTGCGCGATCCCGCACTGATCGGCAAAATCGCGGGACGCTTCGGTTCCCAGGCGGTGGTGGTGGCGATCGATGCAAGAAAAGTGGAGGGGAGTTTTGAAGTGTTCGTGGCCGGAGGACGCGTGGCCACAGGCCGAGACGCAATTCAATGGGCGCGGGAAGCGGCTGCGTGCGGAGCGGGAGAGATCCTACTGACCTCGATGGATCGGGATGGAACTCAATCCGGCTTTGACTGCGGGCTGGTGCGCGCCGTGGCAGAGGCGGTTTCGATTCCTGTGATTGCCTCGGGAGGTGCAGGATCGGCGGGTGATTTCATCGAGGTGTTTCGCGAGGGGCGCGCTGATGCGGCTCTGGCTGCATCGATCTTTCACTTCGGCATTGAGAATATCGCAGAACTGAAGCGTGAACTGCACGATGCCGGCGTGCCTGTGAGGTGGCCATGCTGATTCCGTCGATCGACCTGATGGGCGGCAAGATTGTGCAGTTGGTGCAGGGCGAGAAGAAGGCGCTGGAATTCGACGACTTCGATTATTGGGTCGAGCGCTTTTCCAGGTATCCGCTGGTGCAGGTGATCGACCTCGATGCGGCCCGAGGTACTGGGAACAATCGAGTAATTGTGAATCAGATTGTGCGACGGCTCAACTGCCAGGTTGGCGGCGGGATTCGCAGCCTCGAAAATGCGCGTGAAGCTCTAGAGGCGGGTGCGCGCAGGGTCATCCTTGGTTCTGTGTTATTGAAAGACGCGAAGATCAACACGCGGTGCGCTGCCACGCTGGCTAGTGCGCTCGGCAGCGCCGCACTGGTGTTCGCCCTCGATTCCCGAGGCGGCCGGGTTGCGATCGACGGCTGGCGCAAGAATACCGGTGTGACCGCGTTCGACATGATTCGTGCGCTCGAACCATTCTGCGAAACCTTTCTCTACACTCACATCGATACAGAGGGGTTGATGGGCGGAATCCCAATGGAAACCGTGGGCGCAATCCGGCGAGCCACGTCGCGGCGGCTGGTGGTCGCCGGCGGAATTACGACACAACAGGAAATCGACAGTCTCGACGCGCTGGGGATGGATGCGGTTGTAGGCATGGCCTTGTATTCAGGAAGGATTTCAGTGTGAAGGCAACAAGCCTGCCGTTGACTGTCAACACCGTCTAGCCCGTATCTTGGACTGCCCTGGCTAATCTCTACTGGCCGATTCCTGTTGTATTCAGAGTTTGCACAACCGGCGTTACCGAATCAGTCACGGTAATGGCAGAGGCGCGGGTGCCCACGGCACTGGGGGTGAAGGTTACGGTGAAGGTGCAATGCGCTTTGGCGGCGAGCGTGGACGCACAAGGGGTCGCGCCGCCGGGGATTGCAGTGTAGTCGCCGCTGCCCGTGATGGTTAGGCTCACAGAACTAGCGAGGTTGTTAGTGAGTGTCACGGTTTGAGCGGCGCTGGTGGTGGCTACTGTCTGAGGGGAGAAGGTCAGAGTGGCGGGTGCGAAAGTCAGCGGCAGAGCGGTGGTACCTTTGGCATCGAGGATCTGCTGATTGATGGTGGCGTTGTCGGTAATCACCACTCCACCGCTGATCGATCCGCTGGCGCCAAGTGCGGGCGAGAAGGTGACGCTGAGCGTGCAGGTTGCGGCTGCGGCGAGATTGAGGTTGGGTTTGCAGGGTGTCGCCCCGCTCCCGGTAGCGGAGAAATCTCCAGTGATGGCGATGGTTTCCAGGGTCAGGGAACTGGCGCTGCTGTTCTTGACGGTTAGGGATTTCGCCGGGCTGGTGGTGCCTACGGCTTGAGTGGTGAAGGTTAGGGTAGTGGGAGTAAAGGCGAGCGGCGCGGCGGTCCCTCCGGAACCGGTACCGGAGAGCGCGATCAGTTGCGGAGAGAATCCCGCAGTGTCGGTGATGGTTACGGCGCCATTGATGCTGCCGTTCGCGGTAGGAGTGAAAGTAACGGCGATGTTGCACTTCGCCTTCGCTGCGAGAGAGGCGCCGCAGGTCGTGCCGGATGAACTGATCGTGTAGTTACCGCTGGGTGCGAAGGAAAAACTCAGCGCGTTCGATTCGTTGTTGGTCAAGGTCGCGGTTTTGGCGGGGGTGGTGTGGCCCACGGTCTCCGTGCCGAAGGCGAGCGTTGCAGGGGTGATCGTCAGCGGCAGGTCGCCGGTGCCCGAGAGTGCAACGGTTTGGGGAGAATCAGGCGCGCTGTCGCTGATGGCGAGCGAACCGGTGAGGGCTCCGGCGACCGAAGGTGTGAAGTTGAGGTTGATGGTGCAGGACGCGCCGGAGTTGAGCGAGGCGCCACAGGTCTTGCTGGCGACCGCGAAATTTCCAGTCGCAGTAATGGAGTTGATATTCACGCTGGCGGTGCCGGTGTTCTTGAGAGTGACGGCCTTCGAGGCGCTGGTGGTGTTGACCACTTGCGGGTTGAAGGCGAGGCTCAACGGCGAAGGCGACACGATGGGACTGTCAGCGACGGTGAAGGGAAGCGCAGCAAAGGCGGCGCAGGTTGCTCCGCTGGGGAAGCTATCAACCCAGACCTGGAAGGCGCCTGGCTGCGTGATCTGGGCGGCGGTAACGGATACGCTGAGTTCGGTACTGCTTATGAATTTCACCGTGGGAAAGGCTCCGTTCACAGAGACGACTGAGTTCGGGGTGAATCCCGTGCCGTTCAGGATGAGCGTGAAAGCAGGTCCGCCGGGAACGGCCGCAGCCGGGCTCAGGCTGGTGAGAGTGAGCGGCGTCGCTATGGTGTTGTAGTCGGCGGTGACGAGAACTTCGTCGGTCACGGTGAGCGGTTGCGAGGCGGAAGTTCCACTGAGGTCGTATTGCCAACCGGTGAAGAGCCAGCCGGAGTTGGGAGTTTCGGTGAAGGTGAGGGCGTCGCCGGAGGGATAGAAACCGTCGTTAGTGGGCGAGCCGGGGCTCACATTGATGGAACCGGCGCAGGATTCGTTGAGGTAGTCGGTGACGTAGAACTGAGGTGTGAGGTTCGCGGTGTAGGCGGCGCTGGTGGCCGGGAGAGTGATGGAGTCGGTTGTTGTGGTGGTACCGTCACTCCAGCTGCTAAATGCATAACGGCTGTTAGAGCTGTAAGGGTAGATGGGGTTGTCCACGCTGAGAGTGTGCACACTGCCGGAAGTCCAGGTGGAATCGTAGAACAGAGAGAAGTTCTTGGGTGCGTAGGAGAAGCCACCATCAGCGTAGATGTAGAGGTTTGAACTAAAGGGGTTGGGGCTGACGTTTACAGTGTAGATGGGATCGGGAGAGAACTCGACGGTGGTATTGACGGTTAAACCGGTGTCGGGAACGTAGAAGGTTTTAGGATTGGCTCCGAGGCCGCCGGGAAGCCAAAAGGGGGAGTTGTTGAATTCGTAGAAGTTTTGTCCGGAGTTGGAAGCGGCTGTGAGAGTGGCTTGCTGACGTGCGGTATAGAAGAGGAGCGAAGATCCGGAGTAGGTTTGCGGCAGCGGGGCAGCGGTGACGGTTCCTGTGCCCGCAGGAGAAACCGCGGCCGCGTAGGGGACGAGTTGAATGAAGTTCGCCGAGTAGGTGGTCACGGCGGGAGAAGTGGCGGGAGTGGAGGGCTCTCCATTGCCTGGGAGAATCGTGATGCTGTGCGTGGCGGCGGTGGAATCGTTCCAACGTCCGTAGGTGTAATAGAAGGTCGTGGGCACGGGTGGGATGCTGTTGATGATGTTGCCGGCCTGGCTCTGGATGCCGGCGGGGATGTCGAGCGTATGGGTGGAATATAGTTGCCAGCTCGTCCCGGTAAAAACTTGCGGTGTCGTGATGGTCGCTCCATCGACAATGACTTGCAATCCGGGAGGATTGCTGGTGATGGTGACGGCCGTGGGTGCGTTGCCATAGAGGCGCTCGATGCCGTCGATGTCTGCAGTGGTGTATCCGGTCTGGTTCGAGAGCGGGATCCCCGCGGGAATGGATTCAATGGCTGGACCGCCGTTGCGGGTGAAAGCGAATGCCGGGTATTCCATGATGGAGGCGTAGTCGAAGAGCGTGCCGAAAGTCTGGGCGTTGTCGTAGATCTGATTGAAATTCGAGATCGAGCCTTTGATCAGGTTGTCGTAATTGACGGAGACGTAGGTGTTGCGGTCGGGGCGGGACTGCTCGTGCCAGAGGCCGATGACATGACCCATTTCGTGGAGGATGGTAGGAACGGTGCAGGTGGCCGAGCCTCCGACTTGCTGCTCGCCTCCGGCGCGGCCGACGACAGTTTCGCATTCACCGCTGAAGTCGCCGGGATTGAAGTAGAAGTTGACGTAGTCGGTCTGGGTGGTGAAAGGGACGAACTGGATGTTGGAAAACGTGTTGTTGAATTGCCCGATGGCGGTGGTGAGATTGGTGAGATCGCCGGTGCCAGAGGCGATGACGTATGGAATCTGATATTGGTTGCCGACTTTGGGCCAGAGGTATTGCGCGTAGTCGATGCCGAAGGAAGGCAGCGGGCGCTGCGGATCGATGGGTTCCACTTTTTCGAGGACGATGTCGCCCTGAAAGATGGCTTTGCCGTGCTTCACGACGTAGGTGACAGGCATGCCGCGGTAAAGTCCCTGGCGTACTTGTTGTGCGTTCGCGAATGGAGCGATGGCGAGGAAGAGAAAGATGGAGCACAGCAGAGCGCAGGCGCGGCTCAATCGCTTGTCGGGCACAGGGAAACCTCCGGCGGTGAATTGAGGGTGTTTCGGGGAGGGCGTTGTCAGTTTGGGCCGAAGGCGAAGAGGATGTCAAGCTTGAGGATTTTTATCGCGACAGAGGATGCAAGTTCTTGCAAATTGCCCACTCTGCAAGAACTTGCACACCGCGTATGTGTGCTCTGCTTTGGTGAATCAACTTATTACTGAGGTTGCGCTTCGAGCAGAAGATGTTTGTCGAACCGGGCCGGAACGGTGGCTTTAGGTCCGTGCACGATCCCGAAGTCCCTGCCGTTCACATAATCCACGATGTGATAGTCGCGGTCCTGCAGGCCGCGTAATTCAACGGATCCGCTCCAGTGGCGGGCAAAGAACGCATAATACATTTCCCCGCCTTTGCGTATCGCGTGCGCCTCGGGATGATCGAAGCCGATGTCGTAAAGGTCTCCGAGATATTCTCCGCGCGACAGCATTTTGTCTTTATAGATGGTTACCCACTTGGCCATAGTCTTTTCGCGCTGAGGAGTCAGATCAGAGGTACTACGTTTTTTTACTTCGTCCGGGAGCACGAAAATACTGCCTACTACACCTCCCACACCTACCGTCGAAGCGAAATCGTTGGCTCCATCGCTTAATTCGACGTGGTCGCCGAAGTAGGGAATGTTGTCGCCCATCAGCGCTTTCAGGGTCTTACCTTTGGAACGAACCTGGAACGAACTTTCTGGATCGGACGCTACCGACATGTTGAAGTGTGGCATGGTGAAGAAGGAATACGCGGTGCCGCAGGGGCAAAATTCAACGAGGGCATCGGGTTTCACGCTCTTGGCGGTTTCGTACAGCTCACGAAAGAAATCGGGCAGCGCTTCTACGGAATCCTCAGGGCTTTTGTGATGATGCGCGGGATTGTAGCAAGGGGGAACCGCATTCATGTGCTGGCCATCGAGCTTGAGACCGTCGAATCCCCAATCGACGAAGATCTTCCGAACCAGCGCTTTGTGGTACTCGACGACTTGCCGATCGGCGGGGCAGAGATAGTCGGAGTTCCACCAGGAAATCTTCCGGCGGGAGCCGTCGCGATTCAGCAGCGCAAAGTCAGGATGCTCCTTCAGCAGCTTGGAATCGGGGACGGCGCTTAGCGGCGACCACCAAAGTTGCGCGCGAAATCCTTCGTCATGAATTTTCTGGACCAGGGCTTTCATGTCCGCATCGCCATTCGGAAACTTCTTGGGATCGAGTTCCCAGTCGCCGTAGTTGTTCTGCCAGCCGTCGTCCAAGGTGACCCAGGAGAACCCCAGCTTCTTGGCGGTGGGGAGCGTGTCGTAAACCTGTTTGAGCTGGACCGACCGGCCATAACCCCAGGCGCACCAGATCGGGCCGAAAGCGCTATCGGGCGCGGACGCCATTTGAAATCCCTGGCGTATCATCAGGCGGCGGTATTCGGTGAGCGTGCGGAAGTAGTCTCCTTGATGCACGGAAACGAATGTTCGCAGCGTGCGAAGGCTTTCCCCCGGTTCCAAGGTTTGTTCCCGAGCCGATTGCACCGCGACGCGCGCGTGATCGGCGTCTGGCATGGAAACGGGAAGAGAGACAAGTCGCGGCATTGGTTCGATGTGACCGACCGCAAGGCCAACGTCCTTCCTCCAGACGTCGACGATGGGAGTGCCTCCGCCGTAATCGCTGGCGTTCATGCCGAGATAGTTCTGTTGATGGAATCCGGGACGCAACGGGCGCACCCAGTCGGGCCGCTTCTCGTACGATCCGCTCTGGTACGACCAGAACACGGGGCCAGTTGTGACGGGGAGAGAGCGCAGCAGATACTGATGGTTGGCCCATCCACGAACGGTGAGCGGCACGCTGCCTTGATTTGTATACTCGACGTCAAAGATTGCCATCGACGGAAAATCGTCGTAGATGGTGACCGATACCTTCTTGCTCAGATTTCCGGAATTGCCCGTCAATGAGAGGCGCTGGCCGGATCCAAAAATGTCAGACACGTGTTCCCGATGGGTCGAATTCAGAGCAAAGTCCTTGAAGGTGTGATCGGCACCAACGAGCGTCTCTGAGGCGGAGAACGGGACCAGCATCTTGGGGGCTGCTGCAAACAGCGGCACCACGCGGGTGTGCAGTGCCCGGTCGAACTCGATGCGCAAGACCTGGCTCTCGATCTGTAAATCGGCGGAGGAATCGCTAGAAGCCGACGGGGCCGACTTCTGGCCTGCTTCTTTCTGTTCAGGCTTCAAGTCGAACGCCAGACTAATCAGGGCGAGGCTAGTCAGAGCGAGTGTCTGCAGGCGGGTCATGATCGGAGGATACCTTCTGTGAATTTTAGTCGGATTCTCATGCCGTCCTGCTGATTCCTCCATCGCCGAGCCGCTTGCCGAATACTGGACTCCAAATTATATTACGAACGATTCCATTTACTTTCGTTTTATTGAGATTGTCAAGAGTTTTTGCAATAAACTTTGCTGAGGCAGGTGTTTTGGCAGAATCCAGTAGAAGAACCCGGACAAGACAATTGGACAATTTTGCGGAGGAGCGCTGACGCGAGGGAAAGTGGGCTGCGCGGCGGATTAGACCAAGGTTACTTGGATTCCAGCCTTTTTCAGGGCGGCCAAATCAGGTTTCGGAATTCCATGGTCAGTGATCAAATGATGTACCCCCGAGGGTGGCGCGATTGAAGATAAGGTGCGGCGGCCGAACTTGCTGGAGTCGCACACCGCTACGACCACCCTGGCCACGTCCATCATCGCGCGATTGACTTTGGCTTCGAGCAGATTCGGCGTAGTCAATCCATGTTGTACGTCGAAACCGTCCACACCGAGAAAAAGAATGTCTCCGTTCAGCCGGCGCAGAGTTTCTTCCGCAATCGGCCCCACCAGTGAGAACGAGTTCTTTCTGAGAGTTCCGCCGGTCAGTATGAGCTCCAGCGAGGAACCGGAGAGTTCGGCGGCGATATTGACCGCATTGGTGATGATCGTGAGGTTCTCAAAGTTACGCAGCGCCCGTGCGATCGCTGTGGTTGTGGTCCCGGAATCGAGAATCACCACTTGACCTTCCTGCACCATGCGGACGGCGGCAGCCGCAATCTTCAGTTTTTCCTTGCGATGGAGCTTCTCTTTTTCCCGCAGCGTAGGATCTTCCAGAGCGCTTTCTTGCGCCGGCAGAGCGCCGCCGTGGCTGCGGTGAATGCGGCCGTGGGCCTGCAAAGCATCCAGATCCTTTCGGATGGTGACCTGGGATGTGCGGAATTGCTTTGCCAAGTCCACGACCAAAACGCGGCCGTCGCGATTCAGAATTTCCAGGATGTGTCGGCGTCGTTCTTCGTTCAGCACTGCTTCACTCGGGAAGGCTCGCTTTCAAATTGAAGTGCTTGGTTCGCGTGTCTTTGCGCTCTTCCTCTTTTACCGGGGCTAGGCTGATTTGTCCATCCCCCACATAGCCGTTTTAGCACGCTGATATTTTATACTTGACACCTAGGGTGTGCGAAAGTAAGAGTTATAAAACGCAATGATACGAAACCTCAGGAGGCTCGCCTCTGTTCCATAGGTTTTCGCTGGTCTCGGGTGTTTTCGAGAGCCAGGCGTTGCCCGTGACGGCGTTATCGGCTGGAAGCATCCGGCGATTGAAGAGGACGCAGTGTTTTGGTATGAGCCGTGACGGCTGAATCTCTGCACCGAAGGAATGCAGCACCGGTGTATCGAAAAGAGGAGGTTTTGCGGGTGAATGCCCTTGCTGAATTATTGAGTCTTCCGGGCGCCGAGAAAGGCGCTCGCGGGCTGGCCCATACCCCTGCGGAAATCGCGCAGCAGCCCGAGACCTGGCAGTCCACCTTCGAACTTTTCCGGAGAAAACAGGCCCAGATCGCAGAATTTCTTTCGCTCGCGGGACTGGGAGCAAATCCAAGCTCCAGCCTAACGGTTTTTCTCATCGGCGCTGGGACCTCTGACTACATTGGGCAATCTCTTACCTATCTTCTTCGCAAGTGTTGGCACTGCGATGTGATCGCCGTTCCGAGCACGGATCTGCTGACGCACATGGATGAATTGCTGTTTGCCGAGAGGAGGTATCTCTGGATTCATTTTTCGCGGTCCGGGGACACTCCGGAAGGAGTTGCGGTATGGGAGGCCGCTCGCAAGAATCGTCCTGACATTCATCACCTCGTGATCTCGTGCAATGCGAACGGTCGGATGATCCGCGAGAGCGCCGATGAACCGCGAGCATTCGGTATTTGCTTAGATGACGCTGTGAACGATCGCGGGCTAGCTATGACTAGTTCCTTCTCTAACATGGTGATCTTCGGTCAGTGTCTGGCGCATGTTAATGATCTGGTTCGATATGAAGAAGTGCTGTTGCGACTGGTTCAGGCGGGCAGGCATTTTCTGCCGCGCGCCGCAGATCGCGCGTCGGCGTTAGCGAAAGAGTCATACACCAAAGCTTGCTTTGTCGGCTCGGGACCGCTGAGGGCGGTGGCGAGGGAATCTGCTCTCAAGCTGCTGGAGATGACTGCAGGGAAGACGTTCACTATGTCGGAGTCGGTGCTGGGACTTCGCCACGGTCCTATGGCAGCTTTGGATCAAGACACGCTGTTCGTTTGTTTCCTTTCGGGCAATCGGCGCACACAGCGGTACGAGCGGGATTTGCTCGAGGAGATCGGAGAAAAGCGGCTGGTCCGATCCAGGGTTGTTGTGGCGGGGGGCGATCTTCCGGACAAAGACTCTTTCGCTGAAGATTATTTGACGCCCAATCTGACGTCCACTACACCATGCGATATTGACGATGACTACCGCGCGCCGGTGGACGTGATGTTCGGGCAACTGCTGGGTTTGTTTTTGTCGCTCAGGTGGAACCTGCGGCCCGATTGTCCAAGTCCGAATGGCGCCATCAGCCGAGTGGTGCAGCATGTCAACATTCACCACTAACCGAATGCGCCGTCACACTCAAGAGCGCGAAAGGAGTACTCAGTGATCGAGGTGTGTGTTGTCGGGGAGCTTAACCTGGATCTGATCCTGTACGGGTTGCCCAAAGAACTGCCGGTTGATAGAGAGTTGCTGGCCAGCGGCCTGGCCTTCACCTTGGGAAGTTCCTCGGCGATCCTCGCCCATAACCTGTGCGTGCTGGGCACGCGAGTTGGTTTTATTTCGAAGATTGGTGGCGACCCTCTTGGAAAAATGGCGGTGGAGCGGCTGTCCGCTGTGGGTGTTGACACCAGCCAGGTAAAGCAAGCAACCAGCAAGACGTCCACCGGGCTCACGGTCGTCCTGCCCCACACTCAGCATCGGTACATCTTGACGTATCCGGGGACGATGTTTGAGATGCAGTATTCAGACATCGACATGGACTACGTCCGCAGAGCACGTCATCTGCATCTTTCCTCCTTTTTTTTGCACCGCGCTCTGCGGCCGCGGATTTTGAACTTGTTCCGGCAGGCGAAAGAAGCGGGTCTCACAACGTCCCTTGATACCAACGATGATCCGGAAAATCTATGGGGACAGGACTTGCACGAAGTCCTGAAACATGTCGACCTGTTTTTTCCGAACGATCGCGAAGCGAAGAAGATCGCACGGACGTCGGATCTTTCGGAAGCGCTCAACTTCCTGGCCGGACTTTGTAAGATCGTCGTGGTGAAGCGCGGCTCCGGGTCCGCTATTTGCCGCACAGGAGATGAGCAGTGGAGCCAGGCGCCACCGAGTGTGACCATCGCCGATGACGTCGGTGCCGGCGACACCTTCAATGCGGGTTTCCTTTACCTGTACCTTCGTGGAGGCAAACTGGAAGACTGCCTAACCTTCGCCAACATTGCCGCTGCGTACTCGGTGACAAAGGAGGGAGGCACGGAAGCGTTTCGAGATCGTGCTGAATTGCTCAGCTTCATGCGTCGGCAGTGGGCTACCGTGGGCAAAGGAACTTTTCCTTTGAACGGCTAGAAGGGATCGCGGCGGTTAAGCTGCGGCCAGATAGATGTAACGCAGAATAAATAGGATCGTGAGAATCCAAACCAGCGCATTTACTTCGTGAATTTTCCCAGCCGCAATCTTTACCACGGTGTAGGAAATCAGACCGAGGCTAAGGCCGGTTGCGATGCTGAAGGTAAGAGGCGTGGCCAGCATGGTGATAAATGCCGGGACCGCCTCACTGAATTCCTGCCAGGCGATCTGCGCAATGGATTGCGTCATCAGAACGCCGACTAGAATCAACGCGGGGGCCGTCGCGTAGGCGGGAATCGCGGTGGCCAGCGGCGAGCAGAACGTCGCGAGCAAGAAGAGCGCAGCGACTGCAACATTGCTCAGACCGGTGCGAGCCCCGGCGGCAACTCCGGCTGCGCTTTCAATGTAGCTCGTCACCGTGGAAGTTCCTGTCAAGGAGCCGACGATGGTTCCGACGGCATCTGCAACCAGCACGCGGCCCACACGCGGAATCTTGCCGTTCTTGATGAAGCCGCCCTGCTCGCACACTCCCACCAGGGTGCCGACGTTGTCGAATAGATCTACAAACAGGAAAGCGAACAGGATTTCGAGCAGGCCGAGGTGGCTAGCGCCGCGAAAATCGAGCTGCAAGAAAGTGGAGGAGGGATGGGGCATCGCAAGAATTGCGGTGGGCCAGCCTGTGATGCCGCGAAGGATACCGAGCAGCGCCGTGCCGAAGATTCCGATCAGGATGGCGCCATGGAGCTTTCGGGACATGAGGACGAGCGTCAGAACCAGGCCAAAGCAGGCGGTCTGCACCTCTTTGTCGGCAAAGCTGCCGAGACCGACGTACGTTGCCGAATTCGCCACCACGAGCTTTGCGTTCCGCAGTCCCACGAACGCGATGAACATTCCAATCCCAGCGGCGGTCGAGTGTTTCAGGCAGTCGGGCATGCCATTGACGATCTGCTCGCGAACCCGGGTCACCGTGAGCACCAGGAAAAGAACGCCGGAACAAAAAACCACCGCGAGCGCGGTACGCCAGGGAACATGCATGGCGATGCAAACTGAATAAGTGAAGTAGGCGTTCAGCGACATTCCGGGCGCCAACGCGATGGGATAGTTGGCATAGAGCCCCATCACCAGAGTAGCCACTGCGGCGGAGGCGCAGGTCGCAAAGACCACGCCATCTGCGGGCATGCCTGCCTGAGCGAGAATCTGGGGATTCACCACAATGATGTAAGCCATTGTGACGAAGGTAGTGAGGCCACCCAGCATCTCCTGCTTCACTGAGGTGTGGTTCTCGGCAAGTTTGAAGTAACGATCGATCAATCACCCTCCAAGAACCTGAGAATGGCACGCCCGAACAAACTCAATACGCGATTTTGTTAGGTTTGCTTTCCCACGCGCGAAACGCAGCTAAAGCCTCTTCTCGCATCATCTGGATCATCGGAATCTTGCGCTGGGAAAGCGGCTGAGCGAGTTCACGGTAGATCAGGGAATCGTCAAATCCTATTCTGGAAGCATCTGCGTCGGCATTGGCAAAATAAACGCGAGAGAGGCGGGCCCAGTAGATTGCCCCGAGGCACATGGGACATGGTTCACAGGAAGTGTAGATCTCGCAGCCTTCAAGGTCGAAAGCTCCAAGGTTCTTGCATGCTCCGCGAATGGCGAGTATTTCCGCGTGGGCGGTAGGATCATTGGTGGAAGTAACCTGATTCGAGCCTTCGGCAATAACGTTGCCGTCTTTCACCACCACTGCGCCGAAGGGGCCGCCGCGTCCGGAGTGAACGTTTTCAATCGAGAGCTGAATGGCGCGGGCCATGAAAGGATTGTCCATGTGTTCGCTCTATCTACGCGTAAATCGTCAATGGGTTGCTGGCGCCAGAAACCGCGAATCCGCTAATTCGTCGACATGGACCTTTTTCGCAGCCGCTTCGCTGAGATGCGAGTATAAGACGGGAATCAGAACTTCGTAAAATGTTGTTTTAGTCTGGATGCGGTTTGCATTGCAAAGGCGATGCGACCGGGATACGCTCTGCCCCTAGAGGCTGATCTTCCAAGGAGCTGCCACCTTGAGTTTGCAAGCTTTCGTCGCTCGCCGAGTGATCACTTCCGAAGGAATCCGCCCGGCGGCCATCCTGGTGGAAGGAGAACGAATCCAGGCTGTTGTTTCTCCCGACCAAGTACCGGCCGGGAGTTACAAGATTCATGACTTCGGCGAAGCAGTCCTTCTTCCAGGGCTCGTCGATTCCCACGTGCACATCAACGATCCCGGCCGCGGAGAGTGGGAGGGGTTCGAAACAGCGACACGAGCCGCAGCGGCAGGAGGCTATACGATGCTTGTCGATATGCCTCTGAACTGTCTTCCTGCGACCACGACGGTAGCTGCGCTCGAAGCCAAGCGCGCGGTCGCACAAGGCAGATGCCGCGTCGATTGGGCGGCGTGGGGCGGGGTGGTCCACGACAACCAAAGCGACATCGAAGCGCTCGCGGCCGCCGGAGTGCGAGGGTTCAAATGCTTTCTGATCGATCCGGGTATCGATGGGTTCACAATGGTTGCGGAGCAGTCGCTACGCGCGGCTCTGCCCCATGTTGTGCGGACTGGTCTACCCCTTTTGGTGCACGCGGAACTTTCGGGTCCCATCGACACGGCAACCGAGGCGCTCGCTAACTCCGATTGGAATGTTTATGCGACATATCTTCAGTCGCGGCCAGACGAGGCGGAGCTGGCCGCCATCCGCCTGATGCTGACGTTATGCCGCGAGTATGGTTTTCGTTTGCACATTGTCCACCTCTCGACCAGCCAGGCGCTTGAGGAATTGCGTGCCGCGCGCTCCGAGGGACTCGCGGTGAGCGTGGAGACCTGTCCACATTACCTGCATCTGTCGGCGGAAACGATCGCGAACGGGGCGACGCTAAGCAAGTGTGCTCCGCCGATTCGAAGCCGTGAAAATCGCGAAAGGTTGTGGCAGGGCCTCAGAGAAGGGACGATCGACCTGGTGGTCACTGACCATTCTCCTTGTCCGCCGGCGATGAAGCGGCTTGCCGGAAGCAATTTCCGGACTGCGTGGGGTGGCATCGCAAGTCTTTCGCTGGCGCTGCCGCTGATGTGGACCGAAGCGAGCAAGCGTGGGTTGACCTTAATCGATCTGGCACGGTGGATGGCAGAGGAACCCGCCCGACTGGCTGGTTGCGACTCGCGCAAGGGCCGACTTGCCGCGGGATACGATGCGGACTTCGTTGTGTTCGATCCCGACCGCGAATTCAACGTGACCGAGGATAGACTGCACTATCGGCATCCAATCTCTCCTTATCTGGGAGAGACACTGCGCGGCGTGGTGAAGGCCACTTATCTGCGGGGGAATCTTGTTTTTGCCGCAGGAGAGTTTCCGGGCGAACCGATCGGACTGGAATACGTCGCGGATACAAAGTTTCAATCCTGACCTACAACACTTCCGCTCCCTATTGGCCCTAGTCTGGCTTACACTATCCCATCCGCGGGCCTGGGCGTCCGCCGGGTCACGAGATATGAACAGCGAGCACATCGTCGGCAAGTCTGTTCCGCGCAAGGAAGGACGCGATAAGGTAACCGGAAGATCCCAGTACGTCGACGATATGGTTCTGCCGAACATGCTCTTCGGGGCAACGGTTCGCAGCCAGATTCCCCGCGGCCGGATCAGAACAATCAGGTTCGGCCCCGGAATTGATTGGGATGAATTCGTGATCGTCTCCGCGAAAGACATTCCGGGGAAGAATTGCATCGCGTTGATCGGGGACGATCAGCCTTGCCTGGCGAATGAATTCGTCAACCATCCGGAAGAACCCATTCTGTTGATGGCCCATCCCGACCGGCATCTTCTTCCGAAGGCAGTCGGGGCGGTATCGATTGACTACGAGCCTTTGCCTGCCATCTTCACAATTGAAGAAAGCGAGCGTCGCGACGGAATTGTTTGGGGCGAGGACAACATCTTTAAGACTTACTTGATCGAGAAGGGTGACGTCGACGGTATTTGGGAGAAGGCGCACCACATTGTGGAAGGCGAGTATTCGACCGGCGCACAGGAGCAGCTTTACATCGAGAATAACGGAATGATCGCTACCTTTGATGCCGCCGAGGGAATTACCGTGTGGGGCTCGCTGCAGTGCCCTTACTACATTCACAAAGCGCTAATGGCGCTTTGCGATTTGCCAGCGGAAAAGGTTCGAGTGGTGCAGATGGAGACCGGAGGCGCTTTCGGCGGGAAGGAAGAATATCCGTCGATGATCGCCGCACACGCCGCGCTGCTGGCAATCAAGTCCGGAAGGCCCGTGAAGATTATTTATGACCGAATGGAAGACATGGCGGCGACTACCAAGCGGCATCCTTCGCGCACACGCCACCGGACTGCCGTCAGCCGGGACGGCAAGATCCTGGGCGGAGAGATCGATTTCACGATTGACGGCGGAGCCTATGCGACGTTGTCTTCTGTAGTGCTTTCTCGCGGAGCAATTCACGCTGGTGGACCGTACTACTGGCCGAGTGTCCGGATTCGCGCCAAGGCGGTTGCCACAAACGCGCCACCCCACGGAGCTTTTCGTGGTTTTGGAGCGCCGCAAAGCCTGTTTGCCATGGAGCGGCACATGGATCGCGTCGCGCGAGAGGTCGGTCTTTCTCCGTTAGAGATTCGTCGCCGGAATTTTCTGAAGCCGGGACAAACTACTACTACGGAACAGGTTGTGCGCGAACCGATTAATCTCGAGAAGTTGCTTGACCGCGCACTAGAGGTTTCGGACTATCACTCCAAGAAACAGCGCTTCGAAAAAGAGAATCGGTGTGGAGGCAAGAAGAAGGGTATGGGCGTTGCCGCGTTTCTGCACGGGGCGGGATTCACGGGTTCGGGTGAGCGCTACCTGAGTTCTGTGGTCGGTGTAGAAGGCTGTGCGGACGGCAGCGTGCGCGTCCTGGTTTCGAGTACAGAATTTGGCCAGGGAACGAAAACGGTTCTCAGTCAGATTGCGGCCGAGGCGCTCGGTCTGGCATACGAAAACGTCAGCATCGCTCAGCCGGATACTCTGGAAGTGCCCAACAGCGGGCCAACGGTTGCGTCGCGCACCGTGATGGTGGTGGGGAAATTGGTGCAGTCCGCGGCGCTAGGGATTAGGCAGACGCTGATTTCGTCCAATCTGCTTCGCGAGACCTATACGGCGGGCGAGTTTCGCGCTGCCTGCCAGAACTATGTTGCAGCGTATGGCCAGTTCCGTTCGTGGTCACGCTACGAGGCGCCCGCCGACATTTTCTGGGACGATCAGAAGTATCGAGGGGAGGCCTACGCGGCATTCGCCTGGGCGGTTTACATCGCGGAAGTCACGGTCGATCTGACGACCTATAGCGTATCGGTGAATGACTTCGTCGCGCTCCAGGAAGTTGGCAAGGTTCTGCATCCGCTTCTGGCGAGGGGACAAATCATCGGTGGCGTCGCCCAAGCGATCGGCCTCAGCCTTTATGAAAAAGTGGTTTGGCAGAATGGACGCATGCAGAATTGTCAGATGACCAATTACATCATGCCGACTTCACGAGACCTGCCTCCGATTCGTGTCTTCTTCGAAGAGTTGGGGAACGTATACGGGGCGTATGGCGCGAAAGGCATTGGCGAACTACCGATGGATGGTCCTGCGCCAGCAATTCTCAATGCGGTGGAAGACGCGCTCGGAGTTCCTTTCGATTTCGTTCCTCTGCTTCCGGAAGACATCATGGACGGGATCACCGCATCGTCGCAAGCCAGCTTCGTCGGTGCAGCAGGCGGGGTTCGATGACTGATTCTCGCCAGAGCCGCGCCAGAGCCGAGATTTCATTCGTGGTCAACGGTCAGGCGAGGACGGTGCATGCTTACCCGATGGAGCGCCTGATCGACGTGTTGCGCCAACAACTCGAACTAACCGGCACGAAAGAAGGGTGCGGAGAAGGCGAGTGTGGTTCGTGCTCAGTCTTGATAGATGGCGTGCTCGTGAATAGCTGTCTTGTGCCGGTTCTCCAGGTTCAGGGCTCAAGCGTAGTTACGATCGAGGGACTTGCGGCGGGCGAGAAGCTGCATGTCTTACAGCAGGCCTTTCTGGAGTGCGGCGGCGCGCAGTGCGGCATCTGCACCCCTGGGATGATTCTCGCCGCTTGCCATTTATTGGAGGGAAGACTTGAACCCACGACAGAAGAAATTAGAGAAGGCCTTTCCGGCAATCTCTGCCGCTGCACCGGCTACCGCCAAATACTGGAAGCTGTAGCGGAAGCAGCGCGCCGCAGGACGGCAGCATGAGATCGAATCCCTCCGAGTACGAAATGGCCGCGCCCGGGAGCTTGCACGCAACGGTGTCGCTGCTGGCAAGAGAACCAGGCGTGTGGATTCCGATTGCCGGAGGCACCGACCTGATGGTGCAATACGCCGCTGGGAAGCTTCCGTCGCGAAAGCTGGTCAGTATTTGGAATCTTCCTGAGTTGCGGCGGGTTGAGGTGGCGGCTCGCGAGATTCGGATCGGGGCCGGATGTACTTATACTGATCTCCGCGCGAACCAGGTTGTGGGAGGCGAGTTTCCTCTCTTGCATATCGCCGCGAGATGGACTGGGAGTGTTGCGAACCAGAATCGAGGAACGATTGGCGGGAATATTGTGAACGCATCGCCGGCGGCGGACTCATTGCCTGCGCTGCTCGTTTACGATGCGGAATTAATTCTAGTGTCAGTCCGAGGGGAGCGCAGGCTACCCTATGCAAGTTTCCACACTGGTTACAAGAAGACGTTGCTGGCCGCGGATGAACTGGTTCGAGCCGTGTGTCTGCCGCGACGATTCGCGGGACATTTCAGCCATGCCCGCAAGGTGGGTGCCAGGAATGCACAGGCAATCTCCAAGGTGTGTATCGCCGCTCTGGGCCGCCTTGCGGATGGTGTGGTTGACGATGTTTGCATCGCCTTGGGAAGCGTTGCGCCTGTTCCCCTTCGTCTGACGGAGACAGAGCGGACCGTGAGAGGAAAAGTTATCGATTCTGATCTGTTGCTTCTAGCGAAAAAAGCTGCGGCTACGGAGATCCGCCCGATTGACGATATTCGATCTACCGCGAGATATCGTTCAGCGGTGGCAGGCAATCTTGTGGCTGAGTTCTTGAATCGGCTGAATTCCGAGCGGATCGGCACGGAACGAGGGGGAGCAAAAGAGGTTCTGGCAAAATGGAATTGTCTTCCGCTCGAGAAAGCCATGGAGTCGATTCTGCCGTGTTGTGGATCGCAGGCCTGGGTGCGAGGGATGGTAGCCCGCAGGCCGCTGTCGAATGAATCCGCACTGCTGGCTGCGTCGAACGAAACCTGGCACAATCTCACCCCAGCAGATTGGATGGAGGCGTTCCGCAGTCATCCGCGTATCGGCGAGTCGCGACCGGATGACTCTTTATCAACCCAATCTCGGACAGTTCAGTCCGTAGAATGGTCGGCGCAGGAGCAACGGACCGTAGCGGACTCCGAGGCCGCCGTGAAAATCGCTCTGGCGGAAGCAAATCGAGAATACGAGCGGCGCTTCAATCGTATCTTCATTGTGTGCGCCACGGGTAAGTCTGCGCCGGAGATTCTCGATATCCTCCAGCAACGTCTAAGGAATGACACAGAAACTGAACTTCAAGAAACTGCCGAGCAGCAGCGTCAGATTACGGAGATCCGGCTAAGGAAATGGCTTCAGGGATGAAACACATTTCGACTCACATTCTGGATATGGTTCAGGGCAAGCCTGCCAAGGACCTGCTGGTGCGCCTGGAGAAGCAGAACACGCCCGGAGGTTGGCGATTGTTGGCTTCGGTGCGGACCGATCAAGATGGCCGGTGTGCTCAGTTGCTGCCGGAAGGCGACGATCTGTCTGCGGGAGTCTATCGTTTGGTTTTTGACACCGGGAGTTACTACGCGCTGCAGAGAGTCGACACGCTGTATCCAGTGGTCGAGGTTACTTTCCGGGCGCGAGAGGGCGAATCGCATTTTCACATTCCGCTGCTCCTGAGCCCTCACGGATATACGACTTACCGGGGAAGCTGAGATGGAGTTGACCAAGTGACCTCGTCAATCCGCGAATGGCTTAACCTCGTTGTGCGCTGGTTTCACGTTTTTGCAGCCATTATGTGGGTCGGCCAGACTTATTATTTCACCTGGCTGGACGGCCAATTTGGCCGGCTCGCAAGAAACGGCGCCGGAGATGGCACAAGCTCGTCGATATGGATGGTCCACAGTGGTGGCTTCTACACCGTCGACAAGCAGAAATCCCTGAAGGTCGGACCCGAGCAAGTTCATTGGTTCCGCTGGGAAGCTTTAATGACATGGCTGAGCGGGATGGTGCTGCTGTTCCTGGTCTATTACTCGAGCTCCGGGCTTATTGATCCCGACATAGCTGACATCTCGCAACTGCGCGGCATTGCCATCGGATTGGGTGTGCTGGTTGGAGGATGGATCGTCTATGATCTTGCGCTCCGGTCGGCTCTGGGCAGGTCGGAGATCGTGTTTGCTATGTTCTCTCTGCTGATGATCGTCCTTCTAGCGTGGGGATTGATGCGGGTGTTTAGCGGACGCGCGGCGTACATCCACCTTGGGGCGGTGTTCGGAACCATTATGACCGCCAACGTTTGGTTCCGAATTCTCCCTGCGCAGCGCAAGATGATCGCGGCGGCGGCAGCCGGGGAAAAGTTCGACGCGTCACTTGGCGCACAAGCCAAGCTGCGCTCCAAACACAATACGTTTATGGCTGTCCCCGTTGTCTTTATTATGATCAGCAATCACTTCCCCGTCGCGACTTACGGGAACGCATACGGCTGGGAGATTCTCGTCGCCCTCGTTGTGCTCGGCTGGGCGGCGGCCAAGATTATACGCGAAGCGTAAGGTCCGATGAGGCGTGCATTCGCCGCCAAAGCTGGAAGCTGATGCAGACCACCAGAATCACAACTCGCGCAGAGAAGGTCATCGCTCGGTGCCTGAGGGTGGCCTCTTTTACGGAAGACCCAGACAGCATCCGCCGGACGTTCTTGTCTCCGCCAATGCGCGATTGCCATCTGGAAATTGCCCGATGGATGCAGCCGCTGGGGGCTCATGCGCGAGTCGATGCCGCCGGAAATCTCCGTGGAATTTATCCGGCTGCACATCCGAACGCACCGCGCCTGCTGATCGGTTCACACCTCGATACAGTTCCCAACGCCGGTGCCTACGATGGTGTTCTGGGAGTCGTACTTGCTGTCGCGTTGCTGGAGGAGTTGCAAGGGCGCAGGCTTCCTTTCGGAATCGAGGTGGTTGGCTTTTCCGAGGAGGAAGGAGTACGCTTCGGCACTCCGTTCATCGGCAGCCGCGCGTTAGTTGGGACGCTGGATCAGGAACTCCTGGCTGCGCAGGATGCGCAAGGGATCTCTGTACGGAAGGCAATCGAGGACTTTGGGCTAGATCCCGCGAAGATTCCCCAGGCCGAACTGGAGAACGATACGCTGGGCTATATTGAGTTTCATATTGAACAGGGGCCGGTGTTGGAGAAACTAAATCAGCCCCTTGCCGCAGTCGAGGCTATCGCCGGACAGAGCCGATTGGAGTTCATATTTTGCGGGCGCGCCAACCATGCGGGCACAACGCCCATGCATCTTCGGTACGACGCTATTGCAGGCGCGGCAGAGTGGATCGGGAGAGTGGAACGCGTAGCCCAGGAAGTCCCCGGCTTGGTCGCGACCGTAGGAATTATCGAGGCTAGGCCCGGAGCGGCAAATGTCATCGCAGGCGAGGCGAGGCTGACGCTCGACGTTCGTCACAGTTCCGATGACATTCGCACTCGTGCTGTTGAGGATCTGGTTCGCGAAGCCCAGGGAGTTGCTGCACGCCGCGGACTATCTGCACGGGAAGCTACGCTGTCAAAACAGGATGCAGTTGCCATGGATCCGTTTCTTATGGCGGAAATAGGACAGGCGATCTGCAAGACGGGATGCGAGTCGCATAGGATGGTGAGCGGTGCAGGTCACGACGCCATGATTTTGGCGGAGAAAATTCCCAGCGCGATGATTTTTCTGCGGACTCCCGGCGGCATTAGTCACGATCCTGCGGAATCGGTCGCCGTCGAGGACGTCGAAAAAGCGATCGAGTGCGGAGTGATTCTTCTCGATCAGCTTGCTGCTTCGCCCGAATTTTACAAAAGGATAAACCGTGCATAATCTTGGCCGCACCCGAAGCTCCCAACAAGCGAATCATTTGCTGCTGACCGCAGATACTTTTGTTCGTACTACTTTGCCGGGAATGAAGGCTTGCTCCGCAATTGTCCACGCCAGCCCAGTGTTGGGCGCCAAGTTCACGGAATACACCGCGGAGTTGGAAGGTGGAGGAGAACTGGGTAGCACGCCCGCGCAACGTTTCCTTTTCGTGATCGAGGGCCGCGTGAAGTTGGAGGTTAACGGCAAATCGAGCGAATTAAGCGCACGTGGTTACGCCTTTCTTCCGGAGGGATTGCGCCATCGAGTAGTGGCGATGGAAGTGAGCCG
>Ga0187863_10000414_pt1 | contig 36806 bp, 29 predicted proteins | sample June2016WEW_11_1_FD_132975 | JGI IMG/M metagenome (GOLD analysis project Ga0187863, IMG submission 132975) | Peatland microbial communities from SPRUCE experiment site at the Marcell Experimental Forest, Minnesota, USA - June2016WEW_11_10 | ecosystem: Environmental > Terrestrial > Soil >...
GGTGGTGCCGGTAGTAGATGAAATCAAAGGCCGCGTGCCCGAAGTCTACATTGCCCTGCAACCGGGCCTGCAGGCCAGTCAGGCGATTATCGACAAGGTCAACAAGGCCATTGAGACCATGATTGGCAAAATTGCCCGCCCGCGCCGGATCCTCATCGTTCCGGACATGCCAAAAACACGATCCGGCAAACTGATGCGCCGTGTTCTCGCAGCTCTCTCCAACAACATGAGCACTGGAGATATCACAACCTTGGCCAATCCCGACGTAGTGGAAAAGGTCCGGGAAATGGTCCAGGGCAAAGAGGCAGTGGCTCTGGCGGATGGACCCGAAGACTTGAAGAAATTCGGAACTGAGGAGTAAATGCTGAACTCAGGCACGAATCAAGCGAACATTCGCTTGGTCTTCGTTCACCAGAGCGAAACGTTTACGCGGACAAGGCAGACCCGATTAGGCTGTAGGCCAAAATCAGGAGCACGATCGACGCAACGATGACATAGAGGCGATCGTGCTCCTGCGCAAATCCGAAGATAGAAAATGCGACCCGCGCGACCGGAGTCGCGATAAGCAATAGCAGCCCGAGCTGGATAATACCCCGTCCTCGAAACGCGAGGGCTTCGCGGAAAATCCCGCCGACAGTGCGCAGGTTGGAAGGCTCACTTTGAAATGTGCGGTAACTGGTCGGAGAATGCCCGTGTCGAACCAGATACACGGCTGCGCCGATCGCGACCATGAGTGCAGAGGTCAACACCCCGGCGCGGAGAAGATTGCCAATAAATGTCTGCATCCGTTTATCGGTCCAATCTCGATCGATGGTTAGGTCTGATTCGGCCATCAAATCCTTCCAGAAATTCCCTTGTAGAGCATTTCAATTCCTAGCGCCACAATCACCAGACTGAACACGCGCCGCAACCACTTGGGATCCGCTTTGACTAGAACGCGCGTACCCAACAGCGATCCTCCAAGAACGCCCAGCATCACTGGCATGGAAAGTCCAGGGTCAATATATCCTCGCGATAGATAAATCCCCGCGCTTGCCGCGGCCGTGACTCCGATCATGAAATTGCTGGTCGTGGTCGAAACCTTGAATGGAATCTTCATGGCTTGGTCCATCGCCAGAACCTTCATCGCCCCCGAACCAATACCCAGTAGTCCAGACAAAGTCCCGGCGCCAAACATCAGCCCCCACCCCAGAGGCACGCGTTGCACATTGTAGTTTCGAAACCCGTTTCCCTCGGGAAAGCTCCCATTCAAGCGTAATTTCGTAGCCAGCGGGTCCGGTTTCGTGTCGCGTTGATTTCTTGCCGGTCGTTTCCAGGACAAGAATGCCGATGCTATCAGCACCAATCCAAAAGCGATAGAGATTGCGCTGCTGGAGATGTGCGTCGTCAAGGTTGCGCCAGCCAGCGCACCAAGCGTAGTAGCGATCTCCAGGAACATCCCGACCCGGATGTTCGAAATTCCCTCTCGGACATAAGCAGCTGCCGCTCCCGACGAAGTTGCGATCACCGAAACCAACGATGCGCCAATGGCATAGCGCACGTCCACTCCCAGAAGCAAAGTGAGCATTGGGACGAGAACCACACCACCGCCCAGCCCGGTCAGCGCTCCCAGAAAACCGGCGACCAGCGAACCGGCCCCCACGATCAAACTGAACTCAAGCACGGTCATAAAATTCGAAATATCCGCAGATTCGCGCAACCACCGTTGTTCCACGGTTATCTAACTAACTAACTAGTGGGCCAGGTACCAAGTAGGAGAGTCTAATGGAATTGAAATCGTCTAGGAATGTTTTTCTCAGCGCGCTTAGTTGCGTCGTCGCTTTCGCGCTGGTCGCAGGCTCGTTGCTGGCACTTCCGATTTGGGCACAGGACCAGCCACCGGAGCAGGCTCCTGCGCCACCGGCCCAAGGCCAACCCCCCACTGCGCCCTTGACCCCAGAACAGTTGCAACAACTGGTGGCTCCCATCGCTTTATATCCCGACGCTCTGGTGGCGCAGATTCTTGCCGCTTCCGCGTATCCCACTCAGATTGTGGAGGCGGAACGATTCCTGCAGCAGAACTCAGATTTGAAGGGCAAGGATTTGGCCGACGCGGTGGACAAGCAGGATTGGGATCCGAGCGTGAAGGCCCTCACGCAGTTCCCTACCGTGCTGGCGAATTTGGATAAGGATTTGTCTTGGACCTCTGAACTGGGCGATGCCAATTACAACCAACAGGCGGATGTAATGCAGGCTATCCAGTTCATGCGCCGGAAGGCGCAGGAGACGGGAAATCTGAAGACCACGCCGCAACAAACGGTGACTGACCAGGGACCCGACGTTACCATTCAGCCGGCGAGTCCGGACGTTGTCTACGTACCCGAGTACGATCCCGAATTGATCTATGGCTATCCAGTCGGGCTGTGGCCGGGATTTTATCCCTGGTGGGGGGTCGGGGGCCCTTATCTTTCTTTCGGCGTCGGTTTTGGCATTGGCCCCTTCTTCGGATTCGGTTGGGGCTGGCCAGCATGGGGCTTCGATTGGCATGGCAGGTTCCTGCGTTACGGTGGTGGCCCTTATGCCTTCCATAGTCATGCGTTCTATGACCGCAATGCTTACTTTCACGGCAACTACCGAGGTGGTGCACCTTTCGCGCGTGGCGACCGAGGCGCTCGTGGGTTTGGCGCGCCTGGCGCACGCGGTGGGGCGCGAGGTTTCTCCGGAACTCGCTCAGGTGCATTTAGCGGATTCAGCCGCGGCGGAGACGCGCGGGGCTTTTCCTCACGAGGAAGATCTAGTTTCGGGGGGGGAATGAACGGTGGGGGCGGCATGCGTGGCGGGGGTGGGGGCAGACGCTAGAGGGAGGCGCCGATAGCGAGGGCTCTCCCGCGTCGGCTCACGATAAGGATAAAGGATAAGGAGTAACACGTGGCTTCAAAAAGACGAAATTCTACGAGCTTTCCGTTTGTAGTTATCGCTCTGGCTTTAGGACTCGTTCCTACGCTGGCGGCGGCAGGAGCACAACAGCCCCCATCTGCAGGACAAGTAGCCCCAGACCAGAGGTCCAATGGGCCGCAGGCTGGGCAGGAGGTCTTTCCGTCGGCAGCGAAAGCGACCGAGGCGCTAGTCACCGCCATGCAGAACGATGTCGAGGCCTCATTGCTCAAGATTCTTGGACCGAATGCAAAGGACATTATTTCCTCTGGCGATGATGCCGAAGATAGGAGCGACCGGCATCAATTCGTCGAGAAATATCAGCAGATGCATCGCTTGGTGATGGAACCCGACGGCACAACCACGCTCTACATTGGCGCGGAGAACTGGCCGACACCAATCCCGCTTATGCATAAAGGCAGCTCGTGGTATTTCGATACTGCGGCCGGCAAGCAAGAGATTTTGTACCGGAGAGTGGGGAAAAACGAACTGACTGCGATCCAGGTGTGTCAGGAACTGGTGGATGCGGAGAAGGAGTATTACGCCCAGCCCCACGATGGCGACCAGAGTCCTCACTACGCCCAGAAGCTTTTCAGCGACCCCGGCAAACATAACGGGCTCTACTGGGAGACTTCTGCCGGAGAAACTCCGAGTCCAATCGGTCCGCTTGTCGCGTCAGCTGCGGATGACGCGGGTGGCAGATCTGCAGCTCAAGAACTCCAGCCGTTTCAGGGCTACTACTTTAGGATCCTGCAGGGCGGAGCAGCGAAGACGAGGGGACAGATGACGCAAGGGTTCGCTTTCGTAGCATATCCGGCGGAATATCGTTCCTCTGGAGTGATGACGTTCATCGTGGATCAAGATGGAATCGTCTATGAAAAAAATCTTGGCGCCAAGACCGCTGGGATGGCAAAGACAATGACGCGATATCACGTGGACGCAGGATGGCGCAAAGCAGATTGAATTAAGCGATTCAGGGTCACGGATATCCGGAGTCCATAGACCGTTCCTCGAGACAGCCTTCAGCATAGGCGCTGCTCTTGTAGGTCGCCAGCCCCCGGGCGATCCATTTTAATGGACTTTTCGGCAATTGATACCGCAGTCAACGTGGTTCTTGAGCATTGCCGTTCGACGGAGGCAGGCCGGATGGAGTGATCTGGGATGTATCCGGCCGTGGGTTTATGACTTCGCTGGAAAATCGAGCGGGCTGGGGACGATACCCATTCCGCGTGCGGAGCTTGTATTTCTTCAGACCGTCACCCACTAGTTTTACCGTGATCGCACGCCAGCCAGAGTTGGGATTAGGCTTTGGATAGTAGCTTAGAGAATAAAGGTGAGCTAAGTCGTCCCGGATGGCAGCAAAGGCGCGCTTTTCGTCCCTCCAGTTTTTGGCAAAATAAGCCTTGCCACCCGTGGCCGCAGTCATGCGATCAAACACGACGGTGGAGACCGGCTCCAACTTGGCTTCTTGAGTACTGATCATGTAAATCGAGACGCCTGCGGACTGAGCAAACTCTGCGACATCCTCAGGAGGCACTACGCTGGAGTTGTCCGGGCCGTTGGAGAACACGACCACGACTTTCCTGCCTTGGTACTGGGTCGCATCCTTCACCGTGAGCAGCAGGGTGTTGTAGAGTGCTGCTTCGTCTCCGGCCACAGTCGAGCGCACGGCATGCAGAATCTGACTCCGGTCTGAGGTAAGAGGGGCAGCTCGAGAGAGATCCCGGTTGTAGGAATAGAAGGCAATTTTGTCCGCGCTTTCCAGCGAACGCACAAACTCGGCAATTGCATCTTGCGCGAAGACGAAGCCGCGGTACATGTAGTTGCTGGTATCAAACAGAACGAATACATTGGCACCGGCTAGCAACGAGTTGAGCGTGTGAGGCGAGTCCCCGGCATTAGAGACCATGGTCGAGCCACTGGCCGGGTTCCCAGGTGTTTCGACCTCTGCAGGCTCAACCACCCTAAGCACAGGTTCATTGCCTTCTGCAAAGGTGGCCACCTTCTCAGCAATCCCATCCTCAACGACAGTAAAATCTTTGGGACGCAACCCCGTAATATAGTTTCCATCCTTGTCGGTCACCGCGACATTGAGCTGTACCAAGTTAACTACCACGTGAACATCGGGGCTCTCCTGAGCTTCGACTCCGACGCATAGCCCAAGGCACAGACAAAGAAACCGAAGAGAGTTCGTCGACATAATGCGTACATTCCTACTCTGCGAGCCCCACCTACGTGGATCGCTGCTTTGCCGCCAGTGATGGCGGCAGGTACCTCACGGACCCGTCGCACCGGAAATCGAAAGTGAAGCGATCCTGCCCTTCTGAAAGTCTTCGCCCGTTTCGTGCATCGCGCGAAGCAGCGCTGGCCAGTCTTCAAAGTCGGTCGCGGAGATCTTTTCCACCATGCGTCGGGTCAACTGCGGTACCAGGTGGTTTAGCGTTACCGCTGATTGGCCGGTTTCATCGGCCAGACGTGCCCAGTAGAGATTGGGCGAATCCCAAGATTCCGCCAGAAAACGGCTGGGAGTTCCTTCGAACGCGGGCAGGAGTCCGACATTCAGCAGTTCACGGCCGTAGGTTTGAGCATAGCTAGGATGCGGCACACCAAAATCATGCGACAAACGCTTCCAGTTAACTTGTTCGGGATGCTCGCGCGACAGATCTTGCAGTTCCTGTGTCGCCGTTCCCCACGAACGAGTTTCTGCCGGGAATCTACGCTGAAACTCCGCTGTCAGATAGAACGTATCCGAGGGAGCCATGCGAGCGAGCACCTCCGATACGCGGCTCGCCCGCAGACCCTGTTCGATTTGCTCCGAGCGCTGGGGCGTCACACGATCCGATAGGATGGTTATGACTTTGCCCCGTAGTTCCTCGTCTTTTGCGGACGCGGTAAGCAGTTCCTCCCCAGTTCGCTGATATAGGGTGACCGCGTGAAGCTCGTTCTGGCTGACGTCCCACCAGCGCGGCAAGATCGCGTTGGTTAACAGACCCGGCGTTAATTCCTTCCAGATAAGAGCCTGGACATTCTCCGGCGAAATAAAGTCCTCTTCGAGATCAGCCAGGACATATGGCAGATCGGCAAGAGAGCCAACAAAATGAGCGCCTCCGCCGGCGGGGGTACCTTGGCCAAACAGTTGCGGTGCCTGCCACACCGTCTTTATGCCGCCGACGGTTTCTGCGGCGAAGTCGTGGGAGCGGACGAGGAGCGGGTTATTGTGGAGAGCCTGGGAGCCAGGTGGCTCGTAATAAGCGTAGTTCAAACCGACCAGCGTGTCCCTCAAGAAGGAAGCGAGCTGACCGCGAGCTTCTTCGAGTTGTGCCTGTGAAGGCGCAGGAGACTTGAGCACCTTTGCCACGTCGGTTCGCATCTGTAGTTCGGTGTGACGGTTGTTATAGATCCCGGCAGCCCATTCGCTTCTCTCGCCGCTGGTGAAAATCGGTCGCGGCATCTCGAATTCTCGCACCTCACCAGCCCGACGGATCGCGAATTGGTTCAGCATTTTCCCTTGCCCTTTTTCGGCCAAGGCATCGCCCAACACAAGCAGTGTGTCAAGGGAAACCAATCGTTGGTCGTCCAATACGGACCGGATTTTGATAGCAAGCTGCTGGTGGATCTTCATTCCTTCAGAATTGACCTGCCGAGGTCCTGCCAGCACCTCGATAATTCCGTCCTGAGAAACTCTCGCTTCCCCAGTGGCAAACCGAAACGCTTCTCCCAGGGAAGCTCGCCCCGCGTCATACAGCTGGGCCGCCGATCGGATTCCGCTGAATGGCTTGATCACCTGCTGCCACGAATCATTCAGTCGCAGGTTCGAAATCTGTCCCTGCCGAGCCAGGATCTGCCAGATTCCGACATTCGCCTGAAACGTACCGAGCGCGTTGCCACGCAATGGATTGGGGAGGTTGCTCAGCGCTTGAGCCGTGTCCAGGAACAGGACAATTGACGCGTCACTCAACTCCTGAAACTCAGAGAAGATCCGGTACTGATCACTAAACTCCTCGAACTTATGCGCTAACAGGCGCACTGTTGCGGGAGCCAAGCGATGTTGGGGAGTCCGTAGGCTCTCAAGTTCGCTGGTCGCAAGATATATCTGCACCGGGCCTTCATCGGTCGTCGCCCGGGAGAAGGCAAACATCGCCTGGATGAGCTGATCCGGGCTGGCCGGCCGGTTCATGCGCGTGCCCGGCCGGCGCGTCACGTTGTTGTGGCGAAGAATATCTTTCCACAGCTCCAGATTTCCAGGCACCAGCGGTTCACCGCTAGGCTCCAAGTGAAGCCGAGTGACCAAAAGCAGAAGGGCGGGGGCCGGCCTGAATATGCCGGTGGTCGCACTCGCTGAAGAAGAATCCGAACTCCGCAGGGCATCGTAGAAAAGCCGCAGGCGATGCGATTCAGTGAAATATAGCTGCTGATTTCCTCTCACCCGTGAAAGCACGTCAAAGTAAGCCATCAGCCAGCCCTTGTCCCGGGACAGCAATCTCTGGACGAAGACCTCAGGTGAGGCCGGGCCAGCCCCCACCAAATCCTTCCACGCAGATTCTGCCTCCGCCCCTCCTGGAACGATAACCCGGTCCGCGCGAACGCAGAGGTGGTTCCCGTAAAAATCGAGAACGGGGGCATAAGTCAGCAATTTCCTGATCCCAAACGATCGATACAAAAACTGATCGGTTTCCGAATCCAGCTTGGAAAGGGCCCAGTACAGGCGTGCCACCTCAGGATCGCTCAGGATCGTATCAAGCAGATCCTTGCTGGTTTCTTTGTAATTTTTGCTACTCGCCATTGTCCAATCGCCAGCGGCGAATATCACCGGCACCGCAGAAGCCATATAGGGGTACTCGAAAGCACTGCCTCCTTGCAGGGTGCGCTCTAGTTCGAGGAGCGGAAATCCGGAATCGATCGTCAGGAAAGCCCGGTCAGGATCCGCCGTCTGCAAGGAAGTTCCCCGCGTTCCACAGTCTGGCCGGGTGCGATAACCGAGGATGCGTAGAAGCGGTTTCGCATCATCACAATTTGAAACTCGAATCAGGCCTCCGTTCGCCAAGACTGACAGCTCTCTGGCTTGGACGACATAGCGGCTCAACAGGATGAGAAACTCCGTCTGTTTCTTGGAGCTGTCATACCCCTCCATAAAGACGTTTCGGCTCAGCAAGGGCAGCATTTGTTCGGGTGCAATCTTTTGACTGATACCCGCCATGCGTAGAAAAGAGCGCAGCGGCCCCGGGATCATGAATTCCGCCGCGGGGGCAACCGGTCCGTCTTCTGGAGGCGAAGTTGCAGCCGCCTCGGAGCCCGAAAGAGCTGAGTCAGCAGAGTCCGCTGCATTGACAGACAAACAACAAGAGAAGACTGAAGCAACTACAAGACTGGAGAGGCAAAGAGGGAATTTCACAGCTGGATTCCTCTTGGAGCCGGCCAAACCTAACTCAACCAGGAGTGCGTCGCGGAGAGCTAAGGATTGTCATTCATCCGCAAAACCAACTGGTTACCCAATATCGAGTTTGAGCTGCCCGACCCCTTTATTCCAAATTCCAATGTCGGCCAAAATAACCCATTTCTCTGGATTCGCCAAGTAGTTTCGTCAGTTTTCTTTCTCTAGCTCCCAATAATTTCCGATTCGCCCCCTAACACATTGACCTTGGAGGCCTCGAGGGAGGACCAGCAGGCCGGAAGGGAGCCGTCTGCGGCGCTAAATTGCGCAAAAAAGTCCGGCCTTGATCGAAACAGAACGATTGTGGCGTTTGTGCCAGCAAAACCAGAGTGGCCAAAAATTGACGTTAGTCGCTATTTTGTTATAGTTACTATCAAATTTTGCGAGAGATTGTGGTGAGGTACCGCAAGGGTTGCAGGAGGAAAGAACAAATGGCCAGTACGCTCGCGACACGGAAGTCGAGTGTAGAAGGAGTTGGAGAGCGGTCAGAGGTGGGGCTGCGGCAGCGGAAGAAGGCGCGCTTGCGGCAGCAGATTATCGAAACCTCGATCAAACTATTTCGTAAGCACGGATACGAGGAAACCCGGATCGACGATGTTGTGCAAGCGCTCGAAATCAGCCAGCCCACCTTCTTCCGATATTTCCCGAGCAAGGACGCAGTTCTACGAGAGGTGGGTGAACGCGGGTATGCCTGTATCTGCGAGCGACTGCGTTCGGAACTCTCCAGCAACGCAGCCACGGAGGAGCGTCTGCGTCGGCTCTACGTGACCATGGCAAGAGAGGTGGAAACCGACAGAAGACTCTGGCAGGCCGTGGTGTTGTCGGGCGCTATGGATCCGGTGCGATCCGCAGAATTGCGGGGGCATGAAGAGGCTGCTGCCAGCTTGTTGCGGGACATCCTCACGCAAGGGCAGAAGCGAGGCGAGGTGACGCGCGCATTTCCGGTCGTGCACCTGGCCGAATTCATGGAAGGACTTTACAACACGGTGGTGCGGCAGTGGGCAGTGGATTTAACTGGGCCGCACAAGCTCACGGAACGGGTGCGAAGCGCCGTGGAGTTTTTCTTGCGGGGCATTCGGTCGTAGGGGTTCTTCTCCGATCACCCGTATTTCTGGAAAGGAAAGCTCGATGAAGGCCGCTGTTTTACACGCATTCAAGACGCCCTTAGCTCTGGAGGAGATGCCTCAGCCGGAACCCAACGTGGACGAGGTCTTGATCGAAGTAGAGGTTTGCGGCGTCTGTCATTCCGATCTGCACTTGGCCGACGGTGACTGGCCGCAATTGGCCAGCATCGTAAAGAAGCCCCTGATTCTGGGGCACGAGATCGTAGGTCGGGTGGTGAAGCGAGGCTCGGCGGTCCAGAGTGTGCAGGTAGGCGAACGCGTCGGAGTGCCTTGGCTCCAGTGGACATGCGGTCAATGTGAGTTTTGCCGCGAAGGAAATGAGAATTTGTGCGTGCGTCAGCGCATCACGGGCGTCATGGTGGATGGCGGATATGCGGAATTTGCGAAGGCCCCCGCCAGTCACGTAACGAAGATTCCCGACGCGCTTCTCTCCGCGCAGGCAGCACCGCTGCTATGTGCAGGAGTCACGGTGCATCGCGCTCTCAAACAGGCCAAGATTCGAGCCCGGCAGCGATTGGCGGTTTTCGGCGTGGGCGGACTCGGCCACCTTGCCGTCCAGATTGGGCGGGCGGCCGGCGCGGAGGTGATTGCAATCGACGTAGCCGAAGAAAAACTTTCTTTGGCGAAGTCGCTGGGCGCTGCCCGCACCCTGAACGCAGCGAAGAGCGACGTGGTGAAGGAGTTGCGGGGCTCCGGCGGGGTGCACGTCGCCCTGGTCACCTCAGCGGCCAAGTCCGCATACGACATGGCGTTCTATTGCGTTCGACCCACGGGGACGCTACTGGCAGTAGGACTGCCTGCCCGTGAAATCTCGTTTCCGCCGATTCTGATGGCGGCTGGCGAGATCCAGATCAAGGCATCCGCCGTCGGAACACGGGAAGATCTGTGCGAGATCCTGGCGATGGGAGCAGCCGGGACCGTTCATTGCCAGGTGTCAACCCGCCCCCTGGCGGACGTTGGTGAGGTTCTGGAACAACTGAGCCGCGGCGAGATCGCAGGACGCGTGGTGCTCCGCTTACGGGACTAGTTCTCTTCCCCGTGGGGGCGGCAATCGGGGTCAACAAGAACCTATTGATGTTAGTAACTATAATATGTTATTAACTATCATTTTGTGGATTCCTCAATTCCAGGAAGGCCATCTCGGTGAATGTCAAACAGCTTTTCGATCTGACCGGACGCGCGGCTATTATTTCAGGCGGCTCGATAGGGCTGGGACGACAGATGGCTGAGGGTTTGGCGGAGATGGGAGCGAACCTGGTGCTCTGCGCCCGCAAGAAAGAACGCTGTGAGCAAGCGGCGGAAGAATTACGCTCCCGCGGCGTGCAGGCTCTTGCGCTGGGCTGCGATGTTAGAGACCGTGTGGCGATTCAAGAAGTCGTGGACGCGACGCTCGCAAAGTTCGGCCGGATCGACATTTTAGTCAACAACGCCGGAGTGTCGTGGGCGGCTTCAGTAGAAGAAATGACGCTGGAACAATGGGACAAAGTCCTCTCCACCAACTTGACGGGCACATTCCTTTTTTGTCAGGCAGCGGGGAAGGCCATGGTGGCGCAGCGGTCAGGCAAAATCATCAACCTGGCATCCGTGGCGGGATTGGGGGGAGCGTCAGCGGAACTGCCAGCGATCGGATACCACGCGAGCAAAGGCGGGGTGATTGCGTTCACCAAGGATCTGGCGTGTAAGTGGGCGCCGCACAACATCCAGGTGAATGCGATTGCCCCAGGATGGTTTCCCACGCATATGTCGGACTGGGTCATCCAGCACCGAAAAGATTCGCTCCTGTCGAAAATTCCTTTGGGCCGCTTTGGTGGCGATCACGATTTGAAAGGCGCTGCGGTTTTTCTGGCATCGGACGCTTCGGCATACGTGACCGGGCATGTGCTGGTCGTCGATGGAGGCCAGTCCGCCTGGTGAGGGCGAGTTCCTATGAACCTTCCGTTGACTCCGGTGCGATTCCTCCGTTACTCGGAACAACAGTTTCCCCGCAAGACGGCGGTAGTGTGCCGCGAACAGCGGTTTACGTACACCGAATTTGGCCATCGTGTAGGTCGTTTGGCGGGAGCGTTGCGCGCCGCGGGAGTGAAGCCGGGTGATCGCGTGGCATTTCTCAGCCTGAACTGCCATCGGCTGCTGGAAAGTTACTTCGGGGTTCTCGAAGCGCGGGGCATTTTGCTTCCCCTCAATATTCGTTTGGCGGCGCCAGAGCTTACCTACATCCTGAATGATTCAGGGGCGGAAGTGTTGTTCCTGGAAGAAGAGTTTGTGGGTCTTGTGGATTCATTCCGCCGAGACTTGCGCACGGTGGGCTCGTTCATTCAACTCAGGGGAAAGCCGGAAGCGGCATGGGTCTGCGACCAAAACTACGAGCAGATGCTGGCTGCGGCTACTCCCTACCGCGAAGAACTGATGACGTTTGAGGAGAACTCGGTAGCGGAAATGTTCTATACCAGCGGAACCAGCGCTAGCCCCAAAGGCGTGATGCTCACGCATCGGAATGTGTACCTGTATGCGATGAACATCGCCCTGCACTATCACATTGCCTACGACCACGTGGTGCTGCACACGATTCCTTTGTTTCACGCCAACGGCTGGGGAGCAGCCCACACGGTCACGATGGTTGGTGGAACGCATGTCATGCTTCCGCGCTTTGTGCCGGAAGAGATATTCCGATTGGTGGAGCGGGAACGAGTACGCCAGTTGAGCCTGGTGCCGATTATGGTTGCGGCTTTGATCAATTCGCCAGCGCGCTCCAGGTATGACCTCAGCAGCGTTGATTGGGCCACGATCGGCGGTGCCGCATCGTCTCCGACTTTGATACGCGATGCGGAGCAGGCGTTCGGATTCAAGTGCTTTTCGGGATACGGACTGACCGAATGCGCCCCTTCACTTTCCACGGCCGAGTTGAAACCGGATATGCAGTGCACCCCAGAGGAACGGCATTTGATCCAGGCGATGACCGGCTGGGCCTTCCCGGGGTGCGAGCTTCGCGTGGTGGACGCCGAAGACAATGATGTTCCGCACGACGGCATAACGATGGGGGAAATCATTGCTCGCAGCGACGGAGTGATGGCGGGTTACTGGCAACAGCCAGAAGCCACGGCTGAGGTTTTGCGGGGCGGATGGTTTCGCACGGGAGACATGGCGGTGATCGCCGAGAACGGATACATCCGGATCGTGGATCGGAAAAAAGACATTATCGTGAGCGGCGGAGAAAATATTTCTTCGCTCGACGTCGAAAAGGTGCTGGCGGCGCACCCCGGAGTTTTCGAAGCTGCTGTGATCCCGGTGGACGACCAGAAATGGGGCGAGGTGCCGAGAGCGGTGGTAGTGGCGAAGCCAGGGTACAAGCTGAGTGAAGCGGAATTGATCGAATTCTGCCGCGCTCGTCTGGCACATTACAAGTGTCCGCAATCGATTGAATTTTCCGAGAGCTTGCCCAGAACCGCAACGGGGAAGGTTTTGAAGAGGGAGCTGCGAAGGAAATATCAAAATACCGATTGCGCACCGCGGCACTGACAAACGGAGCGCAATCTCGGAGTTCAGAAAGTTTCGTCGAAAGCTGCTTATGAATAACCCTGTGAAAGTAAGTAGACACGATGATTTTGCGGTGATCACAATCGACAATCCACCGGTAAACGCACTCGGTCCGGGTATTCCGGAGGCGATTGGGGCGGCGCTCGATGAAGTAAATGCTGACCCGGCGGTCAAGGCTGCCATTGTAATCGGAGCAGGCCGCACTTTTGTTGCCGGAGCCGACATCAAGGAATTCGGCAAGATGACCTCCGGAGCGTCGCCCCGCAGAAGTCTATTGCCGTTTCTGCTTCGCATTGAAGATAGCCGGAAGCCGGTAGTAATGGCGATTCATGGCACGGCTTTTGGCGGCGGACTGGAACTGGCCCTGGCAGGCCACTACCGGGTCGCGTCGCCAACAGCACAGCTCGGTCAACCCGAAGTGAAGCTGGGAATTATTCCCGGGGCCGCGGGAACGCAGCGTCTGCCGCGTCTGGTGGGCGTTGTCAGAGCGGTTGAGATGTGTGCCGCGGGCAAGCCGGTTTTAGCCCCCGATGCTGCTGCTCTAGGACTGCTCGATCGCGTGATCGACGGGGACCTACTTACCGGGGCGGTAGCTTTTGCTCGCGAAATCTCCGACAAGACCGGGCCCAAAACGCGAGAGCGCATGGGAAAGCTGGGAACCCTTGCCGAGAATGCGGTACTTTTTGCGGCGGCGCGCGATGCCGCTCGCAGGAAACAAAGAGGAATGAAGGCCCCGCTGGCTGCGATTGACGCCGTGGAAGCGGCGACCACAATGCCGTTCGAAGAGGGCTGCCAGGCCGAGCAGAAACTTTTCACCGAATGTCTTTTCTCCGATCAGTCTAAGGCGCTCATTCATATTTTCTTTGGCGAGCGCGAAGTGGCGAAGATTCCCGACGTTCCCAAGGAAACTCTCGTGATTCCTCTGAACCGGGTTGCGGTTGTCGGCTCCGGAACGATGGGCGGAGGAATCGCGATGGTGTTTGCCAATGCCGGCATTCCGCTGCTGCTTAAGGACGTGGATAAGGCGGAGCTCGACCTAGGCATGGAGAGGATCAGGAAAAACTATGCCAGTTCCGTGCAGCGCGGACGTTTTACGCAGGCGTTCGTGGACGAACGTCTGCAACTGATCACGCCAGCGCTCAACTACGATGCGTTCTGCGATGTGGATATGGTGGTGGAGGCGGTTTTCGAAGGTATGGCATTAAAGAAGAGCGTGTTTGGCGACCTGGACCGCGCCTGCAAACCAGGAGCAATTCTGGCAAGCAATACCTCGACGCTGAATATTGATGAAATCGCCGGGGCGACGTCGCGGCCGGAAGCCGTGATCGGAACCCACTTTTTCAGTCCCGCCAATGTGATGCGCTTGCTCGAGATTGTGCGCGGAAAAGAGTCGAGCAAAGAGGTGATTGCCACCTGCATGCAACTATCCAAGAGGCTGGGCAAGATTGGCGTGCTAGTCGGCAATTGCCGCGGCTTTGTCGGGAACCGAATGTTTGGGCCGTATCGCCGGGAAGCTCAATTCCTCGTGGAAGAAGGGGCCGATGTGGAAGCGGTGGATAGAGCGCTCGTGGATTTCGGAAATGCCATGGGTCCGCTGGCGACGGGTGATCTGGCGGGTCTCGATGTTGGTTGGCGAATTCGCAAAGAGTACCGCCATCTTGAAAAGCCGGGGATCCGGCAGCCGTTCGTCGAAGATCGACTTTGCGAACTGGGGCGGTACGGCCAAAAAACGACAAAGGGATGGTATCGATACGACGAAAACCGGCGCCCGAATCGAGATCCCGAAGTACCCGCTCTGGTGCGGAACTGGAGCGCGGAGGCCGGAATCCCGCAGCGGCAAATCTCCGCCGAAGAAATCGTGGATCGCTGCATTTATGCACTCGTCAACGAAGGCGCTCGGATTTTGGAAGAGGGATTCGCGCTGCGCGCCGTCGATGTCGACATCATTTATCTCAACGGCTATGGATTTCCCGCCTATCGGGGCGGACCAATGTGGCACGCCGACACGGTGGGGTTGGCGAAGGTCTACCAGCGCATTTGCGAATTTCGCCACCAGCACGGAGAACTGTGGGCACCTGCTCCTCTGCTAAGGCGTCTCGCGGAATCGGGCATGACGTTTGCCGAATACGACAAAGAACAGGGTGCGGCGGGAGTGCTGGAGCGAGTGAATTCAGCATGAGGCACATCACTCTGGTGCGCCATGCGCAAGCGTCGTTTCTGGAGGCGAATTACGACAAGCTGTGCGCGAATGGCGAAACCCAAGCCAGATTGTTAGGGGAGTATTGGTTGCGGCGAGGCATGATTTTTCACAACGCCTACTCAGGTCCGCGCATTCGGCAGCGAGAGACCGCCAGGATTGTTGCCGATGTCTATCGCGACGCGGGTCGCTGTTTTCCCGAGGTCGTAGTCGTGAGCGAATTCGATGAATATCAAGCGGCGGCCGTGATGCACACATGCCTTCCACCACTCATGCGAGTGAACAGCGAGATTAGAGAAATGAGCAGCGCCTATGAGAGATCCTGTGATCCGGGCGAGCGGAGGAGGACTTTTCAAAGGCTGTTCGAGGCCGTGGTCGGCAAATGGGTGGCGGGAGAGATCGCGGCGGATGGCATTGAATCGTGGCCGGACTTTTGCTTGCGAGTGGAGCGCGGGTTGGTGCAAGTGATACACGGTACCATGCCAGCGGCCGGCGCTGTGGTCTTTACTTCTTCGGGACCCATTGGAGTGGCGATGCGCCGGGCGCTGCACTTATCTGCGGAGGACGCGCTGCAGCTTTCCTGGATGTCGCGCAATGCCTCGTATAGTGACTTTCGAGCATCGGGCGAGCGCTTCATGCTGAGCGCGTTCAATGCATATCCGCATCTCGACGAGGATTCACTGCTGACCTACTGGTAGCGGAGACAGGACTTGCGAGTATGGTGACACTTTGCGATCAGGCCGGAGCTGTGAGGGTAGGCGAAGAACTCGATCTAGCCCGGCTACAGCGATTTCTGTTTGACCACTTTGGGCGAAGCGGACCCGTTTCGGTGGAACAATTTCCTAGCGGTCACTCCAATCTGACCTATCTGGTGCGGCTGGGGAGCCAGGAAGTCGTGTTGCGTCGTCCCCCTTTTGGAAGCAAAGTGCGGTCGGCACATGACATGGCTCGTGAATATCGCGTGCTGTCAAGACTGCATACTTCGTTTCCCGCCGCGCCGAAGACCATCCTTTATTGCGACGATCTTTCGATGTTTGGTGCGCCCTTCTATCTGATGGAGCCGATTCGAGGAATGATTATTCGCCGCGAACCGCCTTCGGGTGTGCCCTTCCCGCCGGAGACGGCGCGGCGATTGAGCGAGGTTTTTGTCGACACCCTGGCGTGCCTGCACCGGGTGGACTATGCGGCGATCGGCTTGGCTGATTTAGGCAAACCCCAAGGCTACCTTGAACGCCAGGTGAAAGGCTGGATCGATCGCTACCACAATTCGAAAACGCACGATCTGCCGGAAGTGGAAGCCATTTCGTCGTGGCTTATCAAACGAATGCCGATCCCCCATCAAACCGCTCTGATCCACAACGATTACAAGTATGACAATGTCGTGCTCGATCCCGCGGATGCGACGAAGATCATCGGCGTGCTGGATTGGGAGATGTGCACGCTGGGAGATCCGCTGACCGACCTGGGAACAGCCCTGGCGTACTGGACAGATCCGCAAGATCCCGAAGAGCTCCGCGAAATTCGCCCTGCACCGACGACGTTGCCCGGAACCCTAAGCCGGGCGCAGTTGGTCGAGCGCTACGCCTCGATAACCGGTTTGGATCCCGGAGACATGACCTTCTACCTGGCATTTGCCCGCCTCAAGGTTGCCATCATCATTCAGCAGATCTACTTCCGGTACGCCCAAGGATTGACACAGGACGAGCGCTTCGCGGCCATGCCAAAGAGAATCAAGAGTCTGCTGCGCGCTTCACTGCAATGCGCGCAAAGCGGGAGGATATGAAAGAGCGCTCACTGCCGGTAATACCGCACCAGCCACTCGGCCACGCAGCAGGGTTTGCCCGCGGATTCACCCTCGACATGAATGAGAAACGCAGCATCCACAAACTCGGGCGATTCTTTCGCCGCGAGCAGAGTCACGCGCGCGCGAACCGGCGAACCGGCACGAACCGCCGAGGGAAAACGGACCTTGTTCAAACCGTAGTTCACAGTCATTCGAACACCAGAGCCAATATAGATCGCCTGTTTCAGGAAGTAACTCAGCAGCGAAAGCGTGAGAAAACCGTGGGCGATGCTTCCGCCGAAGGGCGATTCCCGTTGAGCGCGCTCGGCGTCCAGGTGAATCCATTGGCGGTCTTCGGTGGCATCGGCAAATTTCTGGATCCGATCCTGCGCGACCACGAACCATTCGGTCGCGGGGAATTCGCACCCTTCGAACTGTTTCATGGAACTTGGATTCTCAATCTCAAAAGGTGGCATAGGAGTTCGATATGACGACATTAACAGACGTCGCACGCAAGACGACAAAAGGAACGGCATTCTTGATCGAAGAGTCAGCGCCGCAGGACATTTTCACACCCGAGGACCTGAGCGAAGAACATCTCGCTGTCGGCCACATGGTGGACGAATTCTGGGCCAACGAAGTTGAACCGAATTTGCCCGCAATCCGCGAAAAGAAGCCGGGGGTCGCTATGTCAGTTCTTCGGAAGTCGGTGGAATTGGGTCTGACCGGTATGGCAATCCCCGAGGAATATGGCGGCATGGCCATGGATTTACCGTCGCTGATGGTCACCGCTGAACGCATGGGACGGGACGGCTCTTACGGCGGCTGGCACTCGGCTCACACTGGAATCGGTACCTTGCCGGTCGTCTACTTTGGAACTCCAGAACAGAAGCGGAAGTATTTGCCCAAGCTCGCGAAGGTCGAGATGCTGGCCGCCTATGCGCTGACCGAGCCACTGGCGGGCTCGGATGCGCTGGCCGCGCGCACGCGCGCCGATCTCGCGGGGGATGGGAAGCACTACATTCTGAATGGTCAGAAGATGTGGATCACCAACGGGGGCGCGGCCGATCTATTCACCGTGTTTGCCAAAGTTGGGGGCGAAAAATTTACCGCGTTTCTGGTCGAGCGAAATTTTCCCGGCGTAACCAGCGGCGCCGAAGAACACAAGATGGGTATCACGGGCAGTTCCACCACGGCAGTGTATTTCGATAACGTTCCCGTGCCGGTGGAAAACGTGTTGGGCGAAATCGGCCGCGGGCACGTGATTGCATTCAATATTCTCAACATGGGACGGTTGAAGCTGGGCCCTGCCGGGGTTGGCGCCGCGAAAAACGTGCTCGCAATTTGCCTGAAGTATGCCAAGCAGCGCAAAGCATTTGGCTCGGCGATTGCCGAGTTCGGTGCAATTCAACACAAGCTGGCAGAAATGGCGATCCGCATTTTCGTGGCCGAGTCGATGACCTGGCGTGTCGTAGGACAGATTGAGAATCAAATGCATGCTCCTTCCCCGGGCTCAGCCGACGGCACGCAGGAACTGAAGGCGATCGAGGAGTTTGCCGCCGAGTGCTCGATGATCAAGGTATATGTCAGCGAAATGCTGGACTACGTGGTCGACGAAGGCGTCCAAATCCACGGGGGATACGGATACCATCAGGACTATGTGGTGGAGCGCGCGTATCGCGATTCGCGGATAAATCGTCTGTTTGAAGGCACCAGCGAGATTAACCGCTTGGTGATCACGGGCATGCCGTTGAAGCGCGCGGCACGCGGGATTCTACCTCTACTCGATGCCGCCCGACTCGTCGTGGAAAGTTCCGACACCCAACCCGTCGAGGTGACCGGCGATCCGGAACTGAGTTTTGTTCAAAACGCGAAACAGATTGCCCTGCTGATGCTAGGGCTCGCGTACCAGAAGCATGGCGCGAAGCTCGAGCAGCAGCAGGAGATCGTCATGAATATGTCAGACATCATCATGGAAGTGTTTGCCATGGAATCGAGTCTGCTGCGCAGCCGAAAGTTGGCCGTCGCCGCCGGCGGAGCGAATGCCAGGGATGCCTGTGTCGTGTACTTGCGTGACGCCATCTCCAGGATCGAAATATCGTCAAGGACGGTGCTGAGCGCCTGCGCGCAGGGCGACGAACTGCGGAGAAATCTCTCACGCTTGCGGGTGTATGCCACTCACGATCCGGTGAATTCGATCGAATTGCGGCGGCAGATTGCACGGCGGTTGCTGGCGAATGAGCGGTACACGGTGTGAGGGAAGATTCTGATGTCATTCGTTGAGAATCAAGGATCGAAACTCTATTGGGATGAACAGGGGCGAGGAGAATCGGTGCTGCTCATCATGGGCCTCGGCTATCCCTCGTCTCTGTGGCATCGTTCGCGCCCCGCGCTGTCGCAACGCTTTCGCACGGTCGCGTTCGACAATCGAGGCGTCGGCCTGAGTGATATTCCTCCAGGTCCGTATTCAATTCCTACCATGGCATCCGACGCAGCCGCGGTTCTTGACGCGGCCGGTGTTTCCCGCGCCCACATCTTCGGAGTTTCGATGGGAGGCATGATTGCGCAAGAATTCGCTCTGCAGTATCCGGCGCGAACTCGCTCCCTGATTCTAGGCTGCACTTCGCCCGGCGGACCCTTGGCAGTGCGCGCGGAGCGCAAGGTGGCCGACATTCTGATGGCGCGCGGCATGACTCTGGCGCAAGCGCGGGAGGCCATCCTTCCCTACATCTACGACGCGGATACGCCGCGAGAGAAAATCGAGGAGGACGTGAGCCTGCGCCGGCGCTGGCTCCCTTCCCTTGAAGGGTACACGGCACAACTGCAGGGAATTCTGGCCTGGGAGGGGCATAGCCGAATCCGGCAGATCACAGCCCCGACGCTGGTCATCCATGGAAAGTCCGATGCCCTGGTGCCCCCAGGCAACGGAGAACTGCTCGCGAGTCTCATTCCAGGTGCGAAACTTGTTCTGATCGAGCACGCGAGCCACTTGTTCCTCACGGATCAGACCCTAGCGGCTCACGAGGCGATACTGGAATTTCTTTCGTCACCTTGCGAGTGAAGAACGGCACCAAAAAGAGTGACGGATTGAACCCATTGCCGGGGGAAGCGAACCTTAACAGAACATTCCTGGTACGCATACTCTATTATCAAAACAATTCATTTGATGAATTTCGTGAATGCGGATAGGCTCACGCCCGTCATGAAGAAACGACGCCCTGAAGTGATCGGAGCGCGGGAATTGCCTGTTCGTTCTCATTTAACAAATCCAGGCCAAAACCAACAATGTGAAGACTTTCGGTATCGGAAGCAGGCAGCCATTTGGAAGAACCCGCGTGTATGCCAGAGGGCGGACGCGAGACAAGCCGGGGGAAGCAGGAAGACTATGGGCGTCGAACACAGTTTCTATCGTGCCATCTCGTGCTACAAGTACCGTTCTCGAAAACGGACATCTCTGGAATCTAGGTTGAAGTCAATCTCATGTTTTCTTGCATGCCTCGTGTTCACAGCCCTGATGGCTCACGCCCAAGGCGTGGGTACCTCGGGAGAGATCACGGGGACGGTGACCGATTCTGCCGGAAACGTTTTGCTCAAATCTACAGTCACGGTCGTGGATTCCCAAACCGGTCTGACACGCACAGTTCTCACGAATGGTACGGGGCAATTCCGAATACCGAGACTTTCCCCGGCCACTTACGACATCAGTGCGGCCATGTCAGGTTTTGCTACCCAGGTCCGAAAAGGAATGATTGTCGCCATCGGGCAGACGGTAATCTCGGATTTCAAACTCAATCCGTCACGGGTGGCAACGGTTGTGGAAGTGACGGATCAGCCACCGGTGGTAGAAACGGAACGTGGAAGTCAAGTCGACAGGATCTCGCAAACCTACATTGCCGATCTACCTATTGACCGGCGCGATTATCTTACGTTCACCTTGCTAGCGCCTGGTGTATCCGATTCCACGAGGCTGGCGGGAGACCAGGACTTCAGAGTCGCGCAAACGCCGCAGAGCGGGCTGTCCTTCTATGGCAGCAATGGCAGAGGAAACGACATCACGGTGGATGGTGGCGAGACCTCGGGCGACAGCGGAGGCGTGCGCCTCACGGTGAGCCAAGACGCCGTGCAGGAATTTCAAATCAATCGCAGCAACTACGCCGCGGACCTCGGGGCCGCCACCGGTGCTTCGATCAACATTGTGACCAAGTCCGGCAGCAACAGTGTGCATGGCACGCTATACGGCTATTTCCGCAACGATGCGCTAGATGCCCGTGATCCTTTTTCGTTTACCCAGGCGTTGCAACCCGGCCAGAGCTTCAATCCTGCCAACCCAGACTCGATAGGCTCGCCGATTAAGGATTCTTTGTCTCGTCAGCAATTCGGCGGATCGCTGGGCTTCCCGATCAAGAGAGATAAGACGTTTGTGTTTGTCGCGTTCGAAGGCTTACGGCAGAATGCGCAGAACGCGGTTCCGATATTAACCAATACGGATATTTTTCGTCCGACCTCTGCGCAGAATGCGATCATCGGCGGACTCGCTGGGTCGAGTGCGCTTGTCTCGTGCCTGCCCGGCGTGACTCTGCCGTCGAATATCTGCGCTTTTGCTCTGCAGAGCATTTTGACATTGAATCCGAACCCCGGCACAAACCCGTTCATAACTCCTGGCCAGGCCGCGCTAAATGTCTTCCTGCAAAATCAATTTGAAACTCAGGGCGGACTTTTCCCTTACGACACGCGGGAATACCTGGCATCGGTCCGCCTCGATCATCGCTTCAACACGAACAATGAGATTTCCGTTACCTACAGGTATGGACATGATCTTGAGGAGTCGCCGGACGTTCAGTCGCTAACTGCTTACTCCGCGGGAAGCGCCACACACACCTACGATAACGATTTTCAAGCCGCCTGGTATCGCCAGTTTAGCGCAACAACCCAGAACGAGGCTCGTGCGCAGTGGGATTATTACAGCTTTAACGTGATACCCAATGCCCCGGGACAGGTGGGGCTGCAGATTCCAAGTTTCATCAATAATCTAGGAACGAATATTTTCCTGCCCAACCTCACCATCCTCCGCCGATATGAATTTGCGGACAATTTGACCGTAATCCGCGGCCGTCACAATTTTAGATTCGGTGCCGACGAAATCCTCCGTGGCAATCACACGGAATCGCACACTTTCTTCCCGGGTCGCTTTGTTTTCGGATCGCTCCCCGGAGCGGCGCTCAGCCCCGAGCTCGCAAGCACGACCATCAATCCACTGCAAGCAGCATCCTTGGGCTTGCCCGAGATTTATCAGCAGGGCTTCGGAGTTCCGACATATCCTTATTACTCCCGTCCGGTGACAGGTGTCTACGGTCAAGACTCCTGGCAGATAGCCACCAACTTCACCTTGAACTACGGCCTCAGGTACGAACTGGACACGCAATTCGCCCCTTTGACGACTTACAAGAAGGATTTTGCTCCCCGGATTTCCTTCGCCTGGGACCCCGGCAATAATCACAAGACGGTAATCCGGGGCGGCTATGGAATCTTTTATGGACCCGTGGATGTTCAGATTCCCGACGTCGACTACAGCCTAGGGGCTTTGAATGCGAATAAGTCCGCAGTCGAGAACAGTGCAGGGGCCGGCCAAGTCGCGAACGTTACCGGAATCTGCGGGGTCTCCCAATTTGGTGTACCGATAATCCCCGGCGCCGGAGGTAGCCCTTGCAACCGGGAAATTTCCATCTATGCGGATGGCTTCGCCGGAGTTCCAGCTTTAGGCATAGCCGGGTCGGCAACCATCTTCCAGACGTTATTTGCCCAGGGGTTGATTCAGTGCACCACTCCCAGCCCCGGGAATAATGCTTGCATCACACCGGCTGCGGTGGCCCCATTGGGCCTCGACGTTACCAACACTGGGCCTCTTTCCCCACTGCAGGTACTTTTCGTCAACCAGCCGAACTATCGCCCTCCCATTGCGCAACAGGCTTCCTTTGAAATTGAACGGGAGCTCGCGCCTGGATTGTCGATTTCTCTGTCTGGAGTTTACGTTCATACGCAGAGACTTCCGATCGCACTCGATACCAATCTGCTGCCGGCACCCTTCAGCACGGTAACTCTGGCGAATGGCGAGACGGTTTCCTATCGCAATTGGAATACGAGCCCGGCGACTGACCCGCTGGGCGGAACTGAGGGCCTTCCCTGCGCGACGGTGAACTGCTTCGTGAATCCACTGATTGTACAGAACAACCAATACAGCTCTGAGTCCTTCGCTCTTTACGAGGGCGGCATCGCCGAAGTGAAAAAGCGATTCGGTGATCACTTCAGCGTGTTCGGGAATTACACCTTCAGTAAAGGCTTTGACACGTCCACCGATTACAACACCGACTACGGGCCGCAGGATCCCACGAACCTTAACGCGGATCGTGCCCTTTCCGAGTTTGATCAGCGGCATAAATTAGTGGTTGCCGGTGTGATCGACAGCCCTTGGAAACAGAGTATCTTGTCCGGTTTCCAACTAGCTCCTATCTTCTCCGCCCACAGTGGTCATCCCTTCAACTTGCTGGCGGGAGGAGAGGTGAACGGCAATAACCACACTACCAATGAACGTCCCATCGGAGCCCCTCGTGACACGGGTCTTGGCCCCGATTATTTCGACTTTGACATGCGCTTAACCTGGGCGCATAAACTGGGCGAGAAAGCCAATGTGCAATTTACAGCGGAAGGGTTCGACATCGCGAACCGCACCAACTATGCCAGCGTCAACAACGAAGTAGGTCCTCTCTTCGGATTCACGCCGGGATTTACAACCTTCAACGTTCACGGGATGCAACCAGGCTCGGCTCTTGCAGGTGGCGGGAGTGCGACTTCAAGCACCCCGCTGGCTTTCACGTCCGCTTTCCCAAAGCGCCAGGTCCAACTCGGCGTGCGCCTGAAGTTCTGAGGCAGCGCCCTTAGCTCCGCGCTGGCTTGCATTCTGGTCACCCCCCTCTTGGGGCAATCAGGCCGAAGCCACGCAGTTAGGCTTGTATTTGCTAAGTTCCAACTTGGCAATCAAAGCGCGATGTACCTCGTCGGGCCCGTCGGCGATTCGCAGAGTACGGATAGTAGCAAACAGTTCTGCCAGGGGGAAATCTGCGGAGACGCCGGCGGCTCCGTACATCTGAATTGCCTGGTCGATAATCTGCAGGGCGATGGTGGGAACGGCAACCTTGATCTGGGAGATTTCGCTGCGGGCTCCTTTGGTGCCAAGTTCATCGAGCATCCACGCGGCCTTGAGAGTTAGCAGCCGTGCTTGCTCCAGCATGATCCGTGCGTTGGCAATGATATCGACGTTCCCACCCAGTTCGGCGAGAGGTTTGCTGAACGCTACCCGCTGCAATGAGCGGCAGCACAAGAGTTCAAGCGCGCGTTCCGCCGCTCCCAGCGTGCGCATGCAGTGGTGGATGCGACCGGGACCAAGTCGCCCTTGCGCGATTTCGAAACCTCGTCCCGGTCGGCCAATGATGTGGTCGAGCGGAACCCGAACATTATTGAAGCTGACCTCTCCGTGTCCGAACGGGGCGTCGTAAGACCCAAACACCGGCACCATACGCTCGATCTTGACGCCCGGAGCATCGATCGGCACCAGGACCATGGTATGACGCTGGTATTTGGCAGCGGACCGATCGGTTAAGCCCATAAATATAAGCAGACGGCAATGGGGATGACCGATTCCGGAACTCCACCACTTCCTGCCGTCAAGAACCACATGATCGCCATCGATGCGTGCCGTGGCTTTCATATTCGTGGCATCGGATGAGGCTACGTCAGGCTCCGTCATGCAGAAGGCAGAACGAATCTCGCCTGCCAGCAGCGGCGTGAGCCAACGTTGCCTCTGCTCCGCCGAGCCGTATTTCACCAGGAGCTCCATGTTTCCAGTATCGGGGGCATTGCAGTTGAAGACTTCGGGGGCGATCGAGGAGCGGCCAGTGATCTCCGCCAAGGGCGCATAGTCCACATTTGTTAGTCCTGCGCCAAATTCCTGATCAGGAAGAAATAGATTCCACAAGCCCGCAGCCCGCGCCTGAGCCTTCAAACTCTCCATAATGAGAGGCTGCCTCCAACTACGCCAGTCGGGAAGGTTCTGCAACTGTGCATAATACTCGGGCTCTGCAGGCAAGATGTGCTCTCGAACGAAAGCAGAGAGGCGCGGGCCATAGCTTTGGGCCCTCGGTGATAAGGAAAAGTCCATGGTATCGGCTCACACTGAAAGCACCTAGCCTAACGATTGCTAGATAATTCTCCAAATGAATTCTATGAATCCTGTAATATACGCACCGTGCATTTAAGTCAGGTCGACCTAAATCTGTTTGTGGTGCTAGAGGCCATTTACCGCGAGGGCAACATCACCCGCGCCGGCCTGCAACTCAACCTCACACAACCCGCAATCAGCCACGCGCTAAAGAGATTACGCGATATGCTTCAGGACCCGCTGTTTGTCCGACAGGGCGCGCGCATGATGCCGACCCCGTTCACCCGCAACATGATCGAACAGGTGAGGGAGGCGCTGCAAATCCTGGAAGTGAACGTCAGCCAGAGTCACAAGTTTGTTCCCGAACACTCGCGGCGGAACTTTCACCTTTCCATGTGGGAATATCTCGAGGCCCTCATCCTTCCGCCACTGCTGGGGAGTTTGACCCACGTCTCTCCAGGAATGTCCATCACAACATCGCGCGTCAAACGCAGAGACATTGAGACTGAATTGGCCAGTGGCTCACTCGATTTGGCGATCGAGATTCCGATGACGATGAGCGATCGCATGCGGCAGAAGTGGCTGCTGAATGAACCTTTCGTGGTGATTGCTCGTCGGGGTCACCCTGCAATCGCGGGTATTCTGGACTTGGATACTTATCTAGCTCAGCGCCATATTCAGGTCTCCTCCCGTCGCAGAGGTCCCAGTCTGATCGACGTGGAGCTCAGCCGACGGGGATTTCGCCGACAGGTTTGTCTACGCACCCAACACAATTTCACGGCCTGCTCGGTGGTAAGCAAGACAGACTTGCTGTTGACGTTACCGGAGCGCCACGCGCGGTTGCTGAATATGGGATCGATGAACCAAGTGTTGCCCTTTCCGCTCCCCGCCCCGCGTCTGGAAGCCCACTTATACTGGCACGAGAGTGTCGAGAATGATCCGGCAAATCGCTGGCTGCGTGAACAAATCGAAAACGTCTTAACCCCGCAAGCGGCAGCATCAGGAAGGCTGCGCACGCTCGGTGACAAGGCGGCTCCGACGCGTCCGTCGTAATTCAACCGGGTGAACTTGGCATCAGCCGACCCTCAACTACTCTGCGGCGAAAGGGGAAAGCGATAAAAGCAACTGCAGCCCGCCGGCAGCAAAACTATCCGCAATAGCCTCGCCTCCGAGGCGGGCGTGCGTGACAGTTTACCTAAGAGCGCCCCTTGTGACATACGTCACCACGCAGAGTGTGTCTAATCACAGCCAAATGTTGGCATTGACCAGAAACTACACCATCACTCGAACCCAAATCCGCGCTGTTTTCGGAGACGAAATGAGATTCCAGATCAAAAAAGTGGCGGTCTCTTTACTCGTGGCAGTTCCTGTCATGGTTTTGCTGTTTTATGCCGCAGTGAATCCGCCTCGCGTGTTGGCGGTTCCAAGTTATGCCAGGCAGACGGGCTTGGCGTGCAGCGGCTGCCACTACACGCCTCCGGAACTCAACCCCGCCGGACGTAAATTCAAACTAACTGGCTACGTCGATAGGGGAGACGACACCAAGACCGTAAAGGCCGATGGAGGCAAGAAGCGCGCCGCCCTCGACCTGCTCGCGTCCCTGCCGCTGTCCGTAATGCTGGAGACTTCGTTTACCTCGCTCAAGACTGCGCAGCCGCAAACCCAGAACGGCAACTTCGAGTTTCCTCAAGATTTCTCCCTGTTCCTTTCGGGTGCATGGACGAGCCACGTAGGAAGCTTTCTACAGGTGACGTACGACACGCAGGACGATCACTTCACCAGCGACAACACGGATATCCGCTTCGCGAACAAGACGAAGATGGGCGGCAAGGAACTGGTTTACGGCATCGATCTCAATAACAATCCCACCGTCGAGGATCTTTGGAACAGCACGCCGGCGTGGGGCTACCCGTGGATCGCAAGCGACAACGCTCCTACTCCCAACGCCAGTCCTTTCATCAACGGCGGTTTGGCCCAGGACGTAGCTGGACTCGGCGTGTTCGGCATGTGGAACGACCATTTCTATCTGGACGCGGCCATCTATCGCTCCGAACACGTGGGGGGGCCGCAGCCGAACTCAGGAGTAAGCGCCCCCGGCGTGGGCGCGGGCTTCAATATCCGCGGCGTCGCTCCGTACTGGCGCCTGGCGTGGCAGGAGTTAACCGGAAAGACGCAGTATGAAATCGGAACTTATGGTATGCACCTGCGTTCGACCCCCAATGAAATCACCGATCCCACCGGGGCCAGCATTCCGACGGATTCGTACACGGACTTTGCATTCGACACGCAGATCGACCGCACAATCGTCAGAACGGACGTGCTTTCATTCCGGGCTACGTACATCCGGGAAAACAATGATCTGCTGAGCCTGCTGTTTCAGGGCGGTGGTCCAGGGAGTTCGACTCCGCTGGTATCGCAAGGTTCGCACCATTTGAACACGGTCATGGCCAATGCCGAATATCACCTCGGCAACAAGTACTCGGGCACGCTCGGCTGGTTCAATACAACCGGGACATCTGATCTCGCATTTTATCCGTCGGGGACCGCGGTGGCCGGCAATTTCAATGGCGACCCGAGAAGCGCGGGATACCTTTTGAACGTCTCTTACTGGCCGTGGCAGAACCTTCAACTCGCGGCGCAATACACCGGCTATACGCGCTTCAATGGCGCAGCGACGAACTACGACGGCTTCGGCCGCAACGCGAGCGCCAACAATACGCTCTATTTGGACGCCAGGATCTTTTTCTAGGGATAACTGGCTCCGGGTTTTTCTTAGCAGCAAGTGAGCAGTGGTTTGCAACGATTTCAAGGAGAAGAAAACAATGAACAGCAAGTTCGCAATGAAGACTTTCGCTGTGGTCGCGCTGATCGGTGGGCTGGGCGTGGCTTCGTGGGCCGGCGATATCGTGGGCAAAGTCACCGGCATGAAGGGGCCGTCGGTGGTCTACGTCGACACCATTGCGGGCAAAACCTTTCCCGCTCCCAAAGAGCATCCCGTGATGGATCAAAAAGGATTGGTCTTTGCGCCGCACATCATAGCCGTGCAACAGGGCACGACGGTGGAGTTTCTGAATAGCGACACCGTGCAGCACAATGTGTTCTGGACAGCGATCAGCGGCGATAAGAAAGCAGGACACAATCTCGGCACCTGGCCCAAGGGCGAAAAGAGAGCTTTTACTTTCGACAAGGCGGGGGTCGTGCCGGTACTCTGCAATGTGCACCCGGACATGGCGGGATATGTCATCGTGAGCCCGACTCCCTATTTTGCCGAAGCTGACGACAGCGGGAGCTACAAAATCAAAGACGTTCCCGACGGGAGTTACACCGTAACCGTGTGGCACGAAGGCGCCAAGAATCAGTCGAAGCCGGTGACTGTGGCTGGCGGAGGCAAGGCGGATTTCACCCTGACCAAGTAGCGAGTGCAAGCGGGGAGTGGTTCCGAGCGATCGGTCCCTCCCCGCATTCCTTGTAGCCGCAAAGTGTAAGCTTAAGAATGTGACGTCACGACCGCCCGGATAAAAGCGCGGCTATGCTGAAGCGATACAAAAACAAGCGGGTCGACGGCGACTGGCTGAATACGAATTTCCCCTGCATGATGGCATGTCCGGCGCACACCAACGCTGGACGCTATGTCGGCCTGATTGCTGAGGGTCGTTTCGAGGAAGCCTATCGAATCGCGCGCGATCCAAATCCGCTGGCCAGCATCTGCGGAAGAGTGTGTGCGCATCCTTGCGAAACCGCGTGCCGCCGCGGTGAGATTGACCGGCCAATTTCGATTCGTGCGCTAAAGCGATTTCTCACCGAGCAGTTTGGACCGGAGTCGAAACGTCCCATTGCCGTCAACGAAGGACGCGGGCAGAAGAAACTTCCTTTCAAAGTTGCGGTCGTCGGAGGCGGTCCGGTGGGCCTTTCGGCTGCGCACGATCTTGCCCTCATGGGATACGCCGTCACAATTTTCGAAGCCGCGCCGGTTGCGGGAGGAATGCTGTATCTCGGGATCCCAGAGTATCGTCTGCCGCGCGATGTGGTCGAAGCCCAAGTGCGCGAGATTCTCGAGACCGGTGACATCACGCTCCGGCTGAATCATGCAGCGGGCCGCGATTTCACTGTCTCCGATCTTCGGCGCCAGGGTTTTGACGCCGTGCTCATCGCCGTGGGCGCGCACCGCAGCCGCGATCTCAGCATTCCCGGCGTCGATCTCGATGGCGTACACAAGGGCATCGACTTTCTGCTCAACGTAAACCTGGGATACAAATTCACCATCGGGAAGAAAGTGATCGTGATTGGCGGCGGCAATGTGGCCATGGATGTAGCACGCTCCGCCGCTCGCGAAGTGGTGCGGCAGCATGCTGGTGGAGTGCAGGATGCGGAGCCTTCCGCGGAAAACATGACCGCGGTCGCGACGCGGGAGATGGTCGATATTTCTCTTTCCGCGTTGCGCATGGGCGCCCGCGAGGTGAATCTCGTCTGCCTGGAGCCGCGCGACCAAATGCCCGCCGCCCTCGAAGAAATTGAAGAGGCTGAAGAGGAGGGCATACGCATGCACCCGGGACTTGGCCCGAAGCGGATGGTAGGCAGGGATGGCAAAGTAGTGGCACTTGAGACCCTGAAGACCAAGTGGGTGTTTGATCAGAACAAGCGTTTTAATCCGGCGTTCTTTGAAGGCAGCGAAAGCCTGATCGAGTGCGACACCGTCATCATGGCGATCGGCCAGGCGCCACGCCTCGACTTTCTCACGCCAGAAGATAACGTGGAACTTTCACCGCGCGGACTGATCGCGGTCAACCCACAAACGCTAATGACTTCGGCGCCCGGAATCTTCGGAGGCGGCGATTGCGTCTTCGGTCCGCGGCTGATTATTGACAGCGTTGGCGACGGGAAACGCGCGGCGGTCGGAATCGACGAATACCTTCGCAAGAACAAACATCCCGAACCCATCATTGAAGTTGAGGTGCTGAAACGGCACACCATGCCGCTGGACTATCTGGATATCAATCGCCAGCCAGTGCCGATGCTTCCCCTCGAACGACGAACCGGCGTAACTGAAGTGGAAGTTGGCTACGACGCTCCCGAAGCCATCGCGGAAGCGCAACGCTGCCTGCACTGCTGGGTCAATACGATTTTCGAAGGCTCGCCCGAAGACGGCAGCATGTGCATTCTCTGTGGCGGTTGCGTCGATGTCTGCCCGGAGAAGTGTCTAGAACTGGTTTCGCTCGATCGCATCGACTTCGAGCCGCAGACGGTGCAACACATCCGGGATAACCAGGAATGTTTCGGAGTTGAGCTCGATGAGGTAGCGGCTGATGAGCTGGGCGTCGTCACCGGCGCTGCGATGTTGAAAGATGAGACGCGCTGCATTCGCTGTGGTCTCTGCGCCATGCGATGCCCGGTGGGCACGATCACGATGGAATCGTACAACCTCATTCCCGCCGAACCGACTGGGCTGATCTCGATTGCGGCGATTGGAGCAGGTTTGCAGAAGTAATGAGAAACGAACATGCCAGACGAAATCGAAACCGTAAACCCTGACGACAACGTAAACCGCCGGCAGTTTTTCACCAAGCTCGGTTTGGGCTCGCTGGGCATCGCAGCCGCAGGCACGGCTGCATTCGCCTACCAGTTTCTCGATCCCAACGTGCTTTACGAGCCGTCGCCCGTGGTCAACGCCGGCAATCCCGACCGCTACCCGCTCGATTCCGTCACGCTCGATGTGAACTCGGGCATCTACATCATTCACTCGCAAGAGGGTTACTTTTCGCTTAGTGCAGTGTGCACGCACCTGGGCTGCCTTACGGCCTGGAAACCGGAGTTGAACATGATTGCCTGCCCCTGCCATGGCAGCAAATTCGCGGTGTGGGAACGAGCGAATCTGAAGCCTGGCGACAAGATCGAAGGGCCTGCGCCCAAACCTCTGCCTTGGAAGCGCGTGTGGCTCAATGACGATGGAGACTTGCTAGTGGATCGCTCGACAGATGTTCCTCCAATGCAGCGCGATTCTTTCGTGAGGATCTAAGCCATGGCGAAAACACTCGACCAACATTTCGACGAGTTGCGCGGCACTCGGGTATGGCGCTCGATCTTCCGCAGCGGGACGGGGTCCAGCACTCTGAAGCGCGCGCTAGCCATTCAGCAGAATGTATTTCTGCACTTGTTTTCGACCAAAGTGCGCACCCGCATGCTCAGCTTTAGCGCGACTTGGTACTTAGGAACCCTGACGCTGGGGACTTTTCTGATTCTGGTCGCTACCGGAATTCCCTTAATGCTCTACTATCACCCGTCCGCGCCCCAGGCTTACTCCGACACGAAAGATCTGCAGTTCGTAATTTCGTCCGGAATGTTCTTGCGCAATCTGCATCGCTGGTCGGCGCACGCCATGGTTTTCCTGGTGTTCGCTCACATGTTTAAAGTTTTTTATCGCGGCGCCTACCGGACTCCGCGCGAGTTTAACTGGGTTATAGGCGTGCTCCTGCTGCTGATCACGCTGCTCCTTAGTTATACGGGCTATCTGCTGCCCTGGGATCAACTGGCTTACTGGGCCATCACCGTGGGATCGAACATCGCCTCCGCGGTGCCCGTCATGGGTAACAAGATTCACTTCCTTCTGCTCGGCGGAAATGCGGTCAACGCCAACGCTCTGCTGCGCTTCTACGTGCTGCACTGCATGATTCTTCCGCTGACGGCGATGTTCTTCGTTGCCATCCACTTCTGGCGCATTCGCAAGGATGGTGGCCTCTACTCGCACGCTAGCGAGCCAGCGACTGTGCGAGCGAACTCTTCGACCATCGTCGTCACCGCGAAGGAGGGGCAATAATCATGGCCGAATCCAAAGACTTCGTGGCCGGCGTCGACTCCAATGCCAAAAAGTCTCCGCGCCGGATCGTCTTCATTACTCGCCGCACCTCGGCTCAGGTAAAGGTCGAGAGTGAGAATCTGGTTCAGACTTTTCCAGAAGGTCTATTCCGCTCGGCCGTTGCCATTCAACTGCTTGCCATCGCTCTGGTATGGATCGCGCTGATCTTCAATGCACCGCTTGAGGGTGTAGCTGATCCTTCGCACACTCCGAACCCGGCGAAGGCTCCCTGGTATTTTCTAGGGCTGCAGGAGATGCTGCATTACTTTCCGCCGATGGTCGCAGGTGTGCTGGTTCCGGGGCTGGTTGTGATGGCGTTGATTGTCATTCCCTATTTCAGAGTCAACATCGAAGCCGACGGTCTTTTCCTTAAGGATCGCCAGCGCCGGCAGCGAATATTCTACGTGGTCGCGATTGCTCTCTCACTGTTTCTATTGTTCTTCAAGGTGTACGCCGCTCTTGTTCCAACATTGATCATGGCCGGGGTCATGCTCCTGGCGGCTCAGAGTTCTCCGCAATCTCCTTCGGCATTCCGTCGCTATCTGGCAGCCAAGCCGCTTTCCTATTGGGTAATGACGTGGTTTCTATTCGAACTGGTCGTGCTGACTGCCATCGGCACATTTTTCCGCGGGCCGGGCTGGTCCTGGGTGTGGCCCTGGCAAGGGTCTTAGTGAGATCATGAAAACAACCTTCAAATCGCTGGCGCACAAGTTGTTCGGAGATAGCGTTCGCGCCTTCGGCGCCGTCAGTCTTTTATTTCTGATTTCGCTGGCGATTGCCCCAGCTAAGAATTACTTCAGCGAATGGCGCCACTATCAGCACGGTTATCTGAAAATGATTCATAACCGCAGCGATGCGGTCACTCTCCAGCGCCACTTTCAAGGAGGAATTCATCAGATCTGGTTGCCCGATCTCGGCGTGGTCGACCGCTGCACAAGCTGCCATGTCGGTTTGAAAGAAGCCAGCCTCAACGATGTGAGCCAGCAGCCTTTTCGCAAACATCCTCCCATTCCGCATCAGATCGACCAATTTGGATGCACCGTTTGCCACCGCGGGCAGGGTGTCGCCACCACTGTAGTCGAAGCGCACAGCAGCACGCTGGCGTGGGAACAGCCGATTCTGCCGGCGAAGTACATCGAGTCATCCTGCGGCGAGTGTCACCGTGGGCCGTTGCCAGGCGCGCCTCGGTTGAATGAAGGTCGCCATCTGCTTTCCCGCTCCGGATGTGTGCATTGCCACACTGTGAAGCTGGCTGACGGGAAAATCCTGAAGGCGACGGATAATCCTCCTTCTCTCTCCCACATCGCCGATAAGACCACACGCGAGTGGGTTTATGGCTGGCTGAAAGATCCGCAGGCCTACGCGGCTACGGCCACCATGCCGAATTTCAAGTTGAGCGACGATGACGCCCGGGATATGTCCGCGTTCCTGATTGCGAACAGCACTTCACTGCCGGGCGACACGGCTACAGTGTCGGCAAAGGCATCGTCAGATCCCGCGGCCGGTGCGAGTTTGTACGGAGAATCCTTCTGCTCCTCATGCCATGCTGTACAAAATGCGGCCGGCAATCTGGTTGGTGGAGATGTTGGACCGGAGTTGACCCGGGTCGGAAGCAAAGTAAAGCCTGAGTGGCTACAAGCATGGCTGCGCAATCCGAGGGTCTACCACGCAGAGACCGCGATGCCGCACTATCGCTTGAGCGATCCTGAAGTCGCGACCCTCTCGGGATTTTTGCTAGCGAAAGCCGATTCCGATCTGCTCGCCAACCTTCATCTTGAAGCTGCAACCGCCGAACAGATCGCGCATGGCAAGCGCCTGATTTCCGATTACGGCTGCGCATCTTGTCATGAGATTGCGGGCATAAAGAGGCCTGAGAATTTTGCGCCGGAGCTCAGCCGCATCGGCAGCAAGCCGGTCACGCAGCTGGTTTTCTTGCCGGGCATGCCGCGCACGCTTCCGGAGTACATAGCTACCAAGATCAAGCAGCCACGCGCGTTTGGTCAAGGCTTGAAGATGCCGCAATATACGTTCACGGGACAGCAGATCGATTCGCTCGCTACCGCTCTGCTCGCCTCGAACGACCGTTCCTTCACCCTACCTCCGGCGCTGACCGTGGCCTCGAAGCCGGACTCCGACTATCAACCCGCTGGCAAAGCTGGGAAGCTGATGACAGATCTGGCTTGCTTCAGTTGCCATCGCATCAATGGCCACGGCGGCGATATGGCGCCCGATCTCACCTGGGAAGGCAGTTCCGTGCAGCGCCAGTGGCTGGTCGAGTTCCTCAAGAATCCGAACACGCTTCGGCCGGCACTGATCCGCCGGATGCCGAGGTTCAACCTCACGGATGGCGAGGTCAACGAGATCACGGATTACATGATGACCGCTTACCAAAACCCCTCAGTCGACCGCGATTCCATGCCGCTAAGCGGCTACCCGCAAGGCCAGGTTGAGTTGGGCAAGCAGCTCTTCTATGGCAAATATGCTTGTCAGGGCTGCCACATTGTGGACACCCGGACTGACAAGGGATATATCGGTCCGACGCTGACGAAGGTGGGATCCCGCCTCACCGCTGCCTGGATCTTTCAGTGGATGAGGAATCCGCAAGCGCTGCGCCCCGGGACAACCGAGCCGAACCGCACCATGAGTGAGGAAGATGCGCAAGCTCTGACTGCGTTTCTCATCTCGCAGAAAGGCGGAGGCAAAACGGAGGTGGCAAAGAAATGATTGGTCGCTCGCCGAGCATCCTCGCTTTGTTTGCCGCCGCGCTGGCAATGTCGCTGGCCGTTGGCTGCTCGCACAAGACGCCGCCCGCTACGCTGCTCAACCCCACCGCTTTCGGCGCAGCCATAGTTGAATCCAGCGGCGGAAAGCAGATCACACAGACCGGCACGACGCTGCCGCAGCCGCTGATCGTGCAGGTGAATGATGGGCAAGGCACGGCAGTTCCAGGTGCGCTTGTCGAATTCAGCGGCGCGCCCGGAGTCACCTTCGAACCCGCCAAAGGCGTTACCGACTCCAGCGGCCAGGTGACAACCAACGTTACTCTCGGAGGCATGGCGGGACGCTTTCGGTTAATCGCATCGAGCACGGACAAGACGGGAAAGCAATTTGCTCTAACCGTCGACGAAATCGCTCTCGGCTATGAGCAAACCTTAGGGCGCCAACTCAACGATCAGTACTGCGAGCGCTGTCACAATCCCGAGTCAACTGTGGAACGGGTTTCGAACTTCGATAATCTCGAAATCAAGCCGCATCCTTTTACCGAAGGAGACACGCTCAACAAACTAAGCGATGCTGATCTCACTGCCATCATCAGCCATGGCGGCCCTGCACTCAACAAGTCTGCGCTCATGCCAGCCTGGGGCAACACTCTCAGCAAGTCTGATATCCAGGCTTTGATATCGTATATTCGCGCCATATCAGATCCACCCAACCGCAGTGCTTCCCCGGTGTACGCGAAGAGCTATTCAAAGCCGCCGTCCGATTAGCGTTCCTCTTGCAACCGTTTGCGCTGGCTAGTCAATGTTGCAAGAGCCCCTTCCTGCGTTGCCTTGTACTCCTGCGTCGCGGCGACCCCTGTTCCTCGCTGAGAGGTGACTCCCTTAGTGAAATATGTCTGCCAGCAACGAACGTGCCAACGGCTCGCCGCCTGTCCCGGCAAGCGCTATCCGCTCATTCTGATGCTGGACGTGCCTGAGCACATGGACGATCCCATCGAGGCATTGAGGCATGCGCTGGACCTTCTAGTGCCGGAAGGTATTGTAATCGTTACGGTGCCGGCCTTTATGGCATTATGGACCAACCATGATGTATTGAATCACCATCTTGTCCGGTACACGAAGCAAAGTTTTAGGAAGATTGCCCTGCAATCGGGGCTTCTGATCCAGGAAGAGCGTTGCCTATACCACTGGATATGCCCGGTAAAGCTAGGGCTGCGCTTCGTGGAGACCGTTTTTCAAACGAAGGCCCGAGCCCCCCAGGTCCCTGCGGGCTGGGCGAATGAGGTGTTTTTCAGGGTGTCCCGCTTAGAACAAAGACTCCTGAGTACTTTCCTCATCCCGTTCGGTAGTTCGCTGACGGTCGTGGGCGGCAAAGGAAAAACCTAGGCCCGCGATGTGCCTCCCATTCGAGACTGTACCGCAAGGATCTTGTCGAAGCAGGTGATATTATTCAGCGCAACATCGGCTCAAATGCGCACCATCCATGGGGGGCGATTTGGTCGAACTTCCAGCCAGATTTTATCCTGGCGCTTTCATAAATCGCCATCGCATTCACGATACAGAGACTGCATGGTAGAATTCCCACGGAGGTTACCATGTACCTACGGCTGGCTTTTTGGACTGGGTCGATGGCATATGTTTCCCTCCTCTTTGCCCACTTTGCCCCAGACAATGGTCATTCCTCACCGGGCGTCTTGCCCACTGTCGCGCTTCTCGGAGCCTTGTTAGGCTTTGCCCTTGGGTGCATGTTCGCCAATAGAGTTAGGCGTAAGCGCACCAAATCATGACTGTTTTTCATTGCATTACTCCGCGCCTAGCCAACCATTGCTGTTGATTTTTCAATCGTCATTTCGCCCCCAACTGGGTCAATAAGTGCCTTTCGCCAGTTAGGACCGTCGCAAGTTCCATCCGATCTTCGGGGGGGGGGGCGCGCCAGCCAGGCTCCCACTCGTGCGAATCAACATTTCGACGGCGTGCAGAATTGCTCAGACAGCTGACTGACAGGGTCAGCAACGTGATTCCGAATAGCGAGGTATTTCACA
>Ga0187863_10000416_pt1 | contig 36740 bp, 28 predicted proteins | sample June2016WEW_11_1_FD_132975 | JGI IMG/M metagenome (GOLD analysis project Ga0187863, IMG submission 132975) | Peatland microbial communities from SPRUCE experiment site at the Marcell Experimental Forest, Minnesota, USA - June2016WEW_11_10 | ecosystem: Environmental > Terrestrial > Soil >...
GATTTGCAGCAGAATTTAATTCCGATGCCGAATGTGCTTATGGATTCCAGCGGGCGGGTTCATATCGCCGGGGCGCGGCAAGGGCAAACCGAGATCCTGCTCGATGGTTTCGAGATCAACGATCCCGCAAACGGATCGTTCACTCCGCGGCTCAACGTGGACGCGGTGCAAACGGTATCGGTCGAAACCGGCGGCTACGGGGCCCATTACTCTCATGCCGGAGCTGGCATCCTGGCGCTGGATACCAGTGTGGGTGACGACAAATGGCGCTTCGGAACCACGAATTTCTTTCCGGGCATCAGCATTCGAGACGGCGTGCGCTTCGGCAATTGGTTTCCCCGGGCAACACTGTCGGGACCTATCAAGAAAGGGCGCGCTTGGTTTTCTGAGGCGATCAGTGTTCAGCACAGGCTTACGGTGGTCAATGGATTGCCGGAAGGACAGAATGTCGCTACCGAATGGGCAGGTGATAATCTCGTCCGCGCGCAGGTGACTCTGACACCGAGGAACATTCTTCAGGGAACCTTTCTGTTCAACCGTTCGAGCGATCCGCAAACCGGGTTAGGACCTCTCACTCCACTTTCGACAACCACCGACGCCCAGGCTAGGCGCTATTTTGCATCCGTGAAGGATCAAATATGGATCGGCAGGACGTTGCTCGAGCTCGGCGTAGCGGACGACACCGGCCGCAGCACCAGCGATCCCCAGGGGAACGCAACCTACGTCGTGACGCCGTCTGCATCGTCAGGCGATTACTTTCAGACAACCGCACAGCAGTCGCGTCGGCTGCAATTCGTCGGCGACCTCACCTCGGGCTCACTGAAACAATGGGGAACTCACACGCTGTCGGCGGGCTGGAATGCGGATGCGATCGACTTCGCTCAACAGGCTGTGCGAACAGCGATCGATTTCGTCAGCGCCGACGGCCCGCTTTCCGATCTCGCCACATTCAGCGGTCCGGCGGCGTTTCGGCTCTCCAACACACAAATCGGTGGCTACGTGCAAGACCTATGGCGGCCGGTGAAACCAATCGTATTTTCCGTGAGTGTTCGCGGAGATTGGGATCGCCTGGTCCAGCAAACCCTTGTGCAACCCCGTCTGGCGGTGAACTGGCTTCCCAAGGAGGACGGCCGGATGAAGTTTACGTTGGCCTGGGGGGAACACTATCAGCCAATTAACTTGACGATTGTAGGGCAGGGCTCCGATCAAGAGCGCATAGACACTTTTTACGATAGTACGGGTTTGATCCCGCTCGGCAATCCGGTGACAAGCCAGTTCATCGTGCCGCGGACCGGGCTCTCGCAACCGAGGTCTTACAACACGACTGCCGAGTGGGACGAGAAAATCTCTGCCAGTACGTTTGTGGGTGCAGCCTATCTCCTGCGTAAAGGGCGCGATGCGTTCGCATGGGAAAGCGAGCCGGGCGGAATCTTTCTATTGCAGAACAACCGGGAGGATCGGTTCATTTCAAGCGAGGTCTGGGTCCGGCATGCCTTCGGCAATGGGGCTGATATCATGGTGGACTACACGCGCTCGCGCGCAAACTCAAACGAAGTGTTGGATCCTTCGATCTCGGCTTTGATCTTTGCCCCCCAACAGCCGGGACCGCTCCCCTGGGATGCGCCGAACCGCGTCGTCTCCCGAGGGTGGACGCCGCTGCCGTTCTGGCAACTGCTGTTCAGTTATTTCTTCGAGTACCACTCGGGCTTCCCATTCAGCGCCATCAATGAGCAGCAGCAACTGGTCGGTCCGGCGAATGGTTTTCGTTATCCGAGTTACTTGAGTCTAAACGTGGGGCTGGAGAAGCGCTTTCACTTTCGTAAGCGAGAATGGGCGGTTCGCGGCTCCGCTATCAACCTAACCGATCACCAAAATCCGACCGCGGTCGTGAACAATGTAGACGCGCCCAATTATCTAGCCTTTTCAGGAAGACAAGGTCTGGGGTTCACCGCGCGGCTTCGCCTGGTCACCCAGCATTGAAGGCCATGTTGATCACAGCTCCCCTACAGAGTTTTCTCCCGCGACCGATGGCGTCGCAGCCTGAGCCCGCCCAGATCCGCGATTCATTTGCATGTGAATCCGGGTGCCATCCGAAATATGCAGGTGCAAGGCGCTAAGTCCCGATTGTCGTCCGTGTAGAATTCTGGGCCGGTAGCTGTCCGGGAACTACAGGGGAGTTAGTGCCACGACGATCCGCTGTCGCAATGTCATTGTTCGGCTCTCGGAAAGCCGCTCGCGCTTTACTCTGGCAACTCACAGTCAAGCCCGAGGCGACCTGGCGACCGTGCCGGTCGATTTTTGAACAGAATTGCCCGGACGAACAGGGCGCGTGCGTCCTCGTTTCCGGGAGGTCTTCCCGGGTAAATCGCCGGAATGTATTCCGTGTGGTGGTACAGTATTCGCGGTATGCAATCTCTCTTGTTCGCTGTGCTCCTGGCCATCCTGCAGACAATCTCCCCACTCCCAGGGAACCCACCCCATCGCACGAGCGGTGTCAGCAGTGGCGTCAAAAGGGATACCACTGCTAATCAGGCTCCCGCCAATCGGTGGCAGTCCGGTTCCAAGATCCTCGCATCGCAAACACAGAATCCGGGCAATTCCCCGCAAACCGAAGAGCAAGCGCAGTCGGTACGAGTCCGCGAACTTCCTCCCGTGTCGGTCACTCGGGACTGGGCCGATTGGGTACTCTGGGTATTCAATGGCCTCTTTATCACCGCCGGTATCGCGGGTATTCGGCTCGCCTACGGGACTCTGAAAGCCGTAGAAAGGCAAACCAAGGCTACCGAAGACGCCGCCAATGCAGCCGGGAGAAGCGTGGATATTATCATCAGCAAAGAACGCGCCAGAATCCAGATCGAAATGAAAGGAGACCCCGTGATATGCGGACCAGAAGATCCGATCCCGATCAACGAAGTGAAATACATAGTCCGATGCCATGGCACAACTCCGGCGCATATCTTGGATACGCACGCTTGGGCTGTGATAAGCGATTCGGACATTTCCTCGGACCACCTTTTGATCGACGAATTCTATCCGGCAATGATCATTCCATCTATCGTGACGCCAACCAATGAAGGCGTTGAAACAGCAGCCAGTCTGGTCGGTGACGCTTTGACCCACGGCATCGACATTGCTGATCTTGTGCGTAAAGGTGACTTGCTCGTTCATTTCTACGGTTCTATCAAGTATCGGGACGTATTCGGCGGAACCTGGATATATGAGTTCAAGCACAGGTGGTGTGTGGGGCCTTACGTAGGTGGCCAGTGGAGGGGGCGCGGAGAAGAGAAAAGAGCCGACGAATCCGACCGACCCGACAGCTTGCAACCAAATTGAGCCGCTACCCGAGGGCCCATGGATCGTCCTCGGTCGATCTCCGGTAGCATGGACATGTTGCTGGCGCATCGAATCCTGATATACTCGCGCCGCCTTTTCATGCGTAATCCCGTTGCGCAGAAACCAAGAAGGCATCCAGCCGGCTTGATTGCCCGGTGGATCTGTTCACCCTGGAGGATCCATGACAGTTTTGAAAGTGTGCTACAAGCACGGAGTCCGGTTCGATGAGAAATATTACCTCTCGAAACACGTTCCGCTTGCGGAAAGCGCCATGAGCCGCCACGGACTCAAGGGCGTCGAGATGGCCAAGATCACCGCGACCCCGGACGGCTCGAAGCCATCCTACCAGGTGATTTTCACCGCGTACTTTGAATCGCCGGCGGCCCTGCAGAACGCGATGCAAGATCCACGCATGGGCGAGGTACTGGGCGATATCGCAAACTATTACGACGGTATGCCGGACGTTCTCATCGGCGAAGTCGTCGCCCTGCCAACCCGGGCTTGAAGAAAACGCGCCCGACCATGATTGCCGGCGCTCTAGAGGATGATTGCTGCTTCGCGGGCAATCACGGGAACCGGTGCACCTGCTTGACAAACGGAACGCTCGTAATATTAGATGTGCCCGGGAGTTTCGCCCACCTCCCGGTACGCGTTGGAATGAACCAATCGTTGGCGGAGAATGAAAGCGAAACGAATCCTTCTTATCGTCCTTGCCGGCCTTCTTAGTCCTCGAGCCTCCCTGCAAGCACACCACGGCTTATCGGCGTACGACATGACGGCGACGCGTTCCCTAAAGGGAACGATCACGAGCTTCGACCTTGCCAACCCACACGCCCAAATCGGTCTTGACGTAAAGGGTGACAGCGGAAGCGTGGAACATTGGACGGTGGAGAGTGGTCCCGCCATCCGCGCCATGAAGGAGGCAGGCTGGCATTCCGATTCGCTCAAGCCGGGGGACGAGGTTACGATCTTCTTCCATCCGAGCAAGCGTTCTGTGAACGTGGGAGTGTTGATTCAAGTAGTTTTCCCTGATGGACGCGTGCTTCCTTTGAAGACGTCCGGGGACAAGACCCAGCCCAATAACTAGTGCAATGTATCGTGTCGCGTTGGTTTCGGGCAGGTGACGGGTTTCGGTTGTAGATCAGGTTCACATTGAAGCGCGGGGACTGCATGATGAGAATTCGCCGTTTGGGACCAGTCGCTACTTTGATGGCGGCGCTCTGGTTCTCCCCCGGACTGCACGGCCAAGCCCAAGGCGGCCCGCGTGTGCCAAGCTCTGGACCCAAGGGCGACCAGCCGTTTGACCCCCATGATCTGAGCGGCCCTTGGATCGGCGAACGCCCTCGTCCCGGCATTCTGAATTTCGGCAGCTTCGACCAGAAGATCCCCGAACCGCCTTTGACCGACTGGGCCAGGCAGCATTTGCTCTACAAGTCGATTTCGCACGACGCCCTGGGTGGCACGCACATCCCCGGATGGGACCGTGCTGGGCATGTTTGCTATGTCACCTCCGAACCCTGCTTTTCTGCCGATCCCAACGGCGTGCCGGCCAACGATCCGGATGGCGAATACCCGGGCAAGGATTGTGAACCCTTGTCTTCTCCTGCGGTATACGACTGGCCTCGCAATGGTGAAATGGAGCTTCTTTTTACGCGCGCAGGGGACCGTATCTTTCAGCTCTTTGAGTATCACCGCGAGTGGCGCACGTTCTGGCTGAATCGCGAACATCCCAAGGATCTTGATCCCACTTACGAGGGCGACTCGACCGCCCATTGGGACCGAGACACCCTGGTGGTCGATACCATCGGCTATAACGGCAAGACCATGGTCACGGTGAATGTCGGGCATTCTAAGAGCGACGCGTTCCATCTGGTGGAGCGTTTTCGGCGTGTGGACCATGACCACGTGGTGCTCGATATGACCTACTACGATCCGAAAGCGTGGGGAGACAAATTCTGGCCGGGTTTCCGCAAATACTTTATGTTGGCGCCCAAGGAAGATTTTCAGGAATTCATTTGCAGCCCGAGGGAATACCAGTCCTACGACAAGGCGGTAACAATCCCGGAAGAAAGAGCCAAGTCAACAAAGCAAGTAGAGTGATTTTTCCCGCACCAGTGTTTGAGATCAGTGCAAAGCTCTTCCTTTGCGATTTTTTGCGGCACAGTTTCAGAGCATGCTGCACAAGATCATTCGGTCTTCCGAGACGATGCGAAACATTTTGATGAAACGGATCAAGGTATTCGCGTTGCCAATCCTTTGCTTCGCTCTCCCCGCTGTGACCGCCCCGACGGGGACTCAGCCCGCTGCCGGTGGTGTTTCGGTCGGTTCCGACAACATCGGTGGTCTGGTGAGAAGCTCGCAGGGCCCTGAAGCGGGCGTTTGGGTCATCGCCGAAACCGCGGACTTACCCACAAAATTTCGCAAGATCGTGGTTACCAATGACCGCGGCCAATTTCTTCTCCCCGATTTGCCTTCAGCCCGTTACAAGATTTGGGTAAGAGGTTACGGCCTGGTGGACTCAGACCCAGTGGAAGCGACGCCGGGGAAAACACTGGCATTGAAAGCAGCACTTGCCCCCACTCCGCGCGCCGGAGCGCAATATTTTCCGGCCAGTTATTGGATTTCTCTGCTGGATGTACCGCCCCAGAGCGCGTTCCCCCTGACCATTCCTGGCCCACACACGCCTGCGGTAGTCGCCACACAAACCGAATGGCTCTATGCCCTGAAGGGCTGCTATGGCTGCCATCAGATGGGAAGCAAATCGACGCGTGAGATTCCGGCGAGCTGGGGCACGTTTGGAACCAGCTCCCAGGCCTGGGAACGCTTTATTTCCTCGGGACAGGTCGGCCAGCGAATGATGGACAGCCTTAACCGTTTCGGGCACGACCAGGCTCTGGCGATGTTCGCCGATTGGGGTGACCGCATTGCCAAAGGAGAGTTGCCGCCCGTGCCGCCACGGCCCGAGGGAGCCGAACGGTGCGTGGTGGTCACGGTTTGGGACTGGTCTGTTCGAGCGTCATTCCTTCACGCCCTCACGAGCACCGATCAGCGGAATCCCTCGGTGAATGCGGATGGCCCGATTTATGGTGCCGATTGGTCGGCGGGAGCCCTTGCCGTGCTCGATCCCGTAAAAAACACGAAGGCCATGATTGAGGTTCCTTTGCCCAATGAAGACGACCGCAAGAAATTCGCTCCCTGGTCGCCGCAGTCCCAGCTTGCGCCATCGGTTTACTTTGGCGACGAATTGGTTTGGAAAGATCCCGTGAATCCGGGCGCAATCGCCATGGACGCCCGAGGCCGCGTATGGTTCAACGTGCAGAACCGGCTCGATAATCCAGCTTATTGCAAATCCGGCTCGCGCAATCCTTACGCGAAGTATTCTCCCCGGGAGTCTGGCGGCGTGGGAGTGGACATTTACGACCCCAAGACCCGCAAATTCGAATTCATCGATCAATGTGTCAAAACCGAACGCCTTGTTTTCGCCGATGACAAAGACCAGACCTTGTACTTTGCCATCGAAGGGAATCCCGGAGGAATCGGCTGGGTCAACACGCGCGTTTGGGATGAAGTGCACGATTCCGAGAAATCGCAGGGGTGGTGTTCGGCCATCGTTGACTACGACGGGGACGGTATTGCATACAATGCGGTCGATGACAGCATTTGGTATGCAGCTTTAAATCCCAGGCCCGGGAGGCTCATTCGCATGACGAGGGGTAGCAATCCGCCGTCCACATGCATGGCGGAAGCCTACGAGCCGTCGGCCTATCAGTCTCCTGGAATGGGCGGATCCCACGCGAGGGGAATCGATATTGATACCAACGGCGTGGTTTGGACCCCGTTGGCGCCGGAGGGCAATCTTGCCAGCTTTGACCGCCGCAAGTGCAAGGCGCTGACCAAGGAAGCAGCCACCACGGGCCCGCAGTGTCCTGAAGGCTGGTCGTTCTATGCGATACCGGGCGCCGCCTTCAAGGCCCAACCGCATGTGAAGTCGGACTACAACAATTACGTATGGGTTGACCGTTATAACTCCCTTGGCCTGGGCAACAACATCCCCGTTGTGGACGGGGCCAACTCCGATTCGCTTCTCGCATTCCAGCCGAAAACAAGGAAGTGGGTTCGAATGCAAGTTCCCTATCCCATGGGCTTCTTCTCACGTTTCTTCGATGGCCGGATTGACAACGCAAATGCCGGGTGGAAGGGGCGAGGTTTGTGGGCCGCCAACGAGACACGAGGTTCCCAGCTGACCGAGGGCGGCGCGAGTATGCCGAGTCAGCTGGTACATTTCCAAATCCGGCCCAACCCGCTTGCGAAGTAGAGGTTTCTTTCTCCTGCTGCCTGAGAAGCAATCACTTCGATTGCTCCCGAAGAAGGCTTATCGGGAGCTCCAACGGGTTTTCCGGTTGCCTTTTCGCTTTCGCCTGTAGTAGTTTGCCCGCGACGGACAGGCTGAAAGCGCCAGCGAACGGGGGGACGAGCCTTCTCATGGAGCGAAAAAAATCCTCAGACTATAGCCACGAGTTATTCAATCTCTACGACGAGTACGCACACGGCGAAATCACGCGCCGCGAGTTCACCGATCGCGCCGCGAAGTTCGCCGTTGGTCTGGGCGCAGCCGCGCTCCTCGATAGTCTGCGCCCGAATTATGCGCTGGCGCAGCAGGTGGCTAAAGACGATCCGCGCATCAAGTCCGGCTATGTAGATTACCCCTCGCCGAAAGGCTCGGGCAGGATGCACGCCTATCTTTCCCGCCCGGCCAAGCCCGCGGGCAAGCTGCCGGGAGTGGTCGTGGGTCATGAAGCGGGAGGACTCAACCCGTACGTGGAGGACGTGGCGCGCCGCCTAGCCCTTCTTGACTTTATCGCCCTGGCTCCCGATGCTCTGACCCCTGTGGGGGGATATCCGGGAGATCAGGAGAAGGGATTGGAGCTTCAAAAAAACATGGACCGCGCCACGATGACAGAAGACTTCGGCGCGGGCGTGAGCTACCTGCAAGCCGATCCGGGGTGCACGGGCAAGGTTGGCATGGTCGGTTTCTGTTTTGGAGGCGGAGTAGCGGTCCAGTTGGCGATTCAGATGCCGAGCCTGGTGTGCGCGGTCTCCTATTACGGACGCGAGCCGGCGACCGAAGACGTCGCGAAAATCAAGGTGCCGCTGCAGCTCCACTATGCCGACGTGGATAACGCCGCAAACCCGGGACGTCCGGCCTTTGAGGCCGCTTTGAGGGCAAATCATGTGGATTACACGGTCTATTCCTATCCGGGAACGCATCACAGCTTTCACAACGATTCCACACCTCGCTATGATGAAGCGGCCGCAAAGCTAGCCTGGCAGCGCACGGTCGATTTCCTGAACAAGAATCTGCGCTGACATGCTGATCCCATCGACGGAAGTCCTTGAACGCTGGCGCGGTTCCATCTTGGCTTCGATCTGTTCAGTACTGCTGTTTTCCGTGGTGATATCGGTCCCGTCGTTTTCCAGCCAGACCGCTTCAAACGCACCGCCGAAGCGGATTGCTTCCTCGGAAATTCCTCACTTGAGCAAGAAGGGCTCGGCCAGCCAGCTCATTGTTGACGGCAAGCCTTTCCTGGCTTTGGCCGGAGAACTGAACAACGACAGTTCGAGCAGCCTCGACTACATGAAGGGGGTATGGCCGAAACTTGTCCGGGCGAAGCTCAATACCATCCTAACACCGGTTTCCTGGGCACAGATTGAACCACAGGAAGGAAAGTTTGATTTCAGCGTGCTCGACGGTGTAATGGAAGGAGCGCGAGCGCACAACCTGCATCTTGCGCTGTTGTGGTTCGCGAGCTGGAAGAACGGCCTCTCAAGCTATCCGCCGGACTGGGTGAAGAAGGATTTCGAGCGCTTTCCGCGCGCCCAGATCAAATCGGGAAAAACTCTGGAGTTGCTCACACCGTTAAGCGATGCGAACCGGGACGCCGATGCCCACGCCTTTGCCGCCCTCATGCGGCATCTGAAGGAAGTGGATGGCGAGCAGCACACGGTGATCCTGATCCAGGTGGAGAACGAAATTGGGATGAGGGAGGATTCCCGCGACCGCTCGCCGTTGGCCGACAAGGCTTTTGAGGGGCCGGTGCCGCAGGAGCTGATGGACTACCTCCAGCAGCACAAAGACACCCTGATTCCGGAGTTTCGCGCGGTATGGGAACAGGCCGGTTTCAAAACATCCGGCACCTGGGAGGAGGTGTTCGGCCGCAATGCCGCAACCGACGAAATCTTCATGGCTTGGAGTTTTGCGCGGTACATCGGACGGGTAGCCAGGGCGGGCAAAGCCGAATACCCGATTCCGATGTTCCTGAACGCGGCGTTGGCCGGAAGAACGCTGGAACAGGAACGAAAGGGAGAGCGAACCAGATTTTCCGCTGTCGGCGGCCCCATGGACGATCTGATGGACATCTGGCGCGCGGGTGCGCCGCACATCGATATCCTCGGGCCCGACGCTTACAGCAACTTCGCGGAATATGCGACACGGTACGACCGGTCAGGAAACCCGCTATTCATTCCCGAGACGGTGGGCGGATCGGTAGGCGCGGCCCGCGTGATATATGCCTTCGGCCGTCATAACGCAGTCGGCTTTTCGGCCATGGGTGCCGTCGAGAGGTCACCGGACCCCGACGAGCAACTGATAGGCAGCTACGACCTGATCGAGCAACTGGCACCCCTGATCGAGAAACACACAGGCGATGGCATGATGTCCGCCGTGCTGCTGGCGCCCAACGATCCGCCGCAGAAGATACAAGTGGGGAATTACACGCTGGAGGCCGGGTTTCTCACGCCCCGCGTTGCGCCTATGACGCAACCGACCGAAATCCCGCCCTTCACCTACGCAGCGGCGATTTTCATTGCCGCGGGCCCCGATGAATACTTCGTGGCCGGCAGCGGCGTAACCCTGACCTTTTCTCCCAACACACCGGGTCCGCCGTTCGCCGGGCTAGCCACCGTGGAAGAAGGGTCTTTTGTGAACGGACGCTGGGTTCCCGAGCGCCGATTCGCAGGCGACGACACCGAAGAGGGCGACATGATTGTGATGCGCTGGGCGCCGGGAAGCTGGGTTCCGTTCTACCGGCAACGCGCGAGCAGATCGCCCATCCAGCGCGTCACGCTCTACCGCTACCGTTGAGCGGCCTGCGCGCTCGTGCTATTTCATCGGTTCCGGTTCGTTGGTACCCTGCATGAGCACTGCCTGCCAGCCTTCGGGCCTGAATGCCCAAACATCGGAAAACCTCACATGCATCAATTGCGATTCCGGCGTTCGGTCCGATGCAGTTCCTGTTTCGGTCACGTCGACCTGGCCGCTCAGCACGGCCAGGCCCTTGTATAGGTGCACTTGCGTGTCGAGGGGTTTGAAAGTCACCTTGCCGGGCCTTCGATTACTCGCCGCTTGGGAAAGAAGGTCAGCCTTCGTTTGAGAGTGACCGTTTAAGTGTATGAAGACAAGATCGTCTGCCAGTAGTCTCTGAAAAGCTGCGGCGTCACTGTTACTGAGCGCGTTGAATACTTGCGTCTGCAGATTGAGGGCTTCGGCCTCGGTTACTTGTTCGCCACCTTTCTGTGGCTTCGCTCCGGGCAATCCCGGGCTCATGCTGAGCAGCATTGCCGCCAATGTGCCGGTGGCAACCCGGGAAATCAGGCGTTCGCGCATTCGGGGCATAGGAATTCCTCCAGTTTGTTACTCTTGGTTGTCGACCCGCGCGAGATTTAACCACACGGGTCAATCTGCGGCAAGGAGCGCCATGCGCGTCGTAGTCATCGGGGGCACCGGGCACATCGGTTCGTGGCTGACGCCGCGTCTGGTACGAACGGGGCACGCAGTGATCTGCGTGGGGCGATCCAGGCGGCAGCCCTACTGCCCGGACGAAGCATGGAGCGACGTCGAGCGCATTGTGCTAGATCGTGTGGCTGCCGAACAGGAGGGAACTTTCGGCCCAAGTATTCTCGCTCTCCGCCCCGAGATGGTCATCGATTTGACTTGTTACACGCTAGAAAGCGCGCGGCATTTGGTCGGAGCCCTCAGCGGGCACGTGAAACGGTTCCTGCACTGCGGCACTATCTGGGTGCATGGGATGGGCATCGAAGTTCCGGTCACCGAGGAGGCGCCGCGCCGCCCGATCAGCGATTATGGACGCCGGAAAGCGGCTATCGAAGAATACCTGCTGGAACAGAGGGCCAAGACCGATTTTCCTTTCGCCATCCTGCATCCGGGACATTTGGTGGGGCCTGGATGGGTACCACTCAATCCCGCGGCTAACTTTGATTCCGAGGTCTTCGCGGCGATCGCGCGCGGCGATGAGATCGCCCTACCGAATTTTGGCCGCGAAACACTGCATCACGTCCATTGTGAGGATGTCGCGCAAGCGTTCGTTCAAGCGATAGCAAACTGGCCGCACGCGGTAGGTGAAAGCTTCCACGTTGCCTCCCCGGCCGCGTTGACGATGGCGGGCTATGCGGAGTCGGTGGCGGCCTGGTTCGGCAAGCCAGCTCGCATTCGCTTTTTGCCCTGGGAACAGTGGCGCATCACGGTGGCAACAAAAGACGCCAGCATCACCTGGGACCACATTGCGCGGTCGCCGAATTGCAGTATCGAGAAGGCCCGCAAGCTATTAGGTTACCAACCCCGCTTCCGCTCCCTGGAAGCGATCAGGGAATCGCTCTCATGGCTTTGCGCGAGCCAAACCGTCCCAAGCTTGGCCTCTTTTGCGCTCTCCTGACGGCTATCTTTGTTTCGCAAGCGCCATCAAGGTTTTGGCACTACTTGCCGCGGTTCCCGTCGCCTTTTTGGCAGAGCAAATACAATGTAGCCGAGATTCGCCTGTTCTGCTGCAGCAGCATCCTCACGAAAGGAGGAAACGCCTCCCCTTCGCATGCCGAACACCGGCGGAGGACCTGAGCCCACAACCAGATATTCACGCCCCCCGGCTTCATATATCGAAGGCAGCCCACTTAGTCCGGCAGGCATCTTGTAGGTCCAAAGGTCGTCGCCGTTGTCCACGTCGAAGGCGCGCATCTGGCCGTCTTTGGCGGTCACAAACACGAGGCCCGTGGCGGTGACCACCATGCCCACGCGTTCGCCGCCGGCGAGCATGCCCGTGTTCTTTCCGCCTTCTTTGACGGCTTCTTCGTCTTCCCCCAGCGGCTTGCTCCACCGCATGGTCCCGGTGTTCAGGTCATAAGAGATGATTTCAGACCAGGGCGGACCGATCACGCCCTGCGCCAAGCCGTAGTTTGAATAAAGGCGTTGCGGTGCGACGACTCCCTCGGGATAGGGAGGTCCGACGAATCGATTGTTGCCACCATAGAGCGCGTTCAGTTGGCGTGGATTGAGCGACGGCAATAATCCGCCGGGCGCGCCGCCATTGGCGACTACAGGCCCCGTCATGGGCCGCGGCCCTACGGCTGCGGTTGCGCCAGGCCCCCCCACGTTCGAGAGATAGGTGTAGAGTTCATCGACCGCCGCTGCGCTCAGGTCCGGATGAGCCGGCATCCGGCCCTTGCCAGACAGGACAATCATGGTGAATTCCGAAAGATTGAGGCGCGACGCAACTCCGGTAAGAGACGGAGCCTCAACTGAACCGGCCAGGTCCGCGCCATGGCAGGCCTGGCAATTCTGTTGATACTCCGGTGGCGCCGCTACACCACCCGGGCCGCGCCTGCCAGCGGTGCTTGCAGTGACTGGCAACTCGGGTCCTTGGATGTTTATCAACGATGGGTAGTCCGACGTGGTGACGAAGAAAAGCCCTCTGTCTGGATCAGAAGCGCTCGTCCCGCGATTGCTTCCGCCGCGCGATCCAGGAAGCTGAACGGTATCTCTCTGGTACCCGGCCGGCGTGAACAATCCCTCATTGCGCGCGCCCGCGATTTTCTCCTTCCACGTCGCGCGCTCCTCCGGAGTCAGGAAAAACGGATTGATGTCGTCCACCGTCATCTTCTGGCGGGCGAAGGGAGGGGGCGCCGTCGGAAAGGGCTGCGTGGGCCATGCTTTTTCTCCGGGCACATCGCTTTGCGGTACCGGGCGTTCCTCGATCGGCCAGAGCGGCTCGCCCGTGACGCGATTGAAGACGTACAGAAAACCGGTCTTGCCTGCCTGTGCCACCGCATCCACCAGCTGCCCGTTATGGCGGACGGTCATCAGCTGGGGAGCCGAACAAGGGTCTGAATCCCAAAGGTCGTGGTGAACTTCCTGAAAATGCCACAGCCGTTTCCCGGTGCGGGCATCAAGAGCCACAAGGCTGTCGCCAAACAAGCCCGCGCCGATCCGGTCCGCGCCGTAGAGATCGTAGGTGGGCGACCCCAGCACGACATAAACGATCCCGCGCTTCTCATCGAGCGAAAGCTCGCCCCAATCGTTCACACCGCCGATGTAGCGCCATGCATCTTTCGGCCAGGTGTCATAACCGAACTCCCCGGGATAGGGGACGGTATGAAAAGTCCACACCACCTTTCCCGTGATCACGTCGTAGGCGCGAATATGCCCGGGAGGCGCCAGAAAATTCTCGCCCGTCGACGATCCTTCGATGATCAGATTTTCAAACACGCGCCCCGGCGCATCGCTCTTGATGCGCGCCACCTCGGCGGGCACACGGTCAAGACCTTCCCGCATGTCGACGAGCCCGTCCTCGCCGAAGCCCAGAATCGACTTGCCGGTGCGGGCATCGATTTCTTCAAGAAAGTGATTGATCTGGAAAATGAGCCGCCGGTCTTTGCCGTCTTTGCTTTCCCAATAATTCACGCCGAGCTCTGCAATGGTGCTCAGACCGGTGTGGATCCAAATTTCTTTTCCTGTCGCGGCATCGAGGGCGATGAGCGAATTGTTCCTGCCATAGACATACATCACGCCGTGGGCAATGATCGGGTTCATCGCGGAGGCCCCATTGAAATAGCTCCAGGCCACCTGCAACTGCTGGACGTTGCTCTTTTTGATCTGATCGAGGGCAGTGAACCGGGACGTGTCCGCGCCGCCGCCGTAGTCGCTCCACGATTTGTGATCCTGCTGCGCCACCACGACCGAGCCGGCGATCATGATCGAGAAAAGCAGCAGCACCGTTTTCTTTGCCGATGCCTGCATGAAACCTATTGGCCTCTTTGCTTAAACACCCCTGGCTTACCCAGAAGATGAACGTCCCAAATCGGGTGGCGGTGACAATGTCGAGGGCGCCGTCGTTGTTGAGATCGGCGGCATAGATATCCGAGCCGGCACCGGAGCGATTGTGGATGAGTTCCGGAACGAACTCCGCGCCACCCGGGGCTTTCGGGTTGCGCACCGTCTTATACCAGTAGAGCACCGCCGGACCGTATGGGTCCGGATCGAGGTAGTCGTCGCGATGCGACCAGTAACGCTTCCCTATGATGAAGTCCGGTATTCCGTCGCCGTCCACGTCGCCATAGGTCGTGCCATGTGGTTCGGTGAAGGTGACGCCTCCGGCATTCTTCGTCGAGAGATCATCCATGATCATGTGTTGCACGAATGAAATCTTGCCCGCGGAGTCGCGTTTCTGCTCGAACCACGCCAATCCGTATCCATGCACGTTGAGCGCGGTGACGATGTCGTTGAGGCCGTCGCCGTTCACGTCATAGACGGCCATCACGCTTCCGCCCATGATGTTGCGCCCGTAACGCGCAAAGGCCTCCCGATGATACGTCCAGGCTTCCTGTTGGCTCCCCGGAGGCGGCTGTTCCCACCAACCGAACGCATTGATGATGTCCAGCCGGCCGTCGCCGTTGATGTCTCCCACCCCGATGCCGTGGGCCGTTGCATACCCCGCTTGTGAGACATTGTGCACGATCCAGGGACCGGTGGGATTCGCGGGGTCGGGCTTCGCGTACCGAACATAGCCCTCCGCCATGTACACAAGTTCCAGTTTCCCGTCGCCGTCGATATCGCGCACCACCGCAATCTCAGAGCTGAAGGCTGGCACCACCAGGTATTTGTCCCAACGGCGGGATTCGCCCCGGGGGTTGACGTAGAGCCACACGCCCGGTTTCCCGGAGAAACTGCAATTGATCACGTCCGGCCAGCCATCGCCCGTGAAGTCTCCAGAAAACTGCATCCAGTCATCGCGCGCGTATTCGTCGGAAGGATTGGTCGTCAGGGCTTCATAGATCTCGCGATGCGTGGTGTAGTCCGGCCCGAAATAGATGTGTGGACCCGACACGATGTCCATCACGCCGTCCTGATTGAAATCGGCGGCGCTGGCACCCCAGGAATAATAGAAATCGCTCAGCCGCTGCATCCGGAAGTGGTCGGAAATCTGCTCGGGGACCCGCGTCATGATCGACAGGTCTTTGTAGGAGACGTCTTTAAACTGCACGTCTCCGGTTCCGCCGACATAGAGCGCGAGGGGACCGTAGTTTCCGATGTCGTCTTCTGCCACTCCGCCGGCGACCTCGCCGCCGTTATTCAAAAACGAACGAACGATATTCGCGTCCAGAAACGTCTCCACCGTGTTCCATTCCCCCGCGCGCAGGCTCGCGTCGGGAGCAGTGACGGGCAGGGTGGCTCCCGGAGGCAGGCCCGGCCTATCGACGGGCGGGCGTGGACGGGTGGGTGCCTGGGGGTCCAAAGGAGGCGCGATGCGCATCTGTCCTCCCCCGTGGCGCAGCTTCTCGCGCTTGAGCTCCCGCCCTTGGGCGTCGAGTGTGAGAGCATAGGATGCGAGATCCCCTTCGTTGAGCGACACGAACACACCCTTCATGCCGCCTTCCGGTGTTTTCTCGGCGCGCATCAACAAGCCGGTCTTGCATCCGGCCGCGCACCTGAACGATGCGTAAAAGCCGATGTCCTGATAGGAGTGATCGACTACCAGCCATCCGCCGCCTGGTTGCGTCGGCGCGCCGGTGATCTCGCCATTCTCCGCGCTCCAATTGGCATCGCCCAGCGTGTGCCAACCGGTAAGGGCCGAACCTTTAAAGGAGGCGTCTGGGTGAAATGACGGTCCGGTGCCGTAAAGCCGGGCCACTGTGGCCAGAGTAGCGAGCGCTACAAGCAGAAAGCCTTTCCCAGACATGTTTGTCTCCTGGGCGTAACACAAAAATCAGGCCGCCTATTCGCCCCGGCAGAAGAGCGCCAGGCACCGGCGGAAGCTTCCGCCGGGAGTCAAAGTAGGTGCACGGAAGCAAACTTTCGCACGACCGATCCGTACACGCACAGCCCTCGCTCATCGTGAGACGGATATCGCGCTATGTGGTATCAAGCAGCCGGCGCCAAGTCAAGCTGAATACAGGCGGACCCGAAGTCCATTTGTCGAAATTGCGCTTTTTGAGGATTTGCAGCGCGAAAGGCAGGGCCTGGAATAGAGATCCGCGGAACTCGGGCAGCGCCTGCTTTAATGGGAAACTGGACAGGTCTAATACTTGTAGAAGCCGCGGCCGGATTTGCGGCCGAGCCAGCCGGCAACGACATACTTCCGCAGCAGCGGACAGGCGCGGTATTTCGGATCGCCGAAGCCTTTGAACAGGACATCGAGGATATCGACGCAGACGTCGAGGCCAATGAAATCGGCTAATTCCAGCGGGCCCATGGGATGGTTCATGCCCGCCTTCATGACGGCGTCGACGGCCTCGGGCGTCGCGACGCCTTCCATCACCGTGAACGCGGCTTCGTTGATCATCGGCATGAGAACGCGATTGGACACAAACCCTGGCGAATCGTTCACCGCGACAGGGGCCTTCTGCAGGGTTTCGCACAGCGACATCGTCGTCTGAAACGTTGCATCGCTCGTGGCTAGTCCGCGAATCACTTCCACCAGGACCATCACGGGAACCGGGTTCATGAAGTGCATTCCGATGAAATTTTCCGCGCGCGTGGTTTCTGCGGCAAGCTGTGTGATGGAGATCGAAGACGTATTGCTTGCCAGAATGACTCCCGGGCGGAGAACTGCGTCGGCATCTTTCAATACGCCGACTTTCAGATCGAGCTGCTCCGGGACGGCTTCGACTACAAAGTCCGCCGCAGCAAGAGAGCAAACGTCGGTAACCGGGCGGACACGCGCCAACGCGGCCGACTTGTCACCTGCGCTGATCTTGCCCTTGTTTACCTCACGGTCGAGGTTTCTGCCGATCGTTTCCAGACAGCGATCCAGCAAGCGCTGCTCGATGTCGCGAAGAATCACATTGTATCCCGCGCGGGCGAATACGTGCGCGATGCCGCTTCCCATTGTGCCGGCGCCGAGCACGCCGACCGTTTTGATCTCGCTGGAAGGCATGAGTTTCGATGATAGCGGAAGCAAGGTGGAAGTTGTAGCGCCGGCTCGTTGTGGTCGTTGTGGCTGCCGCCATTCCGGGAGAACGAAGCGATCCTTGCTTTGTTTCCCTCGGCAAGACTCCGTTATGCGGGCGGCGAGGCTTCTGTGACTTCCCGGACAATTTCGCGGGCGCGTGGCGCCGACCCGAGCATCACACGGATTCTGAAATGGTTTTCGCTGTCTAGTTCGCAGCCGATTCCATTTTCGTGCAGGCTCGCGATCAGCATGTCCTTGGTGTCGGCGTCGTTGCCGGACCATACCTCAGCCGTGGCATCGTTCGGGTCGTACTCTTCGGGGACGGCGTCCGCCGCGGAATCGAGAATAGCGCTTTGGTCTTTTCCTTGCGGGTCGTTCGAGGACTCGGAATCGCTAGTGGACTTGCTTAATTCCTCCTGGCCGTCTTCGAACTGGCGGCGGGCCTCTTCCAGCACCGCCTGCGCGGCATTATGATGGCGGGCGGGGACGAAAATTGCGTAGGCGGGCTGCGCAAGGCCGGGCAGGAGTCCGACATCACGGGTTTGCGTGTGATGCGGAATTCCGGATTGATTGAGGGCCGCGGTAATCGCGCCGGAAATGGTCATGTCGGTCCCCGTCCACAACAGTTCGGGGCCGTCGGCGGCCTGCGGACGATCTTTCGGTACGGGCGCGTCCAGGTGCTGGACAAGCTGCGCGCCGCAGTCGGAGCAGCGCGAAAAACCGGCGCGGTATTCGGTTGTGCAATGGGGGCAGAACATAACCGACACGGATCATAGCCGAAGCGGGGCAAAGAAAGAAGACAGATGGCAGTCCCTGCAGTCCCTACAAAGCGACCGGGAGATGACGCGGGCCAAAGTGCGGCCCTCGGAATGACCACCAAGCGCTCGGAGCTAAGGACGCTCGATGGCGAGCGCGACGGCGTTGCCTCCGCCGAGGCAGAGGGCGGCAATACCGCGCTGGAGGTTGCGGCGCTGCAATTCGTAGAGCAGCGTAACCAGTACCCGCGCTCCGGATGCGCCGATCGGGTGCCCGAGAGCGACGGCACCTCCATTCCCGTTCACTTTTTCGGAATTGAGTTTCAGCTCGCGCGTGACGGCGATGGCAGCGACGGCGAAAGCTTCGTTCAGCTCATAGAGGTCAACGTCCTTTTCGCGGTCCCAGCCGGTTTTCTTCAACAGCTTTTCGACGGCATCAACGGGAGCCATCATCACCCACTTCGGGTCGACGCCGCTGACGGCCTGGGCGACGATGCGCGCCATGGGCGTCTTGCCAAGGCGCAGTGCGTTGCGCTCGCTCGTGACGACCATGGCGGCCGCGCCATCGTTCGTGCCTGGCGCGTTGCCGGCGGTGACCGTGCCGTCTTTCTTGAAGGCGGGCTTCAGCTTGGCGAGTGCTTCGAGAGAAGTATCCTCGCGCGGGGATTCGTCCGTCTTGACGACAAGCGGACCGCCCTTCTTCTGGGGAATCTCCACCGGCACGATCTGCTCGCTCACGAAGCAGGACTGGATCGCCCGCACCGCCTTGCGATGGCTCTCGAGCGCGAACTGGTCCTGCTCCTGCCGCGTGATCTTGTATTTTTCTGCCACCAGCTCGGCGGTCATCCCCATGTGAAAGTTTTCATATACGTCCCATAGGCCATCGACGATCATGGAATCGAAAATCTCCTGGTTGCCGAGGCGGTATCCGCTGCGCGCGCCCTGGAGCAGGTAGGGACAATTCGACATGGATTCCATGCCGCCCGCGACAACGATTTCCGATTCGCCCAGTGTGACGCCCTGCGCGGCAAGTCCCACGGCTTTCAGCCCGGAGCCGCACACTTTGTTGATCGTCATCGCGGCCACCCGCGAATCGAGACCGCCGCGAAGCGCAGCCTGACGTGCCGGATTCTGCCCGAGCCCCGCCTGAACGACGTTGCCCATAATGACCTCGTCCACGTGCGCGGGCTCGATCCCCGCCCGGCGCACGGCTTCGGCCACAACTTTTGCGCCCAGCTCGGTTGCGCTGAGGGGTGAAAGCCCGCCCATGAATTTTCCAATGGGCGTGCGGACGGCGCTCAAAATGATGGGTTGCTCCATGGCGGACTCCTTCGGCAAAACGAGGACGATTCCCTTCTATAGCGTCAGTATAGGCGGGCACTCCCAGAGGGTCAATTTGACGCCGGGATAGGGGATGGGATGGAGCCAAACGGCCCTGACTGTTCAGGCAAAGCTTGGCATTGTAGGGAAAGTAGGTGTGGAACTTCAGAAAGAACGGGCCGAAATCTCGGTCCACGATATAGACCTAGAAGTGGTTCACCATAGGGGCTGTTCTCCTAGCAAATCCTAGCAAATCCCAGCAAATTCGTTGAATCGAGGGAAAGAAACGTCTATCATCCGCGAGTCTAGGGCTTCCAATCGGAATCGCGCGATGACGTATTTACATGAACCTGGTATCCCGCAGAAATCCTCAGTGGCCGAGAAATTAGTCGATGCGCTGTCCCCGAAGAACCTTGCGTTGCTCGCCTTTCTAACCCTGATTTACTTCGTTGTCGAGAAACTGGGGATGAGGCTAGCATTCATCCATCCGCTTGTGACCCCCATTTGGCTTCCCTCGGGTGTCGCGCTTGCTGCCTCTATTCTTTACGGGTACCGCGTGTGGCCTGCGATATTTGTCGGGTCTTTTCTCGGCCATGCGACCACATCAGTGCCATCTTTTTTAATACCAGTGGGAGTGACGCTGGAAGGACTCGCCGGCGCTTATCTGGTTAACAGGTTTGCTCACGGAGTGAAGGCTTTTGACGCCGCGAAGGACGTTTTCCTGTTTGTGCTGGTCGGATGCATAGGCGCTCCCTTAATTAGTCCTACTATTGGGGTCGGTGAAATCTATCTGGTGGGGCATGCCCGTTTGGCGGGCTTGGGGCTCATATGGCTCACGTGGTGGCTCGCGCATGGGATCGGCATTCTATTGGTCGCACCCTTCTTGATATTGTTGCTGCGCACTTCTCGCCACGGAATGGACGGGGGAGAGTTCGGCGAGTTAGCTGTTTTACTTCTGGGGTTGATTTCTGTTTGTTTGCTTGTGTTCGGTCCTCTTTCAGTCTCGCTCAACAAGAATCACGTCGTACAAGTGTGGCTTTGCGTTCCCTTCTTGGTTTGGTCGGCCTTCCGATTTTGTCCCCTGGAAGCAGCAGGAACCACACTCATCCTGTTCGGGAGCGCCATTTGGGGGACCTTGCATGGATATGGCTCTTTTATGGCCAATAACCTAAGGACCTCTTTGGTTCTTCTGGACACCTTCATTGGCATCATCGGAACAATGACTTTGATCGTTGCCGCCATGGTTGTGGAACGAAGACGGATCGAAGGAGAGCTACTCGGAACACAAACCCTGCTGCAAGAAGCGGTTGCAAGAAAGCAGCGGGATCTTCTTGTGACTGTTCAAACGCTGGACGTGGAAGCCACTGAGCACATGGAAGCCAAGAGGGCTTTGCGAGAGAGCGAGGAGCGACTCCGGCGACTAGCAGAGAACAGACCGCGGAATTAGGGGAAGACCTGCAGGAAACTCAAAATCTGGACAGAGGCTAGAATGATTATTGGAGAGCGACTCAGGCAAATCAGAGGACAGAAAAACGTTTCGCAAGGTTACATCGAGCACAAGACGGGGCTGCTTCGTTGTTATATCTCTCGCGTAGAAAATGGGCACACGGTGCCAGCAATCGAAACCCTCGAGAAGTTGGCGAGAGCTTTGGAAGTCCCAATGTACCAGCTTTTTTACGATGGGGAAAAACCACCAGAACTTCCGGCACCCCCCCGGCGAGAGAAAGGTGTTTCCGATCGATGGGGTGTCACTGGCAAAGGAGCCCGGTTCTTGCATCGGTTCCGCACTTTGCTAAGCCGAATAGAGGAAAGTGACAGGAGCCTGCTTTTAGGTCTAGCGCAAAAAATGGCCTCCAAAGGCAAAGGCTGATTCTTCGAGATAAAAGTAGCCAATTCCATCAAACCTCGTTATGCAGGTATTCGACGAGCTGCTCGGCCACGCCGGACGCGGAGCAATACTCCACTCTCCGTTACGGCTGCGTTCATCCGGAGTTAGTGGTCAGAACCCGGAGATCTCCCTTGAGCAGCGGCAGCCGGATTCTGTTCAGGCACCAAGATTTTCCCGACCGAATTGGGAATTTCGTTCGCATGCGCGACCAGTTGCGCTACTTGCCAAAGCTCCGTATCCGTAAGCACGCCTTTAAAGCTCGGCATCCCGGACAGCCGAATTCCGTTCGCCACTTTCCAATAACTCTCCTGCGGGGCGTCGTCGGTCACGCCCTTGCCTTTGAATAGCAAGGTCGGATGCGGGTACATGTTGCTTGATATCGCGGGAGGATCCTGATCAGGCAAGCCATGGCACCAGTCACAATGGTCGTTATAGACCTTCGCGCCGGCCAGCAAATTCTCCTCACTCGCGGGAATCGGTGGTGATGGGATATGGACCTTGTCGATATGGGCATCCAAGGATTTGCTCGCCAATGTTTTCTCATAGGGCATGGGCGGATCGGCACATGCCGCCGGCGCCATTCCGGACGCAAAGTAGTAATAGACCGCGCCTGTCAAAAGCAGCGCACCGGTCACCATTCCAATTGCAAAAATCTTGATCACGATCGACTCCTGGCAGGATAGACTGGCTTTCTAGTTGGGCCTCCGCTACGACATAGTATACTTGCGCGGTGTAGGTGAGTGAATCATGCGTGGGGCGGTTCGAATAGGGGTTTTCTCGTGCCAAGGCGTTTCGTGAGAAGCAGCCGGTTTCTATTTTCCGCAGTGCTTTTGCTTGGATTGTGTCCGGTGCCTGCAATGTATGCGCACCACGGCAATGTGACATACGATATGAAACACACGGTTGTCCTAACCGGAACGGTCACTCAGTTGGAGCTGGCGAACCCGCATTCTACGATTGCTTTGGACGTGCGGGATGAAAATGGCATCAGCCATTGGACGGTCGAATTCGGCGTCCTGCGGGAGCTAAAGGACCAGGGTTGGACCGAGACCACTCTCAAGCCAGGTGATGAAATAAAGATCGCTGTGCACGCCAGGAAGGACGGCGATCACTCAAGCATCCTCGCCAATGGAGTAATTACCTACGCCGACGGGCGCCCCTTGCCTCTAAACCCAACCCCGGGCCAACACCGCGTCATTCATTGGTAGAAATTCCTGTCCCGGCACTCCCCCATTTCGATCCGGGAACGGCTACCGAGGGTGTGCGGTGCTGCTTGGTTTAAACCCTTCGCTGATGAGAGCAGCCGGGGGCCTCGGCGCTTCCTTGGTCATGCTGCGCGCATGCTCGGCGTAAAGATTCGCAAACTCCTGCGTAGGCGTACCGGGAGCACTACCAAACGGCTGACCTCGCCAATTGCAACACCTCGGCCAGGTGAAGTGCTCGCCGGCCGGTCGATTGAAAAATCTGTTCGCGGCAACTGAAGCCGTCGGAGACGATCAGGGTTTCCTCCTGAGATCGACGGACGGCGGGGAGCAGTACGCGCTCCCCGACCGCCTGCGACACCGCGTATTTCTCCTTCTCAAAGCCGAACGGACCGGCCATTCCACAGCATCCTGCATCGAGTGTTTGCAGTCCCACGCCCATTTTCCGCAGCAGGTTTTCCTCGTCATCCATCTTCATCAGCGCTTTGTGGTGGCAGTGGCCGTGCAGCAGTATCTTTCGCGCGAGTTGTGGCGGTTGAAAGCCGGGCGCGCGATGCTCGAGAAACTCGCTCAGCAGGTAGGTCTGGTTACGCAAGCGAATGGCTCGCGGGTTTTCGGGGAACAGATTGCAAAGCTCGTCCCGAAATACCGAGGCGCAACTAGGCTCCAGGACGATGATCGGAACTCCCGCATCGATTGGTTCGCATAAAGCTTGCAGGATATTGCGCAGATACTGTTTGGCCTCATCGAGCATCCCGAAATCATAGAGCGGCCGCCCGCAGCAGAGATGCTGCCGGGGAACTCGCACGTTGAATCCCGCGCCTTCCAGCTCACCGAACGCCGCGCGGCTGGTTTCGGGATGGAAATGGTTATGGAAGGTATCCGGCCACAAAATGATGTCGCGCCGCGCCGCTGGCCCGTGGGAGGCTCGACGGCCACTGGTTTCACCGACATCGGGAACGCGATTCTTGTGCGCCCAACGGCGAAAAGTCTCGCCGGCTAGCCACGGCATCTCGCGTTGCGGCGCGAGGCCCAACGATTGGCGCATCAGATAGCGAAGAATCGGCGTGTGATTTGCGAAGTTCGCAATCCCTGGCGCCAGTGAGGCGAGCCGCAGCCATTTGTCCACCATGCCGAACGCATAAGCCCGGAGCGGACGCGGATGGACCTCATAAAAATGGGACAGAAACTCCGCCTTGTAGGTCGCCAGATCGACGTTGGCGGGGCACTCGGTCTTACATGCCTTGCACGAAAGGCACAAATCGAGGGATTTTTTGACGCCTTCATCGCTCCAACCGCCGCCCGTGATCTCGCCCTGGAGCATTTCAAAAAGCATGTGAGCCCGCCCGCGCGTGGAATGTTGCTCCTCGAGCGTTACCATGTAGCTGGGGCACATCGTCCCCGCGTCTTGTTTCCGGCACGCCCCAAGCCCCAGGCATCGAAGGGAGGCTTTGGCAAAGGAGCCATTGTCCTCGGGAAATTTGAAATGTGTGTGCGGATCAAGCGGCTTGTGGTCGGCGCCCAGCCGCAAATTCTCGGTAGGCAGGTAGGCATCGACCACTTTATGCGGATTTAGCCGATTTTCCGGATCCCAGGCGGCTTTAAATTCGGCAAAGGCCCGGGTCAGTTCGGGGCCAAACATTTTGGGCAGCAGCGCCCCGCGAGACTGCCCGTCACCGTGTTCCCCGGAAAGCGAACCACCATAGCTGACCACCAGGTCCCCGGCCTGATCGATAAACTCGGCGTACTTGCGAATCCCTTTCTCGCTTTCAAGATCGAAGCTGACGCGCATGTGAATGCAGCCGTGCCCGAAGTGTCCGTAGAAGGCTCCCTTATATTCGTATTCATCCATCAGCTTACGAATATCGCGCAAATAAGCCCCCAGCTTTTCGGGCGCAACAGCGGCGTCGTCCCAGCCTTCCCATTCAGCGGGCGCCCCGGGCGCGAACGCGGCCGCGCGCGGTCCTGATTCGCGTATTTGCCACACCGCGCGTGCTTCGGCGCTTGTGTAAACCCGCGACGCAGGCGAATGGGGAACACCCTTCAGCCGTTCAATCAATCGCTCAGAAAGCCCGCGAACTTCGTTCGGATCTTCCGCGCCAAATTCAACCAGCAGAAATCCGCCGCCTTCCGGCAGGAGATCAAGGTTGGGCGCGCGCCTTTTCCGAAGCCCTTCGACAATGCTTCCTTCGAAACCTTCGAGACCGATCGGCTGGAATTCCAAAATCTCCATCACATGGTCTGCCGCTTCAAAGGCGTCCCGATAGCCGAGGGCGACCAGACTGCGGTGCTGCGGGCTGTGTATCAGTTTCACTTTGGCTTCGAGCACAATCGCGCAAGTGCCCTCGGTTCCTACCAGGGCGCGAGCCACATGAAACCCGCGCTCCGGCAGCAATTCATCTAGGTTGTATCCGGAGACGCGGCGAGGAATCTGAGGAAAACGGGCGCGGATCAGCGGCGCATACTCATTCCGGATGCTTCGCAGCTTCGCATAGACTTCGCCAGGGCGCCCGCCGGCGGCCATGATGCGGCCGAATTCGGCGTCGCTGGTAGCCCCCACCGTCATGTGCGTGCCGTCGGAAAGCAGAATCTTGAGTTCCTGGATGTTATCGACGGTCTTGCCGCCCAGCAGGGAATGCGTTCCGCAGGAATTGTTGCCGATCATTCCTCCGATGGTGCAGCGGTTGTGCGTCGACGGGTCAGGAGCAAAAGTCAGCTGGTGCGCCTCAGCCCGGTCCCGGAGAGTGTCCAGCACGACTCCGGGCTGCACTGTTGCGAATCCACGATCGGGATCGATTGCCAGGATCTGATTCATATACTTCGTGAAATCCAGCACCACCGCGACGTTGCAACACTGCCCGGCCAGGCTCGTTCCGGCGCCGCGAGCCAGGATCGGAGCGCGGTATTTCTTGCATGCCGCCACCGTTGCCATCACATCATGGGAATCTCGAGGGACCACCAGGCCGATAGGAACCTGGCGGTAATTGGAAGCATCCGCTGCGTAGAGGGCGCGGCTTCCGCGATCGAAACGCACTTCCCCGCGCACCGCGTCTTTCAATTCCGCTTCGAGATGGGAGGCCTGCTCGAACGAATCGACAGGCTTGGCGTGGGAACTAAGCGGCAATGGAGTATGCGGATGCAAAAGATTCTGGTACCTATCCCTTTTCCCAGGATGAATGTCTACCGTCCGGTTCGCGCCTCGCTCGATGCCTGACTCATGCTGTTGCTTTCACGGATTGAGCCCTGAGCAAATCGGTCGCGGAGGGAAGTTCCTCTTGCGGCTTCATCCAGAACGCCAGGATCGAACCGAACAACAGCAACCCGATACTGCCGACGAAAGGCAACTCCCAATTCCCCGTCCTGTCGATCAGGTACCCGCCAATCAGAGGAGAAATGATCGCTGCCAGAGCCGATCCCTTATTCATCAGGCCGCTTGCCGAGCCGGAGAAGCGCGGCGCGATATCCATGGGGATGGCCCACATCGGCCCAACCGTGAATTCCGAAAAGAAAAATGCGGAGCTCAGGCAAATCGCCGCCCACGTCAGGTTGTGCCAGAACAGGATCGGGACCATCGAAGCGAGCGAGCAGAGAAATCCGGCCACCACCAGGTTGCGCCGAGCCTTATTCCGGTCGCCCGTCCTGCGGAGGATGTTGTCGCTCCATGCGCCACCCAACGTATCCCCGATCACGCCCGCGAAAAAGACTCCCCCAGCGAAGAGCGCCGAGCGCGCCAAATTCAGTTTGTAGCTGTGCAGAAAGAATTGCGGAATCCAAGCCAGATAAAGCCACAGCGTCCAGCCGTAGCAGAAGTAGACGATCGTTACCGGAAGCATCCGGCGACACAGCGCAAACCACCGAACAGGTTCCTTTTTCTGGCTCGCCCGCAAGCCGTAGTCGGCCATGCCACTCAGTTCCTGTTGCGTCATTCCCCGGTGCGCACGCGGGTCATCCCGGAAATACACGGCCCAGATGATTGCCCATCCGAGGCTGATAACCCCGAGGATAAGGAACGATCCTCGCCAGGTAAAAAGCGCGATCAGCCAGGTAACCAGGGGTGGCGTGAGTGCGTTCCCGAGCCGCGCGCTCGAGTGGGTGATGCCCTGGCTGAATCCCCGCTTATCCTCGGGCATCCAATCACTGATCGCGCGAGTCGCGGTGGGGAAGGTTGCGCCTTCTCCGAATCCAAGGAGCACACGAACGGCCAGCATCGCGCCGAGGGTGGTTACCAGACCGGTGAACAGAGTGGCGCCGCCCCAGATGAGCGCGGAAATCGTAAGCGCCTTGCGCGCTCCGAAACGATCGCTCACCCATCCTCCGATGATTTGAAAGACGAGGTAGGGATAGGCAAACGCCGAGAAGACCAGTCCCACTTGGGTATTGGACAGATGCAGATCCTGCTTGAAGACAGCCGCTGCCGTGCTCACGTTGACGCGATCGATGTAGGTGATTGCATACATCACGCAAATCAGCAGCAGCACCACGTTGGTGGTCGCGTAGAGTTTTTTGCGCCGCATGGTCGCCTTTTGCCGAGCGCTCGGGGGCCTGTAACCAGAAGCTTTGAGAGTGTAATCCATTTAGGGAACCTGTCGAAACGTTCTCACTTCACGAGCCCTGGCGGGCAGTCCAAATCACTGACGCGAGCTGACTGCGCCGAGCTTTTTTTAAGGTTGGTGGCCCGGGCTGGCTGGTACACTCTGTAACCGTCGTTTCCTAGGTTCAAGCCTGTACAGGCCCGAGCCCGATGCGCGCTCAACCCTTCAGATCTCATGGGGAATGGAGAAAGTCAGTGGCGATCCAACCGAACCAGTTGCCGGGTGTCGAAATACTAGCGACTCAAGATAGCCAGACCGAACAGATACTCACCCCCGACGCTCTAGAGTTTGTTGTCGATCTTGAGCGGCGTTTTGGTCCGCGAAGGCGCGAGTTGCTCGCGGCGCGTGAGGAGCGCCAAAGGCGCCTCGATGAGGGCGAACGCCCCGATTTCTTGGCTCAGACGGCTGATATCCGCGACGGCAACTGGACTGTGGCTCGGCTGCCCGCCGACTTGCTGGACCGGCGCGTCGAAATTACCGGCCCCGTTGATCGAAAGATGATCATCAACGCCTTGAATTCGGGGGCGAGCGTCTTCATGGCCGATTTCGAGGATTCCAACACTCCCACCTGGAGCAATCTGATCGACGGCCACGTCAATTTGCGCGATGCCGTGCGGCGAACCATCACCTACACCGACCCAACAACAAGTAAGGCCTACAAGCTGAATCCGCAAACAGCTGTCCTGCTGGTTCGGCCTCGCGGCTGGCACTTGCCTGAAAAGCATGTCCTGGTCGATGGCCAGCCAATGTCGGGTTCTGTGTTCGATTTTGGACTCTACTTCTGGCACAACGCGAAAGAACTATTGGCGCGGGGAACCGGTCCGTATTTCTACCTCCCCAAACTGGAGAGCCATCTGGAAGCGCGTCTGTGGAACGATGTATTTATTTATTCGCAGGACGTGCTGGGGATCCAGCGCGGAACCATTAAGGCCACCGTTCTGATTGAGACGATCCTGGCGACTTTCGAAATGGACGAAATGTTGTATGCTTTAAAAGAGCATTCCTCCGGACTCAACTGCGGACGTTGGGACTACATCTTCAGCTTTATCAAGAAATTTGCGAACGATCCCGCCGCCGTGCTACCCGATCGTGGCCGCGTCACGATGTCGACGCACTTCTTGCGCTCCTACAGCAAGCTCGTGATCAAGACCTGCCATCGCCGGGGGGTGCATGCGATCGGCGGCATGTCGGCCTATATTCCGAATAAAAGGGACGCCGTCGCAAATCAGAACGCGATGGATCAGGTTCGCGCCGACAAGGAGCGCGAAGCAGCCGACGGCCACGACGGCACGTGGGTCGCGCACCCTGGACTGGTGAGCATTGCGAAAGAGATATTCGACCGCGCGATGCCGCAGCCCAACCAAATCGACCGAAAGCTCGAAGACGTTCATATCACTGCCGCAGACTTGCTCGCTGTTCCCCAAGGGGATATCACCGAGGCCGGCCTGCGGCAGAATATCGCGGTGGGCATCGGATATCTGGAATCCTGGCTGCGTGGCGTTGGATGCGTGCCTCTGTTCAATCTGATGGAGGACGCCGCCACGGCGGAAATCAGCCGCGCCCAGCTCTGGCAATGGGTTCACCACAAAGCGCGCTTGAACGACGGTCGCGCGGTGACGCGGGAGCTTTGTCTCCAGGTCATTGACGAGGAATTGGCAAAGTTTCGGCAATCGGTGGGAGAAGGCCCGTTCGGTAACGGCCGCTACGAAGAAGCCGCGAATCTGCTGCGCGAACTCATCCAGTCGGGACGATTTGTCGAGTTTCTGACGCTGCCGGCCTACGACCGTTTGAATGCAGCCGAGCATGCTTCGGCCGGGAAACAACCGTAGTCTTGCGGTCCCCCGGCTGGTTATGATCCGGCTGCGGATACTCTGTTAGAGGCATTCCCGATGCACTCCGGGCGTCACTTTCTGCAAATCCCGGGCCCTACCAACGTGCCCGATCGCGTGTTGCGGGCAATGGATCGTCCCGTAATCGATCACCGCAGCGCCGAATTTGCCCGGCTGGGCACCGAAGTCCTGGAAGGCCTCCGGCCCATCTTCCAAACCGGTGGACCGGTGGTCATCTATCCGGGTTCCGGCACCGGCGCCTGGGAAGCAGCGATCGTGAATACACTGTCTCCGGGCGATCGCGTTCTGCTGTTTGAAACGGGTCACTTCTCCCAGCAGTGGCGCCAACTCGCGGAAAAATTTGGCGTTCAGGTTGACTACGCTCCTGGCAACTGGCGCAGGGGCGCTGATGCGGCCGAGGCGGAAGTCCGCCTTAGCGCGGATCGAAATCAAACCATCCAGGCCGTCCTGGTAGTCCACAACGAGACCTCCACGGGTGTGACCAGCCGCATCGCCGAGATTCGTGCGGCGATGCACCGGGCGCGCCACCCGGCGCTGCTCATCGTGGATGCGATTTCCTCCCTGGGTTCGATCGACTATCGCCACGACGAATGGGAAGTCGATGTCACCATCGCCGGTTCGCAGAAGGGACTCATGCTTCCTCCCGGCATCAGCTTCAACGCCCTCTCTGAAAAAGCGCTCGCCGCCAACAAAGCCGCGCGATTGCCGCGATCCTATTGGGATTGGCAGCAGATGCTGCAAGCCAATCGCCATGGGTTTTTCCCCTACACTCCGGCAACAAATCTAATCTACGGATTAAGAGAAGCCCTTCAAATGCTGCACGAGGAAGGGCTGCCAAACGTCTTCGGCCGCCACCACCGTCACGCGGAGGCAACCCGCGCAGCGGTGCGTGCATGGGGATTGGAAATCGTCTGCGAGGAGCCGTTGGAATACTCAAGTTCGCTCACGGCGGTGTTCATGCCGGGGGGGTACAACGCCGACCGCTTGAGAGAAGTCATCCTGGAACAGTTCGACATGTCGCTCGGATCGGGCCTTTCCAGGTTCGCAGGCAAAGTGTTTCGAATCGGGCATCTCGGCAGCTTCAACGATCTCATGCTGGCAGGGACGCTGAGCGGGATCGAAATGGGCCTTCGGCTCGCGGGCGTGCCCCACAGCGAGGGGGGAGTTAACGCGGCTCTCCATTCCCTCGTGGAAGCACGTTGGGCATCCGCCGCTTCCCAAGCCCGCGAGCGCGGCCATTGAGAGCTCTGCCCGCGGCTTCGATCATGCCGGGGCCGCTGGTGACGGTTCACAAAATCGGACAGGTGAAGGGACACGGCGTCAGCAATCGGCGACGGCTCGGAGGCAAATCCCCGCCCACAGCCACGCAAGTTGCTGATTCTTTTGCTGTTGGTCTGGTGGGCTGATGGACGATGTTGTGCCGTAGGAAAGAAGGGCTTTTGCGCCTCGGAGGCAGGCCAGTGCCGCTTGGACGAAAATGGATCGCAATCTTGGCTGCGTTGACACTGGCTACTCCGCTGCTCGGCGTGGATCAGCCCAACGGCCCTTTGACCGATCAGGATGTCCTGCAGATGGTAAAGGCCGGATTCGACGACACGACGATCCTCCGCTACATCCAAGCCAACGATGTGGACTTCGACCTTTCGATTTCCGCCGTGGTTTCTATGAAGAACGCGGGAGTTAGCCAATCTCTCATTCAGTCGATGCTTTCAATCGAAGTCGCCAAGAAGGAAGTGGGTGTAGACGCAGCGCTCGCGGCCATCTCGGCCACGGCCTCCAATGGCCGGGATGATGTGCATGTGTTTGCTCTGCTCAACGGCAGGTTGGTCCCGATCCAACCAGAAATAGTCAAATGGCGCTCGACGAACGGGTTGCGCAGTGTGGCGTTGCTCGGTTTCGAAAAGGGGCCCTTGATAGGAGCGGTTAGCGGGCCGCACAGTGATCTGGTCACCACCTGGCCGCCGCTGAACATGGTTCCACTCGATATCGCGTTCTACGTGCTCACGCCCAAAGGGAGCTCGGCAGCCGACTTTCAGCTCTTGCATTTGTCTGAGAAGAGCGATCGCCGTGAATTCCGGACGATCCCCGGCGATCGGGCCCACACTTGGGCCACCCCTGAAAATACCGCCGCGTTTACCCTGGAGGCTGTGGCACCCAGGGTCTACAAAATCTCTCTCCCCAATCTCAACGTGGGCGAGTACGGACTGCTCACCTCAACGACCCAGGTCAAGGGGAATTCCGAGTCCGAGGGCACGATCTACACCTTCCGTTTGGTTGAATAGCGCTCCTGCGCACCGCGTCGGGAACATCCCCATTGTGTATTCTCGTGCTGGCCCCCCGTCCGGTGTCAAAGTCTACGCTCCTGGCCGAAGTTCGTCGCGGAGTTTGCCGCGAGCCGAAGCGTCAGATAGAATAGCCGTTTTGTACAAGGCACAAAATGAAGCCGATCATGCTCCACAACACGCTCACGAACCGCGTTGAGCCTCTCGAACCGCTCCACAGGGGCGAAGTGCGCATGTACACGTGCGGACCCACCGTGTATGCGTTCGCGCACATCGGGAACTTCCGTACCTTCATATTTCAAGACGTCTTGCGCCGATTCCTGCATTCGCAGGGCTATCGCGTGTTGCACGTCATGAATGTCACCGATGTGGACGATCGCATTATCCAAAGCGCGGCTCACGCGGGGGTGAGCATCCGAGAATATACGGAGAAATACATACGCGCGTTCCTGGAAGACACCGCGGCCCTCAATATCGAGATGCCGGAGGAGTTGGTTCGCGCTACCGATCACATCGAAGATATGGTGACGCTGATCGAGAAGCTGCAGCAAAAGGGGCTTACCTACAACACCGACGGCTCGATTTATTTCCGTATCGCCAAGTTTCCCGATTACGGAAAACTCTCCAAGATCGACGTGCATGGGATGAGGGCCGGCGCGCGTGTCGATGTGGATCAGTATGAGAAAGACGACGCCCGCGATTTCGCGCTCTGGAAAGCGCCCAAGCCGGGCGAGCATTTCTGGGAGACGCGCATCGGTCCAGGACGCCCCGGCTGGCATGTGGAATGCTCGGCGATGTCGATGAAATACCTGGGCGACACGCTGGATATTCATACCGGCGGCGTCGACCTTGCGTTCCCCCACCACGAGAATGAAATCGCGCAGAGTGAAGGCGCGACGGGACACCCCTTCGTCCGCCACTGGCTCCACGCGGAGCACTTAATTATCGACGGACAGAAGATGTCCAAATCGCTAGGGAACTTCTATACAGTAAGGGATCTTTTCGCGCGCGGGCAGAAGCCCTCGACAATCCGCTACTTGTTGCTCTCGGTGCCCTATCGCCGCCAGCTGAATTTCACCGAAGATGGGTTGAAAGCGGCGGAAAGCTCGATCGAGCGTCTGCGTAATTTTGTGGCGCGGCTCAAGGCTGCCCAATTCGCTCCCGGTTCAAGTCCCCCAATGGTCGGGCGGGTGGAAAAAGCGGAGAGCGATTTTGATGCTGGTCTTGCCGATGATGTGAACACCGCGGTGGCCCTTGCCGCGGTTTTTGAGCTCGTTCGCGATGTCAATACCGCCATGGATGGCGGCACCTTCCTGCAGCAGGACGCTCCCCGCGTGCTGGCGGCGATGGAGAAGTTCGACGCGATCTTGGCCATCCTCCCCGACGATGACGCTGAGAAGTTGCGCAAGCTCGGATTCGGTGCCGAGCCCCCACGGATGGTCGCAGCACAGATAGAAGCCCTTATCGAAGAGCGCCTCGCAGCCAAGCGCCGGCGTGATTTCAAGCGCTCCGATGAGATCCGCCAGCTCCTTGCCGATTCTGGTATCCTGCTGGAGGATAACAAGGATGGTAGTGTGCGTTGGAAGCACAAATGAGCCCTCGTTTCTAGCGTTGCCGTTGCCGCGGAACAGATTGGGCTGTTCAACCCCTCGGATACACGCTTGATTTACAAATCCGGCACGCCGCTTCCCATGAAAAGCCGCCGCACGTCTAAAAGATGAGAAACTCTTGGAGTTCCAGTCATGCCGGTGACCACCACATTGAATCAGCTCAAGTTGCCCCGGCTTGTTACCAAGCTGCCGGGTCCGAAAGCCAGCGAGATCATCGAGCGCGACCATCAGATCGTGTCTCCCTCCTACACCCGCGACTATGGGCTTGTGGCCAGCGCCGGTCGCGGCGCAATGATCGAAGATGTCGATGGCAATACATTTCTTGATTTCGCGGCAGGAATAGCCGTGGTAGCCACGGGGCATTGCCACCCCGATGTCGTCGGCGCGATTCAGACGCAAGCGGCCCACCTGATCCATATGTCGGGGACCGACTTCTATTACCCCGGCCTGGTGGAACTCGCGGAGAAGCTGGTTGCGATCACCCCCGGCAAGGAGCGCAAGAAGGTTATTTTCGGCAATTCAGGCACCGAGGCTATTGAAGCGGCCATGAAGCTTGCGCGATACCACACGAAGCGCGAGAAATTCATCTCCTTTTACGGCTCCTTTCACGGCCGGACGATGGGTGCTCTCTCGCTGACCGCGAGCAAGTCGGTTCAGCGGAAGGGGTTTGGATCGCTTGTCCCCGGCGTTTTCCACGCGCATTTCCCCAACACCTATCGGGAATCGGGAGGTATCCGACCGGAACACGCTGCAGCAGATGCTCTTTCCTACATCGAAGACGAACTCTTTCGGCGCGTCGTCGATCCGAGCGACGTCGCGGGTATTTTTATTGAGCCGATCCAGGGAGAGGGCGGCTACCTGCCTGCTCCCGACCAATTCCTGGTGGGACTGCAGCGTATTTGCCGCGAGCACAACATTTTGCTCATTGTCGACGAAGTGCAATCCGGGATGGGACGCACCGGGAGCTGGTGGGCCCTAGACCGCTCCGGCGTCGAGCCCGACATCCTGTGCACAGCCAAGGGAATCGCATCGGGTATGCCCCTCAGTGCGGTGATCGCCCGGGCGGATGTGATGGATTGGGAGCCTGGCGCACACGCTTCCACCTTTGCAGGGAATCCGGTTTCCATCGCCGCCTCGCTGGTCACCCTCGGCCTGCTGGAACGAATTTATATGGCCAATGCCCAGCGCATGGGCGCCTATATCATCCGGCATACGGCAGACTGGCGGAAGCGGCACCGGATTGTGGGTGAGGTTCGCGGCAGAGGCCTAATGATTGGCATCGAACTGGTGCGCGATCAAACCTCCAAAGAACGGGCGCCGGATTTGCGCAATCGGGTCATCCAGATGGCCTTCGAGAAGGGATTGCTGCTTCTGGGGGCCGGGGAGAATTCGATCCGCCTGGCTCCCCCCCTGATGATCGAGGAGGAACAGGCTGAATTCGCAGTCACCACTCTTGACGCCTGCATCGCCGCCGTCGAAGGCAACACATAATTTCCCCGCGGCCCCGCGCAAGGCTTTGCTACGATTGGAGGCCCGCTTTGGCGGGCCTGTGTTATTTTGTGCGCGCCATCGCTTGTGAGACTCCCCACGTCCGGGGAGTCTGCGCACCTGCTTAACCCGGAGGAAAGTTTGCCACGCATTCTGGATGTCGGTTGCGGCCCGACGAAATACCCGGGATCGATCGGACTGGACATGAATCCGGCCACCGCGGCTGATGTGATTTGCCACTTGGATCGAGGCGGCCTTCCCTTCCGCGATAATTCATTCGACCAGGTGCGCGCCGAACACGTGATCGAGCACGTGGATAACATCATTGCCACCATGGAGGAGTTCCATCGCGTCACGCGCCCGGGCGGGACAATTTTTCTCGCCACGCCCCACTACACCGACTACAGCTCGTTCCGAGACCCCACCCACCGCTGGCACTTAAACACTTACTCGTTCCTGTATTTCTATCCGGGTGGAATGCACGGCCGTGATATGTGGTACACCAGAGTGCGCATGCGCGAAGTGAAACTCAATCTGAGCCTGCTGAAGCTTTGGCGGGCATTTGGTTTTCAATTTCTCGTAAACCACAGCCGGATGTTCCGTCAATTCTGGGAGCACTATCTGAGCTTTGTGATCCGCGGAAAATTGATGGAATTTACTTTCGAGGTCATGAAATAAGCGCAATGCCGCCGTCTTCTCGTTTGTGACACAGACTCTCCTGGTGTCGGTAAACAGAGCCATCCTTCGCCCGTGACGGGATGTCTTCGCGCGTTCACCCTAAAGACACGCAAAGGGAGCACCACCCGACGTGCGGCTCCACAAAGGCGCGTTTCTACCGCAAAGCATCCTGTCTCATTGATTCGGTCGGCACCGAATCTTTCTTGCCGCCACTTTGGTGGGCACGGCATTTGCTGATATCCTTTGTGACCAGGTTGCGGCGGCTCATGGGTGCGCGACGATACTGCTACAGACAGTAGGTCGGTGAATCTCGAGGAGGAGTATTGCCCGAACTTCGTAAGGACCCCATTACGGGCCGCTGGGTGATCATCTCGACGGATCGTTCCAGGCGCCCCATGGATTTCCTCCGCGAAAGTGTGCGCATCAAAGGCGGCAACTTCTGTCCCTTCTGCCCGGGAAATGAAGGCAAGACGCCATCCGAAGTCCTTGCCTATGGACGAAGCGGAAGCGGGAGGGACACGCCGGGCTGGTCCCTGCGCGTGGTTCCCAATAAATTCCCGGCGCTGGGAATCGAAGGATCGCTCGACCGGGAGGGTGAAGGTCTTTTCGACCGCATGAATGGAATCGGGGCCCACGAGGTGGTGATCGAATCGCCCGACCATATGAGCACCCTCGCCACGTTGCCGAAGCGGGCGGTTGAGGAAATTCTGTGGGCCTGCCGTGACCGCATGCTCGACCTGAAAAATGACCGGCGCTTCCGATACATCCTGCTCTTCAAGAACCATGGCGAGCCCGCCGGGGCGTCTCTGGAACACACGCATTCGCAATTGATTGCCTTGCCCATCGTCCCCCGCCGCGTGCGGGAAGAGGTCGACTCCGCTAAGCGCTACTACGACGAAAAGGAACGCTGCATCTTCTGCGACATGATTCGCCAGGAAATCGACATTGGCGACCGCATGATTTTGGGCAACGAATACTTTCTTGCCTTGGCGCCTTACGCACCACGTTTCCCGTTCGAAACCTGGATTCTGCCCCGCCAACACAGTTCCGCTTTCGAAAACATGCCGACGCCTTATTACGGCAGCCTGGCAGAAGTTTTACGCGATTTTCTGGGCCGCCTCGATTCCGTGCTTTCCTTTCCGTCGTATAACTTCGTTGTGCACACCTCGCCGCTCGGAGAAGAAATCAACGATCACTATCACTGGCACATCGAGATGATGCCGAAGCTCACCAAAGTCGCGGGGTTTGAGTGGGGAACCGGCTTCTACATCAATCCTACGCCCCCGGAGGAATCGGCGCGCTTTCTGCGGGGTGCCACCTGATCGTGCGCTTCTGGTAGTTCCGGACGGGGCGATTGTCGCGTCGCCGTCTTTCCTGCCTGTGCGAAACAAGGTCACGACAGGCCCCGCCCCGCCATGGGGGACGACCCGGGGACGCCTGACCAGTGGAGTTTTGCCGCTCCGGGTGCTACTTTGTCCGACAGCGGACCGCAGGGGCGGCAACGGGCA
>Ga0187863_10000422_pt1 | contig 36568 bp, 35 predicted proteins | sample June2016WEW_11_1_FD_132975 | JGI IMG/M metagenome (GOLD analysis project Ga0187863, IMG submission 132975) | Peatland microbial communities from SPRUCE experiment site at the Marcell Experimental Forest, Minnesota, USA - June2016WEW_11_10 | ecosystem: Environmental > Terrestrial > Soil >...
ACCTCAAGGCGCCCGAGGCACCAGCGGTGCCGGCGCCGTCAGTCCCGCCCCCCGTCGCGCCGCCCTCTGTCCAGCGGCGGGTGCGTGCCGCGGAACCGCCGCGTGCCGCCGAGCCGCCGCGTGCCGCCGAGCCACCGCGTGCCGCTTCCGCACCATCGGATGCGGGAGCGACCGCGACGCGCGAGATGCCGCGCCCACCGCCGCGGCAAAAACCTGCATCCGAGGTCACGGGGACGCGGGAAATGCCGGAGTTCGTGGCGCCCAAACGGCGCGCGCCGCCGGTCGGCACGCAGCAGGTTGCGCGTACCGAGCGCCGATCTGCGCACGCGAAGCCCGCGCCTCGTCCCTCAGCCAGGCAACCTGGTAAACTTGAGGGATCGGAAGACGCGGCGCGAGAGCAGGTCATCGCCGATGCCGCCCGCCTGGTGCAGTGGGGCCGCAAGTGGTACGAGCTCGCCGAGCTCATTGCACGCATGGCCGATCGGCCGCCGCTTCCCGAGGTCAGACGGATTTTGAAGGAAAACAAGACGGCCATCGAAAAGAAGGCCGGCAGCCGGTAGTATGCGCCCCGCCCGCAAGTCAAAAGACTTTTAGGGAACCTGCTCCTCGTTCACGCGCTCAAAGGCGGCCATGATCACGACGAAAAACCTATCCAAGCGCTATGGCGAGATCCTCGCCGTGGACGACGTTTCATTCACGGTAAACCCCGGAGAGGTGCTTGGTTTTTTGGGCGCCAATGGCGCCGGCAAATCCACCACGATGCGCATGATCGCGGGCTTCATTGCACCGTCCGCCGGGTCTGTCACGGTCTGCGGGCACGATATCGAGCGCTCGCCCGTCGAGGCCAAGACGTGCATGGGGTATTTGCCCGAAGGCGCGCCCAGCTATGGTGAGATGACGGTGGCAGAATTCCTCGACTTCGTGGCGGACATCCGCGGCCTTACCGGCGCCCGGCGCCGGGAACGGCGCGGGATCGTGGTCGAGCGCCTCGCACTCGCACCGGTCATCGACCAGGTGGTCGAGACGCTCTCCAAGGGATTTCGCAGGCGCGTCGGTCTGGCGCAGGCGCTGATTCACGATCCCCGCGTGCTGATCCTCGACGAGCCGACCGATGGCCTCGACCCCAACCAGAAGCACGAGGTGCGCCGGCTCATCAACGAGCTCAGCAAGGACAAGCTGGTGGTCGTCTCGACCCACATCCTCGAGGAAGTCCACGAAGTCTGCACCCGGGCCATCATCATCGCCGCCGGACGCATCGTGGCGGACGAGACGCCGAGCGCGCTCGAGGCCCGGTCGCGCTATCACCATGCGGTCAGCTTGCGCTTCGACAAACCGGAAGATCTCGCCGCCGCGCGGCGCGAGATCGCCGGCCTTGCCGAGGTGAGCGACGTGGAGACGGAGGAGCGCGAGCTCAAGCTCACCGCGGTCCCGCGCCCCGGCAAGAACGTGCTGCCGGCGGTGAGCGCGCTGATCACCCGCTACGAGTGGGACGTGCCCGAACTGCACCTCGAGTCGGGACGCCTGGACGAGGTATTCCGAACGTTGACCGGGGCCACCCCGCACGGGACGATGACGCCCGCGCCGGACAGTCCACTGGGTGAAGGGGGAGCGCGGCCTTGAACAAGACCCTGGTGATTTTTCGGCGCGAGCTCAGGAGCTATTTCGCGACTCCGCTCGCCTATGTGTTCATCGTGATTTTCCTCGTGCTCGCGGCCGTGTTCACGTTTCAAGTGGGCGGATTGTTCGAGCGCGGACAGGCCGACCTGCAGCCGTTTTTCCGCTGGCATCCCTGGCTCTACCTCGTGCTCATCCCCGCGATCTCCATGCGCTTGTGGGCGGAGGAGCGCAACAGCGGCAGCATCGAGCTGTTGATGACCCTGCCGATCACTTTGGCGCAGGCTGTCGTCGGTAAGTTCCTCGCCGCGTGGTGCTTCGCGGGCGTCGCTCTCGCGCTCACTTTTCCGGTCTGGATCACGGTGAACTATCTGGGAAGCCCCGACAATGGCGCCATCGTCGCCGCCTACATCGGAAGTTTTCTGATGGCCGGCGGATTTCTCGCGATCGGCATGTGCCTGTCGGCGGCCACGCGCAACCAGGTGATCGCGTTCATCACGGCGGCCCTGGTCGGTTTCGTGTTCCTGCTCGCGGGTTTCCCCCTGGTGCTCGATTTCGTCCGCGGCGTCTTCCCGCAGGTCATCGTCGATGCAATCGCCTCCTTGAGCTTCTTCACGCATTTCGAGGCGATCTCCAAGGGCGTGATCGACCTGCGCGATCTCACGTATTTCGCGGCGCTGATCGCCTTTTGGCTGACGGCGACCGCTCTGGTGCTCGACATGAAGAAGGCGGAATAAGTGGACACGCCGAATCAACGAAGAATGGGCTGGAGGAGAACGGGCTACGGCGTGGGTGGACTCGTGGCCCTCGCGGCGCTGTTCCTGGGCGTGGTGATGCTGTCGAACCTGGGCCTCAGGGGCCTGCGTCTGGATCTCACCCAGAATCACTTGTACACGTTGAGCGCCGGCACCCGGCAGGTGCTTGGCGAGCTGAAGGAGCCGGTCGACTTGTATTTCTATTTCTCGCGCGATGCCGCCGAGAAGCAATCGCCCCTGCTCATGCCCTACGCGAACCGGGTCCGCGAGTTTCTCGAGGAAATCACGGCGCGTTCCGCCGGCAAGATCCGGCTTCATGTGATCGACCCGCAACCCTTCTCCGACGACGAGGACCACGCTGCCGAAGCGGGGCTGCAGTCGCTTCCCACCAACGACGCAGGCGGCGACTCGCTGTACTTCGGCCTGGCCGGCACCAATTCGACCGACGGCCGCTCCGTGATCCCAAACTTCCAGCCGGACCGCGAGGAGTTTCTGGAATATGACGTGGCCAAGCTCGTGCAGGAGCTGGCCAACCCGAAAAAGCCCGTCGTGGGCCTGTTGAGCTCGCTTCCCCTGCAAGGTCAGTTCAATCCCATGACCGGACAGATGGGCGACACCTGGCCCGTGCTGTCCCAGATCGAACAGCTGTTCACGGTGCGCTCGCTCACCTCGGACGTGGACCACATCGACAAGGATGTGGACGTTCTGATGATCGTGCATCCAAAGAACCTCGCGCCGAAGACGCTGTATGCCATCGACCAATTCGTGATGCGCGGCGGCAGGGTGCTGCTGTTCGTCGATCCGAACAGCGGGGCCGACTCGAGCGGCCAGGATCCGCAAAATCCTTTCGCAGGCGCGACGGCGAGCCACTCCTCCGATCTGGAGCCGCTGCTCACGGCGTGGGGCGTCGCCTACGATCCGACCCAGGTGATCGGCGATCTCGATCTGGGCCTCGAGGTGCGGGCGACCATGCAGGGACCGCCGACCCGGCACATCGCGATTCTCGGATTGCGGCGCGCCGACATGGACAGGAAAGACGTCGACACGGCCGCGCTTGAATCGATCAACGTCGCCACCGCAGGCTTCCTGGCCCCTCGCCCCGGAGCGACCACCCAGTTCGAGCCCTTGCTGATGAGCTCCAAGAACGCCGCGCCTATTCCTGCATCGCGCTTCAATGCGCTGACCGATCCGGCCACTCTGCGCGACGGGTTCAAGCCCACGGGCACGCGCTACGCGCTCGCGGCACGCATCACCGGCAACGTATCCTCGGCTTATCCGCAGGGCGCGCCGCCGGACCCGAAGCCCGCTGCGGGGCCGCCCATCGCGCACATCTCCAAATCGACCGTACCGGCAAACATCGTCATCGTCGCGGATACCGATCTGTTGATGGACTACATGTGGGTGCAGACGCGCGAGCTCCTCGGCCAGCGCATCGCCCAAGCCTTCGCCAATAACGGCGATCTGGTGGCCAATGCCGTCGACAACCTGACCGGCAGCGGCGCCCTGATCAGCATCCGCGGTCGCGCCACATTCTCACGCCCCTTCGAGCGCGTGGAAGCGCTCAAGCGCCGGGCGGACGACAGGCTGCGAGCCAAGGTGCTCGAGCTGCAATCGGAGCTGCAGCAAACGGAGACCAAGCTCACGGAACTGCAGAGCAAGCGAAACGATCAGACCTCGCTCATGATGACGCCCGAGCAGGACCAGGAGCTGAAGCGCTTCACCGCGGAAAAGGCTCGTGTGCGCAAGGAGCTGCGTGAGACGCAGCGCGGACTCGATGTGGACATCAATCGGCTGGACGATTGGTTGAAGGTGATCAACATCGCCGTCGCGCCGCTGTTGGTCGCCATCGCAGGGGCTTTCATCTTGTCGTTACGGCGCAAGCGCAAGAGCCGGGGAGGCAGTTCCGCATGAGCCGAGCGCGCTTTACGCTGCTCTTGGTCGCCGCGCTCGCGGCCATCTGCGGCGCGTTCTATCTGAGCTCGCAGCGCAACCTGCAGAGGGACAGCCGCGGCGCTTCGCTGTTCCCGACGCTCGCCCCCGAGCTCGATACCGTCACCGAAGTGAGCATCCTCAAGGGAAGCGCGACGCCGGCGGTCACTCTGCACAAGAACGGCGAGCATTGGTCGGTCGCGGAGCGTGCAGACTATCCCGCCGATGTGGCGAAACTCCGCAGACTCCTGCGAGCTCTCGGAGACGCCAAGCTCGCCGAGGAAAAAACCTCCGATCCGGCGAACTACCCGATCATCGGCGTCGAAGACCCGACCCAAGCCGCCGCCACCGGTGCGCAAGTCAGCGTGCTCGCGCAGGATGGCAAACATGCGGTCATCGTGGGCAAGCCGGTCGGCGAAGGGACGTTCGCTCGCCGCGTGGGAGAGAGCAAGAGCTATACGGTGGAGCCGGCGATCTCGGTGGAGCCCGAACCTCGTTCGTGGATCGACACGCAGCTCATCGACATCCCATCGTCCTCGATTCAGAGCGTCGAGTTCAAACCGGCCACCGGTGCCGGGTATACGCTGCACCGGATCAAGCCCAAAGAGGACGGCTTCGCACTGGACAAGCCGCCCACGGGGCGCACGGCGCTGGATGCCAAGGCATTGGCACCGTCGGTCAGCACATTGAGCGGCCTCAACGTCGAGGACGTCGCCGCCGCCAAAGACATCGATTTCAGCCAACCCGCACAGGCAATCTTCACGCTGGAAGACGGCGCCGTCGTTACCATCGCCGGCGTCGCGGCCGGCGACAAGCGTTGGGTCGAGGTGCAATCCTCCAAGGATGCGGCGCTCGCTCAAAAGGCCAAGGATCGCGCCTTTCAGATCGCGAGCTATCGGTACGACGCCATTTTCCGCCCGCTGGATCAACTGCTGGTTCCAAAAGAGACGAAGCCTCGCGCCGATGCCGGCGCATCCAAGAGCGGCGCGGCGCCCCCGATCAAATCGGCCCCTCCGCCCACGGCCCCGTGATCTCAGGCACGAGCGCCGGCTTCGGACGGCGCTTCGCCGCCTTGATCTACGACTCGCTGCTGCTCGCGGCGCTCCTCCTCGTCTACACCGCCATCATGGTGGCGATCCGCGGAAGCGCGATCACTGCGGCCGGCAGCGGTTCCTGGTGGTTTCTCTATCGGGGCGGCGAACTTGCGATCGTCGCCGCTTACTACGTGATCAACTGGCTGATGAGCGGTGCGACCCTGGGCATGCGCGCCTGGCACCTGCGCGTGGTCAGCAATACCGGCAAGCGCCTGAAGCCTCTACCCGCGATCTGGCGATGCGTGTGCGGCTTTTTCGCGTGGTCGCCGGCCGCGCTCGGCGTGCTCTGGCTCTACGCGGACCCCGAGCACCTCGCGCTGCATGACCGGTTGTCGGGGACCCGTGTCCTTCATCTCACGGATTCCCTAACGGGTTCTTGAGATCGCCACGAGGGTCAGCACACCGATGGTCGTGGTCGGCAGCCAGGCCACCAGCGCGGGGTTCAGGCCGAACAGCTGTCCACCGTTCTCGATCGTCCGGCTGACGAGAAAGAACACCACCCCCAGCATCACGCCGATCACGGTTCGGGTGCCGGCGCCGGTCGTGCGCAGCGGTCCAAACACGAACGGCAACGCCAGCAGCGTCACGATGATGACCGCGAATATGCGCGCGATGCGCGACCAGTAGCCGATCTCGTAAAACGAGGCATCCAAGCTGTTGCGCCGCAGGTGGTCGATGTACGAGGCGAGGCCGCGCAGCGTCAGGAGGTCCGGATCGGTCGCCGCGAGCCCCAGGAAATCGGGATTGACCGTCGATCGAATCGTGACCTCGTTGTCCATGGTGCTGTCGATGCGATCCTGGCCAAAGCGCGTCGTGGCCACATTGTGCATGCGCCAATGCTGAGGGTCCGCCACCGAAATGCGGTCCGCGCGCTGGATCGAGCGCAACCGGTTCGAACCATCCAGCTCGAACAGCGAGACGCCCCCGAAGGATTGATCGACCTCGCCGGTCTGTACCCGCAAGATGAGGTTGCCGTCTTTCACCCAGGCGCTGCTCGAGCCGGCGAAGCTGACATCGGCGAGCTTGCTCGTGGTCTTCTCGCGCTTGGCGAGTTGCGCGAGCGGCGGCGCGACGTATTCGCCGACCGCGTACATGGTCAACGACAGCGTGAGGCCTGCGAGCCCCACCGGCCAGGCGATCCGCCACACCGAGACGCCGGACGCGCGCGTCACCACGAGCTCGCTTCCCGCGGCGAGATTGCCGAGCCCCATCAACGCGCCGATCATCGCACCGATCGGCAAGAGCTCGAATATCTGTTCGGGTAGGTTCAAGAACGTGTACAGAAAAGCATCCGCCGTCGTGTACTCGCCAGTGCCGATGTCGCCTTGCTGGCTGATGAACACCAACAATGCCCCGAGGGTCAGCAGCACCCCCATCGCCATCAAGGTGTAGACGAGCACGGTCCGGTACAGATAACGATCGATCGTATTCACGTGCCTCGCCCCTCGCGGTAAATCAGGTACAGGCCGAACCCCAACAACAGGACGTGCACCCACCACACCCCGATGGCCGACGGCAGCTGACCCTTCTCCACCCAGACTTTGGAGGCCGACAGCAAGTTCGCATAGACTATGTACACGACGATGGCGAATCCGACGCGGGCATAGCGGCCCTGACGCGGCCTGAGGCGGCTCATCGGCACCGCGAGCAGCGTCAAGATCAAGGCCATGATGGGGGTCGAAGCTCGAAATTGCAGCTGCGCGATGTCCTCGGGCGCGCTCGAGCCCAGGAGTTCCCGGGTGGGTCGCGTGTCGGGATCCTGCTCGGTCCCCATCTTGTCCTGCGGCGTGGCGATGGGGATCCCGTGCTCGCGAAATTCGATGACGCGAAAATCGCTCTTGCCGGGGATGCCTTCGTAGCGCCGTCCGTTGAACAGGGTCACGAAATGCATGCCGTTCGCCGCAGCCTTCGAATAGGTCGCCGTGTCGGAGAGCGCCACTTCGACGCGGCCGGCCGTCTCACGGCGCACGAACACGTTGTGCAGCACACCCTCCGCGTCGACCCGCTCGGCGTAGAAAACGGCATCGCCCCCGCCGCTCATGAAAGAGCGGAAGCGCCCGGCATCCAGTTGTCCGAACTGCGCCTCCTTGACCGCCGATTGCCGCAACAGCTGAGCTTGTTGATCGGCGCGCGGCACCTGCACGAACGACAGCCAGGCGAGTCCCACGGCGATCACCACCGCGAAACACGACAGCGGCAGGAGCATGCGCATGGGCGCGAACCCGCAGCCCTGCAGCGCCGTCATCTCGCTGTCGTGGTAAAGCCGGCCCAACGCCAGCACGATCGCGAGCAACAGACCGGCCGGTACGATGACCGGGAGATACATGATCGCCCCCAGCGCGATCAGATCGAACACCACGTGGCGGCCGTAGTTGTCGGTCGCCGCCCGGCCGAGCACCCGCGAGAGCTGATTGGAGACCAGAATCGCCATCAGAATGCCGGTCACGGCGAGCCAGGTCTGCATCACCTCGCGTAGGACATAGCGTTGGACGGTCCACTTCATCCCACTTCCCCGCGAGAAACGCCGGCTTTTAGGCCGGCGAGGGATAGTGACCTGCGTGGCGTATCATCAGCATCCCACGGTCCGCACTTCTCGCTGTTTGCACAAGTGTTTTGAGAGCGGCATTTCGATATACTGTATGGATGTCCAGCTCTCGACCTACCGCCGTCCGGGTCCTGCGCCTGCGGGTGAAGGGCAGGCACGCCCCGTGGCTGTGCACCCTGGCGCGCGAGGTCAACACGGTCTTCAATTACTGCAACGAACTGTCGGTGAAAGTGTTCGAGCGGGAACGGCGGTTTTTGTCGGGATTCGATTTCTGGCCGTTTCTCAAAGGAGTCACGCGCGGAGAGTGCGCCTTGCATCTGCCGGTTCAAGCGGTGCAGGTGATCGCCGAAGAATACGCGCGGCGGCGCCGACAGCACGGAAAGATAAGATTGGCCTGGCGCAAGAGCGGCGGTGCGCGCCGCTCTCGGGGCTGGATTCCCTTCAAAGTCAGAACGATTCGCTATCGAGGGGGCCAGGTCTACTTCGCCGGCCGGTGGCTGTCGCTCTGGGACAGCTATTGCCTGGGCAACTTCGAACTGCGCGCGGGTAATTTCAGTGAGGACAGCCGCGGACGATGGTATCTGAATGTCTGCGTCCCTCGCGCGCAGCGGGTGGCGCACGGGAGACATAAACCGTCGATCGGATCGATCCTCGATCGGTCGGTCCCGAGCGTCGGGATAGATCTGGGGTTGAAGAGCTTTGCGGCGTTCAGTGATGGTCGGCCGCCGATCGATGCCCGACGTTGTTACCGCCACTTCGAGCCCGCCCTGGCGCGCGCGCAGCGCGCCAGGAAACCGAAGCGGTTCCGAGCAATTCAGGCCAAAATCACCAATCGGCGAAAAGATTCCCTTCACAAATTGAGCACCGGCCTGGTCAAGGCCCACGGTGCTATCTTCATCGGCGACGTGAATGCCTCCGCTCTCGCCAAGACCCGACAGGCTAAGTCGGTGCTCGATGCCGGATGGAGCGCCTTCCGAACCATGCTGCTGTACAAGTGCGCTGACGCAAGCGTGTGGTTCGCGCAAGTCGATGAAGCGTTTTCCACCCAGACCTGCAGCGTGTGTGAAAGCCGCGCCGGCCCGAAGGGCCGGCAGGGTCTTGGAATAAGAGGATGGCAGTGCCCTGTGTGCGGAGCAATCCACGATCGTGACGTCAATGCAGCTCACAATATCCTTGCGGCGGGACATCGCCGTCTTGCAGAAGGAATCCTCATCCTTTGAGGGTGAGGAGGATGTCAAGGCATTCAGCTTAGAGCCTTCACGTGAATCTAGTAAACTAATTGCCGATTTCGAGGACATGAGACATTTATCCAACAACGGAGTGGGGATATGAAATTTAAGGCAATCGTCGATGCCAAAGCGCGGCTCGCATGCGGCTGCGCGGTGGTCGGCGTCCACGAGAACGGCGATCTCGGCGCGGCCGCTCGCCTGATCGATGCGCAAATCGGCGGAATCATCGGCCGCCTCATCGCCAATGGCGATTTCGCCGGCAAATTGGGCGACACGCTTCTGTTGCCGCACCCGGCGGGCGCGGCCGCCGAGCGGGTGCTGCTGACCGGCCTCGGGCCGCGCGCGAGCTTCGGCCGCAAGCAGTATCGAAAGGCCGTGCAGGCGGGCGCACAGGCGGTGCTAAAGACCGGCGCAACCGACGCAACGGTGTACCTGGCTCTGCACGACGTGCCGGGCATGGACGGGCACTTCCGCGCGCGCGCAATCGCGGAGATTTTCAGCGCCGGCGTCTATCGGGTACCCGACCTGAAGAGCGGCGCCAAGCCGAAGCCGGGCAAGCTGACGGCGCTGAACGTGGCCGCCGAAAACGCGCGCGCGCTCAAGTCGATCGCCTCGGGCCTGGAAATCGGCGCGGCCATCGGTGCCGGGTCCGCATTCGCGCGGGACCTGGGCAACCTGCCGCCGAACATCTGTACGCCCACCTATCTCGGCGAGCGCGCGCAAGGGTTGGACAAGGACTGGTCGCGCATCAAGACCAAGGTTCTGGATTTGGACGCGATCAAGGCGCTCAAAATGGGCTCGTTCCTTGCCGTCACGCAGGGGTCCGCGCAGCCGCCGCGATTCATCGTGTCCGAATATCGAGGCGGCAAGAAAGGCAGCGCCCCGATCTGCTTGATCGGCAAGGGCATCACGTTCGATTCGGGCGGAATCTCTCTCAAGGATCCGCCGGGGATGGACGAGATGAAATACGACATGGGTGGAGCCGCGGCCGTGCTCGGGACGCTCCGGGCCGTGGCCGAGCTCGGTCTTCCCATCAACGTGATCGCCATCGTGCCGACCTGCGAGAACATGCCGGGCGGCAGGGCCGTGAAGCCCGCGGACATCGTCACATCGATGTCCGGTCAGACGGTGGAGATTCTCAACACCGATGCAGAAGGCAGGCTCATCCTGTGCGATGCCATCACTTACAGCCGGCGATTCAAACCTGCCGCGGTCATCGATGTCGCCACGTTGACCGGGGCCTGCATCATCGCGCTCGGCAATCAGGTGAGCGGCATGATGAGCACCGACGAGGGGCTGGCCGGTGAGATCGCGGCCGCCGGAATCCGCGCCGACGACAGGGTCTGGCGCCTGCCGGTCGGTGACGACTACGCGGACGCCTTGAAGAGCAATTTCGCGGACTTCGCCAACGTCGGCGGCCGGGAAGGAGGCGCCTGCACGGCGGCCACATTCCTCTCGAAATTCGCCAACGATCTTCAGTGGGCGCATCTGGACGTGGCCGGCACCGCATGGCTCAGCGGTGCGGCAAAGGGCAGCACCGGGCGCCCCGTCCCGCTGCTGGTCGAGTTTCTGGTACACCGCGCACGCCGCAAGTGACCGATAGAGTCGACTTTTACGTACTGCAAAGTCAGGCGCCGCAACGGCGTTGGAATTTCGCCTGCCGCTTGACCGCGAAGGCGTATCTGCAGAATCTCGCCATCGTCATCTGGAGCGAAAGCCCGGGCGATGCCAAGCTCTGCGACGACTTGCTTTGGACCTTCGACGATCGGTCCTTCGTGCCGCACCGGATGGCTCGCGACGGCGAGCCGCTCGATGCGGGCACCCCGGTGCACGTCATGCTCGAGCTCGAGTCCATCGAGCGCGTCGACCTGTTGATCAACCTCACCACTCGGTTTCCCGCCGGGCTCGGGCGCTTCGCGCGAATTGCTGAAATCGTCGACGCCGATCCGGAGTGCCGGCGGCTCGGGCGCGAGCGGTTCAAGGCGTACCGGGATCAGAAGCTCGCGCTCGAAACGCACCAACTGAGCGACGCCGCGGACATCTAGCCCGGGCGGTCGCTATAATCGAGCGGCCATGGACAAAGCTTTTTCCCCCGCCGACATCGAGGCGCGCATCTACGAGCGCTGGGAAACCAGCGGATACTTCGAGCCGAGCGGCCATGGGCCGCCCTATTCGATCGTCATCCCGCCGCCCAATGTCACCGGAACGCTGCACATGGGACACGCGTTCCAGGACACCATCATGGACGCCCTCATTCGTCATCGGCGCATGCTCGGTTTCGATACGCTTTGGCAGCCCGGCACCGATCACGCCGGCATCGCCACCCAGATGGTGGTGGAGCGCCAGCTGAACGCAGCCGGCAAGAGCCGGCTCGATCTCGGGCGCGAAGCCTTCGTCGAGAAGGTATGGGAATGGAAGAGCACCTCCGGCGGCTCGATCGCCCGGCAGCTGCGTCGGCTGGGCGCATCGGTGGACTGGAAGCGCGACAAATTCACCATGGATCCCGAGCTCTCGCGGGCGGTCACCGAAGCCTTTGTTCGCCTGTATCGGGACGGGTCGATCTATCGCGGCAAGCGGCTGGTCAACTGGGATCCGGTGCTGAAGACGGCGCTCTCGGATCTGGAAGTCGTTTCCGAGGAGGAAGCGGGCCATCTGTGGCATCTCAAATATCCGCTGTGCGACGGCAGCGGGCATCTGGTCGTGGCGACGACCCGGCCGGAGACCATGCTCGGCGACACCGCGGTCGCCGTGCATCCCGACGATGAGCGCTACCGGCACTTGATCGGCCTCGAGGTGCGCCTGCCGCTCGCTGATCGGAACATTCCCGTCATCGCCGACGAGTTCGTGGACCCGACATTCGGTTCCGGCTGCGTCAAGATCACGCCTGCGCACGATTTCAACGACTACGAGATCGGACAACGCCACGATCTTCCGATGATCAACGTGATGAATTTGGACGCCTCGCTCAACGACCAGGTGCCCGCGCCTTACAGGGGTCTCGACCGTGCCGCGGCTCGCGAGCGCGTGATCGCCGACCTGACGGCGCTTGGGCTCGTCGGGAAAATCGAACCGCACAATCTCATGGTGCCGCGCGGAGACCGCACCAATGCCGTGCTCGAGCCGCTGCTCACCGACCAGTGGTTCGTCGACATCAAGCCGCTCGCGGCACCTGCGATCAAGGCGGTCGAGGACGGCAGCATCCGCTTCGTGCCGGACAACTGGTCGGGGGTGTACTTCGAGTGGATGCGCAACATCAAGGACTGGTGCATCAGCCGCCAGCTCTGGTGGGGCCACCGCATCCCGGCATGGTACGACCGCGAGGGCCGTTGGTACGTCGCCCGCAACGAAGCCGAAGCACGGGCCGAGCACGGCCTCGGGCCCGAGGTGACGCTGCGGCAGGACGAGGACGTGCTCGATACCTGGTTCTCCTCGGGACTCTGGCCGTTCTCGACTCAAGGGTGGCCGCGCGAGACCCGCGCGCTCGACACCTACTATCCGACCTCCGTTCTGGTCACCGGTTTCGACATCATTTTCTTCTGGGTCGCGCGCATGATCATGATGGGCCTCAAGTTCACCGGTGAGGTGCCGTTTCGGGAAGTCTACGTGCACGGGCTGATCCGCGATCACGACGGCCAGAAGATGTCGAAGTCGAAAGGCAATGTGATCGACCCGCTCGACATCGTCGATGGCATCTCGCTCGAGGATCTGCTCGCCAAGCGCACCACCGGACTGATGCAGCCGCAGATGAAGCCGGCCATCGAGAAGGCCACCCGCAAGCAGTTTCCCCAGGGCATCCCGGCGTTCGGCACCGACGCTCTGCGCCTCACCTTCGCAGCGCTCGCAACCCAGAGCCGCGATCTTCGCTTCGACATGGCCAAGGTCGAGGGTAATCGGAACTTCTGCAACAAGCTGTGGAATGCGGCGCGCTATGTGCTGATGAACGTCGAGGGACAGGACGAATTCGCCGCAGCACAGCCCGGCGACGGCGCGCCGCGGGCGATGAGCGCGCTGAGCCTCGCCGACCGCTGGATTCGCTCGCGCCTCGCCGCGATGATAGAGCGCGTCGATGCCGGCTTCGCCGGCTACCGGCTCGACCTCGTCGCGAACGCGCTGTACGAATTCACCTGGAACGAGTTCTGCGACTGGTATCTCGAGCTCTCCAAAGCGGTGCTGCAATCCGATGCCGCCACCGCGGCCGAGAAGTACGCCACCCGCAAGACCTTGATCGGCACGCTGGAAACGCTGCTGCGCGCCTTGCATCCGCTCGCACCGTTCATCACCGAAGAGATCTGGCAACGGGTACGCGTGCCCGCGGGGGTAAGCGGCGAGTCCATCATGCTGGCCCGATTTCCCACCGTCGAGGAGTCGCGCGCCGACACGGCCGCGGAGCCGGAGATGCGCTGGGTGATGAATTTCATCCTGGGTCTGCGCCAGATTCGCGGCGAGATGGACATCGCTCCGAGCCGCCGCCTGGAGGTGCTGCTGCAGAACGCCGGCCCGACGGACCGGGAGTATCTGCAGCGCAACCGACACTACTTGACCCGCCTTGCGGGCATCGACGAGGCGCGCGTGCTCGCGGGGTCCGAGGCTGCGCCGATCTCGGCCGCCGCCCTGGTGGGAACACTCGAAATACTGGTGCCGATGGCGGGTCTCATCGATCCGAAAGCGGAGCTCGACCGCCTGGCGAAACGCCTTGGGCGAGCCGAGGCGGATTTCGGCAAGCTGAACCTCAAGCTCTCCAATCAGGAGTTCGTGAGGAATGCCCCGGCGGATGTGGTCGCGAAAGATCAAGCGCGGCTCGCGGAGCTCAGCACCGAGATCGATCAGCTGGCAAAGCAGATCGCGCGGGTCAAGAAGCTCCAGGGCCCATGAATCCGCCAGCCGCAAACGCCGCGCAAGCCCGCGCCGCCGGACCGGCCATCAACGCGGTGCTCGCGCAGATCAACCGCATCATTCTCGGCAAGGATGAGCAGATCCGCCTCTGCCTGGCCTGCCTTCTGGCAAGAGGGCATCTGCTGATCGAGGACATCCCGGGCGTGGGCAAGACCACGCTCGCCCACGCGCTCGCCAAAACGCTCGGCCTCTCGTTCCAGCGCGTCCAATTCACCAGCGATCTGCTGCCCGCCGATGTGCTCGGCGTGTCGATCTACGAGCGCGACACCGGGACGTTCCGCTTTCAGCGCGGGCCGATCTTCGCGCAGCTCGTGCTCGCGGACGAGATCAATCGCGCCTCACCGAAGGCGCAAAGCGCGTTGCTCGAGGCCATGGAGGAGCGGCAGGTGACGATAGACGGGCAATCGATGCCCTTACCCGAGCCGTTCTTCGTCATCGCCACGCAGAATCCGCAGGAACAGGTCGGCACGTTTCCGCTGCCGGAATCCCAGCTCGATCGATTTCTGATGCGCGTGCACCTGGGCTATCCGGCCGCCGCCGCCGAACGCGAATTGCTGAGCGGCACGGATCGGCGTGAGTTGGTGAATTCGCTCGAAGGCGTGTTGGGTGGGGACGCGCTTCAGGCGCTGCAGCAGGCGGTGCTCGGTATCCACGTGGCGCCCGCGCTGCTCGACTACGTGCAGGCCCTGGTGGCGCATACCCGCAGTGCGGCGGGTCTCAATGCCGGCCTGTCGCCGCGGGCGGCGATCGGACTTTTGCGCGCCGCCCGCGCTTGGGCGATGATCTGCGGGCGCAGCGCCGTGATCCCCGAGCACGTGCAAGCCGTCTTCGGTGCGGTCGTGGAGCATCGCCTCGAGCAACGCGACAGCGGTCCGACCAGCGCAACCCGCCTGCTCGAGGCCGTACCGGTCCCTTGAGCGAGACCTGACTTGCGGAGCTTGCGCGACACGGCCATCGCTCGAATCAGAATCTGGTACGCCCGCCGCCACGGCGTCGACGATTTGCCGGTCAAGATCGAGCGGCGGCGCATCTACATCGTTCCGAGCCGTTTCGGCCTGATGTTGACCTCGCTGCTGATCGCCATGCTGATTGCCGGCCTCAACTACTCGAGCAATCTGGGACTGGCATTTGCCTTTTTCATGACGAGCACGGTGCTGGTCGCCATGCATCACTGCCACCGCAATCTCCTCGGCCTCACCGTGGACGTGAAGCTCGAGGTCGACGCGCTCGCAGGCTCGGACGCGGTCTTTTTCTTCATGTTGCGCAACGAATCCGCGGTCGACCGCTGCGATGTCGAGGTGCGTCTCAGCACCGCGTCCGACTCGCCGCGCAAGCTCGTGCAGGCGACGCGCAGCGTGGCGATCGGCGGCTACGAGGAGGTCATGCTGGCGGTGCCCGTCATGAATCGCGGGGTGAGCCGCTTCAGTCAATTCGAGCTGCGCACCACCTACCCCTTCGGTTGGTTTCGGGCCTGGACCTATGTGCAGGCGCCGCTCACCGCGTACGTCGCTCCGAGCCCGGCCGGCAACCGGCCGCTGCCGGCGGTCGCTGCGGCGAGCGGCGAATCGGCGCGCTCCGAATCTCGGGGCGAGGAAGATTTCGCGGGACTTCGGTCTTATACCCCGGGCGTCCCGCTGAAGCACATGGCTTGGAAGACGCTCGCGCGCGGCGGCGAGGCGTCGGTGCGGGTCTACAGCGACTTGGGTGCCCGCCCCGAGTGGCTCGACTGGTCATCACTCGACGGGCTCGATACCGAGACGCGGCTGTCGCAGCTCTCCCGCTGGATTGCGGAATGCGAGAGCGGTCATCAGCGTCCTTATGGCCTGAGGATTCCGGGGGTCGACATCCCGCCGGGCCGCGGTCCCGCTCATCGGTGGCGGTGCCTGCGCGCGCTCGCCTGCCACGGGACGCCGCCGACATGAAGCTCGCTGCACCCACCGCCGCGCGGGTGACGTACGAGCAGCTGCGCTGGATGTCCGTTTGCCTCGCACTCGCGCTCGCGGTGCACATCACCTCGCTTCCGCTCTGGTTGCTGGCCACCATCGCCGCCGCCATCGCCATCCGGCTCGCGCTGTCCGCCCGCGGCTACGCGGCGCCTTCGCTCGCGATCCGGACCATTGTCGCCGTGGTCTCCATCGGGATCCTGTTCCTGAGGCTCCACACCTTCAATGGCGTCGTCGCGGGATCCGCGCTGCTGAGCCTGGTCGCAGGGCTCAAGCTGTTCGAGTCCCAGACGCGGCGCGACCTCTACGTGGTTGCATTGATCGTTTACTTCCTGAGTCTCGCGGCACTGCTGACCAGCGAATCGTTCTGGCTACTCGCCTATCTGCTCGCCGTATCCTGGCTCACGAGCGCAGCGCTGCTGCGTCTCACCCATTCCTCGCAGTCGACCGGCTGGTGGCGCAGCGCCCGCTATGCCGGCCGCATTTCGGCTCAGGCGCTGCCGCTGGCGCTGGTCCTTTGGCTGTTCTTCCCGAGGTTCGACGGCCCTTTGTGGCGGGTGCCCTCGGACTCGCGCAGTGCCGAGACGGGCTTGAGCGACACCATGAGCCCGGGCGACATCACCGATCTTGCGCTCTCGGACGAGGTCGCCTTCCGTGTGCACTTCGAAGCCGTCACCCCGCCCGCCGCGGAACGCTATTGGCGGGGTCCCGTGCTGCACGATTTCGACGGCCGCACCTGGCGGCGCAGCGTCGCCTTGCGGAGCTCGGCACCCGACCTCACCCCGGTCGGGCCTGCGTATCATTACCTCGTCAGCCTCGAACCCAACCAGCACAACTGGATATTCGCTCTCGACTGGCCGGACCAATGGAATCTGAGCGACGCCTACCTCACGAGCGATGACATGCTGGTGCGCCCGGCGCTGCTGTCGCACCCCATCGACGTGAGCATTTCCTCGCACACGCACGTCCAATCGGCGCAGCCCCTGAGCGAGGTCATGCGTCGCCGCGACACTCGATTGCCGGCGCAGCGCAATCCGCGAACCCAACAACTCGCGCTCGAGCTGCGCCGGACGCATGCGGACGATTTGGGCTACGTGAACGCGGTGCTCGACCTGTTTCGCCGGCAGCCGTTTTTCTACACCCTGGAGCCGCCGCCGCTCGGTCCGAATTCGATCGACGAGTTCTTGTTCGATACCAAGCGCGGGTTTTGCGGACACTATGCGTCTGCGTTCGCCGCCCTCATGCGTGCCGCGGGAATTCCCGCGCGGGTCGTCACGGGCTACCACGGCGGTTCCTACAATCGATTTGCGGATTACTGGATCGTGAGCCAGAGCGATGCGCACGCCTGGGATGAGGTATGGATCGAGGGGCATGGCTGGATGCGCTTCGACCCCACCTCCGCCATCGCTCCGGGCCGCGTCGAACCCGGTTCGGACCGTTCGCTCGCGGGAAACGCGCGCCTGTCGGGACCCTGGCGCCAACCGCTTTCCTGGCTATCCGACGCCCGTCTGCAATTCGATGCGCTGCGCCAGCTTTGGCGCGAGAGAATCCTGCGCTTCGATCAGCGATCTCAAGATAGGCTCTTGAGCAGCCTCGGGATTCCCGACCCGGACGGTGAGAAGATCGCCATGGTGATGGGCGCAGGGTTGGCGCTGGTTTTCATATGGCTCACCTGGCAGATCCGGCGAGAGCAACGGCCGGACCCGAAGGATCCCGTGCTCCGCGCGTACGGCAAGCTCTGCCGCAAGCTCGCGGCGGCGGGGCTGCCGCGCCGGCCTTACGAGGGGCCGGAGTCCTTCGCCGCACGCGTTGCAGTGGAACGGCCCGATCTCGGCCCCCGCGTGGGCGCGCTGTTGAAGCGCTATTCGCACCTGCGCTACGGAACAAACCGGCGCACACGAACCGAGCGATGGTTCATCGCACGGGTGCGCACGTTCAAGCCCCGTGGGATACTGCCTGGATCTAAGGAGAGTCGGCGGGGATGAACGAGCAAGGCGGCACAGGGACTCCCGGCCTGGTGAGCGGATGCCCGTCCACGATGGGCGACGATTTCCCGCTGAACACCACGACCCTGATACGGCATGCCGCGCGCACCTATGGCGATCAGGAGATACTCTACCGCGACGCCGCCGGTGGCTGGCAGCGCTACACCTACCGCGATTGCTACGAACGTGTGGGTCGTGCGGCCAACGCGCTTCGTTCGCTCGGCATCGGCCCAGGGGACCGGGTCGGTGTGCTCGATTGGAACAGCCGCCGCTTTTTCGAGCTTTACTATGCCATTCCCGGCTTGGGGGCCGTGCTGCTGCAACTCAATTTGCGGCTCTCCGTCGACGAGCTGGCCTACGTCGTAAACCACAGCGAAGCAACCCACATTTGCGTGGACGAGACGATGCTGCCGCTGGCCGAGGCGCTCGCACCGCACGTGCCCCGCGTCAAGGCATGGATCGTCATGACGGAACGGCCGCTTGGTGAGCTCGACACCTCGCTCCGGCCGCTGCATCACCACGAGGACCTGCTCGCCGCGGCCGTCCCGCTCACCGATTGGCCGCTGATCGATGAACGCTCAGCCTACGCCGCCTGCTACACCACCGGCACGACCGGCCGCTCCAAGGGAATCTACTACTCGCACCGCTCCATCTATCTGCATTCCCTGAATTTGGCCACCATGGTCGGAATGACGATAAATGACTGCACGATGCTGATCACGCCGATGTTTCATGCGCAGGGCTGGGGATTACCGCAGGCCGCCACGTTGATGGCCAATAAGATCCTGCTGCCCGGCAGATACTCGGCGGAGGACACCGCATTCTTGGTCGAGTCCATCATCGCCGAGGGGGTGACCGTCGCGAGCGGCGTGCCGTCGATCGTGTCACCGATGCTGAGCTACATCCGAACCCTTCCCGTCAAGCCCTCCTTGAGCGGATTGCGGCTCTTGTGCGGCGGCTCCGAGGCGCCGCTATCGCTGCTCGTCGGTTGGCACGAGCTCACCGGTGCCGAGATCATCCACGCTTACGGGAGCACGGAGACCAGCCCGTTGATGACGGTGAACCGGCTGAAGCCGACGCTGCGCGGACGACTCACGACCGAGCAGGCATGGAACGTGAGGCGCACGCAGGGGCTGCCTGGCATTGGGGTGGAGCTGAAGATTCTCGCGGAGGATGGCCGGGAACTCCCCCACGACGGTGAATCCGTGGGCGAGATCTGCGCGCGCGGCCCCTGGATCGCGGCCTCCTACCACAGCATGCCCGAGACGGCCGATCGATTCGTCGATGGTTACTGGCGCTCCGGAGATCTCGGCACCATCGATGCGCAGGGGTATCTGAAGCTCACGGACCGGCTCAAGGATGTGATCAAGAGCGGCGGCGAGTGGATCTCCTCCATCGATATGGAGAATGCGCTGGTCGGACACGCGGCGGTGCGGGAAGCCGTGGTGGTCGGAGTGCCCCATCCACGGTGGCAGGAACGCCCGCTGGCGCTCGTGGTGCTGGAGTCGGGCCGGCGCGCGACGCCGGAGGAGCTCGCCGAGCATCTCGCGGGAACCTTCAGTCGGTGGCAGCTGCCGGATCGGATTCTCATCGTGGACAGCATCCCGAAGACCAGCGTCGGCAAGCTGAACAAAAAGGTGCTTCGCGCCGAATACGCCGATCTCTACAGCAATGCCCTCGGCGACGGGGCATAGGACCGTGGACGCTCCCTCGAACGCCACAGGACCCGCACCCGGTGTCGCACCGATCGTTGCTGAATCCACGCAGCTTGCCCGTCGCGCGCTGTTCGGATTCATCCTGACCTTCATCGCCGCACGCACTGTGGTATTCCTGATCATGTCGCGCCGCATGCCGAACCTGTATTTTTTCTTGCGGGGCACGCACGTCCACCATCTGAATTACGGCATATTCCTGTTGGCCGGCGTCGGCGCCTATCTGCTGTTCCGCATCCCGAGCGGGCGGAGCCTCAAGGGCGCCGCCCTCACCTACGGAATCGCCATGGCATTGACCTTCGATGAGTTCGGCATGTGGCTGCACCTCGGCGGAAGCTACTGGCAGCGCGCGAGCGTCGACGCCATCACGCTGGTGGCCGCCCTGCTGGCGCTGGCCGCCTTCGCCTCGGCGATCCGCACGTTTCAGTCGCGCCATCTGAAGGCTTTTATCGCCTTGGCTATTGCCGTCGGCGTGTTCGGCGTCGTGCTCTACGACACATCGCTGAAGATCGGTAGACTGGAAGGCCCGAGACTCGAAGCGCTGGAGTCCGACTCCTCGCCTTGATACTCGGATCTCACGCAAGCAACTCGTATTCGAAGGAGGTGGGGATGAAGCACGTTGCGCGAATCTGGACGGCGGCCTGGGTGATGGTCGCGGCCCCCGCCCTCGGCGAAACGCTCGATCACGTGGTCGACGCAGAGCTCGCCGGACTCGTCGGCACGTACAAGGAGATCCATGCTCATCCGGAGCTCTCGCGCCACGAGGAGGAGACCGCAGCGCGACTGGCCGAGGCGCTTCGCCAGGCCGGCTACACCGTCACCGAGCACGTCGGCCGGTATCCCGACGGATCTCAAGCCGACGGCGTGGTCGCACTCCTGGAAAACGGCCCCGGCCCGCGCCTGCTGATCCGCACCGACCTCGATGCGCTGCCGGTGGTCGAAGAAACCGGCTTGAGCTACTCGAGCCACGTCAAGAGCACCAACGCCTCGGGCCAAGAGGTCGGGGTCATGCATGCCTGCGGCCATGACGTGCACATCACCACGATGATCGGTACGGCGCACGCGCTCGCAGCCACACGCGCCAAGTGGCATGGGACGCTGATGCTCATCGGTCAACCGGCCGAAGAGACGGTCGAGGGTGCGAAAGCCATGCTCGCCGACGGACTGTACGAGCGCTTCGGAAGACCCGACATGGCGATCGCGCTGCACGACACCAACACCCATGCGGCCGGGACGGTCGGCATCGTCTCAGGTCCGACGCTCGCCGGCGTCACCTCGATCGACGTGACTCTGCGCGGCCAAGGCGGTCATGGCTCGGCGCCCCAGTTGGGCAAGGATCCCGTGGTGATGGCGGGAGAATTCATCGTCCAACTGCAAACCATCGTCAGCCGCCAGGAGGATCCGCGCGATCCCGCGGTGGTGACCATCGGCGACATCCACGGAGGCGCCAAGCGCAACGTGATCCCGAACGAGGTGAAGATGGAGCTGACCACACGGGCGTTCAGCGAGACCGCCATGAACGTGATCGTGGAGGGTGTGCGGCGCACGGCGCAAGGTGTCGCGCTCTCCGCAGGTGTGCCGCAGGACCGGCAGCCGGTGGTCACCATCCTTGCAAACGAGTCGGCCCCTTCCACGTACAACGATCCAGCGCTGGCTGCGCGTGTCAAGGCGGCGCTGACCAAGGCGCTGGGGGCCCGGAACGTCATCGACGACGCGCCGATCATGGCGAGTGAGGACTTCGGATTATTCGGCCTCGAAGGGCGCAAGATCCCGGCGGTGATCTTCTGGCTGGGTGCGATGGATCCGCAGAAGTTTGCGGCTGCGCAGGCGCAAGGCAGATTGCTGCCGGGACTGCACACCAGCAAATTCGAGCCGCTGCCCGAGCCGACGCTGCGCACAGGCATCATCGCCATGAGTTCGGTGGCGACGGCGCTGTTGCAACGCTAGCGCCCGGGTCGCCGAAGTTCAGGCGGCCAGGTTCTCGCGGGTCTTGTTGAAGATGACCTGCGGCCAGCGTTCCTCGGTAAGCTGAAGATTGACGCGTGTCGGGGCGAGATAGACCAGCTCTCCCGCGTGATCGAGCGCCAGATTGTCATAAGCCTTGTCGCGAAACTCGCCGAGCCGCTTTTGATCCTCGAGTCTCACCCAGCGCGCGGTTGCGACGTTGATGGGCTCGAACACGCATTGGACGCTGTATTCGTCCTGCAGCCTGAAAGCCACCACTTCGAACTGCAATTGCCCGATGGCCCCGAGGATGAGATCGTTGTTGCGCAGCGGCTTGAAGAGCTGCGTCGCGCCCTCCTCGCAAAGCTGCGACAGCCCTTTCTGCAACGCCTTCATGCGCAACGGATCCTTCAGCACGGCGCGGCGGAAGATTTCGGGGGCGAAGTTCGGCACGCCGGTATACGTGAGGCGCTCACCCTCCGTGAACGTATCTCCGATGTTGATCGTGCCGTGATTGTGCAAGCCGATGATGTCGCCCGCGTAAGCCTCCTCCGCCTGGCTTCTGTCCGCAGCCAGGAATGTGAGTGCATCGGCAACACGAATTTCTTTCTCCAGGCGCACGTGACGCATGCGCATGCCGCGCGAATAGCGGCCCGAGCAGAGCCGCATGAAAGCGATCCGGTCGCGGTGTCCGGGGTCCATGTTCGCCTGGATCTTGAACACGAAGCCGGTCAGCTTCGGCTCCCCGGGCTCAACGAGGCGCTCCAGTGCAGTGCGCGGCTTGGGGCCCGGCGAGTGATGGACGAACGCGCTCAGCAGCTCGCGCACGCCGAAATTGTTGACCGCCGAGCCGAAGAACACGGGCGTCTGCCGCGCCGCGCGGTAACGCTCGACATCGAACAGCGGGCTCGCCCCGCGCACGAGATCGACTTCCTCCAGGAAATCAGCGTAACGCTCGCCGAGGAGCAACCTGGCCTCCTCGCTCGCGAGGCAGTCGATGGTCTCGTGGGTGCCGACCCGCCCCTTCTCCACCGGCACGTACACGTAGATCCTGTCCTCGAGCAGGTGATACACGCCGAGCAGTTCCCGTCCCATGCCGATGGGCCAGGTGACCGGCGTGCATTCGATCTTGAGCACCCGCTCGATCTCATCCAACAACTCGATGGGCGAGCGGCCGTCGCGGTCGAGCTTGTTGACGAACGTCATGATCGGCGTGTCGCGCAGGCGGCAGACCTCCATGAGCTTGATGGTGCGTTCCTCGACACCTTTGGCGCAATCGATGACCATGAGCGCGGAATCGACCGCCGTCAGGGTACGGTAGGTATCTTCCGAGAAATCCTCGTGTCCCGGCGTGTCCAGCAGATTGACGATGCAATCCTCGAACGGAAACTGCATGACTGAGGAGGTCACGGAGATGCCGCGCTGCTGCTCGAGCCGCATCCAGTCCGAGGTCGCATGACGCGTCGCCTTGCGCCCTTTCACGGTCCCCGCCATCTGGATCGCGCCGCCGAACAGCAGCAGCTTCTCGGTGAGAGTGGTCTTGCCCGCGTCCGGGTGGGAGATGATGGCAAAAGTGCGTCTCTTGCTCACGTTGTCGGCAATGGGGTCGCTCGTCATGGTTTTTCGATCTCGGCGGTCAGCCCCGTGATCCGCCCTCTGGGTAGAGCATGCGGCGCAGCACCTCCGCATCCTCGCGGCCGACCGCTGCCTGGTAGTAGCCCTTGCGGACGCCTACCAGTTCGAAGCCCAGGGAGCGGTATAGCCGGGAGGCCACGATATTGGAGGGGCGAACCTCGAGGAAGGCCTCGTACATGCCCGCAATCCGCGCCCGCTCCAACAGATACACCAGCATTCTCCGGGCGAGGCCTCGGCACCGGTAGTCCTCGCGGATGCAGACATTCAAGATGTGCGCCTCGCCGGCGCCGACGGACATGATGCCGTATCCGGCCATGTCGCCGTCCACTTCCACGACCCGGCAGACGTAGCCCACCCGCAGACAATCGCGGAAGATGCCTTCGCTCCAGGGAAACTGATAGCCCGCTCGCTCGATCACCCCGACTACCGAAATATCCAGGTCGTTCATCGGCCTGATGTCGGCGGCCGGTAGCTCGCGCTCGCGCTTAACGCTCGACACGGGCACATACCTCGCGCGCGAACTTGAGGTCCTCCCAGGCCTTGCGCTTCTCGGTTGGCGTGCGCAGCAGGTAGGCGGGATGATAGGTGACGACCAGCGGTACGCGGGCGGCGCCGAAGCGATGCTCCTGCTGCCTCAATCTTGCGAGCGGCAGCTCGGTCTTGAGCAAATTTTGCGCGGCGATGCGCCCCACGGCGAGCATGATCTTCGGCTTGAGCAGCGCGATCTGCCGTTCCAGATACGGCAGGCACTCGGCGGTCTCGACCGGCGCCGGATCCCGGTTGCCGGGCGGCCTGCACTTCAGCACGTTGGCAATATAGACCCGCTCGCGCGCAAGACCGATGGCTCGCAGCATGGAATCGAGCAGTTGACCCGCGCGCCCGACGAAGGGCTCGCCGCGACGGTCTTCCTCGGCGCCGGGCGCCTCTCCGACGATCAGCCAGTCGGCGTTCGGATCGCCGATACCGAACACGGTCTGAGTGCGGGTCTTGCTGAGGGCGCAGCGCGTGCAAGCGGCGACCCGGCTGCGCAACTGTTCCCAATCGAGGTTCTCTTCAGGCAGCGAAGTTTGTGGCGCACGCAGTGGCGCACGCAGTGGCGCACGCGGTGGCGCGCTGAGCGGCTCCGGCAGCACCGCTGACGCGGCGACGGTCGCCGTCCGCAGTACCCAAGGCGTGATGCCCAGCGCCTTGAGGTATTCCTTGCGCAGCGCCGTATTCATGCGGCGGTCGGCAGGTTGCGTGCCCGGCGACGGAAGAGCTTGCGGTACAGCCATACCGTCGGAGCGGATAGCGCGTAGGTTCCGAACAGCAGCAGCAACGTGATGGCCGGGTACAAAAAGATGAACACGAAGGCGAGCGGCACGAGCACGATCTGGGTGAATCGCACGCGGGCGCCCGCATCGACGTGCTTGAAGCTATGGAATGCGAAACGGCTGATCATCAGCGCGCCGGCGCAGGCGGTGACCACGAAGGCCACGATGAGCCCCGGCAGCCCGATGTTCACCTTGTCGCTCGCCAGCCAGATCAGCGCCGCCACGATGGCGGCTGCGGACGGACTCGGCAGACCCTCGAAATAATGCTTGTCCTGACTCGCGGATCGCGAATTGAACCGTGCCAGCCGAAGCCCGGCCGCGGCCGCGTAGAAAAAGCAAACCAGCCAGCCGAGCCGGCGCCAGAGCGGCCCGTATTCGGCGATCCGCGCCACACCCCACTGGTAGGTCACTATGGCGGGCGCCAGTCCAAAGGACACCATGTCGGAAAGACTGTCGTATTCTTTGCCGAAGGCGCTCTCGGTATGCGTCCATCGCGCGACCCGACCGTCCAGCCCGTCGAACACCATGGCCACGAAGACGGCCACGCCCGCATGGTCGAAGCGCCAGTCGATCGCAGCCACGATGGCGTAGAAGCCCGCGAACATTGCCCCCGTGGTGAGCAAGTTCGGCAGCCAGTACACCCCGCGGGGCCGGGATTCTCGATCCTCAACGTCGCTCATGGGTTTCCATGATACAGGAGCCTGCCTGTAAGATACGCGCCCATGCGCTTATCCCAGTATCCCATCTCGACGCTCAGAGACGTCCCGGCCGACGCCGAGGTCATCAGCCATCAACTCATGCTGCGCGCCGGGCTGATCCGCCGCCTCGCCGCCGGGCTCTATTCGTGGCTGCCCATGGGCCTCAAGACCTTGAAGAAGGCCGAGCGGATCATTCGCGAGGAAATGGACCGCGCCGGGGCCCTGGAGCTGTGCATGCCGACGGTGCAGCCGGCCGAACTGTGGAAGGAATCGGGCCGCTGGAGCAAGTACGGGCCGGAACTGCTGCGCTTCAAGGATCGTCACGATCGGGAATTCGCCTATGGCCCGACCCACGAGGAAGTCATCACGGACATCGCACGGCGGGAGCTGCGCAGCTACAAGCAGCTGCCGGTGAATTTCTATCAAATCCAGTCGAAGTTCCGCGACGAGATCCGCCCCCGCTTCGGCGTGATGCGCGCCCGCGAGTTCCTGATGAAGGACGCCTATTCGTTCCACCTCGATCAGGCAGGCCTCGCGCAGGGCTACCGCCTCATGTACGAGGCCTACACCCGCATTTTCACCCGCATGGGCCTGAAGTTTCGCGCCGTTCAGGCCGACGGCGGCAGCATCGGCGGCAGCGTCTCGCAGGAGTTTCACGTGCTCGCAGACTCCGGGGAGGATGCGATCGTGTTCTCCACCGCAGGCGATTACGCCTCCAACATGGAGACCGCGGCAACCCTGGCGCCCTCGGGACCACGTCCTGACGCCGCGCGCCCCCTCGCCAAGGTGGCGACGCCGAACGCGCACACCATCGCCGAACTCACCGCTTTCCTCGGGATCGAGGCGAAGCAATGCGTCAAAACGTTGATGGTGGATGGCGCCGAGGGCGATGTGGTGGCGCTCGTGCTGCGCGGCGATCATGAGCTCAACGCGGTGAAAGCCCAGAAACTCGACGGAGTCGCAAATCCGCTGCGCATGGCGAGCGCCGAACGCGTTCGTCAGGCGACCGGTTGCGATCCCGGGTCGATCGGGCCGATCGGCCTCACCGGCAAGATCTACGTGGATCTCGCCGCCGCCCAGCTCGCCGATTTCGTCTGCGGTGCGAACGAGCACGATGTGCACTTCACAGGCGTCAACTGGGGACGCGATCTGCCGGAGCCGGCAGCGCGGGACATCCGCAATGTGCAGGCGGGAGACCCGAGCCCCGCCGGCAACGGTGCGCTCGAGATAGCCCGCGGCATCGAAGTCGGGCACATCTTCCAGCTCGGGCAGTTGTACAGCGAGGCCATGCAGGCAACCGTGCTCGACGAAGGCGGCAAATCCGTCACCATGTTCATGGGCTGTTACGGCATCGGCGTGACCCGCGTCGTCGCGGCGGCCATCGAGCAGAATCACGACGCCAACGGGATCATCTGGCCGGAGCCGCTGGCGCCGTTCAACGTCGTCCTGGTACCGATCAATTATCAGAAGTCGGAACCGGTACGCGTCGCGGCGGACCGGCTCTACGAGGACTTCATCACGGCAGGGATCGACGTCGCGCTCGACGACCGCGACGCGCGGCCCGGCGTGAAGTTCGCGGATGCCGAGCTCATCGGCATACCGCATCGCATCGTCATCGGTGATCGGACGCTGGCGGGCGGAAAGCTCGAATATCGCCACCGCCGCGCGACGCAATCCACGGAAATTCCAGCCGCGGATGCCGTAGCCTATGTGCGGGACCAGCTGAACCGCTGAGGCCGAGCGTGCCACCGCGCAGCGCAATCCATCTTGCCGGGCCGGCCCTCGCGGCCTTCATTCTCGGCAGCGTGCTGCCGGGGGCTGCGCGTGCCGATCAGCAGCGCGACCCCGAGCTCAAGGAGCTGCTGGAAAAGATCATCGTCAGCCACGATTGCTTCGTCGACAAGTACGAGTCCGAAGTCTGGTACAAGGCCATGGAACCGCGCCTCGCGCCCTACGTTCCCTCGCACGAGGATCGCATGAGCATTCTCGATCACGTCTACTGCGAGTCCAGACGCGATCCCACGCTCGCCCTGCCGCCCGATTTGGTGATGGCTCTGATCGACGTGGAGAGTCGGTTCGATTCCTGGGCGGTATCGCCGGCGGGAGCCGTCGGGCTGATGCAGGTGATGCCCTTCTGGCCGCGCCAGCTGGGCGTACAGAATCAGCTCGTCCGGATCGCTCCCAACATCCGGATGGGGTGCGAGATTCTGCGCTTCTATCTGCGCGAGGAACACCTGAACTGGGCGCGCGCGCTCGCGCGCTACAACGGCAGCATCGGCCGCAACACCTATCCCGCGCTGGTGATGCAGCGCTGGCAGCGCGTCTGGCGCTTCTAGCCGGCTACCGGACCTCGAACTCAGGCGTGGACGTGACCGACACTTGGGATTCGACCGTGATCTCCGTGACGCTATCGACACGGGCGCTCCCCGGTCCTCGATGCAGCCAGCGCCGAAGCTCCTCGACCGCCTCAACTGCGCCGTGAGCCAGCACGTCGACCGACCCATCAGGCAGATTTTCTGCATATCCCGCGATTTGCAGCCGCCGCGCCTCGCCGCGGGTGCTATGACGGAAATACACGCCTTGCACCTTTCCCGCGATACGGAATCGACGAGTCACGCGGCTCATGAATTCGACTGAGGAACCGGATGGTCAGGGTGAGACGGGTATTTTCGGCTGACCATCCCCGTGCTGGGTGGCAGGGGCATTGAGCGCCGCGGCCGCATGACGCTTGGCCTCGAGAGCGGCCAGCCGTGCACGCACATACTCTTTCGCCTCGAGATGGTTCTGGGCCCGCTCGATGGCAGCCTTGGCCGCGTATAGGTCCGGTGAGGTCGACGCGGGCGCGCCCGCCGAGGTGGCGGCGGCGATGGCCTGGCGCGCATCGCTCATCTCCTGCACGGGAGGGCCGTGGCAGCCCAATAAGCTGAGAATACCCACGAGTACAGCAATCAAGCGCAACATATTTGCAAGGACACTAGCAACAGCCCGCTGGGCCGTCAAACCAAGGGCTCTGGACAATCTGACATCCGCTGCAAATAATTCGTTGCGTCGACGCTGCACCAGGGCGCAGAACCGCGCAATTTCCCACGGAAGCAACCATGCACGAAATTTTGGTCTTGTATTATTCGCGCCAAGGAAGTACCGCCGCCCTGGCCCGGCAGATTTGCCGCGGCGTGGAGACGGTCCCCGGGATGCGTGCGCGTCTTCGAACGGTGGCGCCGATCGCGACGACCATCGAGCGCTCCGATCCGGAGGTGCCCGACGAGGGGCCGCCGTACGCCACGCATGAGGATCTCGAGACCTGCAGCGGCCTCGCTCTCGGCAGTCCGACCCGGTTCGGCAACATGGCCGCCCCCCTCAAGCATTTTTGGGACGGCACGAGTGCGCTCTGGCTCTCGGGGGCTTTGATCGACAAGCCGGCCGCGGTGTTCACTTCGACGCAAACCATGCACGGTGGCCAGGAGTCGACGCTTCTGTCGATGATGCTGCCTTTGCTCCATCACGGCATGTTCCTAGTCGGCCTGCCCTACAGTCATCCCGGCCTCTCCGGCACGCGTAGCGGCGGGACTCCCTACGGCGCAAGTCACGTGGCAGCTTCCAGCGGGCATGCCACCTTGGCCGACGTGGAACGAGATCTCGCTCAAGCGCTCGGCGCACGGGTCGCCTCGCTGGCAGCTCGCCTGCAGCGCGCCGCTTGAGCTTTGCCGACAAGACCCGGCGGGCCACCGTGTGGCTTTGGGGCGCGGTCGCGGCGAGTTTGCTGTGCTGGTACACCGCGGGGTATCCGTGGCTGCTCTGCCTGGTGGCCGCCGCGCCGCTGCTGGCGCCGTTGCCGGGTCTGGTGCGCGGACGCCGCTACACGTACGCGTGGGCGAGTCTGTTCGCCATGCCCTACGTGGCCTTCGCGGTCACCGAGCTTTTGGTCAATCCGGCGGCGCGCGCCGTGGGATCCGTCAGTCTGCTGCTGGTCTTCGCGTGGTTCTGCGCTATGGTTCTGTACCTGCGTGCTTCTCGAGAGCGTCTCGAATGAACGGCACCGTGAGCCGGCGTTGCGCAACCAGCGAGGCCTCATCGAGCTCATCGAGGATGTCGAACAACGAGCGCAGATCGCGCGGCATGCGCTTCATCAAGTAGTCCAAGGTCTCCGCAGGCAGTTCCAGGCCGCGCTGCTTGGCGCGAAGACGCATCGCCTCGCCGCGGCCGGCCTCGTCGAGATCGCGCACGTGATACACGAGGCATGCGCCGGCGCGCGAGCGCCAATCCTCGAGCCGCCAGCCGATCTGCTGCGGCGCCGCCGCCGCCGCGAATATCAGCCGGCAGTGCGATTCGGATGCCTCGTTGAACAGGCGAAACAGGGCCCGTTCCCAGTCGAGATCGCCGGCAACGGCGTGCGTGTCGTCGACGCACAGCACCCGACAGCGGGCATATCCGCCGAGCGCTTCCGGCGGCAGCCTCGTCGATCGATCCAGCGGGAAATACGCCGCTGCCTCGCCGGCCTGCGCACACACCGCCTGCAGCAAATGCGTCTTGCCGCAGTCCTTGCTGCCCCACAGCCAGAGAGGATCGCGGGCCGGCCCCTGAAGCGCAGCGACGAGCTCGACGTTCGCTCCGGACGCGAAGCTTGCGAAGACTGCGTTGGCCCGTGGACGCACGCCGAGTGGAAGCTGCTTCACGTGAGCCGCGACCGGTCGGCGGTCAGGCCCGCGCTTCGGGCATGCGCCTCATGCAGGGCTGCCTGCCCGTACCTCAGAACGTAGTCCATTCCGCTGATCACGATGGTCACGAAAGTGAGCGCGCCGAGCGCGAGCACCATCCAGGCCGGCGGGACCCGGAACTGCTCGCGCCCGATCACGCTCAGAATGTAGAACGCCTGGAACAGGGTGTTCAGCTTGCTGACGACACTGGGACGCGCCGTGATGGGACCGAAGCACAACCGGTACGCGATCGCGCCCAGCACGATGACGACATCGCGCGCCACCGCCGCCGCCATGAGCCAACCGGGTACCCAATGCAGCACCGCGAGTACGATGAAGACGGTCGCGAGCAACAGCTTGTCGGCGGCCGGATCGAGAATCCCTCCAAGCGTCGTGCGCCATCCGAATCGCTTCGCGAGAAAGCCGTCAGCCGCGTCCGAGACAGCCGCCGCGAAGAACAGGGCCAAGGTCGTGATCAGGTTGCCCCGAAGCAGGGCGAGCGCGATCGGTATCACCAGAAGAATTCTGAGTGAGGTGATGACGTTCGGTATCTGACGCAGCCATCGATTCACGGGTGTTAATGACGCAACTCGAAGCGTTGGACCCCGTTCTCTCCGGCGCTTTGCGGCTGCAGGCGACCGCTCAAGGGGAGCGCATTCTGCAGCGCCTCCGCCCCGCCCCGGGTCGTCAGGCGGAATCGGACCACGTTGCCGCTCAAACCGTCCACCCCCACGTGCGAGATGAAGGCGAGCGATTCGAGATAGCTCTGCACATAGGCGTAATCGGTCAGATTGTTCACGCCGCCGACCTCGATGACCGCGGGCGCCGCGGCACCGCTCACGGCGAACAGGCCCGCATAGGTGTCGGCGGCGTGATTGATGCCCTCGGCGGCCGCTCCGGAGAACTCGCTGCTGCGATCCTGGTACAAGAACGTCCACCGCACCCCGCCGGCTCCCCCGGCACTGCCTCGGCCGATCAGCGTCGCTTCGGCCCCGCTCCGATGCGCGATGTCCGCCAGCGCTGGCGCGCTCGCGGAGGCGACGGCCGTATAGTCGAGATGATTACGCTGCACATCCGCGATGCTGGGCCATATCACCGGCGCTCCGCGCTGATAGGCGGCCGCATCGATGGCGGTCTTGATGTCCGACGTGTCCTCTGCCGTGATGATGGACCCGCCTTGCGCGCCACCGGGCATGGTGAGCCAGACGAAGGTCGAGGGCCGTTCCCGGCCCCACAGCGGCTGGTTGTTCTGCGCCAACCAGCGATCGATGGCGGCTCCGTCGAAAGACACCCAGAGCTGTCCATCCTGGGTGTCGCGGTACTGCTGAACGTAGCGGCGCGCATTGCCGAGGAGCGGTCCGAAGGCGGAATCTTCATCGACCGTCCTGCGCCCCGTCACCCGTGCCAGGACGACCCGCAGCGCCGCCTCGAAGGCGGCCGGCTTGGCGGCCTCGGAGCGTTCGGCCACCGGGACCTTCGCCTGATAGAGTTCCGCCCGGGTCAGCGCGGCGCTCGCGTCGGCGAGGCAAAAGCCGGCGAGGCTCAAGCACAAAAGCGCCAGCGGACGCAAATATCGGGCGCAAATTCCGGGGTAGTCTCGTGCCATGGGGTAATCGCGTAAGCCCTTAAGTTATCGGTGTAAAATACCACAGCTTGCCGGCCCGTCGGGCCGGCGGATACGTCCCATCCGGCCCACCCAATCGAACAAGGGAATCGAATGACAGAGTCTTCGCGTGCACCGGTCACTTATCGCGCCGCCGGCGTCGACATCGACGCGGGAGAGGAGCTCGTCGAGCGCATCAAGCCGCGAGTCAAGCGTTCGCTCCGCCGTGAGGTGCTGGGGGGCATCGGGGGCTTCGGCGCGCTGGTGGAGATCCCGCTCGATCGGTACCGCAAGCCTGTGCTGGTGTCGGGCACCGATGGAGTCGGAACGAAACTGCGCCTTGCGATCGACACCGGGCGGCACGATTCGGTGGGCATCGACCTGGTCGCCATGTGCGTGAACGACGTGGTCGTTCAAGGTGCCGAGCCATTGTTCTTCCTCGACTATTATGCAACCGGCGCTCTGGACGTGGATGTCGCGGAGCGCGTCATCGCGGGAATCGTCGAGGGCTGCGTGCAGGCGGGCTGTGCGTTGGTGGGCGGCGAGACGGCGGAAATGCCTGGGATGTATCACGGCAAGGACTACGACCTCGCCGGTTTTTCCGTAGGAGTCGTCGAGAAGGACCGCATCATCGACGGATCGCTCACCCGCCCGGGCGACGTGATCCTCGGATTGCCCTCGTCGGGTCCCCACTCGAACGGCTTCTCGTTGATCCGCAAGATTCTCGAGGTCAGCGCTGCCGATGTCGCAGCACCCGTCCAAGGGATTGCGCTGATCGACCGCCTGATGGCCCCCACCCGCATCTATGTCAAACCGCTGCTCCAGTTGATGACGGAAATCAACGTACACGGACTCGCGCACATCACCGGCGGCGGTCTGCTCGACAATGTCCCGCGAGTGCTCCCGGACGGACTCGAAGCGGTGATCGAGCGCCGCGCCTGGAGCCGGGAGCCCGTATTCGATTGGCTGCAGAAAGAGGGCCGCGTCGCCGACGAGGAAATGTATCGTGTGTTCAACTGCGGCATCGGCATGACCGTGCAGGTCGCCCCGGGCGATGCCGACCGCGCCGTTGCCGTGTTGAGTCAGGCGGGACAGCCCGCGCTCGTGATCGGCGAAGTTCGGTCCGGCACCCGCGGGGTGGTTATCGCTTGAGCACGCTGGCCGATCGGGTCCCCGTCGCCGTCCTCATTTCCGGTCGCGGGACCAATATGCGGGCACTCATCGAGCGCAGCGCCGATCCCCGCATGGGCTATCGGGTCGCGGCCGTCATCTCCGACCAACCGGAGGCGGCAGGACTCGCCACCGCCACCGCCTTGGGGGTACCGGCGCGCGCGCTGCCGGCGCCCGGCCGCGGGGCCTCCGCGGCCGGGCGGATCGCCTACGATGCCGAGCTCGCCGCGGTGATCGAGGAGTACTCGCCGTCCCTGGTCGTGCTTGCCGGCTTCATGCGGATTCTGTCCCTTGAGTTCGTGGCGCGCTTTCCCGGACGAGCTTTGAACATCCATCCCTCGCTGCTGCCGAAGTATCCCGGCCTCAATACCCACCAGCGGGCCTTGGACGCTCGTGATGCGGAGCACGGCGCCACGGTGCACTTCGTGACTGCGGAGCTCGACCGCGGCCCGCCGGTCATCCAGGGGAAGCTGGCGGTGGAGCCGGGAGAAGATGCCGAGCACCTCGCCGCTCGCGTGCATGTGCTCGAGCACCGGATCTATCCCCTGGCGGTACGTTGGTTTTGTACCGGACGATTACGCTATGCGGAAGGCCGCGCTTGGCTCGATGGTGAGGTACTCTCTCGCCCGGTGCTCTACGATGGCATCGAGGATCGCTGATGCTCAGGGAGTGGTTGATGCGCGAACGAGGAACACGGGGGCGATCGACGGCGATGGCCGCATGCATTGCAGCGGCATCGCTCGCAGCGGCGCCGGCACGTGCGACTGATATGGCCGCCGACTCCGCCAACGCGGGCCCCGAGCCTTTCGCCGCTCACTACGTAGCCGAATGGCGGGACATTTCGGTCGGCACGAGCGACCTGCAGCTGGAGCGGGGCTCGCAGCCAGGGCAGTATCATTACCAGTGGACCATCAGCGCCCGAGGGATATTCCGGCTCGTCTACTCCCACGACGTGACTCAACAGAGCTGGTTCAGCGTGGTCGACAATCACATTCGGCCGAAGCGCTACCGAGGCGAGGAAGGCTCCTCGTTCGTGGCATTCGAGTTCGATTGGGACGCGGGACACGCGCGCGGCTCCTCCGAGGGCAAACCGATCGACCTGGTGCTGAAACCCGGAGCCCAGGATCTCATGTCCATCCAGGTCGAGATCATGGTCGACCTCAAGAACGGCACGCTGCCCCCGAACTTCTTCATCATCGACAAAGACCAGATGAAGGAATTTTTCTACACCCGCGAGGGCAACGCAAAGCTCAGAACGGCGATCGGCATGCTGGACACGGTTATCGTCGCCAGCCGGCGCAGCCCCACGGACAGCCGCGTGCTGCGCATGTGGTTCGCGCCCTCTTTGGGTTACGCGCCGGTGCAGGCGGAGCGCACCCGCGACGGCAAGCTCGAGTTCGCGATGCGGATCAAGTCGCTGCAGCGCTGATCGCTGCGAACCCGGATACGTCGCGCGTGACTGTGAACCTCAGGTCTTGGGCAGCGTGACGCCGCGCTGCCCCTGGTACTTGCCGCCCCGATCCTTGTAAGAGGTCTCGCAGACCTCGTCCGACTCCAGGAACAGCATCTGCGCCACGCCCTCGTTCGCGTAGATCTTGGCCGGAAGCGGCGTCGTATTGGAGAACTCGAGCGTGACGTGGCCTTCCCACTCGGGCTCCAAAGGCGTTACATTCACAATTATGCCGCATCTTGCATAAGTCGAATTGTGGACAATGACGTCGTTGGCCACGAAGTTGTGCAGCGTCGGTACGGTGATGTCGTAGACCTCCTCGACCCCCGCGGGCTCGATCGCCTCGACCACATCCCATAAAGGTCCGTCGACGAGAGGACTGACATGGGGATCGCCGGTCATGAGAGCGACCCGCGCCGTGGCGGACATCGGCATGGATTGATCCGGCTGGGTACGAATGTCGAGCGCACTCAACGTTGTTCCGCCGACACGAGCCGCCGTGGCGGCAACTGCCCAGGCCTCCCGCGGTAGTGTGTCGAAATTGCTCTTGCGCCTCCGTCGCGCGGCAATCATCGGCAGCACTTCCTCGTCGAGCATTCGCTGCTTCACCGAGCCGGGAGAGAAGCCGACTCTCTCGGCAAAACGCAGGATCTGATCCTTGTCCGTAATCTGTATCTTGCACGCCCGGGTCCCAATCGCCGTGGTCTTTTCGCGAATCCGGGAAAAGATTCCAAAGCGCAGCAATAGGTGGTGCACATCCTCGATCAGCCGCCGGGACTTCGAATAGTACTCGAGGAAAACGCTCTGATCGGAGTGATAAACGCTGCCGTCGCCGCTGAACAGCGCCTGCAGAAACAGTCGAACCGAGGCTTCGGGTGCCGTAAAAATGCTTTGCGGCACGAACTTGTCGCCCGCGCCGATGTTGAGCTCGAGATCCTGCAGCCAGCGATGGCCGGAGGCCGCCACCGCGGATTCGAGCAGAGCGACCATGGCCGGATCCGCCGTCGTGTAGGTCGGGCTGTGACCGGGCGTATCGCACTGACCCTCCGAAATCATCAAGCCGAGGAGAGTCGCTTCCCACTCGGGGATAGGCGTCTTTCCGAACACGGGAATCTCCCGGGCCACCGCTATACGATCGCCAGCCCGCAAATCGCTGAGCGGCATCCACCGTTTGAGCATCAGGAACGGGTGATTCGCCGTCGCCCGAATGCGCAGCCCCGCCCGGGTGCGCAGCTCAAAAATCTCTCGTTTTCCCTGGGCCATGAACGCCGACACCTTGGAAGCCTTCAAACGCCACCCATCCCAGGCTAACGTGCGTTTGCCCCAGCGCATCTCCGTGATCGGCACATAGGCGCCGGTATCGGCGTCGACCAGGCGCGTATCGCCGGTGACGCATTTTCCCAGGCACACCGTCAACACCGAGCGCGGAATCCGGAAATACTCCACCGTGCTCGCGAGCGCGAACGAATTCGGCGGGATGATGCACACCGGGCCCTTGAAATCGACGAAGGATTTCTCGTCGAAGCTCTTCGGGTCGACGATGGTGGAATTGATGTTGGTGAATATCTTGAATTCGTCCGCGCAGCGCACGTCGTAGCCATAGCTGGAGGTGCCGTACGAGACGATCTTTCCACCATTGGCGGTGCGCACCTGTTCCGGGGAGAAGGGCTCGATCATTCCGTGCTCGGCCGCCATGCGGCGGATCCAACGATCGCTCTTGATGCTCATCGGTTCTCCGGCACGGAGACCGCGGCGCTTGGGCCGGGGAGGAAGTGCCGCTCCTGATGGTAGAGCTTTCGTGGGAAAGTGATCGTTTCAGCCAGATTTGCGGTCTTGTCTAAGTCTCTTAAACGCATTAGCTTTCCCCGATGCTGCTGGTCTATCGATACCGCGTCAAGTCGCTGACGGGACTGCTCAACAGGCAGGCGCGTGCCTGTAACTTCGTTTGGAATTTCTGTAACGATACTCAGCGGCACGCCCTGCAATGGGATAAGCGTTGGCCGAGCGGCTTTGACCTCAATCGGTTGACCGCGGGCAGCAGCAAGGAACTCGCCCTGCACGCGGGCACCCTCAATGCCGTCTGCGAACAATACGCCAAGTCCCGCCGCCAGAAGAACCGGCCGTGCCTTCGCTGGCGAGGCCGCCGCTCCTTGGGCTGGGTGCCGCTGAAAGGCCGGGATCTGAAGCGCGAGGGGGTGGCCTTTCGCTTCGCCGGAAACACCTTTCGGGTATTTCACTCGCGGCCGCTGCCGCAAGGCAAGATCAGGGACGGAACGAACTTCTCCTGCGATGCGTGCGGGCACTGGTTCTTGAATGTCTGCGTTGAAATCCCTCAATCCCAGGCGCGACCGGTGCGCAGCGC
>Ga0187863_10000423_pt1 | contig 36567 bp, 32 predicted proteins | sample June2016WEW_11_1_FD_132975 | JGI IMG/M metagenome (GOLD analysis project Ga0187863, IMG submission 132975) | Peatland microbial communities from SPRUCE experiment site at the Marcell Experimental Forest, Minnesota, USA - June2016WEW_11_10 | ecosystem: Environmental > Terrestrial > Soil >...
GCCGCCGCGCCGGTTACGCACAGTTTCGCCTTCAGCGATCCCGGTTTGTAATAGACGCCGGAATGAATGACGCCGCTGTTGTGGCCGCTCTGATGCCGGCCTACTCGGTCTTCTTTCTCCAGCACCAGGAGGCGAAGGCGCGGAAATCTTCGAGTGATTTCCAGCGCAACGGCGAGGCCAACGATGCCTCCACCAACGATAACGACGTCATACGCTGAATCAGGCATTCGATGATCATATCGCGACTTCCCGTTCTTCCCGCTATTGCCAATTAGTTCACGATCAGGGTTACGGAGGATGCTTGATGGCTCAGCGTGCCCGACGTGCCGGTCACGGTGATTGTATAGGTTCCGGGTTGAGTGCCTTGCCCCTGGCCTCCGCCTCCACCACCGCCGCCTCCATTGCTTCCTCCTCCCCCACACGAGGGAAGCAGCAACGCCAGCAGAAACAATCCGAGCAGAGAGGGCGGCAGGGCAAGCTTTGCACGCTTTCCAACGCGTACTCTGCTTCCTAATAGTGCAAGCCCTGGTAGCGCCAGCCATAAGGCGTAGAAGATTGCAGCCCGTCCCCGACGCTGCGGAAAAAGGCTCGCCGCGTTAGACGTGGTGGTGATCTGCATCACGACCGCAGCCGAGCTGCCGCCCGGAGTTACCGGATTAGGTGTGAAACTGCACAGCGAGACCAAGGGACCGCCGGAACAGGACAAACTCACGGCATTCGTGAACGACGCGCCGACCGGTAGCACGTTGAAGTTGTAACTCGCTGATTGTCCCGCTGTGATGGTCTGAGTGGCCGGCGTGAGCGCGCTGAGGGTGAAATCCTGATTCACCGTGAGAGCGATTGGCCAGGCGTGGCTGGGCGCTCCCGTGACGTCCTGCGTGTTGATGTTGATGTTGTATGTGGCGGGAACGGCATTATTCGGAATGTTGATGACCGCGGTCACGGCAACAGCAGTCCCGTTGCCGATCGTGATTGGGTTCAGCGGACTGAGCGTGCATTGCGTGCCCGATAGCGCCGTAGCGTCGCAGGTGGCGTTGACCTGACCGCTGTAGAAAGTGGACGGAGTGAGCGTAAGATTCGCCGTGACCTGTCCGCCGGGAGCAGCGGAAAGCGCTTGCGTGCCTGCGATCACGTAATCGCCCACGTTGAACGGCACCTCAAGAGAATTTGTGATCGAACCGGACGTGCCCGCCACCGCAATTTCATAGCTGCCGGCCAGAAAACTGGTTCCGTTGATCACCAGGCTGGCTGTAGCCGGGAAGGAACTCACTGAAGCGGGGGTGATGCTGCAACTGTTGGCCCCGAAGGTTGCCGCACAACTTAAGCTGACCGCGCCGGCGAAGCCATCTTGTGAGGAGATCGTAATCGGGCCACTGGTTCCGGTGCTGCCCGCCTTCACATTAGGGAAAGCGCTCGCTTCGCTGAGGCTGAAATCAGGGTTCGTAGTAACTGTAGCCGTGAACGAAGCGGTCGCGGGGCCCAGCCCTTGGCTGCTCAACGCCTGCAGGGTTACGGTGTAGTTGCCCGTCGGAGTAGCGGCCGGCACGGAAACCGTTGCCGTCATCGCGACCGGCGAACTCGCTGTGGGATTCACTGTGGCCTGTGGTGTGAACACGCAGGTCGCGTCCGGAATACTGGGGGTGAAGCTGCAGCTCAGGGTCACGCTTTGAGTGAATGATCCTTGAGCCGTGACTTGAAAACTCACCGGCGGAGAAGTTGCCCCGCGCGGTTCCGTCACCGCGCTGGGCGAAGGCGCGGTCAATCCGAAGTTCACCACTTCCAACGTGAGTGCCGCGAGGTGTGTCGTGTTATTCGGATCCGAACCGACGCCTTGCAGGTTGAAGCTGTAGTTGCCCACGCTGCTGGCGCCAACGTTAAGCGAGAACGCCGCCCCGGCGGAAGTGGGCGTAAGACTCCCCGGGCTGGGAGTGCACGGGTTGGGAGGATTCGAGGAGCCTGCCGTGCAGCTCAACTCAACCGAGTTGTTGTATCCGTTCACCGCCGTTAGCGTGCCGTTGAAAGTCGCGGGGCTCCCGGCCAGGACGGTTAGCGGCGTGTCGGAAACCGCAATTTCGAAATCCGGCGTAGCGAGCAGGTTGAACTGCCACACGCCGCGGCCGTAAGTGGAAGCGCGCAACAGCTTCTGCCCGCCCGAGTTGAACAGCGCAAGCGTAGTCACGGCCACGTTAGGCAAGAATCCAATTGACCCTCCCAACGCGTGCGGAATTGGCCCTACCTCGAGCCATGCGGCGCCAGACGTGGCGCTCTGGAAGACGCCGACGTCAGTGCCCACATAAACAATGTGCGTGCTGGGGTCGACGACCACCGCGTTCACCGGAGAATCCGGAAGAGCATTCCCACCAGTCCCGGTGAAATCGATCCAGCTTGCCCCGGCGTTCGTGGTTTGCCACACATGCCCCGGACCACCAGTGAAGCCCATCACGGTGACGTAAGCGGTGTCGCCGGTGGGGTCCGAGGTGTCGATGGCGACGCTCGAAATTGGGAACTGGTTGGCATTGATGCTCGTGCCCCCCGGGCCGTTCAGCGTCACATTTGAGAAAGTGGAAGTCGTGCCGGAAACCGCCGCGGCATTGGTAGTGACCCAAACATTTCCTCCGACGGGCGGAGTCACGCTGCTGGGGCCGAGGCCGTCAGTCGTGGCATAAGTCACTTGCGAGCCATTTGCGTTGCTCGGCCCGCCTGCGGCCAGAGCGCGAACCGTGTTGACCTCGGTACCCGCGCAAGTGCCCGCGCCAAGCGTATCGAAATTGAGGCTCAATACTGTAAACGCCCCGCCCAACCGCGGCCCGCGCCACACCCGGCAGGTTCCCACCAGCAGCGCGGTGGTTGATTGCGGATCGAGAATATAAGGGAAGTAAAACGATCCATCGTCTCCACCGACACTGCTGCTGCTGACGACGACATTGAAAAGGCTGTTGTCGCAGTTCACCCCTGACGAACATTCCTGGATGTTCAGCGTGCCAGATCCGGTATCCGGGTTCGAGGCGAACCAGTTGTTGGTAGCGGGATCGATGGCGTTGTATCCGCCATCGCCGCCCAGCACATTTCCCCAGCTCGAACTGGTTGTCGCCGTCGCGCTTGCCGGAGAACCGTTATCCTGCGTGCCTCCCAGAAGCGTGTTGGGATTCGTGGCATGTTGACTGAAGCTCACGAACTGCGTCATCGATCCCAAATTTTGATTGAGGTCGTCAAACTGATTCGTGCCGGAGCATGAACCCGTCGTGAGTCCGCCGAATCCGTCGAGAGCGCGATAGATGCCGCCATCGTTGGCGAAATACATGAGGTCGGTGCCGGACGAGGGTGGAATCGTATAGGCCAAAGCGTGCTGATCCGGATGCACGTGTGCGAGCGCCCCCAGCGGATCACACCCATACACATGCGTGAGATTCATGAAGGCGATGCTGGAGCAGGTCGGGTTGCTGGAATTGATCGAGCACTTGTAGAGATTGATAGCCCCGGCATAGAGATCCGTTGCCGAAGCCCCGTTAGGAACGGCCAGCAGTTCCAGATTGTAGAATCCCTGCTGTACTCCACAGCCATCGCTATCGCCGCAGCTGATGATGCCGGCGTCGCTGATTTGTGTCCACGAAGCGCCGCTGTTCGTGCTGTGCCAAATGCCTTGATCCGCAGGGTTGCCGCTTGAGTCGAGGGAGACAAACCACACATACATCTCGTTGCGCCCCGGCACGACGGTGATTTCGCCACGATAGATCGGACAGGTCGTGATGTAGTTCTGAGGACACGCCGTCGTGCTCAGCAATCCCGTACCCCCCGGCTGAGTGGTGAGGCGCGTCCAGGTCAAACCGTCTGGAGAAGAATAAAAACCGTGGTAGCGCACCGCGGCAAAGAACAATCCCGCCGAGGCGTTATACACCACCGCAGTTGCCGAGGTCGCCTCGCTGGCTCCGGAGAAAAGTGCGTCGTAAGTCCAAGTCTGCCCCGCGTCGGTCGAGGTGTAGAGGCCGCGATAGGTGTTACTGGTCAGCGCGCCATCCGTCACGCCCTCGGCCGTTGCCGCCATGGCTGCAACTACAGTGCTGGTCTGCGCTGTGCTGAAGGCCATGCGCGTGGCACCGAGGCCGCTGAAAGAGTAAGTTCCGCCGTTCGCGGTGGGGATCAGCGTCCAAGTGTTGCCGCCGTCGGCCGAACGCAGAATGCCCAGGCCGAAGTAAGAGTCGCCGGAATTGTCGGCCTCGCCCGTACCCACCAGAATCACGCTCTGTGCGGGATTGGCGTTTCCTGGCTGAATCACGATCGAGCCGATCGAGAGTGTAGCCTGATCGTCGGTGACCGCCGACCAGACTACATTGTTGGCAATACTGGTGGCCGCGTTGGTGGATTTCCACACTCCGCCCTGCGCTCCCCCGATGTAAACCGTGTTGCCGGTGGCGTCCGCGGGATCGAGCGCCACGGCGGTGGCGCGGCCAGAAACCTGGTTGTAGTTTTGAAATCCATCACCGGTCGCGTCCGAGGCCAGGGGCACGGGGCCCAACGGTGTCCATCCGCCAGATGATGGCGCCTGCGAATTCGGCTGCGCGGTGCGCGCGCGAGCCAGCCGAGCGGCGCGTGCCTGCATCTTGGCTTGATAGGCGCGGTGACGCAGTTCGGCGGAAGATTTCCCTGGAATAACGCGGCCGCGCAAGAACCATTCTGACCGTTGCTCCTCGTGATCGGCGTCCGCGTCGGCGACCGGCGCTTCGGCCGTAGTTTTCTTGGCGCCCTGAGCGTGCGCGACGGACAGCAAGGACAATAGCGAGAGTGCGAGCAGAGAAGCTCGAACTACGCGTTGAAACCAGAGAAGGGTCATAGACGAAACTACGAGCCTAGTATCGAAGGCGAAAGGCGCATGGTCAAATCAAAAAGCGAACAAAGTTTTCTGAGAACCATTCTGGGAAGCAATTCTGGGAAACGCACAGGCAGGCGACCATCGGAAACTCTGTTTGCTCGTAGGCGTAGTCGTGCGAGAGCGACGAGTGCCACGGATTCGGTCAGTTGATACGTAGCGCAGAATAGAAGGCCTTCCCTGTACAATCTCCAACGGATTCTCTTTGTCGATTCGGTTCGATTTGCGAAGGCTTCGAGGTGCTCCAATGTCGCTCCGTCGTCTTGTGCAACTTAGCTTAATTGCATGGTTGGTGCTGGTCCTCGGAGTGTCGATACCGCGGGCGGTAGCTGCCGACCGCGAGATCAACGTGGCCGCTGCGGCGGACTTGAGCTCCGCGCTGCAGGAAGTTGCGGCCGGCTACGAAAAGCGCACCGGCGTCGTGGTGAAGCTTTCCTTCGGCGCATCCGGCGCATTGACCCAGCAGATTCAGAATGGCGCGCCGTTTGACGTTTTTTTCTCCGCGGACATGGATTATCCCAGGCAGTTGATCGCCGGCGGCCAGGCCGAGAGCGCGACGTTATATCGTTACGCCGTCGGCAAGCTCGTGCTGTGGGTCCCGAAAGATTCTCCGCTGGATGTCGAACACAAGGGCATGGATGTGTTGCTCGATCCGTTGGTGAAGAAGATTTCGATCGGAAATCCGCAGCATGCCCCTTACGGTCGCGCCGCCGTTGCTGCTCTGAAGCATTATGGCCTCTATGAAAAGGTGAGCGACCGGCTGGTGCTGGGAGAAAACATTTCGCAGGCGGCGCAATTTGTGGAGTCCGGCAATGCGCAAGTTGGGTTCGTGGCCTTGGCCCATGCCATAGCGCCCGCGATGCAGGGTAAAGGAAAATACTGGCTGGTCCCGGGCGACGCATATCCGCCGCTCGACCAGGGTGTGGTCACGATTTCGCACTCACCTCACCAGAAGGACGCGGCGGCTTTTCTGGAATATGTGAAGTCCACGGAAGTTGCCGCAGTGCTGCGCCGCTACGGCTTCAGTTTGCCCGATCAGAGGTAAGAACGCAGTCGCGACTGAAATAGGAACTGGCTAGAAAAGAAAATGTCGATCAATTGGCAGGCATTCCAGCTCACCATAGAATTGGCGGTAGTAGTGTCGGCGATTCTTTTTGCAATCGGTTTGCCTCTCGCCTACTGGATTACCTTCTCGCGCTGGCGCTGGAAATTTCTCGCGGAAGCGCTGGTCGCCCTGCCGATTGTGCTGCCCCCGACGGTGCTCGGATTTTATCTGCTCGTCGCCCTCGGCTCCCGGAGCCCTCTGGGGCGCTGGTGGCAGTCCATGACCGGCCACACTCTGGCCTTTACCTTCACCGGACTCGTGATCGGCTCCATCCTCTACAGCCTGCCGTTTGCGGTGCAGCCCTTTGCGGCTTCGTTCTCCTCGGTCGACCGCAAACTGCTGGCCGCTTCCGCCACTTTGGGAGCTTCGCCTTTCCGCACCTTCTTCCGCGTAGTGCTTCCGCTTTCGGTGCCCGGCTTGGTCACGGGAGTGGTTCTCGCGTTTGCTCACACCATGGGCGAGTTCGGAGTAGTGCTGATGATTGGAGGCAATATTCCCGGCGTCACCCGCACCGTCTCCATCGATATTTACGATCAAGTGCAGGCCTCGAACTACTCTGCTGCGAATGCCACCGCCTTGTTGCTGCTGGTTTTCTGTTTCGCTGTGCTGGCGATGGTCTACGGTCTGAACCGGAGAACGCCGAACCAGCCATCTTGGACGATCGGTCCGGCCAAATAAGCGAGATCCGATGCCCACTCCTGCGGAACCCAAACCCGCAAATCCAACTCTGAGTGCTCGCATCCGCAAGAACTTTCCTTCTGCCGAGCGTGAGTTCTCTCTCGATGTGGAATTCAGCGCCGCACCCGGATTCACGATACTGTTCGGCCCCTCGGGATCGGGCAAAACCACACTACTTGACTGCGTGGCCGGGCTGGCCACTCCAGACGCAGGGCGAATCGCCGTGGGTGAGCGCGTTTTGTTTGACGCAAACACCTCCACGAATGTTTCCGTGGCCAAACGCGGTGTGGGCTACGTCCTGCAGGATCTCGCATTGTTCCCGCATCTCACGGTCGAGCAGAATACCGAATACGGCCTCGCGCATCTGCCACGAGCCCTTCGCAAGAAGCGAGCCGCGGCTATGCTGCAGGAGTTTCGCATCGAACACTTGCGACAGCAGCGCCCGGCGGAAATATCAGGTGGCGAACGCCAACGCGTGGCGTTGGCCAGAGCCCTGGTGACCGACCCCTGTGTGCTCCTGCTCGACGAGCCTCTGGCTGCTCTGGACGCGGCGACCAAGTCGAAGATCCTCGACGATCTACGGCGCTGGAATCAGGCCCATCGCATCCCCATTCTGTATGTCACGCACAGCCGCGAAGAAGTGTTTGCGCTGGGAGAACGCGTGCTGGTGCTGGAACAAGGCCGCATCATCGCGCAGGGCACGCCGCATGAGGTGCTGCGTGCTCCGCTTCAGGAAGCCGTGGCGCAACTGGCGGGTTTTGAAAACATCTTTGACGCCACGGTTTGGTTAGTCCATGAGGATCGCGGCACCATCACATGCCGCTTGCCGGGCGATCAGACGGGAACCTTTGTTCTTTTGGAGACGCCCCTCATTCGTGCCGAAGCAGGCTCGCTGCTGCGCGTGGGAATTCGTGCCGGTGACATTCTGTTGGCCACCGTCAAGCCGGAAGGCCTGAGCGCCCGCAACGTAATTGCCGGAAAGTTAGTTTCCCTGGAAAGGCGCGACATGATTGTCTTCGCACGCGTCGACTGTGGAATTGAGATGGAAGTGCACCTGACATTGGCTGCCCGAGACACACTCCACCTTATGCCGGGCAAAGAAGTATGGCTGGTTATCAAAACGCACTCCTGCCACTTGATGCAGCGCTGAGTGGCAGAGGCGTCCGGTCAACGCCAGTGAGTGCGAGACGATATTCCGTCGACTTGCCGACCCAAGCATAAGGTTCCTTTTTACATCCTTTTGACAACGTGGTTCCATTTCAGCGGTATTCTGGCAACTCGCTCCCAGGAGGAGAGTTCATGAGCCATCAGGCGAAGTTGGTGCGGTCCCGAGTGGTGATTGCGTGGTTGGTCGGTGTAGGTTGCGTGTTCTTCCCTCGAACTTCACCCGCGCAAGTCGGCACCTGGCTGACTCACGCTCATGACGCGCACCACACTGCGGTTTCTTCCGTGGCGTCGCAACCTTTGAGCACGATTCATTGGGACGTCCCAGTAGACCTTAATCCTCCGAATGGCGAGATTTTCATCCACTATGGTTCGCCGCTGGTCACGGCAGCGAATACGGTGATCGTGCCGGTCAAGACGGGTACGAACAGTTTCCGCGTCGAGGCTCACAACGGCGCGACCGGCACACTTCTCTGGATGCAGAACACGGGCTATCAGGCGCCCGCCGATGATTTCATCCCAGGTCTTGGACCCACACTTTTCGGCAATAGCCTTATCGTTCCCGATATTGCCGGCCGGGTGCTGGTGCGAGCGGACCCAGATTCGGCGACTGGCGCGGTTACGCACGTTTACTTCTATGGAGAGAAGAATTATCAGGCAGATCCTAAGGTTTACGAGAAGAATGTGCAGATCAACACTCCCCTGACCACGGACGCTCACGGGAATCTCTTCTTCGGTTTCCTGGTGCTTGGCTCTACGCCAATCGGCCTGCAGAGCGGTCTCGCGCGCATCGCGCCGGATGGCACCGGCACCTGGGTCTCCGCCGCTGCCATAAGTGGCGATTCCACCATCACCAACGTTGCAATGAGCTGCGCCCCGGCGCTGTCGAACGACGGCAGCACGGTTTACGTCGCGGTGACAGACGAGGGAGTTGGAATCGGATACCTGGTCGCTCTCAACAGCACCACGCTGGCCGCCGTTAACCACGTTCTCTTGCTCGATCCTGCTTCCGGCCTGGATGCCACTCTCCCCGAGGAGAGTAGCGCCGCTCCAACCGTGGGCCCTGACGGCGATGTCTACTTCGGCGTGCTGGAGAATCCCTTTCCCAGCCACAACGATCGCGGCTGGATGCTGCATTTCAATAGCGACCTTTCCACCCAGAAGACTCCCGGCAGCTTTGGTTGGGATGACACTGCATCGATTGTCGACGCGTCGCTGGTCTCCAGCTATCACGGTACGTCGAAGTACCTGTTGATGACGAAGTACAACAACTATGCGGGAATCGGCACCGGTAACGGCAAAAATAAAATCGCGATTCTCGATCCCAATGCCACCGAAAACGACCCGATCATTCCCACCACGAAGGTCATGAAGGAAGTCATCACGAAATTGGGTGTAACCCCCGATCCAAACTACTCTGGAGGGGTTAAAGAATGGTGCATCAACACCGCGGCGGTCGATCCCTTCACCAAGTCGGTGATGGCGAACAGCGAAGACGGTTATCTTTATCGCTGGGATCTGACCACCAACAAACTGGCCCAGAGGATCAAGCTCTCTGGTGGCATTGGCGAGGCCTACACTCCCACGCTGATCGGCAGCGATGGCACAGTGTATGGCATCAACGATGCGGTGCTGAGCGCTATCGGAAACTAGGTTGCGAAAAACGAGCCTGAAGCTGGGACCCGACGGACGGTGTTCGTGCTTCTTCGATGCGCTCCATCTCGATCACCGCAACCCACTGTCCCTGTCGCTGCTCTGAAAAGACGACGTGGCCGCCGAGAATCTGTGCGGCGGCGGCGGGCGGCAAATCGCGGTGGAAGCCGAAAAAGCGAGTCTTCAGAGCTGTCCGTGCTTCTGTGAATGATCGCCATCGATCCCACAGCGCTGGCCGGGGCTCGTACTTCGTCGAGAAGATCAGGGCGACTTCATAGTTCGAGCGAAAGTCGGTTGCGGAAAGAACTTCATCCAAAGTGAAATCTTCAATGCGCACCACTCGCATCGGTCGCGTAATGTAACCGAGCCATGGGCGGGTCACTTCGTCGGAAACGGGCCACGCCGTGAGCACCCGTGCCATGGGATAGCGAGCCTCCAGGAAGCGTTCCCCGTCTTCATGCAGCACCACGTAATCGCGGTAGGCGAGGTTGTCCTCAGGCGAGAACCCATACGGAGGATTCCAAAACCAGGCCGCCACAAAGGCCAGCGCGACAATGACCACGGCCATGCGCCAAAAACGCAACCTGCGCCACAACGTCGAGACCGAGAGAATAATGACCAGAGGAACCGCCGGGAGCATGTAGCGCGCCAGCACCGCGCCCCCGATCAACGCCATCGCCACAATATAAGTGAGCACAACGACATAGAAAACCATTTGCACCGGGATGGCGATCCGTGAACGCTCGCCATCGGCATCATGCTGCGGCGGTATCCACATCGCAAACAGCATCGCCAGTGTCAACACCCACAGGTGAAGATACCCGCTGATCTGCCACAACCGCATAAGAAGTGCCAGAAGAAACCGGGTAGGACTCAGAGTCGCCGCCACGTTGTAGCGGAAGAACTCCGGATTACCGAAGACGTATCCGGTGTGCGCATAGTGATAGGCATACCAGAGAGCCAGCGGTAAGGCCGGGATCAGCAGCGAAGCGATGCGCCGCGGAGCACCCCGGAGGGGCAGCGCGATAGTAGCCCAGCGCTTCAGCGCTGGGAAAAGTTGAGGATCTGAGCCAGTCCCGGAGGGACGGCTGATCTGCTGCGGCGCACCCTTCAGCACATGAGGAATCTCCTCGCGATCCAGCCAAAAGGTTTTCCGCCAGCTTTTCTGTGCGACCACACCGATGATCTCCCATCCGGCAAGCGCAACAGGAGCCAGAATCGCCGTCTCTTTCGCCAAGACTGCAAGCGAAAACCAGACTCCAGTCGCGACCAAATCGCCTTCCACATAAGCGGAAATCGCCCAGAAGATAAGCCCGGCAGCGGCCAGGTCTACCTGCGCCAGAGAGCTCTGCGCAAAGAAGACGGGATACAGCGCGGTGCACAGCGTGGCGGCGATCGCAACCTTTGTATTGGCGACCCGTTCAGCCAGCCGAAACAGACCCAGCAGCGAGAAGGCGGCGACCACCAGCATGGCCGTCCGTGTCACCAGCGGAGCGAAGCCCACCACTTTCCACCAGAGGGCCAGCCATGCCATCACCAGGGGTGGATGTGCGTTCGAAACCGTGGAATGCGGAATCAGGCTTCCCGTAAGCAGAAGATCGCGCGCGGCCGGAACGTAGTAGCCCGCTTCATCCCAGAAGTACGGCAACCGCAACAGCGGCAGGTGAAGAAGAAAAGTGAATACAAAGATGATTGCGAACACCAGGGCCGGGTAAGTGCTGGACCATTGCACCGGGCCACTCCGGTAGTCTCTCAGAGTTTTCCCTCCTGGCTGAGGAGCGCGTTGAAGCGAGTAAAGACATTGCTGGTTACCCAGCCGTAACGAATCTCAACCAGCCACCGTGCGATGAATCCAGTGGGAGAAGCCGTTCTAGTGCACTTGTCCTGCCGGGCTCATGCGCGGGTCCAGCTTGATTTCGCCGAAGGCGGTCTCGTAGCCGGCCACGTTCTGCTGCAGAAGTCCGAGCAGCGCCTTGGCCTGTTGCGGGCTCAGGTAGATGCCCTGAAAATTACGAATCTCGACCTGAGCTTCACTTTGCTGTTGTATGGTGCCAAAGACGAGGAAGAAATCCCAGACATTCACTCGCATCTGCACGCTATTGGCATAGGCTTCCCGGTAATCGGGAGTATTGGCCAGCTTCACATTGGGTTGTTGCGGAACGCTCATAGGAGGTCAGTGTAATGACTTTAGGGGCGGAAAGGGAAGGCGAGGCTGAGGAAATCCTCTTAGGAGAGGACGGTTCCTTCGCTTCGGCTGTGGTTCAACTGACAGAAATTGTCAGTCCGTTTACAGATTTCTGCCTTGTCGGGCTGCCGCGAAAGGACATGGTCGTTCGCTACTTTGCTGAAACCAAAGGGGTTGTAGGATGTCATTACGGCCCTTCTCTGGCGGTTAAAGTGCGATACTTGAAGCGGTTCCTAAATCGAATTTCGCGAGTGCTCTTATGACCCATAAGCCCGACGACGGGGCCGTTGAAGAATTCATTCTCCCCGAGAATTTGCTTCCCCTAGGATCTGTGCTGAGCGAAGGCGTCACGCCGCTCGATGTCAGCATGGTATTGGCGAAAGTGTTTCGCGTTCAGTATGCGGAAGTCGCGCTGCTGCGGCTGGAAGGCGGCTTGCTCAAGTTCATTTTTCCCGAGCACCTGCGGACCACGGGAGCGATTCCGATTTCCAGCAAGGCGGTGGCCGCCCATACCGCGTTGAGCAAGAAGGCCGAGATCTTCAACAATTTTGCCCGCGTAAAACACGCCAGCATCTTCGAAACGATCAAGCCGGTCGGAGACGAAACTGACGATCCCGCGCCTCCCTCGCCCATCCAGAAGCTCATGTCGGTGCCGATTCTGGATCAGCACTTGACCGTGCTGGGCGTCATACAGATTTCGCGGAAGGGATTGGATCCGCGCTTCACCCAGGATTTCAGCCGCGAAGACCTGCACGATCTGGAACTAGCCGCCGGACTGCTGGCCGTGTCTCCTGTGATGCACGCCAATTGAAGGCAGGGACGTGGGCGACGCGACCCGATTGCCCAGGCAAGTTCCATCAGCAAAACGAAGTCCTTGGAATTCAACGTCGGTGGAGCGGTTGGTGCGAAAGGGGGGACTCGAACCCCCACGGTTTTACCCGCCAGATCCTAAGTCTGGTGCGTCTGCCAATTCCGCCACTTTCGCATGGCATGATTATACAAAGAGGGATGTTTCTCGAAGCGCTCCGCTGGGAGCAGTGCCCGCACCCACCCAGTTCAGACAAGGTGTGACGAACCAGATACTCGAATGCCCCGGCATGGTTAGGCACAACTCTAGCCAACGGGCTCCAGTCGCCATGTTGCCGACGCCGCCCGGCTTGCAACTCAGTTACTGAACGGCGTTCAGTCCCTGATAAATGAACATGCCAAGCAGCACAAGCAGGAGCACGCCCGAACCGGCGCCGAAAACCCACACCGGCTTCGTGAGCCGGTTGACCTTCACCAGCAATTCGGTCTGCTCTTGTTGCATATGGGAATTCGCGTCGTCGAGATACAACTGCTCATCCTCGTGCATGGTGAGCGTGCTGCGGTAGATGAGAAGGATGATCAGGCCAACAGTAAAAACGCCCCATGCGATCGCAAGCCCAAGCAGTAACGGAGTCCAAGTCCACGTCATAGGCCACCTCGACAGATTGTAAGCCTGTTGGCAACTCCCCCAAGTTTCCAGGACGCAGGCCTCAGCCTACAATCCTCGACCTGGAGGAAGGGCCTAACGCAAACATTATAGCCCCGTTGGCAAGTATCGCTAACGGAATCGTCGTCTGGCCGCCTGGCATCAAATACCATAAAGGGCTTGGTAGCAGTCGGCAGTATTTCGATTGTGCTGCCGTTTGCTTGCCAGCCTCTGCTATAATTTAGAGACTTTAGAGCCAAGGAGATACCAAACGAATGGCTACGACAACTGTCCCCGTTAACCCAACCGTCCCGGAAGTGAAGAAGACCGCTCCGGTTACGCTCACCGCCAGCGCGGTGGCCAAAGTGAAAGAGATCATGGGACAGCAGAATCCCGTGCCTGCCGGTCTGCGCATCGGCGTAGTGGGTGGCGGCTGTTCAGGTTTCTCCTATTCCATGCAGTTTGAAAACGCCGCCGGAATGATGGACAAGACTTTCGAGATGGACGGATTGAAGGTGTTCGTCGATGCCACTTCAGTCATGTATCTGAATGGCTGCATGGTCGACTACGTGGAGACTCTGGAAGGCGCTGGCTTCAAGTTCGAGAATCCGAACGTGAAGAGCACCTGCGGCTGCGGATCATCGTTTAGCGTATAAAGTTTAGCGTGTTAGGCCTTCCGTTGCTTAAGGAAGGTTGACGCGGAAAGTTCGTAGAAGGAAACGGCCTCATCCCGCGGATGAGGCCGTTCTCTTTGCACAAGCGTTTTTGCAGAACCGATTGACGCGGCCCGCGCCTACTGCGGAGGATTGGCCGGTGTCTGCGCCGGCGGCGCAGGCGTGCTCGAATTCGAGTTATTGCCGAAACCTGAAGACTGACCTGACTGCCCGAACCCACTGCCGAAAGAAGAAGAGCTTCCCGGCTGGCCCTGTCCCATTTGTCCCGCCGGCGTACCCATTCCCTGCTGAGCACTGAAGTTTTGCAGCGCCGGTTGGTAAGGTGTGGTGATCAGGCCTCCGCGGTCGGCGGTTGGATCGTAGATGAACTGCCACTCGTTGTATTTCCTCTTTTTATTAAACTCACGAATGGTCTTGTCCTTGCTGGTGCTGGCCACGCCCACGATCGGTCCCCCGCCGAAGACCTGCTGACTGCTGGAACTAGTGTCTCCTTGGGCCGTGCCTGGGGCGACTTGGGAAGAAGCCTGGGTAGGATCCGATCCTGAAGCCGAACTGGTCCCCTGCTGGCCCGAGGCTGTTTGGGAGTTGGAGTTTCCCCCGAATCCCGACGACTGCGAGAAAACGCCGGAACTGTTGACTCCGGAACCGCCGAACGCCGAACCACTGGAACCCGAACCACCAAACGACGAGCCGCCAAATCCTGAACTGCTCGGTCCGGAACCGCTTAATCCTCCGGGGGAGCCCGCAGGAGTCGCGCCGGGAATAGTTCCACCGCCGAAGCTGCCACCCACCGATACCCCGGGGTCCCCGACGTGGAGCAGTTTGAAGTCCTGGCACTTGGAGTTCCGGCAGTTCAGCGGGTCTTTGTAGCGTTTTCGCAGGTAGCGAAGATTGTTGGTGTTTTCAAGATCCTCGAGTTTGGTCGGGTAGCGTCCTAATTTCTTATAGTAGGCGCGGATGGCGCGCGTGTATTGCACTCCGCGGTGGATCATTTCCTGTTCCCGGTCCCGCCGGATCTCAAAGGAAATCTCGGTAATAACTCCGGTGGCCACGATAGCCATCAGAGCGAACACGAGAAGCAGCGTGAGCAGAACGTAGCCGTCCTCACCCCGGCGAAGCCGGCGTGGTGACGGACGCGTGCTGGAGAACGAAGCCATCAGAATTTTGTAATTTGATAATCGGGTAATTTTGCAATTTGATTGTTCCGGAGAGCCGGCCACATTACAAAGCTGTGCAATTACAAGATTGCCCGATTACTAAATTCCTCCTACTGCCTGCGTGAGCGGGATGCTCTGCGGCGGACCGCTGCCCACTACGTCCTGAATATCCACTGCGGTTGGCGAGATGCGCACAACCTTGTAGCGGCGGTCCACAATCTCACCCTCGCTGGCAATAAAAACATCGTCGCCCTTGGAGAGGAAAACCTTCTTGGGTTCTCCAGGCTGGTTCGAGAATCCGAAGTATTTCAGGGGAATCGGCGGCTGCGCTGGCACTGCGGGGGGCTGGTACAGTTGCGCATTCTTCTTGTCCGTAGCCCCGGGCGCCAGCGGCGTGGGAATCGCGACCTCCGCCTGCGACACGAAAATGTTTCTTCCCGAGCCCTCGTACTTGATCTGCTCGGTGGCCGCGAGTTGCTGCAGGCGCAGGGTGGGATCGAGGCTCTGGGGGGCGCGCTCTTTTTTCCCTGAGGTGGACCCTGAACCGTGGCGTGTTGCCGGACGAACCGCATTCTGCGAAGTCGCTTCTGAGTTCGTCGCCGTCGTCGTAGAAGCGATGGTCGAGGAGGATGGCATGAACTCGTAGGCAGCAACCAGGATCGCTACTACTCCCAGCACCGCCGCCAGGATCGCATTCCTCCGGTTTTCGAATCCCAGTTTCACTACGTGCCTGCCTTCAAATAGGTCTCAAGTTTCATTTGCAGCTTAATGGGCCCGTTCTGCTCGCCGGCTAGCGTGATCGTGTTGATGATGAAAAACATGTCATCGCGTTCCAGCGCATTCACAAACTTCGCCAACGAAACGTAGTTGCCCGAAAGGTTGGCATCCATCTCGATCGGCTCCAGTCGGCCGATCTCGGCTTCGTCCACCTTGTACTTGACCTGTTCGATTGTCACCCCATTGGCCAACGCCAGCTTGCCGAGTTGGCTGGGGATCTGCGAGTCCTGGGCGGGAAAACGCTTCTTGTAGAAGTCCGCGATCTGCCGGTTCGCGGTGTCCACTTTTCTGGGCAGATCGGTCAGCGGCTCAACTTGGTGGGTCTTGGCCTGGAGTTCATTCGAGAGCTGGTTCATTTCCTGGCGTCGCGAGTCGGCCGAGCCCACCAGGGGTGAGAGCAGCACCACCACCGCTACTACATCCATCCCCAGCAGGACCGCCAAGGCCGTCTTAATATTTTTCCGGGTTTGCCGCAAGTCTGGCATTAGGGCCTGCCCCTCTTGGAAATCTCCGGCTTTGGCGTTTGGACCGGAACCGGCTCGGGAACATAAATCGCATTGATGTTGAGTTCGATGGTGTCTCCACCGGTCGAAGGTTTTAGATTCTCGTTGTCGATACGAGTCTCGGTAAAGCGCCGCGAATCTTCCATGCGGCGGGCTAATTCGATGGCTCGCTCGCGCGAGTCGCCGGCTACTGTCATCTTCAGCGCCAGTTGGTTGTCCTCATCCAGTTCGGGATGAATCGAAACCAGATGGACCCGGGCCGGCATTACTTTCTCCAGATCTTCGAGCACCCGCGTCCAGGAAAATGACTTGAGCGCGATCAGTTCGTTGAGAAACTGAGACTGGTCCCGCGTGGCCCGATTCTCGGGCCGATTCAGGTACGCCTCGTCCTGCGCGCGAGTCCGGTCGAGTTGCGCGATCTGGGCACGCAAGTCGGCGATCCTGGCGTGATCGCGCCGGGCCGCATACCGGCCCGTGATGGTGAGCGTGAGCAAGGCCAGCGTCACGATGGCCGCAACCGCCAGGCCCGTTCCCCAACGCAGCCAGAACTCCCGCGCATCTTCGTAGGGCTGGCTGGCGAGATTGATGTCGAGACGCATAATGTAAACCAGTTGTCAGTTGCCGGCTGTCAGCCGCCAGTAGGTTTTACTGGGAACTGACAGCTGGCAACTGGCAACTGCCGTTAAGAAATTAAAGCTCCCACTACCCCGGCCATTCTCCAGCGCGGTACGGAACCCCCGGTGCTGACTCCCAACTGCGAAGAACTTACCAGTTCCTGGACCTCCGCGCCGGTTTGGGCGCGCAACGCTGGAGCCGCACTGCCGGTGTCGGATATTCCCGCGACAAATATTTTCTCGATGTTGAGGTGATACGTGTCCTGGAAAAATACGACCGAGGGGTAAACTTCCTCGGCCAACTGCTCTCCCGTGATCGTAACCCCGCGCGTGTTTTCCAGCGTACGGAAAAGCTGAAGCTGTTCCGCATTGAGGATCGCGATACTCGTGGTGCGGGCATCCACTTTCACCACCAGAGTGGGACGCTGTCCCTGCGCTGCGCCCAAGGCTGCCAGCATAGAAGGCAATACCACTCCCGGACTGAATCCGGCATCGCGGAAGGCAGCCTCGTAATCCTCCACCACACTGGCCAGGGCCACCGCCGCCACCACTCGAACCCCTTCGCTCGACTTCTGCGCATGGTAGGAAACTCGCGCCTTGTCCACATCGAACGGGAGAGATTTCTTCATGCGAAACCGCACCACACCAGCGGCTTCCTCGGAGTCGGCCGGCAGCGTGTCGAATTCGAGCAGCACTACCCGCACCGCGGCGTCAGGGACCACCGCAATCACATCGTGCGAGCGCGCCCCCACACTACCCAATGCCGATTGCACAGCCGCGCTGACTGCATCGCGCTGGCGCAAGTTGCCGTCGACCAGGTCTGGAATCACGCTGCCCGGCGCCAGTTCGCGTGCCGCGCAGGCTTCCAGGCTGCGGCCATCTTCGGCCAGGCGCCCCACCAGTACGCGATCGGCTGCGATCTCGCACGCCAGTTTGGGTCTTGCCGGGTTGGAACCAGAAGTCATTTCAGGAGTCAAACTCTTTCTAACTTCAGTGGCCAGTTGCCAGTGGTCAGTAAATTCATAACTGGCAAGCCGGGCACTGATTGCTGCTTCTATAATTCAAACGCCATAGCTTGCGAAATGCAATAGCTGAAGGGGCACTTCAGACAGTGGCCATTCGCCAGTGTCCGGCCACAATCGACTTGTAAATCAGAACGGACCGAACTGGCAACTGGCCGCTGGCAACTGGCTACTGTTGTTTCTACCGCATAGCCTCGATGAAGGTAACCTTGTTGATCTCTTTCAGCGTGGTCAGGCCGAGCCGAACCTTATCCAAAGCGGACTCGCGCAGAAAACGCATGCCTTCTTCCCGCGCCGCGCGCCGGATTTCCGACGTCGGCTTCTTGGCCAGAATCATCTCGCGGATGCGATCGCTCAAATCCAGCAATTCGTGAATCGCGGTGCGGCCGCGGAAGCCCGTGCCCGCGCACTCGATGCATCCCGGCCCTTCATACAATGCCACCTTCGACCACTGTCCGGCATCCAGTCCGCTGGCCTCCAGCACGTCCGGCGGATAATTCACGGGCGTTCGGCAGGATTCGCAGATTAACCGCACCAACCGCTGCGCCAATATACAGTTCAGCGCCGAGACGAAGTTATAGGGCTCGACCCCCATGTTGAGGAAGCGGCCGATCACATCCACCACGTTGTTGGCGTGGACCGTGGTGAAGACCAGGTGGCCGGTGAGCGCCGATTGAATGGCGATCTGCGCCGTTTCCGTGTCGCGGATTTCGCCCACCATGATTTTGTCCGGGTCGTGGCGCAGAATCGAGCGCAAGCCGCGGGCGAACGTGAGTCCCTTTTTCTCGTTGACCGGAATCTGCGTGATGCCGCGCAGTTGGTACTCCACCGGATCTTCAATCGTAATGATCTTATCTTCGTCGGTCTTGATCTCGTTCACCGCGGCATACAGCGTGGTGGTCTTGCCGCTGCCCGTCGGTCCCGTAACCAGCACCATGCCATAAGGTTCTTTAATGTAGCGGCGGAACTTGCGCAGGTCGTCTTCGTCGAAGCCCACCACGTCGAGCGTGAGCGACTTGAACTTCTCGCTCATCGATTCTTTATCCAGTACGCGCAGCACGGCGTCTTCGCCGTGAATCGACGGCATGATCGAAACGCGGAAATCGATGGCGCGCCCGTTGTACTTCACCCGGAATCGTCCGTCCTGCGGGACGCGTCGCTCGGAAATATCCAGTTCGCTCATCACCTTGATGCGCGAAATCACGGTGGAATGATGTTCCTTACCGATGGGCGGCATGGCCTGCGTCAGCACGCCGTCGATGCGGAATTTGATCACCACCGAGTCGTCCCGCGTCTCGATGTGAATATCGGAAGCGCGGCGCTGCAGCGCGGTGAAGATCGTCGTATCCACCAACCGGATGATCGGGCTGGTATCGCCCGCTGCCGTCAGCTTGTCGATGGTCAGGGTTTCTTCGGCGCCGGTGGCTTCGTCTTCGCGGATGATCTGGAAACCTTCGCTGGCCTCTTCCAGAACGCGCTGCGACTGCTCCGTCTTCTTCAGGATGTCCGAGATCTGTTTCAGCGTCGCCACTTTGGTGACGATGCGCTTCTGCAGCAGCAGGCTGATCTCGTCGATCATCATCAACTGGCTGGGATCGGCGATCGCGATGGCCAGCTTGCCGTCCGCCGTCTCTTCCAGCGGCACGAAGTTGTAGCGGAACATCAGTTCGGGCGAGAACTTCTTGAACAGCTCGTGATGAAGCTGGAAGTCGGTGAGGTCTACAAATTCGCAGCGATAGCGCCGCGCCACGTCCTGCGCGCGTTCCAGGTCGGTGATGGGATTTCCCGTCGTCACCACCTGTCCGCCATTCTCGCCGTGTACGAAAAGTGATTTCTTTTCCGCCATCGCCATTCTCAAATCCCCGAAACCATTTCGTAATTTAGTAATTGAGTAATTTTGTAATTCAAGAACCTGCGTCGATGCATGTGACGGGTTCAAATTACCCAATTACAAATTACTCAATTACCCAATTCTCTTTAGTGCACTCCCAGAGTGAAGATCGGCAAATATAACGAGATCAACACTCCGCCCACGAAAACCGCCATCACCATCAGAATCAAGGGTTCGATCAGCGCCATGGAAGCGCCCAGTGCCGTCTGTACGTCCTCTTCATAGAACTCGGCCACCGAATTCAGCATCGCCGGCAAAGCCCCGGTAGACTCGCCAACCTCCAGCATTTCCACGGCCAGGTCGGGAAAGATATTCTGTTCCTCCAGGCTGCTGGCCAGCCCCTGCCCCTCCCGAACTCTCACGCTCGCCCGCATCACGCCTTTCAGGATGCGGCGGCTGGTCATCGAAGTGCCCGCGGTTTCCATCGACGGCACCAGCGGCAGCCCGCCCTGCAGCAGCGTCGAAAGCATGCGCGAGAAGGTTGCCACCTGGTGCTTCAGCCGGATATCGCCCAGCAACGGCAGGCTCAGGATGAACCGGTCAATCTGGTCGCCGCCCCGGTCCGTCTTCCGCCACTGCCAAAACACAAAAACCGCCAGCGCCAGCCCAACGGCAATAAACGGAAAATACTTCTGCGCATACGTTCCCACCGCCAGCATGAACAGCGTAATGGCCGGCAGTTTCGCGTCCAGACTATTAAACAGGTCGGCGAATTTCGGCACCACATAGGTGAACAAAAACATCACCATAATCGTCACCACGGTGACCAGCAGCGTGGGATAGATTAGCGACACAAACAGTTTCTTGCGGAAGCTCATCGCCAGGCGCTGAAAGTTGATGTAACGGGTCAGCACCTCGTCAATGTTTCCGCTCTTTTCTCCCGCCATCAGCGTGGTGGTGTAGATCTTCGGAACCATGCTATGCGCGGCAAAGGCGTCGGATAGCAACTCTCCGCCTTTTACCCGCTCCCGCACGTTCTCCAGCACCTGGCGCAAATTGGCATCTCTTTGCCGCTTGATCAGCAAATCCAGCGAGTTCAGAATCGGCAACCCGGCCTTGATCAGCGTCAGGAACTGCTGGTTAAACACCAGGAACGAACCCTGCTTCAGCTTGCGTCCGCGGCGCATGGAAAGCCCGCCGGAGAGCAGTCCCTGGGGCTTTACCCAGTAGACCAGGTAGCCTTGCGAGGCGAAGCGGTCGCGCACCTCCGCCACCGAGTATCCCTGCTCCACCTGCTCCAGCGTTCGGCCCCGCTCGTCCGCGACTTTTATGACGAATTCCGCCATTTATCTGTTCTTTTCGGCTTTCTGCCCTGCACAGTACCCTATCGCTCAGTCTAACATTCCCGCTCTTGATCCCGAGTCCAGATCACGAGATCGGCCTATGTTTCCAGTATCGCAAGTAACCGGTCTCACGTTGGGTCGGGGAAGCTTCCGCCTCCACGGCCGTGCAGCAAGCCTATACCCATCAATACGATACAGCCGCCTGCCACAGGGAGACCTTACGGCCCCAGCTCGCCCTCAATCGTCTCCGTTCCCGCCGGAGGACTGAACTGGAACTGCCTCTCCCGAATCGCTACATTCTCTTTCTGGTCACTGAACCGGTATTCGGTTGCCGACCCATCCACTTCGTTCATTACAATCCGCGCAATCCTGTGCTCGGGGGTCACTTCTAGCAGGATCTCGCTCACCCGGTCAGCCAGAGCCTGCGGCACGCCTCGCAGAACCACGTCTCCGGTAGCCACCGGCTCAACATCGGGAGCCAGCGACAGCCCCTGCAATTCCTTCTCCAGCCTGGTTCGCCCGAGCAACAACGCCAGCGGAGACCTCGCGTCGTCCAGCTTTCGTGCATCGGTTTTCCGCACCTGCCGGTCGCCCGGAACGTAAAACCACGCACTCGTCCCATCGCTCACAAAGAGCTTCTCCTTGGGAGAACGGTATTCCCACCGCATCTTGCCAGGTTTTTTCAACCCGCCCAGAGCGCCCGACTTAGACAGCCAAAGCGTCCCAGATTCCGTCCGCTCCATCCCCGACCCGCGATAAGTCTCGGTAAACTCCGCCTGCAAACTGTGCAAGTGGTTGTAATGCTCATCCACCGCCTGGGCGATGGCGTGGACGTCTTCCGCCAAGGCGCAAAGCGGCGATGGAAGAACAAGCAGTAGGACTACAGCGGCCAACTTGATCATCACTCTTAAGATTCTACTTCAGGCCCGTTATCCCGAAGCCCCGCCTCTTCACCATAAGGAGGCGACGGATCTCACGGGCCCGGCTTTTGGGTGGCGCGGCGTTTCAACGCCGCGTTAATTGATTGTAAAAACTCAACTCTGTCATTCCGACCGCAGTCGGAGCGCCAGCGACGGCAAGTGGAGGAACCTGCTTTCCTTGCCACGTCGCAAATGTCTCGAAGCGCCTCTCCCTCCGCCCTGTCATCCTGAGGCAGCGGAGTCGCACGCGCAGCGAGCGACTCCCAACGAAGGATCCCTGCAAGTCTGCAAACGTTTGAGGACCAAATCTTCTGTACCGGCGCTGCTGTTTCCACAGCTGCATTTGCTCAATTGTCACATCATTGCATGTGGTTGGGCCTGAACTGGTTCAAAGCTTCTTCGCTCAATGCGAGGGAATGAGCTGCCCTTTGTCACCTTTGGGGGGAATCAAGGGAACTGCATGAAAAAAAAGATTTTACGACAAAGTCCTTTAGAAATAAGATTTTAGCCGGATCTCATCACGAGGCCCGCAAGTCATTGTTTCCACGGATTTTACGTGATCGATCTGTGATTGTTTTGACCCAGATCTCACCCCGAAGCGTACACCGCATACTGATGCGTCCCGCAAATCTTTTTCCACAGCATGCTCTCTCCCAGCACACGCTCCAGCAGCGGATTGTGATACAGCACATACACCGCACGCGGATGCGCTCGAACACTCCGCTCCAGATTGGCGATCACGTTCCGCATCCCAGACTCCGGAAACGGATTGAAGAGAAAGAGCACTGTCGGTTCGGCAGGAAAAGAGAACTGGGTTGCATCCCCGCAGATCGATTCGATCACGAAGCACTTCTGCGATTCGCCGCAATAAACGCTCAGGTTCTGCTTTGCGGTTTCGTGCAGCGCCGGCAAAAGCTCCACCCCCACGATGCGGCGAAAAGGATAATCCGAAGCCATCAGCAGCGTTCGTCCCTTACCTGAGCCGAGATCGACAAAGACGAACTCAGAAAGGTCGATGCGAGCGTGCTCACCCAGAGCCTGAATCATTTCGTGGAACAGAACCGACTCCGTCGGTTGGTACGGCGAGTGGAAGACTCCCAGCAACCGGTCGCGCCAGCACACCGCCGCACTCGTCGTGTTGACCCGGTGATCCCAATCGTAGTCCGCATCGCCATAGCGCTGCCGACGGCGTTGCGGAGTGGAGTCGCGAACAAACTCCGCCAGCACATTCAGCAGTCGGCGAGTGGCCGAGACACGCCCTTCCCGCGCTGCCAAGTCTCTCCACCAACGCAGCACCGAGCGCGAGAGTCCGATTCGAGGCGACGCGGAAGCGGAACCATTACTGCCGTCCATATCCGCATCATAAGCGATGAAAGCGAGGACGGAGGCTATGGGCTCTGGTTGTGGAACTTCGGCACTGGTTGGTATCCCGGAGGCAGCCCTTTGGTGGAAAACGGGAAGTCATCCGGTACGCGCACTTCGACGCGGCCTTCGGGCGTCAGCTTGTAGGGATGCCCGTCGGGATCGACCGGAATTCCGGGGAACCGCTCTGCGGCTATAAGTTCCGACATGCTCACCGGCAGGCGTCCGGTGCGTTGTCCAAAGCGGGTCACCGCTTGCTGCAGATGAGTCACGTCTTCGTCGACGCGCAGGGCCCGCAGATGTTCCACCGCGTTGGCGCGAATCAGGCGGTCCTGGCTGTTCTGATAGGTTGTGGTCCAAAGCATGCGTGCCGTTTCAAACTCGCCGGCATGCTGCGCCATCTGCGCACCCATGACGCCCAGGAAGGGGTGTGCGTTCGGAACCCTCGATCCCCGTGCGAAAGCCTCGGAGGCTTTCTTGTAATCCTGCAGATTCATGTAATACACGAAGCCCAGATCGTAGTAGAGCCTCCAGTTGTCGGGATTGTTCTGGATGCCATACTCCATCAACTGAACCGCATGCTCGGGCTGGCCGGCTCCGTTCGGAGGCGCCGGAGCAAGAAAGCTGGCGCCGAACTCATACGCCACCACCAGATGCGGATCGAGGTGAGTTGTAATCTCCAGCAAGGGAAACAGCAGGTTATAGCTGCGTGCGTTTTGGGAGCGTCTGTAGCCGAAATATTGGACTGCGCGAGTCCAATAGATATCGGCGAGAAGGCCGTCATAACCAAGGCTGGCGCGCTTCAGGAACTTGGGCGAGCTGACGTACAAGACCTCTTCGATGGTGGCTTGCGGGCGAAGCTGGTCGGTGCTGTGTAGCGTTACGGCACTGGCCGCGAGTGAAAAGACGACACATGCGGCGGCAACAATCGACGTCTTGCGGCTCTGCTTCATTTCAGATTCCGGTGTTCGAAGATCAGCACCGCCCCACTCAGAGCCATGGTGGCGTAAAACAGCGCGTAGAGAGTGTTGTGCCAGATGAGCTGCGCCGCCACCGGCTGCTCATGAGCAATCGAACCGATTACGTTGAAGGCGGAAAAGTTGGGCACCAGATAAGCCGCTCCCGTAACCAGCCAGCGGGTGAATCCATGGGCCATGCCGGCAAAGCCGCGCAGATCTTCGGCGAAGCTTCCGATCACAAAGAGTGAGAAGGCGAAGACGGCGGAAAGCAAGGGCGAAGAGAACGAGGAGAACAGCAGCGCCAGCGAGCAAATGATCAAGAATTCGAGAACAATGAAATACAAAGCGACCAGAATTAGCGCGTCGGCCCGGACGAATTTGTGCGAAACATAGAACAAGGCCGCGAACACGCCGATTGCCATGAAGAAGGTATTGACGACCAAGGTGCCGGCCAGGCCAAAGAACTTGCCGACAATGAACTCCCACCGGCGAACCGGGCGCGAGAGGACGGTATAAAGTGTGCGCTTTTCGATCTCTTTGGAGACCAGACCGATGCCGATAAAAATGGCGATCACGATGCCAAACAGGGAGACCGCCGTGAGCCCGAGGTTGATGACGACCAGTTTTTCGATGTCGATCGAGATCTGGCCCACCAGGATAGCCGCTCCCGACAGCAAAACGGCGAAAGCGATGAGGTTGTAGAGCACGCGGTCTCGCACCGCTTCGCGAAAAGTATTGGACGCAATGTGCACGATGCGCGCTTTCATGCCATCCTCCCAGCTGTAGTCTCGGCATGCTGCAGTTTCTCGACAAAATAAGCCTCGAGCGAAGTGCGAACGGGAATGATCGCAATCAAACGCAAGCGCTCGCGGCGGAGGGCATCGATGACCGCATCCTGCTGGTTCTCGTTGATGATTGCGCGCACCGTGTCGCCGGTGACATGGCACTCCGCGCCCAGCGCCTTGAGCGAGGCCGGTACGTGAGTGCTCTGCCAGATCACTTCCACCTTGCCTTGAACGCTCGAGGTCAAATCCTCGACCGCGCCGATGCCGCGGAGCTCGCCTTTGTGAATGATGGCAACGCGGTCACAGAGAGCCTCGGCGTCGGAAAGAATGTGGGTGGAGAAAAATACTGTCTTGCCTTCGTGCTTGAGTTGCTCCATCAGGTCGCGCACCTCGCGGCGGCCCATGGGGTCGAGCCCGGACATAGGCTCGTCGAAGAACACGACTTTGGGATCATGCAGAATAGCCTGCGCGATGCCCACGCGCTGCAGCATTCCTTTCGAGAACTTCCGCAATTGCACGCCCTTGACGTCGGGCAGACCGACGCGTTGCAGCATCGCCTCCACGCGCCGTGAGCGCTCCTTCCCGGGGACGCCGGAGAGCTGGGCGTAGTAATTCAGAAGTTCGTGAGCCGTCAGATGGTCGTAAAAATAGGGTTGCTCGGGAAGAAAGCCGATTTGCGCCTTCACTTCAGGGTCTGTCCACTCCCGGCCCAGGATGCGTGCGGATCCGGCGGTGGGGAATACCAAACCCATGAGCAGCTTCAGGGTTGTTGTCTTGCCGGCGCCGTTGGGACCGAGAAAGCCGAAGATCTCGCCATCTTCGACCGTGAGATGAAGGGGATGCAAAGCGCGTTTGGGCCGTTTGGCCCAAAAGCCAATCAGATAGCTCTTTTCCAAGCCCAGGATTTCGATTGCGTTCATTGGTCTAATCGGTTGGGAAATTTTAATGGATGCTCCAAGGAAATTATAAGCAAGTCGGCCTGCTTGAAACTAGCTCAGAGGGGTTACGTCGGTCATCAGGATTAGGTCCGCTGCAATGGCGAATGTGAGGCACGCCGATGACTCAGTTCATGGGATTAAGGATCTGGCAAGCTGCGCGACTGGCGACCAGCGTGACAGTACCGGCAGGCTGGAGGCGAAGCACGGCGTCTTCCACCGAGCAATAGGCGCGCGTTCCGAACTGGGTGCTGATAGGGGTGCCGGTTGAATAGAACTGGTCGTTGGTCAGGCTGCCCGCACTGGCGGATCCCGCCGCGTTGAAAAAGAAACCGCTCTTGCCGGCGCCGCCAGGAATCGCATTGGCCAGCGTGTTGTCAATTACGCAGCCGGTGGCGACGCTGGGCGTGCAAGGAGCCGGGCCGCCCAGGGTGGCCATGGTCAGCGGGAAGCCCACCGTCGGATAAGTGTCCGCGTAGGCGATTTCTCCGGTATTGATGGAACGCATGGACGCAGCCGCGGATGAATCGTTGGCCGACATGCGCGCACGCATCAGATTTGGGATCGCAATCGCCGCAATGATCAGAATGATGGCGACCACGATCAGCAACTCAATTAGTGAAAAGCCCTTCTGCTTCTGCATCAAGCGCTCTTTCTATCTATCCCTAGACCGTGTCCGGGCCAAAGCCGAGTTGCAAATCCACCGGACCCTGAGAACTGTGTCGCATGCCGAGGCCCAAACAGAAGGGATTGAAACTTCGGTTAGGACCTGAGCAAGTGCCTTTCTTTCAACCAAATGCGGACCCTTCCCAACACTCATAGCGAATGAACCGTTGGTTAAGCTGTGTTCTGGCATCTCCGCTTTGACAAATTGTGTCACTTTGCGAAGGGTGCGCTTCGTGGAGCTGCAATACTGCCACCCGGTTAGCCTAGGACTAACGAAAAAGTAACAAGAAACGGAAAAGTCGCCTCCGCATACTTGTAACGTCTCGCCAAATGAAGTACCGCCGTCGGAAGGCGAGTCGTGGTGATTGTACGTCCCGGGTAGCGAAAGTCGTGTGTTACCAAAGTTCGTCGAGAGCCAATACAGGATGAGTTTCTGGAGCGGCCTGGAGTCCGAACCTGAAATACTCCGGCCACCTCGCAGCATATTTTCTTAGTCTGAAAAAAATAAAAGGGAGCAGCGGACTTGCGTCCGCTGCTCCCGGCTTGTACCCTCCCCAGGTACTTTGCCTTGTATTGAGTTGTTAGTTCGCGATCGGCAACAGTGCTTGGCAGGCCGCTTCGCTCGCAACCACAGCGATGGTGCCGGCGGCTTGCTGGCGGATCACGCCATCCTCAAACGCGCAGTAGGATGTCGTACCGCTCTGGTTGCTGATGGGGTATCCAACGGTGTAGAACTGGTTATTCGTGGTAGATCCGGCTCCGGCCGAACCGGTAGCGTTGAAGAAGAAACCGCTCTTGCCAGCGCCGCCCGGAATGGCGGTCGCGAGTAAGTTGTCGATCAGGCAGGCGTTAGCAACTGCCGGAACGCAGGGCGAGGCGCCGCCCAACGGAGCCAGGGTCAACGGGAAGCCGATCGTTGGATAACCAGAGCTATAGCCGATTTCGCCAGTGACGATGCTACGCTCAGAGGCGGCGGCAGACGAATTGTTGGCGGCCATACGGGCGCGCATCAGGTTAGGAATTGCAATAGCCGCAATGATCAGGATGATTGCCACCACGATCAGCAGCTCGATTAGTGAGAAGCCCTTCTGTTGTTTCCGCATCTTTTGTTTTCCCCTCGTTTTTTGACTTTCGTTGGATTCTTGCTGGTCATCGAATGACTCAGTCGGACATGATGATGGCACTTGCCGGGCCAAAGCAGATAGTTACTTTGGTTCTGCGGAGAGCTGCATAATCCCCTTCTTTTCAGTAGGGAGGCAAACTCTGATCTCATTCTACGGCTTACCAGGCCCTGGTTTGTGCCAAAATGCGTCGCGAACCCTGACAATTCGTGTCAGTCTGGAACGGCGCAATTCCTATTTTAGAACGGCGCCCGGACACTTCACTTGCGGGAAAAACTGCGCGGTACCTGCCCCAGATTAAGGAGTCCCCCAAGACGTTCCGGGGGCCGCGCCTCCGGTAGAATGTCTTTCCGGCCGCAAACGGGAAAGTGTAAAGCGATGAGGACTGCGAAGGACTCCATTTCGATCGATGCCAATGTAGCTCGGGCGTGGACTCTGCCTTCTCAACTCTACATCGAGCCGGCTAGCTTTGCGGCTGAACAGGAAAACATATTCGCGCGCAGCTGGCAGGTGGTGGGGCATCACGACCAGGTGGCGAATCCGGGCGACTACTTCACGACGGAGCTGGTGAACGAGCCTTTGCTGATCGTGCGCGGAAGCGACGGGACGCTGCGGGGCTTCTATAACGTATGCCGCCACCGCGCCGGGCCGCCCGCCGAAGGATGTGGCTCGCGCAAACTCTTCCGCTGCGGCTATCACGGTTGGACCTATGGTCTGGATGGATCGCTGATCAGTGCCACGGAAATCGAAGGGGTGGAGGGATTCCGTCCCGAGGATTTTGCGCTGGTGCCGGTACGGGTGGAGGAATGGTTCAACCTGATTTTCGTGAACCTGGATGGCGATGCGGGTCCTCTGCGCGAGAGTCTGGGCGAATTGCTGCAGCAAGCGGAGAAGTTTCACTTTGCCGGGATGAAGTTGTTCGAGCGTCGAACCTACGACATGAAGTGCAACTGGAAAACTTATGTCGACAACTACCTGGAAGGCTATCACCTGCCCAGCGTGCATCCGGGACTGAATCGCGAACTCGATTTCAACGCCTATGTGGTCGAGCCTTATGCGCGGCACGTGCGGCAGTTCAGCCCCATTCGCGGAGCGCAGCCGGGAGACGCGGCTCCGCGGCGTTACCAGGAAGCGGGCGAGGGTCTGACCACGGACTACTTCTGGGTCTTTCCCAACTGGATGCTGAATTGCTATCCCGACAATGTCTCAGTGAACATTGTGGTGCCGCTCGCGCCCGAGCGCTCTCTGGCCATCTTCGAGTGGTACTTGCCGGAGAAGGAACATGGGAGTGCGGCGGCCAAGGCGTCGGTGGAATTCAGCGAGCAGATTCAGGTGGAGGATGTGGCCATCTGCGAAACGGTGCAGAGGAATCTGCGGTCGCGCAGCTATTCGCGGGGACGCTTCAGCGTGAAGCAGGAGAAGGGCGTACACGCGTTTCATCGGATGTATGCGGAAGCAATGAAGAAGGACTAAACGCCAAGGATGCGAGTACGCAGAGAGAGATACAGGCCTGTCGACAGTGGTTCACACCGATTGCGCACGCCGGCGTCATTTGCGTTCAGGGATGAATTTGTTTCTTTATTCCGCTTTGACCAGCAGGCAGGTGACGTCATCGTGCTGCGGGGTTGAGCCGACGAAGAGGTCCAGTTCTGCCATCAGGCGGTTGAGCATTTCTGGTGGCGAAGTTGCGGCGCCGGCCGCGATGGAATTGAGTAAGCGGGATTCTCCGTATTCTTCCTGGCGTGCGTTTTCGGCCTCGACCAGACCGTCGGTAAATATGATGAGCCAATCACCGGGCGCGAGCGCCACGCTCGCCGATTCATACTTCGCATCGGACTGAATGCCGATGGGCAATCCGCCGACGTCGAGACGCTCAATCAATCCATTGCTGCGGCGCAGGATGGGAGCATTGTGGCCGGCATTGATGTAGTTGAAGACTCTGTGGGCTGCGTCATACTCGGCCAGAAATGCGGTGGTAAAGCGCAATCCGCCCTGGCTGTTGGAGCAGGCGTACCGGTTCATGTTGGCCACTAACTCAGGAAGGGCGACCTGAGCCGTGGAAAGGGTCTTGAGGCTGGCTTGAAACGTGGCCATGAGCATGGCTGCGGGAATGCTCTTGCCAGCGACATCGGCGACCGCGAATACCACGCGATTCTCTTCATTGCTTTTGCCGGGACGGGGAAACACGTCGTAGTAATCGCCGGCGACGGTGTTGGCGGGGCGGGTGGTATAGGCGACCGAGATTCCCGGAATCTGCGGCGGAGCCCCGGGCAGCAGCCAGGTCTGAATCTCGCGCGCGATCTGCAAATCACGCTTCATCACCACGCGGTCGCCGATCTCGAGCATCAGAAGCAGGAGCAGCAATAGGCCACCCCAGAAATGGAGGTCGAGTTCGACAACATGGAATTCGTGGGCGGCATCCTGATAGCTGAAACCGCTGCTAGGAAACAGGAGCATGATCAGCGCCGCCAGCAGCAGGACGCGGCGAGCGGGTGAGAGTTTTTCAAGGACGGCCCAAAAGAATTCCTTGACCACGTGCAGACGGTGGCCACGCTTGGTGAGACCCTCGGGAGTTTTGGCGGCTACATCTCGCGAATAGAGGCGGTAGCTGGTGCGGGCTTCGGTTTCGAACTGCGACCAGAGCTGGGTGAGTTCCAGACCTTCGGTAACGCGCTGCCAAAAGCGGTGCAGACGCACGCCGAGCGGAACGCGCTGGGTTGGGACGGGTTGGGCCGGTGGGGAAGCCGTCGCCATGGGAGCCTTTGATTATAGAGGAAGGCGGAGCCGAGATTTCCGATTGCCGATTTCCAAGTTGCGATTTTTTGAAACAATCTGCGATTGACAACTGCCGATTGCCGATCCTCAGAAAAGAGCTAACTGCTCATCGAGACCCTGCACTGGCCACGCCTCGGCGGGCGCGCGTGTTCCTCGGGGATCGTTGCGTCTGATGCCGTATTTCTGACGGTAGGTCGCGAGGAGTTGCGCGATTCGCTTGCCGTAGGAAGGCGGCAGAAACGAGCGGTCCTGATAGCGTTGACGGTAGTTCTCCACCAAGTGCGGAAAGTGTTGCTCAAGGAAAGGGAGAAAAACCGCGGAGGAACAGGGCTTAAGAAACAAAGGTCCGGCAAAGATGTGGCCTGCTCCGGCCGCGGCGGCTGCTCGCACTAAAGCTTCAAGATCGGCGGGCGCATCGGTGATGCCCGGCAGGACGGGCGAACAACTTACGCCCACCGTGAGCCCGGCTTCGCTGAGCTGGCGAACCGCATCCAGGCGCAAGTCCGGGCGAGGAGCGCGGGGCTCGAGAATCCGTGCCAGCTCTACACTTAAAGTGGTTACGGTGATGTGGATCGACAGCGCGTTGCTCCGCGATACCTCGCGAAGAAGATCAATATCGCGGACGATGAGATTGGATTTCGTAACAATCCCCAGCTCGAAGCCGCGGTGGCGCCCGAATTCTTCAAGAATGCCGCGGGTGACTTCGTAACGGCGCTCGGCCGGCTGGTAAGGATCGGTGGCAGTGCCAAGCGCAATGGCCTCGCTCGGCTTGACCCGCCGCAGTTCGCGCCGGAGCAAGTCCGCGGCGTGCTGCTTGACGTAGATCTTCTGCTCGAACTCCGCGCCGTCGCGCATTTCCATGAATTCATGGGTGTAGCGGGCATAGCAGTACTTGCAGGCGAATTCGCAGCCGCGGTAAGGATTGATAGTCCAGGTAAAAGGCAGGCCGCGGCGGCTCACGCAGCGGTTCAGCAGCGATTTCGCCGGGAGCGTGAAGTACTCAACGTTATGGCCTTCGCGCAGGGACTCGCCTTCTGACGCGAGCCGGGCGATGCCGACCAGCGGCGACTTCTGCGGAAGTGCGAACAAGGGCAGGGAAGACATTTGTATTCGCCTTTTGTTCGCCTACAATAGAGCTTCGGAACGACTCTGTCAACAGGAAAACAGAGTGGTTTATATGGTCGGCAAAGCGCCCCTGTTTTGGCTTCCCTGCGTGCCGAGGTTTGCTACTGTCCCATGCCCGTGAGCCGGGCTGCGTCTTGCATCATCGCCAGTCTTCGCTGCTGCAGGTCCAGCATCTGCTGCATGTGCGCCAGACGTTCCATCTGAATCGACTGATAGCGGTTCACCGGAGTTTCGTACTGTGCCGTGCCGACCGCCGCATGCATCGACTGATTTACGCGCTCGATGCGCGTCTTGAGATCGGCAATCCGTAGTTCCTGATCCTGGATTCGTGCTTTCCACTGCTCGCCGGAGCGCTGTTCGGCCATCAGTCGCTGATTCGGGCGCTGCTCCGAGTAGGGATCGAAGGACCTCTTCACGCCGGATACCGTTGTCATCGGCTCCGAGGACTCGGGGATTCCCGAAGGGTTCGAGGGAAGGTCCTGATTCGTAAATGTTTTGGGCACCGTCCCGGCTGCTTCCTCGGCCTGCTGTTTGGCATGGTTCGCGCGGGCTATGTCGCCCAGAGAATTCCCGGTCTGAGACTGCCCTATTGCGGCTGCATTCAGTAATAGTCCGACGAAGCAAACCCGCCAAGCCACTCGCTGCATAGGTCCTCCTGGAATCGTTTTGCCAGGATCGTCCTGCCCAACACCGTCCTGACAAACCGCTCCCTATAAGGAAAACCCAACCGGACCCACCGTGTCATGTTCCCAAAGTGTAATCCGCCCCAAACGAACGGACCCAGCCTCAAATGACCAAAGGTACATCCAGTGCAATCGCAGGTGGCGCATGCTTTCATCTCGCTGGCCAGCAAGCAACGCGGGTGCGAGCAATGGTCAGTGAGCGCCATGGCCCTGTTAACGTCACTTGACACTAAGTTCCAGTTGCCCGTTAGCTTGGAACTAATGACTGAACGCCCGTCATTGCGCTGATTGCGATTTCGCGGGCTTGGTGGCCGCGACGCGGGTCTCTTTTCCGCTCACGAACACCTTCATGGAGCTCTCGCTTTCGCCCGACTCGTCGGTGTATTCGAAGGAGTCCGCTGAAACAAACTTCATGATGTACCGGGTGTGATACAGCTTCCCGGCAAAAATGCTGTCTCCAAGCCAGGTCCATACGTCGCCGTTCACCGTACCAGTCTTGTTTTCGACTCCTCCTGAACTGTCAACTGCGTGGTATTGGTATGTCTTGGAAGTCGGATCGTAGTAGACGAAGGAAGTCTCCGAGTATTTCTTTCCGGGTCTATGGAGTGCCGCCTCGCAGATCACGGCGAAGCCGCTTGCCGTCCATCTGCAATCGTCAGTGCCGGTGTATTTCATCGCTGGCGAGTTCGGCCCCATGGCCCCGGCTTTCAGTTCGTCTTCGATTGTGAACCTGCCGACGATTACTGCCAGCTTCTTCACTTCCGGGCCAGGCGTTGTCTGAGACTGAGCGCCAGCCACGAACACGCTCGAAGCGCATGCCAACACAAATGAGATCAACCTTTGGGGGCCACTCATTTGGATTCTCCTTTCAGAGGTGCCTCGGATGCTAGCACAAAACGAACCGGAATCAAGAGAATGCGAATAGTTGACGTTAAATCACGATTCCACTCATTGACCGCTTCAGGGTTAGTTAGCTGGCTTTTCCGCTGGCTTCTCGAACAACTTGGGATCAACCGTGGGATTGAACTCCAGAGTTGAGTATTCCGACGTACTCGTATCCTGACCATTCTGTTTGTTGTGGCGCAGGAGCGGAAGAGTCAGGCCGTTTACCGGCTTCCAGTTGTCCAGATCGGTTTCACCCTGCACGGGCTGACCCTGGCTGAGGGTTCGGTAAGTCTCTTTCAAAATGTGACCGCTCTGCGGATCGACAAACCAGCGGATGGCTGTACCGGCGGCATTCACATCGACGATGCGGGCGTCGATGTCGCCAACCTTCTCGGTTCCGGCGGCGCGGAAAAACACGTTGGGATCCTTCCAGTGCGAACCGATGAAAACGGGATCGCGCTTGATCTGTTCCAGAGTCTCTGCCTTCTGGGACGCGGGAAAATCGCGCATGCCTTGGCCGGGAACGGCGATGAAGGCTGTATCCGGTGTGACCACGATGTTCATGGTTCCACCTGGAGTTTGCATCTCGGCGTGCAGACGATCGGGGAAGACGACGACCGTTTCCATTTGCATGGGGAACTCGCCCTGCGGAGTTTTCTGGGCGAGAGTGAGCTCCGCCTTTACAGCCTTGATCGCCGACAGCTTGGCTTCACCGCCCATCGCGGCGATCACCTTCGCAGCTAGCACTTTGCCTTCTGCGTTCGACTCGGTGGGCTTGGCGTTCTCTTCTTCTTTCGCGTCCTTCGCGCCTGGCGGAGGCGGGATGGTGATGTCGATCTCCTTCACGGGTCCAAGGGACGACAGGGGTTTGTCGAACTCTTTCGTGTTGCCGACTACGAGCACGGCGAGTTGGTCACGGTGCAGATACTTCGCCGCCACGCGATTTACATCGGCCGCGGTGACCTTCTGGATTTCCACGGGAAACTTATCGAGCCAGTCCGCTGGGTATCCGTAGAATTCGTAGGTGGTGCGCTCGGCGAGAACTTTGTCGGGTGAGTCGAGGCGGAAGATAAACGCGTTCAGGATGGCGTCTTTGGCCTGCTTGATCTCGTTGTCGGTGATGGGATGTTTGGCCAGATCGTCGATGTCTTCGTCCATCGCCTGCACAGACTCGATCGTGCTCTGGCTCTTGGTGCCCATGACGAATTGCAGAATGCCAGGATGCCCGAAATTCGTCCCGATGCCGCCGCCCACGTTGTAAGCCAGGCCGCGCTTGGTGCGAATGTCGTTGAACAGCCGCGAGGAGAAGCCGCCGCCGAAGGCCTCATTGAAGACCGCGATGGCGTAGTAATCGGGATTGTTGCGCGTGGTACCGAGCGCCACCATGTGGATGCTGCTCTGGTTTACGTCTTCTTTCGGGATGAGGTAATAGCCCGGTTTGGCGGGCTGGAACTGAGTGTCGTCCTTGGGAAGCGTTGGACCTTTGGGCCAGGACTCAAAAGCGGCGCGCAGCTTGGCTTCCATGGCGCTGGAATTGAAGTCGCCGCTTATGCCCAGGATGATGTTGTTGGGATGGACATAGGCTTGGTGCCAGTCGAGCAGATCCTGGCGAGTGATCGAGGCGATGGTGGAATACTCGGGCTCACGGGCATAAGCATTGTCGGCTCCGTAAGCGAGCTTGGCGGATTCGCGAGCCGCAATGCCGCCGATTTCATCGTTACGCCGCGAGATGCCGTCGTCCGCCTGCTTCTGGGCGAGGTCAAGTTTGTCGGCGCGGAATTCAGGATCCCGCAGCAGATCGGCGAAGACTTTGAAGACGTCGTCGAAGTCGCCTTTGAGGCAACTCAAGCTGATCGTAGTTGAATCGGGACCGCCGCCGGTCTCGACTTTCGCCGCACGCACTTCCAGATAATCGTCGAGTTGATCACCGGTTTGGGCCTTGGTGCCGCCGGTTCGCCACACTTCACCGAAGATATCGGCGAGTCCGATCTTGCCGGCGGGCTCGTTGCTCGAGCCGCCGCGAATGCGCGCCGAGCCGTCAATCAGCGGCAGTTCGTGATCTTCTTGCAGAAAAATCACCATGCCGTTGGAGAGCTCAATACGCTTGGGTTGTTGGGGATGGAACGCGGGAAGAGTAGGGACGGGGATCTGCTGCCAGTTGGTAGCTTGTGCTGCGGACCTTGGAAGCGGCACGAATAGAGTTGCGGCCGCGAGAATCGTCGCAAGTGCAATCCGCTTCGAGTTCATTGCGCACCTCCCTGATTCGACGAATCTTGATCGGGTGCGGCCTGACCTTCCGAGCCCTGCTCGCCGCCTTGTCCAGCACCTTTGCCGGTTTCGATCACGCCCACGGTGCGGTTGGTGTCGTAGAAAGTTTCGTTGGCCACGCGGCGAATATCCGCTTTGGTCACTTTGTCGATGCGGTCCACGGAACGGAATAACTCGCGCCAGTCGCCATAGCGAGTCTGGTAAGTTGCCAACTGGGTCGCTAAACCTTCGTTGTCTCCCAGGCCGCGAATCAGATTGGCCTTGGTGCGGGTCTTGATCATCTTCAACTCGTCGTCGCTGATGTCTTCCTTCTTCAAGCGCTCAATTTCGACGTGAATCGCGTCGGCCACTTCCTGCGTGGTGTGTCCAGGGAGCGGGAACGCGTAGAACGCGAACAGGTGCGGGTACTTGATGCCGGGAAGGCCACTGAATCCGGCGGAAAACGAAGCAATTTTCTTATCGCGTACCAGCGCACGGTAAAGACGCGAGGTGCGGCCTTCCGACATGAGATCGGTGATGGCGTCGAACACCGCGTCGTCTTTGGTCATGTAGTTGGGACGGTGGTAACCCTCGAGGTAAAGAGGCTGCGTCTTTTCAATGAGCACCACTTTGCGCTCGGAATTCTGCGGAGGCTCGGTAGTAGTGGTTTCATCGGGTTGGTGACGCGTGGGCAGACGGCCGAAATACTTCTCGAGAAGCGGCATGATCTCGGAAGCCTTCACGTCGCCAGCCACCGCGACCACCATGTTCGCGGGCACGTAGTATTCGTCGAAGAATTTCTTGGCATCGGTGGCGGAGAAGGAATTCAGATCGGACATCCATCCCACGGTCGGGCGATGATAAGGATGAGCCTCGAAGGCCGCAGCGTCGAATTGCTCGAGAAGACGTCCGATGGGATTGCTGTCGGTGCGCAGGCGGCGCTCTTCAATCACCACGTTGCGCTCTTTATAGAACTCGCGCAGCACGGGATGAAGAAAACGCTCGGATTCGAGATACGCCCAGAGCTCAAGCCGGTTCGCGGGCAGCGAGTAATGATAGGCGGTCTCATCGTAATCGGTGA
>Ga0187863_10000425_pt1 | contig 36429 bp, 28 predicted proteins | sample June2016WEW_11_1_FD_132975 | JGI IMG/M metagenome (GOLD analysis project Ga0187863, IMG submission 132975) | Peatland microbial communities from SPRUCE experiment site at the Marcell Experimental Forest, Minnesota, USA - June2016WEW_11_10 | ecosystem: Environmental > Terrestrial > Soil >...
AGGATAGCGTGCAGCCGAACGACACTCTGTTCGTTTTCGCCAAGGCGGCCCGCGGCCCCCCGATGCCGCTCGCCATTACGCGTCTCACCGCGGCTCAATTGCCGGCCAGCCTGACCTTGACTGACGCCATGGGCATGGTTCCGGGCTTGACCCTTTCCCGGTTCCCGCAAGTCGTCGTTGGCGCGCGCATTTCGAAGTCCGGCAATGCGAGCCCACAAAGCGGCGACCTCCAGACGCTGTCTGCCTCAACGACGATAGCTCGGGCCGAACCCGTGCAGTTGATCATCGCCGAGAGGGTCAATTGACGATCTCACCCGGTACGCGCTAGGGGGCGCACACCGCGGAATGCCAACGACCAGATGAAAAAATCGCTCACCGGCGATGTGGCAATCATAGGGGGATCTCTCGCCGGACTCGCTACGGGCATCGGACTCGCTCGACGAGGAGTCCGCGTCACTGTCTTCGAACAATACTCGGGCGAGGATCGAGGTGGCAGCGGGCTGGGCGTCGACCGAACCCTCCTCAGCGAGACGACCGGCGTCGACGCACGCGTTGACGGCCTCACGCAGGCTCTTCCCGTGGTGGACGAGGGTTACCGCGAAACATCGACTTGGCTGGCCATCTATCGATGGCTTCGCGCAGTCGCCGACGCGACGGACGGACTCAGTGTGCGCGAGTCTACGCGCGTGGATCGCATCTGGTCCGACGATCATATGGCCTATCTTTCCGGCGCCCGGGTCGACGCTTCCGCCGATCTAATCATCGGCGCAGACGGATACCGCAGTGTGGTTCGAAGAGCGGTTGCGCCGACGCGGCCGTATGCCCCGTATGGCGGATTCCTCCTTTGGCGCGCGCTGGTCGAGGAATCCTGGCTCCCGAAGCAGATGCTTTCCAAGACGTCATTGGGCGGCGGACGGTCGCCGCATCCGGAGGCCGCACGGCTCGTCGTCTATCGGGTGCCGGGGCCGAATGGCGAAACGTCGCCCGGCAACCGCTCCGTCACGTTGGCCTGGTACGACGCAAGCCGCACACAATGGTTGCGCGAGCGGGGATATCTCGTCGGCGATGAAGTCATGGGCAGCGTCCTTCCCACCGCGGTCGACGTCGAGTTGCGCGCCGAGCTCCTGGCCATTGCCACGAGGCTCTGGCGGGGAACAGCGGGCGCGATCATTGTCTCGGCCATAGAACACAAAGTAATTTTCGGGACGCCGCTCGCCGAATATCTGCCCGAACGACTCGTTGCCGGTAGGCTGGGTCTGGTCGGCGACGCGGCGCATGTGGCCTCGCCGATGGTGGGAGCCGGCTTTTCATCAGGTCTTCAAGATGGTACGGCCTTTATTGCAGCGATTGGCCGCTCAGGAGGGACCGCTGCGCATGCCGGCACTCAGGCGCTTCGTCGGTACGATGAGGTGCGGTTGGCGCCCAACCGCAGGAGAGTGCTCGAGAGCCGGGCCGAAACGCAAGAACTGCTGCGTTCAACCGTGGCGCGATGACAGCCGCCGGGACGACTTGAAAAATCCGCTGAATATTCGAGAATCACCCTGGAGTGCGCGGCAAAGCGCGTTCGCGGCCCAGCCGTGCACGCCAGGCGGCCGGCCGCTCGCCGACAATCTTGCGGAAGCAATTGCTAAAGTGCGATCGATCCTTGAAGCCTGATTCCAGCGCGATCTGGCTAAGCCGGTCGCCGGATATGATCATCAGGTTCTGAGCGCGTGCAACCCGCAATTGATTGACATACTGGCGGGGCGAACAACCAAAACTCGCCTTGAAGGTGCGACTGAACCTCCAGCGGCTAAATTGTGCGACCTTGGCAAGATCGCCCATTCTAATCTTGGCGTGCAGGTGGACGGCGACATAACCTTGGACGCAGCGTGCTTGCCACAGCTCCATGAGATCGGGACTCGTCGCCGGTGGCGCCCTCTTCGCAGACGGCGGGCTGATGATGGAGCTGGTGTCGTGCATCGCTGCTCATCCTTCCCGTATTCATGGGCCGGTCAGGCGGCGAGACTAGCGCCCATCGAACGCGAGCGCTTGTGCGTGTTTGACGTGTTTTGTTCCACGCTGCGAACCGCTGCCAGGGATGCGCCGCGCCCGCTGATGAGAGGCGGAGGCACCGGCGCCGCGGACGGCGTAAACTTCTCGCCGAGCGATCTGGCGTCGTGCGACGGCACGGAGGCGAGGGCCACTAGTGATAAGCGGACTCTGTACGCAGCGCTACGTTGCAGGCGCACTCTGCGCGCTCCTGTTCTTGTCAGGGACGTGCTGGCCGGCATCCGATCCCGATGCAAAGCCGCCGACCGCAATTCTGCTCGTTCCGCGAGACGACCTGCCCGATCCTAGTTTCTCGGACTCGCTTGTGCTCGTGATGAACAACCTGGGCCCCGGGCCCATCGGCGTCATCATCAATAGGCCGATGCAGATTCCTGTCTCGCATCTTTTTCCGGAACTAGGGCGCCTCGCGAAGCTCACCGACAAGGTGTACTTCGGCGGCCCCGTTGACCTTGACACGGTGTGGTTCCTATTTCGTGCCGCCACACGGCCAGAGCACGCGATCCAGACCTGTGAGGGGGTCTACTTGAGCGCGGACCGGCAGCTGCTGCGACAGCTGCTCGATCGCGACAAACCCATGGCCGGACTGCGGATCTTCGTCGGCCACGCCGGTTGGGCGCCGGGGCAACTCGAGGCCGAGATCGAACGGCGCGACTGGTCGCTGAAACGAGTTGATGTGGAGGCGATCTTCGGCGGCAAGGCGGATCACCCCTGGCCTTCGCGGGAGGGCCCGAAGCTCAGCACTTAGCGCGGTTTGCGGCGTCTCGCCGACTTCAGTCGGTCATTTGATGTCGCACGCCGCTAATAGTGAAACTTGTAGCGTAGTTCGGCGTAGATCTGGAACGGATTGTTCCAGTGAAGGCCGCCGAAGGTGAGGCTGTTGTCGGTGAGCAGGTGCCGGTTGGTGACGTTCAGGGCCGTGATCGACACCGACAGATCACGGCTGATATTGCGGCCTGCGGTCAGATCGAGCACCGCGTAGCCTGGCAGATGGGTCGGCGGCGGGGTGCCGTTGGACAGTCCCGAATTGACCGACAGGTTGGAACCGACGAAGAACTGTTGCGGCAATTTCGCGTTGTACCCGAGATTCAGGGTGTTGCGCTGATCGTGGTCGAGTCCGATGGGGGGACTGCCGCATTCCGTACCTGGGACCACGAGACCGCCGGTGATCGACCCGAAGCACTCCGCCGTCTGGTTCGAGTAGGCGAGGTGCACCTGCCCGTACGGCCAGAAGGCGGGTGAGCGCACCGTGAGCTCGCGCCCCTCGATGAGCGCGCCCTGGTCCGTGATCGGCAGGTAGATGTCGGATTCGCCGAGCGGGTTGTGGTCGAAGAAGTTGGTCGACTCGGTGACGAAGTAGTCCGCATCGATGGTCCAGCCCTGCACCGGGATCGTCACGCCGAACAGGCGCTCCGTGTCGCGCTCTCCGTGCAGCGGCAGGAAGGCGGTGTCGTTCGCGGTCGCATAGGCGACCAACGGTCCCGACAGGGTCTCGAGCGGCGGGGCTTGGTAGTACTTGCCCCAGAAGGCGCTCAGCACCCAATCCAGCCGCGGCAGCAGGATGGTGGCGCCGAGCCGCGGGTCGGTCGCATTCTCGGTGAAACTGCTTTCGAAGTGTGATTGGCGCACGCCCGCCGACAGGTTGAGCCAATGCGTCGCTTCGAAGGTATCCTGCAGCCAGGCGGTGATGAGCTCGCCGGTCGGGCTCTCCAACTCCTGAAGCGTCGGCGAGCTGCCGTCGGTGAAGGCCAGATTGAAGTCAGCCTGATCCTGCTGCGCGAACCCGAAGAGGCCGACGTCCAGATGATTGCGGCTCACGTCCCACTTCAGCTGCTCTTCGGCGCCCTCGTACTGCGAGCTGTGATGATAGGTGGTGACAGTCGGATAATCGCCGGCGCCCCCGTCATAATCCGCCCGGTCGAAGTGATAGAGAAGCGAGCTCGTGAGCACCGCGTTGTTCGTGAAGGTGTGCGCCCAGGACAGCAGCGCAAAATTGTCCGCCTCACCCTGCACATCGCCGGACTGCCCGACGCAGCCCGGATCTGCGGCGAGCACTGCCGCGGTGCAGTCCGGTATCTGGTAAACGTCCTGCCGCAACTGCGCGACGAGGCTCACCGCATCTTGCTCGCTTGGCTTCCACTGGAGGTTGGTGAAGGTACCGTACCCGTGCGTCTCGTCATGGATCACCTGGGAGACTGGGGTCTGCAGGCCGAGATCGCTGCGGTTGCCCTCGACACTCGCATAGTACGCGAAATCGCTCGTATGGCTCGCGACGCTGAAATAGTCGTTGGTCTGGCCGAAGTTCCCGGCCGTCACGTCGAGCTCGGCCTGGTTATCGCTGCTGAAACCGCTCTTCGGGATTACATTGAAGATGCCGTAGGTGCGGTCACCTTCGTCCGCCAGGTAGCCGCCCCGCTCGATCCCCAAGGTCTCCACGTCCTGAGGATTCAATACAGGGCCGAGGTTCTCCGCGATGTTGGTGTTCGGAATCTCGACCCCGTTGATCAGCCAGTTGGTCTGATGGCCACCACGTATGTGCAGCATGTCATGGGCTTGGTAGGCCCCGGGAACGTAATCGGTGATCATGGCGAGACTGTTGACGTTGGTCGCTCCCGGGGTGCTCTCGATGTCCTGCTGGCTCACCAGCGTGATCGGGGTGACCGAGGCGACGACCGGCAGCCGCCTCGCGGTCACCGTCACCTCGGCGAGATCCGAGGGAGGCTTCAATACGATGTTCGCGAACGGAAAATAGCCCGCCTCCACCGTGACCGGCTGGTTGACAGCGGCGAAGTCGCGCTGCGAGATGGTGAGCATGTACTGGCCGATCGCCACGTTCGGAAAATCGAAGCGGCCGGTCGAGCCCGTCTGGCGCTCTAGGATCGCGTGGGCGGCGGACTCGAGCACCACCTTCGCTCCCGCCACCGGCCGGTTGCTGTCGTCCCGGACGATGCCGCTCACGCTGCCGTAGGCCGCGGCCCAGCCGCGCGCCGGAACAAGGACGACCATGAGCAGCATGAGGACTGCCGCCCCGGTGGAGACGGGATAAGTTCGGGGCCGGCGGCGCGCGCGCGCCGCCGGCGCTTGAATGCGATCGATCACGGAAAAACTCCTCAGGCTCGCCTTCCGGGCGAAGCCCTGCAAACGTACGGATGAGCGCACGCCACTCATGGCGCGCGCTCGTGATTGTGGCTGGCACGAGCTCAGCCGAGGGAGGTCAGCTCAGCCGATTCGGCGGTGCTCGGGGCTGTGGGAGATGAACGACGCGGACAGGGACCGCGATCGAGGCGAAGGCGAGCGCGCGAAGCTTCAGGGCGGATGAGAAATCGCCCGGCAGCGGCAGGTGAGGGGCGGGTCCGGCACCGCAGGCGGTGCCGAACACGCAATGTTCGCTTTGTGCGGGACTTCCGTGGTGCTGGCGCGGTCCCTGCTGAGGGTCCCCGTGGGACGTGGAGTCCGCGGGCATGGAGTCCATGTCCATGGACCCCATGTCCATGGAGTCCGCGTCTGAAGGCTCGACGTGCGCGAGCCATCCGGCGGGAAGGCCATCCCAGCAGATCTCGATGGAGAACGGGCGGCCGCTTGCCGGCATGAATCCCGGCGGAATGAGCATGCGCGACGCAAACGCGACCAGCAGGATGCCGGCCATCAGCGTTCGTATGTTCCGCTTGCCGAGGCTCAAGCGCGCATCTCCCGGGGGGGTTATTCTTGGCGGGAGAATTTTACCAGCAAAAGCGAAACAGAGTGAACACCCACCATGTTGCTACCAACGACCGAGAGCGCGGGATGACGAGCTTCCAGGCAGTTCTTCTATCGGCGACTTTGTTCGCGACTTCATCCATGGCCATGAGTCAGGACGACGCGCGACAGCAGCTCATCGAACGCGCCAAGTCCTTCGAATTGAATACCCCCTACGTGCCGCCTCCCGGCGATCCGATGGAACACTACGCATCGGGGTACGCGAAAATCATGTGCTCGTCGGTGTTCATCTCGGGTCTCGAGCCTGCATTTGCCGCCGAGAACGTAGGTTACTTCACCGCACCTTACGAGGTGCGGGCGGAGCTTGGGATCCCGAAGATCGACCGCGAGAAACGCACGGTGGAGGTCAGGATGCCGAACGGCATAGTGCGTATTGCCAAGCAAGTGGGCAGTCAGGGGTGCGTGACGCTGCCTATCGGCAGGACCGACGTTTTCTTCAAGCCGACAATCGTAAAGAGCGCCTTGCCCGACCCGAAATCGCAACAGTGGCCGATGGGTGACTTGCCGCCTCCGGGTGATTTTCCGCCGCAAATCAACCGGACAATGATTCAACAGGCCGAGGAGGCGGCCTTTGATCCCCGGGGCATGACGGCGGCGTTCGTGGTCACATACAAAGGGCGAATCATCGCGGAACGCTACGGTAAAGACATCACGTCTACGACGCCCCTCGAGAGCTGGTCCATGGGAAAGAGCTTGAGCGCCACGCTCATGGGCGTCCTCATCAAGCAGGGTATGTACGATCTGTGGCAGCCGGCACCGATTCCCGAATGGCAATCCCCCGGTGATCCGCGCGCAAAAATTCGGATCGCCGATATCCTGCACATGTCGAGCGGCCTGCGGATCCGCGCACCACTGGACCCGGACTTCGACAAGAACGGTCCATATCCCGATCACTATTATCTCTACACGGGCAGCGTCGATTCATTCAAATACGCTGCGACGCGGCCTCTGCAGTGGCCGCCGAACACCGTGGGCCGCTATCGCAACACGGACCCGGTTCTCACCAATTACCTCATTCGGCTCGCTGTCGAAAAACGCCATGAGGACTATCACTCATTTCCTCAGCGCGCACTGTTTGACAAGATCGGCATACGTACGATGGTCCTTGATACCGATCCCTATGGGAATTTCCTCACGCAAGGCTATGACCAAGGCTCGGCCCGCGACTGGGCGCGCCTCGGCAATCTTTACCTGCAGGACGGGGTTTGGAACGGCGAGCGCATTCTGCCCGAAGGCTATGTGAAGTTCGTGAGCACGATCGCGCCGGCGTGGTTGGCGGACAAGCGTCCGATCTATGGCGGATTTTTCTGGATCAATGGCGACGGCAACTTTCCCGCGCCCAGGGAGTCGTTCTACATGGATGGTGCCGGCGGTCAATACGTGCTCATCATCCCGTCATACCAACTCGTCATCGTACGGCTTGGGCATTACAAGGGGGCGGACGCCGGCGATGAGGCGCTCAAGAAGGCGATCAAAATCATCCTCGAAGCCGTCCCCCGCGTGAGAAGTTAGAGAGAGATTCGTTTAGGGGCGAAAGGTTTCCGACCGGCGCAACTCAATTCGCCGGCGGCGGGATTACCCAGCGACCTGCCGTCGCATCATAGACAAACCCGAGCATCTCGAGCGCCTCGGCGCTCGCGTGACGCAGACTCCCGCACGGCTTGGCAGATTCCAAGTCCCAGGGGTTAATGATCTCACTCGTCTCTGCAGCCATATACATCGTCCTTCAGTGGGTGAAGCTATCGTCGCATAGCGCCTCACTCTCAGCGCCTCACTCGTCATATCGAGTTCGACCGACGCGGAGCGCCCACCGATTACAGGAAGATTCTAGGCGGCGCCTGACAGGAGCGCTTGACCGTGATTGCGATTACTTGCGCGCAATTACCGCGACCTCGAGCGCCGCGCATGGCATCAGCTGCAGGCTATGGTGTTTATCAATTTAAACTAACAAACGAACCATATCCCCGCAGGGCCTCGTCGTTGGTGAGCAAGATCATAGGCTCGACCAATGCCTGCGCCACCAGGGTCCGGTCAAATGGATCCTTGTGCAGCAACGGCAATTCCGCGACCCTCGCGGCGTGCTCTCCGGACACCGCAAGGAGGCTAAACCCAGCCGGCTCGATCGAGTCGAGAACCTCACGGGGGTTGGCGTCGAGTTTCCCGAGTGTCGACTTGATGCTGATCTCCCAGATCGAGGCCGCGCTCGCATACACCTCCGCGGCATCGATCTTTCGTCGCACCGACGCAGAAAGCTTTGAAGGCTGGGAGAGAGACCAGAGCAACAGATGCGTGTCGAGCAAAACCCGCATGCTCACCGTCCCTCGAAATCCGCAATCAACTCGTCGAGCGGCGCATTGAAATCATCCGGCACCTTGATTTTTCCCTTCAGCAAACCCAGCTTCTTGCGCCGCGGCTTGACCGCAATTGGACTCAGGCGCGCCATGGGCTCGCCGGCCTTGGCGATGATGACCTCCGCGCCTGCGGCGACTTCATCGATGATGCGCGAGAGGTGGGTCTTCGCCTCGTGAATATTAATTACCTTGCTCATGCGCGCTCCGTGTGGACTAGACTAAGTTTAACTAACAAGCGCGAGGATGACAATGAAGGCGTCAGTCCTCCCGCAATTCGCTGAAGCAGGCGCTCAGGTAATCCAGCAGGGCTCGAACCGAAGGCAACAGGCCGCGCTTGGAAGGGTACACGGCGTGAACGACGTGTGTCTTGGGCGCCCAGCCGGGCAGCACGTGCATCAGCTTCCCTGCGCGTATTTCATCGCAGACCATCATAAGCGGCAGGTTCACGATGCCGACGCCGGCGATCGCCGCACTGCGCAGCGCGATCATGTCGTCGCTAACCAATCGCGGCTGATGCCGGATGTCGGCCTGCGCGCCATCCGGACCCGACAGTTTCCAGATGTGTTCCTGCCGCGGTGGTCCAAGGTCCAGGCTGGGGAGACCGTTCAAGTCTGCCGGTACCTGGATCGACCCTGCTCTCTTGAAGTCTGGGCTCGCCACCAGCGCATGTCCCGTCTTTGCCAGAATTTTCATCATCAGGTCGCTGCCTTCGATCGGCAGGGGGCGGACACGGATGGCCACATCGATGCCTTCGGCGATGAGATCGACGCGCCGATTGGTCGCTTCCAGATGAATCACCACGTTCGGGTGCTGGCCCATGAAACCGGCGAGCATGGCGCTGACCCTGGCATGCAAGAAGGCCACCGGGCACGTGAGGCGGACAATGCCGCTAGGCTCAGAGCGGGTTTGCTCGACTGCAGCCTGGGCGGCGTCGGCTTCGACCAGCATGGCCTTGCAGTGGACGTAATAGTTTTGGCCGATCTCCGTTACAGAGAAGTGGCGCGTGGAGCGTTGGATCAGCCGCACGCCGAGACGCTCTTCGAGCAACGCGATGCGCCGGCTGAGCTTGGACTTGGGTTCGCCCAGGGCGCGTCCGGCGGGAGCGAAGCCGCCGTGATCGACCACCTGTACGAAGTAGTACAGCTCGTTGAGGTCTCGCATTGGCCTTCCATCGTTCTTATAACAGAACGATCAGTCTACAAAATGCCCTCTACCGAGGCCAGCGTTCGCGCCATATGGTGTAGCTCATAGGGGCTCTACCAGGGCCTTCCATCAGGAGAAAATCGATGAAGAAGATTCTCGGGGTCTACACCCCTCCCGGCGGGCACTGGGTAGGCGATGGTTTTCCGGTGCGTTCTTTGTTCTCGTACAACAGCCACGGCCAGCATCTCAGCCCGTTCCTGCTGCTGGATGTCGCCGGCCCGGCCTCTTTCGCGCCGACCGCCGATCGGCGCGGCGTGGGCGAGCATCCGCACCGCGGCTTCGAGACCGTCACCGTCGTCTATCAGGGTGAGGTGCAGCACCGCGATTCCACCGGCGCCGGCGGCACGATCGGCCCTGGCGACGTGCAGTGGATGACGGCGGGCGCCGGCATCCTGCACGAGGAATTCCATTCGCAGGCCTTCGCCAAATCCGGCGGAACCCTCGACATGGTGCAGCTATGGGTCAACCTGCCGGCCAGGGACAAGATGACCATTCCGTCCTACCAGACCCTGCTGCGTAAGGACATTCCGGTGATCGAGTTGCCCGAGGGTTCCGGGAGCCTGCGCGTGATCGCCGGCGAGTACGCCGGACAACCCGGTCCAGCGCGCACCTTCAGCGCGATGGACGTATGGGATCTGCGCCTGCTGCGAGGTCGCAGCGTCAGCCTGCCATTTACGGCCGGGCGTACCGCAGCCCTGGTGATCCTGCGCGGAGCGGTGCAGGTCAACGGCAGTGAAATCGTCCGAGAAGCACAGTGGGTGTTGCTGGATCGCGAAGCCGGGGAAGTGCTGCTCGAAGCGAACGGCGATGCCGCCGTGCTGGTGCTGAGTGGCGAGCCGCTGAACGATCCGATTGTCGGCTACGGGCCCTTCGTGATGAACAGCGAGGCCCAGATTGAAGAAGCCATTGAGGACTTCAATGCCGGCCGCTTCGGCCGGATCGCGCCCCAGACCCGGGGAGCGATCCATGCCTCGCAGCGCAAATAATCATGCGAGGAGGAATCCGGCGCGATAGAAGGGTTGCTCCGCGAGCAAAGGGAAAGCGTCGAAGGCGAAGAGGGAGGCCGTGGAGCTGACATTTCAGGTGCTGGACCCGATCAACTTCGTCATCTCCGTTGCCACTTCCGGCTAACCGGCGGCCTGCACGACTGTGCAAGGGCGGTCCGCATGTTTGAGAGTTGCACAGGCGGCGCGCGCATCTTGCTCACTCATCGGCGCCGATGTAATCCGATAGTCCCGATCATTTGCATTGGGCACCAGTACGACCACCTGCCGCAGCTCCTTGCCGAAACGCTTTGTCAACGCGTCACGCTCGTGATCCGCACGCCGCTGGCTGCGTGCCGTTCCAAATTCGGCACGATAACCGGTTATCGCCTTGAGTCTGTCGCGAGCTTCATCCGCTTCGGAGCCAGAGGGATATTTACTCAGGAAATTCTGCAACGACTGCGCGGTTTCGTTCGTTTGCGCTGCTTTCCAGGCGGCAGCTCTCCCGCGCGTTACGATTTCGCCGCGCGCCGCTTGCGCATGCGCGCCGTTCGGTTCGGCGGTCAAATATTGCTGGTAACCTTGAATCGTCGAGGCGATCTGCGCTGTCGTCCATGCCTGCTCATCCCGAAGCGCGGCGATGCGGCTCTGGGCATCGACGGAATGTGGATCGTTCGGATAGTCGGACAAAAACTTCTGGTACGCCGCGATCGTATCGAGGGCGCTCGCGTGTGACCACTCATATCCCGCCCCGCAGGCGCTAAGTAGGATGGTGCCGCAGAGAATGCCGGCGAGGGGCAGGCGTCGCAGGATCATAAATTCTCCATTGCCAATCTTTGGTATGCAAAGGACCGCATATGTGAGACAGAGTGTATGAAAAAGAAAAAGTTCGCCTCCGAGGCGGCGACAAGAGCTCTTGGCCGGGCGAGCCTCAGGCCAATGCCGCCTCTATCAACGGCAACCAAGCCTGCGGTGGGTAATGCACGGCGTTGAACCGCAACGTGTGCAGCTGCTCATGGGACGGATTGAGTGCGAGGATACTTGTCTGTGGATAGCGCCCGCGCAACCACGCAACCATGTCCAGTCGGGTCTGTTCGGGGGCCGCGTGTCCGATGATGAAGAGATCCACCGGGGGCAGGAGTGGCAGTACGGTTTTCGCGGCCTCGTTGCCTATGGCAGATGTCACGGTGTAACCCTGGCATCGCAACAAATTGGCGCGCGCGACAAAGTGTTCCTCACGATAGGCGACTTGGAATATACGCTTGCGGTCAGCCACAGGCACCCCTTGCGAGCTACTTCGTCTCGTGTCTTAGAGGGGCTGCCTTGTGCCAGGTTCCCGACCGTCAAGCGCATAGAGCGATGACGCAACGCCATGTGCAAGCATGGCGTTTGCATTGTGGCGCGGCGACGCCAACAATCCCGCAATGAGCGTGTAACGCCTGAGGTGATCCATGAGCAAGACGATTTTGATGCTGGTTGGTGATTACGCCGAGGATTACGAGACCATGGTTCCTTTTCAGGCGCTGCACATGGTGGGGCACACGGTGCATGCCGTGTGTCCGGGCAAGAAGAAGGGCGATTACGTGATGACGGCCGTACACGACTTCGAGGGGCAGCAAACGTACTCCGAAAAGCCCGGCCACCGCTTCACGCTCAACGCAAGCTTCGATGAGGCGAAGCCAGAGCGTTACCACGCGCTGCTCATTCCCGGGGGACGCGCCCCGGAATATCTCCGTACCGACGCTCGGGTCATCGCGTTGGTGCAGCAATTCTCACGTGACAACAAGCCCATAGCGGCGGTCTGTCACGGGGCGCAATTACTGGCCGCCGCCGGCGTGATTCGCGGCAAGCGCGTCTCGGCATATCCGGCATGTGCGCCGGAGGTTACGCTTGCCGGGGCCGACTATGCGCAGATCCCGCTCGACCAGGCGGTCACCGATGGTGTGCTGGTCACCGCTCCGGCCTGGCCGGCGCACCCGGCGTGGCTGGCCCAGTTCCTTGCGGTACTGGGAACTCGCATCACGCTCTGAATGGCGTTCAACGTGCGCAAGGAGAATATCGCTGTTGGGAGCTCCGATGGCCGTCAAGGCGGCGCCACAGCGGGCATGAGCGGCCCAGGCGGAAAAGTCCTGGTTTGGGACGGGGCTACACGCCTGTTCCATTGGGCCGTCGTGATGCTATTTGCGGCTGCCTATGTCACCTGGCGGCTGAACTGGATGGACTGGCATGCTTACGCCGGATACGCGTTGTTCACAGCCGTGGTGTTCCGCATCCTGTGGGGGTTCTTCGGCAGCGAGACGACGCGGTTCTCGCGCTTTCTTGCGTCTCCACGCGCCGTCGCCCGACATCTGGCGCACGCTCTGCGCCGTGAACCGGATCGGCTAGCCGGGCACAATCCGGCCGGCGGTTGGATGGTCCTGCTGATCCTGCTGCTGCTGTTCGGGGAGACCTTAACCGGCGTGTATGTCGCCAACGACGTTGCGGACGAGGGACCGCTCACCGAACTGATCCCGGCGCCAGTGACGAACGCGATTACCGCGCTTCATTGGATAATCTGGGATGCTTTACTGGCGGCGGTGGCGCTGCACTTGATGGCGGTGCTCCTCTACGCGGTGGTGAAGGGACAGAACCTCCTGCGTCCGATGGTCACTGGGTGGAAGACCCTGCCAGCAGGCGTGCAGCAACCGCGTTTAGTCGGCGCCACACGCGCACTCATCCTCCTCAGCTGCAGCGCGCTTGCTGTAGCCGTGCTCGCCAAGGTTCTGTAGCAGCTCAGCTCTTGGGCGGCATCACCTGTCCACGGATTTCGCCTCCCGGATGGGCTTCGGTGTGCAGGTTAATGTACAACTCGCCCGCCTCGAACTGGTTCGCCTGATCAGGCGTCAGTGTCGCATGTCCCTTTATCGGACTCTCGACCGGACTATCCTTTTTCGCCAGCCATAGTTGCACGGGACCGTTCTTCCCCTCGGCTGCCGGTCCATGGATATGCGCCATGGTGACGGCGCCTGATAAACCGCTATACCGGATCGACCAGCTGAGCATGTGAGTCGCCGGGTCATAGGTGAGTTCGGCGGTTCCGCTGCCGGCGGATTGCACGGCTGGAACCTGTTGCGCGCCGGTGAGCGGCACCTTAAAGGATTCGGGTGCGGCCTGCGAAGGCCCCGCCCAAAGGGAGATGCCCAACAGATATACAACCGTGACGATTAGGCGAGACATCGTAATCCTCATTGTGGTCTCCTTTCGATTGATTTGATTGTGACACGCAATATAGAGGGGCTACCCCACCTGATTGTAGATCAAGCCGATGTAATCAGGTATCTCGTTCACGGAAGCGCTACGATGACGCCTAATCGGCCGCGGACCTTAGACGCAGCGCGTTGGCAATCACCGACACGGAAGAAAGGCTCATGGCAAGTGCTGCAATGAGGGGGCTTAACAACCAGCCGGTAAGCGGATACAGCACGCCGGCGGCGAGCGGAATACCGAGCGCGTTGTAGCCAAAGGCAAACAGCAAATTCTGCCGGATATTCCGTACCGTGGCCTCGCTCAATTTCCGGGCGCGGACGATTCCTCGCAAATCCCCCCTGACCAAGGTGACCTGTGCGCTTTCCATGGCGATATCGGTTCCGGTTCCCATGGCGATGCCCACGTCGGCGCGCGCGAGCGCGGGGGCGTCGTTGATGCCATCGCCTGCCATCGCGACACGATGGCCTCCCTTTTGAAGCTTCTCGATCGCTGCCGCTTTATCCGCGGGGCGCACTTCCGCAATCACCTCGTCGAAGGGCAGTCCGGCGGCAACCGCGGTCGCCGTTGTGCGGCTGTCGCCCGTGAGCATGACCAGACGCAAACCCATGGCCTGCAACGCCTGAAGCGCTGCGGGCGTGGTGTCTTTGAGCGGATCGCCAACGGTGAGGATCCCCGCCGGCTGCGCATCGATGGCAAGGTAGATGATGGTTTGTCCGATCCGACGCAATGGCTCGCTCGCCTCGTGCGCGGCGCTCACGTCCGCGTCGGCGCCGCGCATCAATAGCGCATTCCCCAAGGCCACGCGCCGCCCCTCCCAGGTGCCCGTGACCCCTTGTCCGGTCACGGAGTCGAAGTGCGTGACCTCAATCGGGACGACGCCGCGGGCGCGCGCCCCGGCAACAATGGCACGGGCCAACGGATGCTCGCTCGAGCGCTCAATGCCTGCCGCACAGGCGAGTACGGCCTCTTGCGAATACGGCCCGAGTGCAATGACTTGAATGAGCGTGGGCCTCCCCTGGGTGAGGGTGCCGGTTTTGTCGAGCACGAGGGTATCAACGGTGCGCAACGTCTCGATCGCTTCGGCATTGCGAAAGAGAACGCCCAGTTGGGCGCCCCTGCCGCTCGCCACCATGATGGAAATAGGCGTCGCCAACCCAAGCGCACACGGACAGGCGATGATTAGCACCGCAACCGCATTCACCAGCGCGTAAGCCAAACGCGGCTCGGGGCCTGCAACCCACCAGGTAATGAAAGTCACGATCGAGATGCCGATGACGGCCGGGACGAACCACACCGCGACCCGATCGGCCAGCTTTTGTATGGGTGCGCGCGAGCGCTGCGCCTCGCTCACCAGCGCCACGATTTGCGACAGCAAACTGTCGGCCCCCACGTGCTCCGCTTCGATCACCAGCGTCCCCGTCTGATTGATCGTCGCACCGACCACTTGATCGCCGACACCCTTATTCACGGGCAGCGGCTCGCCCGTGAGCATCGACTCATCGACGCTCGATTGGCCGCTCACGACACGGCCATCGACAGGGATCTTCTCTCCCGGTCGGACTCGAAGCCGATCGCCGACGGCGAGGGATTCGAGCGGTACTTCCGCCTCCTCATTGTTGGCTGTCAGGCGGTGCGCTGTTTTGGGAGTCAGTCCGAGGAGTTGTCGAATCGCCGCGCTCGTGCGCCCTCGCGCGCCGAGTTCCAGCCATTCGCCCAGGAGCACCAGCGCCACGATCACCGCGGCCGCCTCGAAATACACGCCGACCATGCCGTGGGCATCGCGCATCGTCGCGGGAAACCGACTTGGGAGGAACGTCGCGATCAAACTGTATGTAAACGCCACTATCACGCCGAGCCCGATCAGCGTGTACATGTTGGGCGCACGGTGCAGCACGCCGAGCCAGCCCCGGCGATAGTACGGAGCGGCCGCCCACACCACGATGGGCGCGCTGAGCGCCAGTTCCAGCGCCCGTAGCGTCCAGGACGTGGTGGAGTCGAGCGCCCACCCCAAGAAGTGCGGCACCATTGCAATCAGCATGACCGGTATGGCGAGCGTCGTCGCGATCCAGAACCGGCGCCGCACGCTTCGGATCTCATGTTCATCCTCAACCTCTGTCGGCATCAAGGACTCGAGCGCCATTCCGCACTTCGGACAATGGCCCGGTCCGATTTGCCGTATCTCGGGGTGCATGGGACAGGTGTAAATCGTACCTGCGGCCACCTCGGAGACCGGCAGAGCGGCAGGGGCGGGCCGGATGGCCGCTTTTGCCGAGCGCGTTGCAGGCAGGTAGCGAGTTGGTTCTTTGAGGAACTTCGTGCGGCAACCCGCGCAACAAAACCTGAATGACTGGCCTGCGTGTTCCGCCGTATGCGGCGAGTCGGCGGCCACCGTCATTCCACACACCGGATCGATGAACGCTTCGGCTGCATGCCCCGCGGGAGTTGCCGCATCGGTGCCGTGCGCCGAGGAGTGCGGGTGTGGCGAATGGCCCATCGTATGAGCGTGCTGATGATCGTGCCGTGTGTTCATTTGTCATCCTCGTCTGTCAGCGCCCTCAGGATTGGGCAGTCTGCTGCCCGGCCGTGCCCCGGGCAGGCCGCAACCAGCGTCTCGAGTCCGTCGCGCACGCGCTCAAGAGCGGCGATACGCGCCTTTACATCCAACAATTTGGTCTGAGCCGAACGCTTGACGCGCCCGACGTCCCGTTGCGCCGATAGGGCGAGCAGTTGCTTGATTTCCTTCAAGGTGAAACCGAGGCCTTGCGCGCGACGAATAAAACGCAGCCGTGCCAGTTGTATGTCGCCATAACGGCGATACCCTGACGCCAGCCTCATCTGCGGTGCCAGGAGTCCGTTGCGCTCGTAGTACCGCACGGTGTCGATGCCGACACCGCCGCGCTTCGCCAGTTGCCCGATTCCCAACGCTGCCATCGCAAGCTCCTTGAATTCGTGTCGCCAGCCTAAACCCGGGACCAGGGTCCAGAGTCAAGCATCGGGCGCTGATTCGCAAGCTCGCTCAATCAGGAGCCCGCCGTCGGTCGCGAGTTACGGCTGTAACTTGAGCGCTTGATTTAGGACATCGACGGCTAACCCGGCTGATGGACGCTGTCGGCGCGTCTGCAAAAATCGATTCCGAGGGGAACTCACCATGGCCACAATCGATACCTATGATGCATTGGTGCTGGGCAGCGGCGAGGCGGGAAAATCGATGGCGTGGTATCTCGGCGGTGCCGGTAAACGCGTCGCGGTCGTGGAGCAGCGCTATGTCGGCGGATCCTGCCCCAATATTGCCTGCTTGCCGAGCAAGAACATCGTCCACGGAGCAAGCATCGCTCATACGGTAGCCACGAGTGAGGCGCTTGGAACCCGCGTCACCAGGAGCGTGTCGATGCGGGAAATTCAGGCCCGCAAGCGCACGATGGTGGAAGGCCTGGTGCAAACGCATCTGAGTAAGTTCGCCGCCAGCGGTTGCGAACTCTTGATGGGACGGGGCCGCTTCATCGATGAGCGGACCATCGAGGTTGCACTCAACGGAGGAGAAACACGTACCCTGCGCGGCGACCAGGTATTCCTGGACGTGGGAGCCTTCGCAAGGCTGCCGGCGCTACCCGGGCTGGTCGAATCGGGTCCCCTCACGCATGTCGAGCTCCTTGACCTTGACACCGTGCCAGAGCATCTCTTGATCCTGGGAGGCAGCTACGTGGGACTCGAGCTCGCGCAAGCGATGCGCCGGCTCGGCAGCCGCGTCACTGTCTGCGAGCGCGTCGAGCGGCTGCTGCCCGGAGAGGATCCCGATATCGCCGGGGGGATCCGCGACCTGCTGCACGACGAAGGTGTCGATGTCATCACCTCGGCGGATGTGGAGCTCGTTTCCGGGCGCTCCGGCGACGACGTGGCACTTCGCGCCATGATCCGCGGCACGGAGAAGATCATCGAGGGTTCGCATTTGCTGGTAGCCCTGGGCAAGGCGCCGAACACCAACGGAATAGGCCTCGAGCGGGCGGGCATCAAGCTGACGCCCTCGGGCTATGTGAGCGTGAACGACAGGTTGGAGACCACGACTCCGGGCGTTTGGGCGATGGGCGACTGCGCGGGGAGTCCGGCGTTCACCCATATGGCATTCGACGATTTCCGTATCGTCAGGGACAATCTTCGCGGAGGGCAGCGCAGCACCACAGGTCGACAGGTGCCTTTCTGTCTGTTTATCGAACCCGAGCTGGCGCGCGTCGGCCTGAACGAGCTCGACGCTAAACGGCAGGGTGTTCCCTACCGGCTGGCCGAACTCCCCGTCTCCTCGATCCTTCGCACCCGCACGACCGGCGAAACGCGTGGCAAACTCAAGGCATTGATCGGGGAGGACGATCGGATCCTCGGATTGACCGCGTTCTGCCCGCGAGCCGGCGAATTGCTGCCCCCGGTCCAGATCGCCATGCGGATGCAGCTTCCCTACCACGCAATCGAGGAGCTGGTGGTCGCGCACCCCACTTATGCGGAAGGCCTGGTCTCGCTTTTCTCAAACATCCAGCCGCTCCGGCCAGACATGTCGTAACTGAAAGCGGGCGGCTGGCCGATCAGCTCCCTTACGTGTCCATCCACGCGAGATGGCCTCCGGTTGCAGCCAAATCTTGCCGCCAAAGAGATCCAGCTGGGCTCGCGAGCGGCGCTCACGCAACCGGGCGGCCTAGGTATTATGCTCTGACTAAGCTGGCATAGTACGCGGGCCGCGCTTTCGCAAATGCGCTGCATTGCGGCAGGGAGAGGGAGATACCGTGAGATTGCCTCGCGTGCCCAACTCGGGCGTCATGGTGGCCGCGCTCATATTCACGCTGGGGCTGTTCGCCCTGATCGGCCTCGATTCGTATTTGAACGGGGTGAAACTGCAGGCGGCGACGGAGTCACTGGAGCGCACATACCAGGTGATCGGGAAACTGGAACTCGTGCTCTCGACACTCAAGGATGCGGAAACGGGCCAGCGGGGGTACCTGCTCACAGGCGACGAACGGTATCTCGAGCCGTACGACAGCGCTCGCGCCGCCATTGATGGCGACATCGGCTCACTTCGCGGGCTCCTGCACGACTCACCCGGCGAGTTGGAATCGCTTGAGCGGGTGCGCTCGCTTTCCGCACAAAAGCTCGCCGAGCTGCATGAATCGATCGAGATCGCCAGAACCCGGGGACTGCCCGCCGGAGCGATGGTGGTCCGAAGCGGTCAAGGCAAGGCGTTCATGGACGACTTGCGTCGAATCGTGGGTGCCATGATGGCGCGTGAGAGGGAGGGGCTCTCGCGGCGACAGCAGGAGGCTCAACTCGAGCAGCGGAAGACGCTTAGGTTATTGGCACTCTGGGCCCCGTCCTCGTGGATCCTGCTGGGGGCGCTGGCGGTGCTGCTTCTTCGGCAGTTGAAGCGGCAGGACGGCGTCATGCCACCCGTGGGGCAGCGGCGCACCTGGATGCTCATCGGTACGGAGTATCTGTATGCCGGAGCCATCGTGATCTTCGCGGCCGTCATCCGCGCGGGGCTGGGACAAGTGTTCGACGGCATGCCGCCGTACATCACATTCTATCCGGCGGTGCTGCTGGCTGTCGTCCTGCTTGGTGCGGGCCCGGGGATCCTCGCCGTGCTGCTGTCCACACTCTGCGTGGATTACTTCTTCCTCGTGCCCGTCGGATCGTTTGCCGTGAGCAGACCCACCGACCTAGTTTCTCTCACGCTGTTCATCGTCACCAATGTGGCTCTTTGTCTCCTCTCGGAGCGCATGCGTCAATCAGAGTGGGTTCACTATCGGCAATTGCGCGCCCTTCTGGATGGCGTGGCGGGCTTTGCCATTTTCATGACGAGCCCTGAGGGAGTCGTCAGCACGTGGAATGCCGGGGCAGAAAGTCTCAAGGGATATTCCGCGCGGGAAATTCTCGGCCGTCCCCAGACTCTTTTCTACTCCCAGGAGGACATCGCGGCCGGATTGCCGCGGCGTGCCCTCGACGCGGCGAAGCAGTTCGGTGAATGGAGAGGTGAAGGCTGGCGGCTGCGCAAGGACTCGTCCCGGTTTTGGGCAAGTGTGAGCATCACGGCATTACGCGACCGCCGCGGGAAGCTCGTAGGCTTTGCAAAAATCACTACCGATGCGTCGGCACGCAAGATATTGGAGGATCGCCTGGCCGCCAGCGCCGAGCGCTACCGTATGCTCGTGGAGGATCAGACCGAGTTGATTTCCCTCATCACCGCCGAGGGAACGATTCGTTTCGTCAATGAAGCTTTTGCGCGTTTTTTCGACCGCTCCGTCTCGAACATGCTGGGGACATCCTTCTACGACACGGTTGCGAAAGGGGAGCGGGAGACGGTGCGGGAGCAACTTCAATCGGTGCGGACATCGCAAGGTCCCATCAGGAGCGTGAACCAGATGTTGAGCCCCACCGGCGATCGTCGCTGGGTGGAGTGGACCCATCGGAGAATCCCCAATCCGAAAGCAGAAGACGCCTCCATTCATTCAGTGGGGCGGGATATCACTGCCCGAAAGGCCATCGAGGATGAGTTGACCCGCGTCAATGAGCGGTTCGCCGTGGCGGCGGAAGCGGCGGGTCTTGGATTCTGGGAATTCGATGTGTTGGCCAATACATCGCGCTGGGATGCTCAAATGTTCCGGCTCTATGGACGAACTCCGGAGGAGCGTGAGCAGCCCTATGATGTGTGGGCGAGTACCCTGCATCCGGAAGACCGCCCGGCTGCCGAGCGGGGAGTCGCTGAGGCTGCCCGCGGTCTGCGTGCTTATGAGGGTGAATTTCGTATCGTCCGCCCCGGCGGCGAGATCCGATACATCCGCACGGCATCCGAAATCAAACGCGACGACACCGGGCGGCCAATCACCATGTACGGGGTCAACTTCGATGTCACCGAAAGCCGGCGCGCCGACGAGCAGTTTCGCCTGGCGCTGGAAGCTGCATCGGCGGGCATGATGATGGTCGATGCCGGCGGCGCGATCACCTTGATCAACGCGCAAATCGAGGTGTTGTTCGGCTACACGCGCGAGGAGTTGATCGGCCAGCGTCTCGAGAAGCTTCTCCCGGAGCGCTTTCGCACCCATCATCCCGGTCTGCGACAGGCATATTGCGTCGATCCACGGGCACGCGCCATGGGTGCGGGACAGGATCTTTACGGCCTGACCAAGTCCGGGATCGAGTTTCCAGTCGAGATCGGCCTCAACCCAATCCACACCTCGACGGGGCAAGTCATCGTCGCATCCATCATTGACATCACCGACCGCCAGAGGGCCGAATCGTTCCGCCGACAAATGGCGGATCTGGTCGAGTCTGCAGAAGACGGTATCGTGGCAAAGGACCTCAACGGTATCGTCCTCAGCTGGAATCCGGGGGCCGAGCATCTACTCGGTTATCGTGCCGAAGAAATCATCGGACAGCCGGTGAGGCGGCTCATTCCGGAGTCGCGGCAGGACGAGGAAACAAGAATTCTCGAGCAGATCCGGCAGGGGCGGCCGGTGGCGCATTTCGAGACGGTCCGCCGCAGGCGGGACGGCTCCTTGATTGACGTGTCACTCACCATCTCACCCATTCGCGATCACTCAGGGGCGGTCGTGGGTGCCTCGAAGATCATGCGCGACATCACCAGCCGAAAGCGACACCAGGAGGAGCTCGTGGCGCTCAATCGAAGTTTGGAAGAACAGGTTCTTGCTCGCACGGTGGAATTGAAAGAGCGGGAGTCTTTGCTTCAGGAGGTCCATCACCGGGTAAAGAACAATCTGCAGGTCATCTCCAGCCTGATCAACATGCAAATCCGTGGCCTCAAGGACACGTCCAGCCGCATGGCGTTATCGGATTGTCAGACGCGTGTACAGACGATGGCGCAGATTCATGAAATGTTGTATCAGTCCAAAAATTACGCCCAAGTTCCATTTGCGAAATACGCCAAGGACCTTACAGCACGAGTGCTGAGCGCCTCCGGCGATGCGCTCAGCGCCGTCTCCCTGCAGTATGAATTGGAAGACATGTCCTTACCGGTCGAGACGGCCATTCCGTGCGGTCTCATCCTGAACGAGCTCGTCGGCAATGCTCTCAAGCATGCATTTCCGGGGGGGGCAAAGGGCACGATTCGGGTGGGGCTTCGGACACTCCCCGATCGCCTGATAAGCCTCTCCGTAAGCGACGATGGCATCGGGATCGCCCACGAACTCAATATCCGCAAGTTGAACTCCTTGGGTATGCAGTTGGTGGAGACGCTGGTGGGCCAAATCGAGGGACACCTGGAAATTGTCCGGCATCAAGGGACGACGTTTCGAATCACATTCCCGGCGGAAGCCACGACGTGAATACCGAGTCGCCACTTAACGCGAGCTTCCGGAATTCGCGTCAGCCTTTGGCAGCGAATACTTCGCCCGCCCATTGCGCAACCAGGTAATCGATGAACGCCCGGATTTTGGCGGCCGAGACCTTTGAATGTTGGAACACCGCGTGGACGGGCGCGGCTGGACGCTCACAATTCGTGAGGAGTACTTCGAGGCGCCCTGCCGACAATTCGGCAGATACTTGCCATGACGGTACACGGGCAATTCCCGCACCGCCGATGGCTGCCGAAACCAAGGCGTCAAGATTGTTGGCGCACAGGCGGCCCTGCACCTTGACGCTGGTGCGGCCTTTCGGAGATTGAAAATGCCATTCGACGGGTCCCAGCGTGTCGGAAAACACCAGGCAGTCATGATGACGAAGATCGGCGGGTATGGTGGGCCTGCCTCGCCGGGCGAGATAACTCGGAGCGGCACACACCACCATTCGGACCTCGGCAAGCTTGCGCGCGACCAGGCTCGAATCCGGCAGTCGACCGACTCGCACGGCGACCGCTATATCCTCTTCAATTAGATTCACGGCGCGATCAATCAACAAAAGATCGATATCCACCGACGGATATCGCGCCAAGAACGCAGGGAGTCGCGGCGCGATCAGCAGCCTTCCGATCAGCACCGGTGCGCTGACGCGCAGTCGACCGGATGGCTCGCTGCGCTGGGCCGACATCGTCATTTCCATTTCCTGCAGCTCGCTCAAGATCGTCTTCGCCCGCTCGTAGACGAGCCGCCCTTCGTCCGTGAGCGACAGATGCCGGGTCGTTCTGCGAAGCAACTGCGTGCCGAGTCGTTGCTCGAGAGCCGCGAGGTGGCGGCTCACCGACGTAAGCGACATTGGAATCGAACGCGCGGCAGCCGAAAGACTGCCCGCTTCGACGACCCGAGCAAACACCGTCATCGCGTCAAAACGATCCACCGTTCAATCCTTCCGTAATACGGGATAGTGTATTCCGAATTGACAGGATTATCACCGTTTAAGGAAAGGTTTACTGTGTACTTCCACACTCAGGAGGTTGTTCCAAATGAAGTTCTGCGTTTACGGTGCCGGAGCGATCGGCGGCTATCTGGCAGTGGAGTTGGCGCTGGCAGGCCACGAGGTATGCATCGTTGCGCGCGGTGCCCATTTGAAGGCCATTCAGGAGAACGGGCTGAAGCTTCTGATTCAAGGCCGTGAAAAGACGGCGCACCTTGCCGCGGCGGATGATCCCACGAGCTTTGGACCTCAGGATTTCGTCATCTGTGCATTGAAGGCCCATCAGGCCTACGACAGCGCTCGAACATTCGCGCCGCTGTTGGGACCGACGACAGCCGTACTAACGGCGACAAACGGAATTCCCTGGTGGTATTTTTATAAAGCCGGCACTCCCTACGACGGCCGGCAACTCAACTCAGTCGACCCCGGCGCGCGCCTATGGAACTGCATACAGCCGAGCCGGGCGATAGGTTGTGTAGTAGAGCCGGCGTGTGAAATCGTGGCGCCGGGCATCATCGCTCATCACCAATTCAACCGGTTCATCATCGGCGAGCCCGACGGTAGCCGCTCCGAGCGCGTAGTGTCGTTGAGCCGCGCACTCATCGAGGCGGGATTCGACGCGCCCGTACGCGACGATATACGGTGGAATGTTTGGCTCAAGCTTTGGGGCAATGTCTGCTTCAATCCCATCAGCGTGCTGACAGGGGCCACATTGGACCGCATCGTGCACGAACCCTCGTTGCGCGCACTGTGTGAAGCCATGATCATGGAGACAAAGGCGGTCAACGAGTCGCTCGGAATCCATATTCCAATGGGCATGATGGACCGCCGGCTCGAGGCAGCCGGATCGGTGCTGGGTCATAAGATGTCGATGCTGCAGGACCTCGAGCGAGGACGCAGTCTCGAGATCGATGCGCTGGTTTCCGCCGTTCAAGAACTCGGCCAACTGACCGGTGTTGCGACTCCCATCATCGATGCGGTCCTGGCCCTCGTCAAGGAGCGTGGTCGGCGCGCTGGCTTATATGTTCCCATTGGCGGCACTTAATCGCTGATCGTCACGCCTGCCATTTCGTAGCAAGTGAAATCAAACGGCACCCGGAAAACGCAATCTGCGCGAGCTGCAATCTTGGAAGATCAGTGCCCGTCGTACGCATCAATGGGCATCAAGAAGGTGGCGCGCAGTGATATGCGTCGCAAGGCCCTTCTAGTCATCAAGGCAGGAGATTCAACATGATATGGCAAACCCCGCACGCGATCGAGTTTCGATTCGGCATGGAAATCACGATGTACGTTGCCGACCGCTGATCGGCGGGCAAGGCCGGATAAGCGGTGCCGTTTGATGTCGAAGCGCAGAGGGTAGCCAGATGGCCTTCGATTTCACCGTGAATGGCTCGGCTGTCAGCGTGGATGCACCCGCCGTTACCCCGCTACTCTGGGTGATCCGGGAAGAACTCAAACTGACCGGCACTAAGTTCGGTTGTGGCGTAGGGCAGTGCGGTGCCTGCGTGGTGCATATCGACGGTAAGCGCGCATTTTCGTGCCAGACCCAGGTGTCGAATGTCGTCGGCAAGCAAGTGACGACGATCGAGGGGCTTTCGCCGGATTCCTCGCATCCCGTGCAGAAGGCTTGGTTGGCCGAGCGGGTACCGCAGTGCGGCTATTGCCAGTCGGGCCAGATCATGAGTGCGGCCGATCTCTTGAAGCGCAATCCGCACCCGACTCGAGCCGAGATCGTCGCGCAGATGAGCGGGCATATCTGCCGCTGCGGCACCTATGTGCGCATTCTGCGCGCCATCGAACGCGCGGCGAGGGAGACCTGAGCCATGAGCCAAATGGCTTACCCGAACACCGGGGTATCGCGCCGTGGTTTCATGATCGGGATCGCGGGCCTGACATTCGCCGTCGCGGTTGGACGCGAAAGATTGGGGCACGCCGCGACCGAGGCGCCGGACAGTGCCGGAACGCCATTCAATCCATGGGTCAGTATCGCCCCCAGTGGCGCAATATCGATCATCGCACCGGCCACCGAAATGGGGCAGGGGTCGTTGACCTCACTGCCGTTGATCCTGGCCGAGGAATTAGACGCCGACTGGTCCAAGGTAGTCTGTGTGCCGGCCCCGCCCATCGACAAGATTTACGGCAATCCCGCCATGTTCGGCGTCATGCTCACGGCCCACAGCCTCAGCGTGCAGGGCTACTTTACGCCGCTCCGCACCTTTGGCGCGCAAGTGCGCGCGGTGCTCCTCGATAACGTCGCCAGGCATTGGCGCGTACCACCGGCCGAGCTGAGCACGGAGCCAAGCGTCGTCGTGCATGCCAAGTCGGGGCGGCGGATCGGCTATGGCGACATTGTCTCGTTCGCCGAAATCCCAGCCGTCGCGCCCGACATCAAGCCGGAGGCGCTGAAGAAACTCCACGAGTTCAGATTGATCGGGCACGACGTCATGCGCATCGAGCTGCCGACCAAGGTTAACGGCAGCGCGAAATATGCGATCGACCTTCAGGTGCCCGGGATGATTTATGGCGCGATTTTGCGGAGCCCGGTCCTAGGCGGCGCGCCTGACAAGGTCGACGTTGCCGCGGCCAAAGCAGTCGCTGGAGTCACCGATGTCGTGCGTCTGCCCTATGGCGTCGGCGTACTCGCAACAACGCCGTGGGCTGCGTTTGACGCGAAGTCCGCGCTGGAACCCGGGGTAACCTGGCGGCGCAGCGGAAAGGCTTGGGGATTCGACAGCGACAAAGGTCTGGACGCGTTCGCCGCCGATGCGCGCGATCTCAAGAAGCCGACTGTTGAATGGTACAAGCAGGGTGATGCGGAAGCCGCGCTGGCAACGGCCGCAGCCATAATCGAAGCGCAATATCGCTGTCACTATGCCTATCATGCGCAGATGGAGCCGTTGAACTCGATCGCATCGGTATCGGCCGCCGGCGATGCCGCCGAAGTTTGGTGCGGCACGCAGTTTCCGACGGCGGCTCAAGCTGCGGCGGCGAGAGCGCTCGGGATCCCGAACGAGAGGATCAAGCTCAACTACACGTTGCTTGGCGGCGGATTCGGACGGCGCGGCGATTACGCTGAGGAATATGTCGTCGATGCCGTGCTGCTGTCGAAAAGTGCGCGGCGGCCGGTAAAGGTGATGTGGACGCGCGAGGACGATGTCCATTATGGTCATTTCCGCCCGATTACGGCGCACTACTTGCGCGGCGGCCTCGACGCGTCCGGCAAGTTGATCGCCTACCACCAACGTCTGGCGGGCGACCGAGTACTGCTGGCTGAAAACCCCGTTTTTTTTCGCAAAAGCCACGGTAGGGACTATCAACTAATGGGCGGTACCGAGCTTACGAGCTACGACATTCCGAACCAGTATGCCGGTCAGATTCCGCAATATACCGGGGTGCGGACCGCTCCGCTGCGCGGCATCGGCGACATCGCGAACAAGTTTGTGGCGGAGGTATTTCTGGACGAAGTGGCGCACGAGCGCGGCGTCGATCCCCTGCAGTTACGGTTAGAGATGTTGAAGATTACCCCACGCGGCCAAAAAGTATTGCAGCGAGCCGCGGAAATGGCCGATTGGAGCCGCAAACGCGACAACACGGCCCTGGGCTGTGCCTTCGCAAACTATAACGATACGCTTCTCGGCGGCGTGGCTGAAGTTTCGGTTGACCGCGCCACCGGCTGGATCAAGGTCCACAAATTTTGGGCCACCATTGACTGCGGCATCCCGGTGCAGCCCGACAATATTGTCGCGCAAACGGAGGGTGGCATCGTGTTCGGACTCGGTTTGGCTTTGACCGAGGAAATCAGCATTCGGGACGGTGCGGTCGAACAGTCAAATTTCTATGACTACCGGGTCGCGCGCATGAACGACGTGCCGGACGTTCACGTCGAAGTCATAGCGACCGACAACCATCCGACCGGCGTAGGCCAGATGCCTGTTGTGCTCGTCACGCCGGCCGTCAACAACGCCGTGGCGCGGCTCACCGGCGTGCGGCTGCGCGAATCGCCGATGACACCGGAAAGGATGAAGAAGGCGCTCGGTTAGAGGCGCGCTGGTGTAGATAAAGCAATCCGCCGCAACTCCCGGCAACTCGCAGCACTTCGCAGCAAGAACCGATGTTCCCTGTGGCTTAGCATGATAGTTACGCGGGATCAACGTATCTGATTGATTGTGAGCGCGCATGACCATTGTCAGAGCTCCTTCCTTAGTCGGCGTCATTATCGTGACCTGCATTGTCGCGAGCGCGTTGTATATCTTTTACGACGTTTCGATGCATGCGGAGGACAAGGGCGCGCCGAGCGGGCCGATCACCGCGACGCTGCTCGCACGCGGCCAATACCTCACCCGCGCCGCTGATTGCGCGGCCTGCCACACCGCTCCGAACGGCGAACAGTTCGCGGGCGGCCTGCCGTTCAAGCTGCCGTTCGGCACGATGTACTCAACCAACATCACGCCGGATCGAGAAACCGGCATAGGCAGTTGGAGCGACGACGACTTCGTGCGCGCGCTACATCGCGGCATCGCGCCGGGCGGGCGCAATCTTTATCCGGCCTTTCCGTACACGTCCTTTACGGCCATGAGCCGCGATGATGCGCTGGCGATCAAGGCCTATCTCTTCAGTCTGCCGCCGCAGCATGCAGCGAACAAGGAGAACGAACTCAGCTTCCCGTTCAACCAGCGCTGGGGCATGGCGTTCTGGAATCTGGCGTTCCTGAACGATCGGCGCTTTGTGCCCGATCCCGGACAATCCGCCGCGGTCAATCGCGGCGCCTATTTGGCGACCGCGCTCGGTCATTGTGGCGAATGTCACACGCCGCGCAATTTCGCCTATGGGCTGGAAAGCGGTCGCGAGTTCGCAGGCGTCGTCCTGGAGGGTTGGTACGCCTATAACATCACCTCCGACAAGCACTTTGGTGTCGGGGACTGGTCGGATGGGCAGCTTGCAGCCTTTCTCTCCTCGGCCCACGCGCAGGATCGCGGTTCCGCCGCAGGACCGATGGCAGAAGCAGTCGAGAACAGCCTGCAATATCTGACATCGCAGGATATCGGCGCTCTCGTCGCCTATCTGCGCACGGTTGCGGCGCGGACGGGGGAGCGCGAGGTCGACACCACGGCACATGCCAGGTCGTCGTCGTCCAGCTTTTCTTCCGGCTTCGCGGCGCCAGGCACCGGCGAGCCGCAGGACGAACTCGGCCGACACATCTTCGAAGGCGCTTGCGCAAACTGCCATGAATATAACGGCGACGGCCGGCAGACGGTCTATGCCTCGCTGATCGGCAGCCGCTCGGTGGCCGATGCCGACGGCGCAAATGTGACGCAGATCATGCTGAACGGCGCGAAGTTTCGCATCCGAGACCAAAGCATCTTCATGCCCCCGTTCGGCTCCGCGTATTCGGATGCCGAGCTTGCAGCGGTCGCCAATTACGTGATCGCGCGCTTTGGCGGCACGACGGGGCGCGTCACGCCGGGGACCGTAGCCAAGAGGCGGCAAGAATGAACGCCCTTGTCCTCATCGCCCTGAAGCGGCCTTATACGTTCGTCGTGCTGGCGATCTTGATTCTCATTTTCGGCGGCCGCGCGGCGCTGCGCACGCCGACCGATATCTTCCCGAACATCGGGATTCCGGTGGTCGCGGTCGTCTGGACCTACACCGGCCTGACGCCGGAGGACATGTCGGGACGAGTGGTCTATTACTACGAACGTGCGCTCACCACCACGGTCAACAACATCGAGCACATCGACAGTCAGTCGCTTTATGGCCGCGGTATCGTCAAGATCTACTTCCAGCGCGGAACCGACGTGGCGGCGGCCCAAGCGCAGGTCGCCGCGGTCTCGCAAACCGTGCTGAAGCAGATGCCGGCCGGCATCACGCCGCCCCTCGTGCTCGCCTACAACGCCTCCTCAGTGGCGGTACTCGACCTGCAGGTTTCCGCGGACCAGATGACGGGCGCGGAGCTGTTCGACATGTCGGTGAACCTGATCCGCCCGCTCCTCGTGTCCGTGCCGGGTGTCGCGGTTCCTTTCCCCTACGGAGGCACGTCGCAAAATGTCGAGGTGGACCTGGACCAGCAGAAGCTTCTGGCCTACGGCCTGTCGGCGCAGGACGTAACAGCCGCCTTGGCAACTCAGGACATCGTGCTGCCCGCAGGGGATCAGAAGATCGGGACGATCGACTTTTTGGTCGAGACCAACGCGCAGCCCGTGGAGGTGGCGACATTCAATTCACTGCCGATCAAGCAGGTCGGCAATACCGTGGTCACGGTGAGCGACGTCGCCCACGTCTACTTGGGCGGTCCGCCGCAAACCAATGCCGTGCTCGTGCATGGCCGCCAGGCGGTCCTGATCCAGATCTTGAAGGCCGGCAATGCATCGACTCTCGCGATCGTGGCGGGCGTGAAGGCAAAAATACCCGAAATCGAGCGCACCTTGCCGAAGGGCGTGAAGATCACCCCGCTGAACGATGCCTCGACCTTCGTCAGAGCCTCGGTCGAGGACGTCCTCCAAGAGATGGCGACGGCGGGCGTGCTCACGGGGTTGATCGTCCTCTTGTTCTTGGGGTCGGGGCGCTCGACCTTGGTGGTTGCGACCTCGATTCCCCTGGCGATCCTGTGCTCGATTCTCGGCCTCTCCCTGGTCGGGGAGACCATCAACGTCATGACGCTCGGCGGTCTGGCGCTCGCCGTCGGCATTCTGGTCGATGACGCGACGGTGATGATCGAGAACATCGACGCCCATCTGGCGACGGGGGCGGAACTGGAGCCCGCGATCATTGAGGCGGCGAACCAGATCGTGGTTCCGACCTTCGTGTCGACCCTGTGCATCTGCATCGTCTGGCTGCCGCTGTTTCAGTTGTCGGGCGTCTCGGGATACCTGTTCCTACCGCTCGCCGAGGCCATCATCTTCGCGATGATCGCCTCCTTCGTCCTGTCGCGCACGCTCGTGCCGACCATGGCGGCCTATATGCTGCGGGCTCAGGTCGCCGCCCGCAAGGCGGGCGGCGAGCCGAAGAGCTATTTCGGCCGGTTCCAAAAGGGGTTCGAGCAGCGATTCGAGCGCTTTCGCGACGGCTACAAGGAACTCCTGGCAAAGGCGGTGGCGCGGCGCGGCCGATTCATCGCCGTATTCCTCGCGGCAGCGCTCGCCTCGGTGATCCTGATCGTGCCCTGGCTCGGGCAGGATTTCTTTCCCGGTATCAAGTCGGGCGAGATCGACATGCATTTCCGTGCGCCGGTCGGCATGCGGCTCGAGGAGGCGAGCAAGGTGGCGGCGCTGGTGGATGCGTCCCTGCACGATCTGCTGCCGGGCCACGTCAGCAACGTCCTCGACAACTGCGGGCTACCGTTCAGCGGCCTCAACCAGGCCTACAGCGCGAGCGCCACCATCGGACCGCAGGATTGTGACGTCACCATCGGCCTCAACAATCCGGCCTCGCCCGTCGATGAGTATCGCTCGATCTTGCGCGACAGGCTGCCGAGGCTGTTTCCGGGCACGGTCTTCACCTTCCCTCCCGGCGACATCACGGCCAAAATCCTGAATTTCGGGTTGCCGGCGCCGATCGACGTGCAGATCATCGGCCGCGACACCGAAGCCAACATGGCCTATGCACAGCGCGTCCTCACACAGATGCGCCTCATCCCGGGCATCGCGGACGCGACCGTCGGCCAGGTCCTCAACGAGCCGACGCTGCTGATTTCCGCGCATCGCTCCTTTGCTCTCGGCGCCGCGCTGACGGAGTCCGATATCGCGAATAACGCCCTGACAACGCTGTCGGGCTCCGGGCAGGTGGCGCCGACCTACTGGCTCGACCGCAAGACTGGCGTCGCTCATCTCGTCAATCTGCAGACACCGCAGGCGCAGCTGACCACGATGAGCGATCTGGAGACGGTGCCGATTGATCAGGGGAACGGCGATCCGAGCGGGCAGAGCACCCAGATTCTCGGCGGCTTGAGCCACATCAGCCAGATCGGACGCCCCCTCGAGGTGTCGCATAGCGACATCCTGCCGGTGATCGATATTTACGCGACCAACGCGGGACGCGATCTCGGGGCGGTGAGCCAGGCAATCCAGGCGGTGCTGAAGCGGACCCAGGGCGATGTGCCGCGCGGCGCCATCGTGCAGGTGCAGGGCCAGGGCGTCACCATGAGAAGCGCTTACGTGCAACTGCTGATCGGACTCGCCTTCTCGATCGTGCTCGTGTACCTCGTGATCGTCGTCAATTTCCAATCGTGGCTCGACCCTTTCATCATCATCACCGCGCTGCCGGGCGCGTTGACCGGAATCGTCTGGTCGCTGTTCCTGACGCACACCACTCTCTCGGTACCGGCGCTGACCGGCGCCATCATGTGCATGGGCACCGCGACGGCGAACTCCATCCTGGTCGTCGCCTTTGCGCGCGATGAGCTCGCCGCGCATGGCGATGCGGTCGGCGCAGCCGTAACGGCGGGGTATGCGCGGCTTCGTCCGGTGTTGATGACGGCGCTCGCCATGATCATCGGCATGCTGCCCATGTCGATGTCCAACACGCAGAACGCAGCGCTCGGGCGCGCAGTGATCGGCGGACTGCTGGTCGCGACCTTCTCGACCCTGATGTTCGTCCCCTGCGTGTTCGCCCTGATGCACGAGAAAAAGCAGCCTGCGCATGGCAGTGCGCCGACTGAGGATGGAGTGCCCGCATGAAACGACGCACGGTACTGATGGCGGCCTTGCCGGTGGTTGTTGCGGTGGCGCTCCTGATCGGCGGCATCGTCGAGCGTGAGCGCGCGCTCGGCAAGCTCCGCCACGTTGCCGAGGCGCAGTCGGTCGCCGCAGTTCAGATCATCGCGCCGACACCCGGGCCGGCCAAGCGTCCGCTGGTGCTGCCCGGTACGGTGAGCGCCTGGTACCAGGCGCCTATTTTCGCGCAGGTGTCGGGGTACGTCCACGCCTGGTACGTGGACTACGGGGCCGCCGTGAAGGCGGGCCAGCTGCTCGCGACCATCGACACGCCGAGCCTGGATGCGCAGTACGCGGCAGCGCGGGCCGATGTGCACGTCGCGGAAGCGAACTATCACCTGGCGGTAGTCACCGCCAAACGCTGGCTAGCCCTCGCCGGAACGGTCGCGGTCTCGCAGCAGGAGGTCGACGTGCAGGTGGCAGGGGCGGAGGCGCGCAAGGCAGAGCTCGAGTCCGCCCAACAAAACCTCGCGCGCTACGCGGCGCTCGAGGCATTCAAGCGCGTGGTGGCGCCGTTCGACGGGGTCGTCACCGCACGCCTCACCGACGTCGGCAGCTACGTGAACGCGGCCGGCGGCGACCTATCGGTACGCGGGGCTTCCACCGAACTCTTCACCGTGGCCGACGTGCATGCGGTGCGCGTGTTCGTGTCCGTCCCGCAGGACGATGCGGATCAGCTGGTGCCGGGCTTGACGGCCGTGATCCATCTGCCCTCGAAACCGGGCAATCTCATCGAGGCGAAGTACCTGACGACGGCGCGGGCGTTCAGCACCAACACGCGCACGGCGGTGACGGAGCTCATGGTCGACAACTCGAATCATGCGCTGTGGCCGGGCACGTATGTCGATGTGACGTTTCAGGTGCCCTCCGATCCCAAGGTGGTGACGATGCCCGAGGAGGCGCTGATTTTCCGGGCCGCAGGAACGCAGGTCGCGGTCGTCGACGCCAACAATCGAGTGCACCTGCGCGACATCACGCTCGGGCACAATCTGGGAACGACGGTGCAGGTCACGAGCGGGCTCGCGGCGGGCGACAGGCTCGTGAACAACCCGCCCGCAGGCCTCCTGGAGGGCGAGACGGTGCAGCCGGTCACGCCGGTGCCGGGCTATGCCTCGGCGCAGACGAGTGCGCCTGGCACGCCGGAGCAGCCGCCTCGGCCACAGTTGGCCGACGATGACGGGCACGCGAGCACGCCATGAAGGGATGGTGTACCGCGCTGGCCGTTGCGGGGATTCTCGCGGGTTGCGATCTGGCGCCACGGTATGATTCGCCGCATTACCTGCTGCCCGACTCCTACCAAGGGAGCGGCGCCTTCCGGGTGGCGCAGCCGCAGGATGCCTTGTCGCCTCGCGGGGACTGGTGGACGCTGTTCGGCGATCAGCAGCTCAACCAGCTCGAGGAACGGCTGGGCCGGGAGAATCCGACCCTTGCGGCCGCCGCGGAGGTCTACACCCAGGCGCGCGACTTGGCGGCCGAGGCACAGTCGCAGCTCTATCCCCAGATCGGCGCGCAGGCCCTGGTATCGGACAGCCAGGAATCCGCGCATCATCTGTTCAGCCCCTTCAACGTGCCGAGACAGGAGGGGTCGAACGTCATCGGGGGTACCGCCTTGTGGGAGCCGGATTTCTGGCACGCGATCCGCAACAGCGCGCATGCGCAGAAGCGCCTCGCGCAGGCGAGCGCCGCAGACCTCGCCACGGTGCGCTTGAGTCTCGAGGCCGAGCTTGCGAATGACTACATCGCCGTGCGCGGCTACGATGTCGAGCTCGAGGTGCTGCGTGAGTCGATCATCGCGTACCAGAAGGCGGTCGAGGTGGCGCGCCTGCGTTCGCAGGGCAAGATCGCTTCGGACCTCGACCTCGATCGGGCCTTGAACCAGCTCGATTCCGCGAAAGCCCAGTTGACCGAGACGCAGCTGCAACGCGATCTCATGCAGCACGCCATCGCCGTACTCGTGGACGCGATGCCGAGCACCTTCTCCATCGCACCCGTGAAGGAGTTCACGTTGAGGCCGCCCGAGGTGCCTGCCGGCGTGCCCTCCGAGCTCCTGCAGCGCCGGCCCGACGTCGCGAGCGCCGAGCGGCAAATGGCGGCGGCGAACGCCCAGATCGGCGTGTCGCGCGCCGCCTTTTATCCCAACATCACCCTGAGCGGGGGCGGGGGATTCGAGGACGACGCATTCAATCTTTTCAGCTTGCCGAACGGCCTGTGGTCGGTCGGGGCGGCAGCGACGCTGCCGTTGTTCGAGGGAGGCTTGCGCCGCGCCGCACTGCAGCGCTCCTGGTCGCAGTACGCACAGACGCGCGACGGCTACCGCTTCACCGTGCTCGCCTCTTTCCAGGAAGTCGAAGACGGCTTGAGCCTCACACATCGCCTGGCGACGGAGGCGGTGCAGCAGCGCGAGGCGAGCGATCAGGCGGTGCAGGCGCTGAACATCTCGACGATGCTGTACGAGGACGGACTCGACTACTACCTGAGTGTGGCGGTTGCACAGGTGACCGCGCTCGCCGCGCAGACCGCCGAGGTGCAAATATTGACCCGCCAGATGCAGGCGTCGGTATCGCTGATCCTCGCGCTCGGCGGCGGATGGACGGTGGGATCGCTGCCGACCGAGAAGCAGACCCTGCCGTTTGGGCCGCTCGATTATGGCGTGGCCGATAAAAAATGAGCGCTCCACCGCGATCACGCGGTGCGGCGACTTACCCTTTTTTTCGTGTACGAAGCGCACCAGCCGATTGCCGCCGGCGCATTTCCCGAATAAATTGGGTGAGGGCCCGCGCCGCGCAGGTTGGATGTCTTGGATTGCAGACCCCGATTCGGCCAGGTAGACCGACGGTTACGAATGACATTTTAGAATCCCTTTCAAGAGTGGGACGCGCACGGTATTGTGCAGGCTCCGGGAGTTTCCAAAACAAGGGAAGCGGAGGACCATTGTTGTGGAGTCTTCTGAGCACTCGCGCGAACTCCTCCGTGAAGATGGAGAGCTCGTGCTTTACCGGGAGGAGCGTTCGAGCCAGTCAGGTTCACTATCGGTTCTCCGGCTGGCTCCTGCTTCCACTCGGCCGGCGCTCGAAACGCTGAGGAGAATCGAGCACGAATTTGCGTTGAGGGATGCGCTGGACTCGGCGTGGGCAGTTCGCCCCCTATGCCTTTCCCAGCAAGACGGGCAGATGACGCTCGTGCTCGAAGACCCCGGCGGGGAGACTCTCGATCGGCTTCTTCGAGGGCGGCTGGACATGTCGCGGTTCTTGCGCTTCGCCGTTGGCATCGCGACGGCCCTTGGCGGCGTACACAAAAGGCAGCTGATTCACAAAGACGTGAAGCCGGCCAACGTTTTGGTTAAATCCGCGACTGGCGAGGTCCGGCTGATGGGGTTTGGGATTGCTTCGCGCTTTCCTCGCGAGCGTCAGTCGCCCGAGGCTCCCGAATTCATCGCCGGAACACTCCCCTACATGGCACCGGAACAAACCGGGAGAATGAATCGCTCCATCGATTCTCGCAGTGACCTTTACTCGTTGGGTGTGACGTTGTACGAAATGTCGACTGGCAGTCTGCCTTTCGACGCGTCCGATCCGATGGAATGGGTGCACTGCCATATTGCAAGACAGCCGCTGCCCCTCCGGGAACGCGCGTCAAATGTCCCTCCGCCAGTGTCGGCCATCATCATGAAGCTACTCGCCAAAACTGCTGAGGAGCGATACCAGACGGCAGTGGGCCTGGAGTGTGATCTGCGGCGCTGTCTCAACGAATGGGAAACTCGTGGCCGCATCGATGAGTTCCATCTGGGCGAGCACGACACGCCGGACCGGCTGCTGATACCCGAAAAGCTGTACGGAAGAGGATCCGAAATCAATGAACTGCACGCGTGCTTCGATCGTGTCGTAACCGGAGGAAGGCCGGAGCTCGTGCTCGTCTCCGGCTACTCCGGTATTGGCAAATCCTCCATCGTCAACGAGCTTCATAGACCGCTCGTCTCGCCGCGTGGCCTGTTTGCATCGGGAAAGTTCGAGCAGTACAAGCGAGACATACCTTATGCGACTCTCGCGCAAGCCTTCCAGAGCCTCATCCGTCCAATTTTGGCGAGGAGCGAAGAGGAACTGAGCCGTTGGCGCGACGCGATCCGAGAGGCGCTTGGCCCGAACGGCCAACTCATGGCGGAGCTCGTTCCCGAATTGAAGCTCATCATCGGCGAGCAACAACCAGTTCCCGAACTTCCGCAGCAGGAGGCAAAAGGGCGGGTTCACCTGGTATTCCGTCGATTCATCAATGTATTCGCGCGGCCGGAACATCCCCTCACTCTCTTCCTCGACGATTTGCAATGGCATGACGCGGCTACGTTAGATCTGATGGAGGATCTACTGACACGTTCCGATGTGAAATACTTGATGTTGATCGGTGCCTATCGTGACAACGAAGTGGCTCCCATGCATCCGCTGATGTGCAGGCTGCAAGCCATGCGCAAGGCCGGGGCGATATTACAGAATATCGTACTCGCGCCTCTGACTCGCGACGATCTGGAGCAGTTAATTGCGGATTCCCTTCATTGTGATCGGGGGCGTGCCGGCCCGTTGGCGGAATTAGTCCAGGAGAAGACCAGCGGCAATCCATTTTTCGCGATCCAATTCCTCACGACGTTGGCAGAAGAGGGGCTGCTGGCTTTCGACCGAGGCGCGTCCGCTTGGTTCTGGGATATCGATCGCATTCGCGCCACGAGCTACACCGACAACGTTGCGGATTTCATGGCGGCGAAGTTGAAGCGCTTGCCACCCACCACCCAGGAAGCCATCAAACGACTCGCGTGCCTTGGCAGCG
>Ga0187863_10000431_pt1 | contig 36174 bp, 32 predicted proteins | sample June2016WEW_11_1_FD_132975 | JGI IMG/M metagenome (GOLD analysis project Ga0187863, IMG submission 132975) | Peatland microbial communities from SPRUCE experiment site at the Marcell Experimental Forest, Minnesota, USA - June2016WEW_11_10 | ecosystem: Environmental > Terrestrial > Soil >...
AGTACGCCGTCGCTCCCCAACGACGTCGAGTGCGCCCGCCGGCTCAAGGCACAAGATCCCTCGATAAAGGTTGGCTTCATCGGCGCGCACGTAGCCGTACTTCCGGAGCAGACGTTGCGCGAGCACGATATCATCGATTTCGTTTGCCGGAACGAGTTCGACTATACGTGCAAGGAACTAGCCGAAGGGCGGCCCTGGAATGAGATCCTCGGGCTCTCGTATCGCGACGCCGGCGGCGAGCTACAACGCACCGAAGAACGCCCCCAGATTCACGATTGGGATGCGATGCCGAGCGTACTGCCCATCTACGCAAAGCACCTCGATGTCACGAAGTACTACAACGGCTACCTTCTGCACCCGTACGTCTCGTGGTATACCGGCCGCGGCTGCACGGCAAAGTGCACGTTCTGCCTCTGGCCGCAAACGATCGGCGGCCACATTTTTCGCCACAAGAGCCCCGAGGCGGTTGGTCGCGACCTGGACGAAGCGAAGGCGATCTTTGGTTCGAAGGTACGCGAATACATGTTCGACGACGACACGCTGACCAACGAAAAGAGTTATGCCATTGCATTGAGCAAGCACATGAAACGCTTAAACCTCAGTTGGGCTTGCAACGCCCGCGCCCACGTCGACTACGACACGCTCAAGATCCTGCGCGACAATGGCTTACGGGTTTTGCTCGTCGGCTTCGAGTCCGGCAACCAAGAGATTCTCTATCGCATAAAAAAGGGTCTGAAGTTAGAGATGGCGCGCAAGTTCATGAGAGACTGCCACAAACTCGGCATCAAGGTACACGGCACCTTCATCATCGGCTTGCCGGTCGACACTCCCGAGACCGTTCGCGAAACGATCGAGTTCGCGAAGGAACTGGATCCCCACACCATTCAGGTTTCGATAGCGTCGCCGTACCCCGGAACGGAGCTCTACGATCAAGCGCTGGCAAACGGCTGGTTCGCGCGCGACGACTTGGTATCCGGAACCGGCATTCAGACGTCGACGTTGCGCTACGACACGCTCTCGACCGCCGAGATCGAAGACTCGGTGGAGCGGATGTATCGCGAGTTCTACTTCCGGCCGAAAAAGATCGCCAAGATCGTTTCCGAGATGGTCACGAGCCGTCAGATGATGGTCCGCCGCTTGCGCGAAGGCGGCGAGTTTTTCGGCTACTTGCGAGCGCGGCGAGTACAGGCCGGCGAACGCCGCGTCGAAGCGACGGCGTCCTAACAATCTGCGCCGGCTCGCCCGAGCCGGTGGGCCGACGCCAGCGTCTCGTCGAGCATGTTGCGTTGGAATGCGATCATATCGGCAACGTTGGGAAACCGTGCGTCGGCTCGGTGTGCCGTAAGCCGGTACCGTTCACCATCCTGCATTAGCGTACCGCGTTTTCGCAGCGTCGCGATGGCGTTGATGACCGCAGCATCCGGCGCGCGGCGCAATTCGGGATCGACGAAGACGTTCGCGGGTAGCGAATCGAGCCGCTCACGTACCGCGCGCACCGCATCCGGTACCGCGAACGCCTCCGGACCCTCGAGCAGAAACGCGGCCAGAAGCGCCGAGGTCGTGATCGGCCGGGCGCCGGCGAGGGACGTCCCGACATCGGCGTCGCCCGTGTATCGAAGGACTCGGTAGAGCATCGAGAGCCGCCCCGCGCGCAAAGGGTCGTACGCGATCGCGCAGAGCCAGAGGTCGGCAAAGGGCGCGAGGGCCTCGACGACTCCGCCACGCATCGGATGCATGCGGCCATCGTTACTGAAGTCGCCTTCCGGCGTGATGTAGAACGTCACGCCCGCCCGCACGCGCTCCACGATCGCAGCAACGTCGCGTTCGGTCACGGCGCGGAGGTTCTCGAGCACTTTGCGCCGGTAAGGCTGCTTGAGCTTCGCCACTTTCACCCACGCTTGAGCCCGCATGAAGTCAGCGGCCTTCCATAAGTCGCCCAGCACGCGGCTTTCCAGGCCCAAAAGGGCGAGCGTTTCCACCGGCAAGATTGCTTCTAGCGGCAGATCGCCATATTCGGCGCGCAACTCTTCGGCCAAGCTGATGAGCGGCCGCGAGAAGAGATGGTTCTCGATCGGCAGGATGCCGAAGACGCCCCACAATCCGCTCAGATTCACGCCACGCGTAAACCACGCGGTCCAGGGTAACTTCGCCGCGATGAACCCCGTCTCGAAGGTACGGCGCGAGTTGCACATGACCAGCGGCTTCCACGGGTGGCGCAGAAACGTGCGTGCCGTGACGATCTCGCCTTCGTCGATATGTTGATGGTTGGTGATCAGCACCGTCGCCCCGCGTCCTGCCGGCAAACGACCCCATTGGCGAACGCGAATTGCAAAGGAAATGTAGGCCTGACGAATGACGTAGGCGGTCGCCGTCATCGTCCAGTTGGGCTTCACAGTCCCGTCGGTTCCCCCATCTGCATTTAAACTTTCTTTCGCAAACGAAAAAAAGGCCGCCTCCCGTGGCTAGCGAACCGCGTCGCGTGAAGTTAGCACGAGTGCTGGCCGCCGCCCTCGACGTCGTCACGATCGCCGCGCTCGGTTATGCGGCCGTCGCGATCGTATGCGCGGAACGCTTCGGCCGGCGCGATCTCGAGCGGGATAGCGTGGACGACTTGCCGGCGGTCAGTTTGCTCGTCCCGTTACATGGTGATGAGCCCGGTCTCGAGGAGAACCTGCGTGCGTTTGCCTTGCAGGACTACCCCGTTTGTCAGCTCGTCCTTGGCGTCGCGCGCGCCGACGATCCCGCGCTGCCGGTTGCGCAGCGCGTAGCCGCGGCGCTTCCCGATCGGAACATCGAGATCGACGTCGGTGAGCTTCCCGGCGCGGCTAACCCCAAAATTGCAAACGTCCTCTCGATGATGCGACTCGTGCGCCATCCGATGTTGGTCCTGGCTGACAGCGACACACGGGTGAATCCGGCGTACGTCCGCTGCGTGACGGCGCCGCTGCGGGACCCCGGCGCCGGCGTGGTAACCTGTCTTTTTGCCGGCGTCCCCGACGACACGTTTTCGGCAAAACTTGGGGCCATGTTCATGAACGAGCAGTTCATTCCATCGGTGCTCGTCAATCGACTTTTAGGGCCGCCGCGGCACTGCCTCGGCCCGACGAACGCGGTGCGCTCGACGGTGCTCTCCGCAATCGGCGGCTTCGAGGCCCTTGCACCCCATCTCGCTGACGATTTCATGCTGGGGAACTTCGTTGCCGCCCGGGGTCTCCGCGTCGAGATCTCAACTTATGTCGTACGAACGATGGTATCAGACTCGAGCCTTGAGAAGCTCTGGAACCACGAACTGCGCTGGCATCGGACGATTCGAGGCGTGCAGCCGGCCGGCTACGCCGGCATGTTCCTCACCTACCCGCTGCCGCTCGCGCTGTTAGCGTTTCTGCTCGCGCCGCGGCGAGAGCGCGCGGCGGCACTCGTCGTTGCGGCGCTCGCGCGCATTGCCTTGCGGCGCGTTTCCAGTCGGGCGCTCGGCGTTGCCGTAGCTCCGGCGTGGCTCATGCTGCCACGCGATCTGTTCGGGATCGCCGTATGGGCTTGTGGGCTCGTTGGAAAGGCGGTCCGCTGGCGCGACGCGGACCTGCAGATCGAAGAAGGCGATTTGCTCGCCGAACGGCAGCCCCACGCTGCTCGGTAGGGCAGCTAGGCGGTTGCCCGATTTGCCGCGCCGAGGGGTTGGCTTGCGGGGCTGCCGAAATAAATTATAGGCCCGTTTGGGCGGACTTTTGCTACTTTAAATTTAGGAGGCACATGCGACACCTTTCACGCGTGATTGCGTCAATCTTAGGGCTCACGCTAACCCTCACTGCATGCGGAGGACAAAGCTCCTCGCTTCCGTCGATGCCCACGGGCAATAATCGCGGACCGGTGGACTCCTCGGTGCGGTCGACGACGCCGGGAACACCCTTGATTTCCATTCCGCAGCTCTACGGAGACTTGGCGTACACCGATGCGGGACGGCGAGCAGCCAACGCAGCGGTCCGAGTCTCTCTGACGCTTCGTTACAATCATCAAGCCGAACTCGACCGGTTCGTCGCAAAGATCAGCGATCCGCACTCGAGCGCGCACCGTCAGTTCTTAACGGCGAAGCAGTTTAACGAACGCTTTGCGCCAACCGAGGCGCAGGAGAAGCGGGTCGTTCGCGAACTGGAACGTGCCGGCTTCACGATCGAAAAGCGGTATCCGAATCGAACGATCGTGGACGCTACGGCTCGCACTTCAACCGTCGAGCACTTCTTCTCCACCCAGATCCATACCGTACGCCAAGGAAAGCACGGCGAGCGCTATACGAACGTCACCGCTGCAACCGTGCCTGCGTCAATTTCCAAACTCGTGCGCGACGTCTCTCTCAATAATCTCGTCGTGGTCCGGACCGTAGCCGACCAGAGCGGCGTGGAGAGTCAACGAAGCGCACCACAGTTTCAAACCGACGGGCAGGGGCGCACCGTAATTCCGCTCGGAGGAATCAAACCGCTGGACTCTACGGGCAAGCTGGTCAACGGGAACTTCGCCAGCGGTTCGCTTAGCCCGGGCTGGATCAACGAAAGCACCACGCGCGGCAGCTACGTGCAAGTCACGACGGCGCAGGCCTATCAGAGCACGTACTCGGCCTTCATGGGCACGCTGGCGCCGCCCGAAATCAACGGCTGGGCTTCGATCGCTCAAGAAGTGACCGTACCCTCCGGCGGCGAGCTTAGCTTCTGGGTCTATCAGGGCTCCAACGAAGGCGCGCTCGGCTATGGGACCAAGTACGCTTGGCAAGCCGGGTACCTTCTCAACTCGCGCGGATCGATTCTCACCACGTTCTATAAGACCGTGAACAACACCAACGGCTGGGTAAACTATACGGTGAATCTCAGCGCGTACGCCGGTCAGACCGATTACATCTACTTCGGTTCTTACGGCGACGGCTATTCGAAAGCATACGTCTATCAGTACGTCGACGACGTTGCCTGGGTAGGCGCGACGCCTTCCCCATCTCCGACACCTACGGCAGCTCCGACGGCCACCCCGACCCCGCAGCCAACCGCAACTCCGACGGCGGGCCCCACGGCTACTCCGACGGCCGGCCCCACGGCCACACCGACGGCAGCTCCCACGGCGACGCCGACGCCGGGCAGCGGATGCAATAATTCCGCGCCGGATAATGGGCCGCTGACCAACTCCGACGGGACCCTCGCAACCGGAGTCGCCAAGCCGTTCGACTTCCCGGTTCAGCACGGTTGCAACGGCGCAGGCTACACGGCCGCCATCGCCATCGACGATCCGGTAAACACGAGCTACCTCGCCACGTACTTGTCGGCTGCCGGTGTCACGCAAACGGGCACCGTAACCAACGAAGCCGTCGACGGCGGCGGCAGCGGCGACGACGCTGAAACGGATCTGGACGTCCAGACGATCTCGGGGCTCGCGCCGGGCGCGAACATCATCGTTTACGACATGGGTTCGCTTGCCGATCAGAATATCGAGGACACGTATAACCAGGTGCTGACCGATGGAAAGGCGACCGCCGTAAACTCGTCGTTCGGCGGCTGCGAATCGAGCGACAAACCGTTCGCGGAGTCCACCAACTCGATTGCGGAACAAGGAGCTGCCGAGGGCGTTGAGTTCTCGGCCTCGAGCGGCGACTCGGGAAGCAATGAGTGCAGCGGCAAGGGGGTGAGCGCCCCGGCCGGCGGCCCGTACTTCTCGTCAATCGGTGGGATCAATTTCACCGATACCAGCGGCGGCGTTCTTGAAACCGTCACCATGGGCAGCGTCTCCGGATACTCGGGCGGAGGCGGCGTTTCGTCCGTCTTTAGTCTCCCGAGCTATCAGAGCGGCATCACCGGCATGATAACCACGGGTCGCAATCAGCCCGACATCTCGTTGCCGTTCTTCCCTGTGGCCGTTTATACGGGCGGCGCCTGGGGCGAATACCTCGGCACGTCGTGGTCTTCACCGGCCTCGGTCGCGATGGTCCTCGAAGCCAACCAACTCCACTCCACCAAGCTGGGCTGGATCGATCCGACGATCTATAGTCTGTTCGGATCGACTGGTTACAGCGACTACTACACGCCGTGCACGTCCGGAAGCAATGGTGCGTACTCGTGCAGCGCCACCCAGTACAACCAAGCCGCCGGCATCGGAGCTCCAAAGGCCTGGGCCTTAGCCAACGCCCTCTAGAGCTCTTGCGACGGCCATAATGAAAAGCGGGGTGTGCCGAATGCACACCCCGCTTTCGCAAGCGAATTAAGAATTGAGGTTTTCTTAGATGAGTAGTTCACAGTGCGCCGCCAATATTTTTGGAACGGTCGAACCGCCGGCTACCGCGTTCTTGGGCGGCACGATAATCACGATGGACGATCGCAATCCGGCTGCCGAGGCCGTTGCGATCGCAGGCGGCAAGATCGTTGCGGTCGGCGCGCAGGACGAGGTGTTGGCGCGCGCCGGCGCCGATGCGCAGCGCGTGAATCTCGCGGGCCGAACGCTGATGCCGGGGTTGATCGATCCGCATCAGCACCCGCTTCCCGGCGGCCTGATGCAGGCGCACACGACGTCGGTAAGCTACGACCTTTATAAGACGAAGGCCGCAGTGCTCGACGCCTTGCGCAAGAAAGCATCGCAGACACCGAGCGGGCAGTGGATCTACGCATCGTATTACGACAACATCCTGCACGGCGGCTATCTCACGATGGCCGAACTGGACGGCGTCACGACGGCGCACTCAATGTTCGTCTACTACGTGAGCATGCATTCGGCGACGGGAAACAGGCTCGCTTTCGAGACCTCCGGCATCGGCCCGTCGACGCGCGAACTTCCCGGCGGCGGCTACTTCGGCGTCGACGCGAACGGCGTGCAGGACGGCATGATCCAGGAGATGCCGGCGCTCATGAAGTTCCTCGGCGGTTTTCCGAAGTTGACGCCCGAGCTGATTGCGGAGTCGATGACCGCGTTCTTGTACGGCTCGGCGGCTTTGGGCATCACGATGGTCCACGAAGCCGGCGCGTTCGCGCAGACGCCCGAGGTGTTCGAAGGCTACAAGGCGATCGCGGCGCAGTCGCCGGTTCGCTACAGCGTCAGTCCGATGGTTGACTACTTGGATCAAACGATGCAGTTCTTGGCGCCATACGGCAAGCCCGGCGCGTCCGCGATCGAAATTCCAGGCAGTTTACTTTCCTTCTATGCCGTGAAGATCGTCGCCGACGGTTCGCCCCAGCAAGAGAGTGCCTTTCAAAGCCAACCATATCTCAACTCGGCCGGCCGGGGTGCGGCCAACTACACGGTCGACAAACTCAACGAGCTGGTGATGCAAGTCAAGAACGCGGGGTGGCCGGTCTCGATCCACTGCAATGGCGACGCATCGCTGGAGATGGCGCTCGACGCGATCGAAGCCGCGTACGGTTCGAGTTCGGGGCCGCCGACCGGCATCAACCGTATCGAGCACTGCCCGCAAGCGCGGCCCGAGCAAATCGCGCGAATGAAAAAGCTGGGCGTGCAGCCGAGCTACCTGATGAACAACCTCTACTATTACGGCGCGGCGTACCGCGACCAAATTTTCGGCGCGCAGCGCGCCGCCAACGTTTACCCGGCCGGGGATTTCTTAGCCGACGGCATACCCTTTTCGATTCACAGCGATTGCCCGTGCTCCCCGGTGGCGCCGCTGCGCGAGATCGGCACCGCAGTTGCGAGGATTTGCTCGATCGATGGTTCCGTCATCGGTGCGCAGCAACGCGTAGCAATCGAGGCGGCACTTAAGGGGATGACGGTCGTCGCGGCGTCGCACTGTGGAATGGGCGACAAACTCGGCTCGCTCGAGGCGGGAAAGTATGCCGACCTCACGATTCTGGAAGACGACCCGCGCAAGGTCGACCCGGCCAAGCTCGGCGATGTAAAAATCTCGCAAACCTGGGTGAACGGGCGAAAGATTGACGCCACACGCTGAGTTTCAGCTACCGATCTTCTTCGACATCGGCGCGACGTTCATTTGGGCGATAACCGGAGCGGCCATGGGAGTGCGCCGCGGATACGACTACACCGGAATTTTCGTGATGGCGTTCGTCTCCGCACTCGGCGGCGGCCTGTTGCGCGACGGCATCTTCCTGCAGCACGGGCCGCCGGTCGCGGTGCGCGGCCCAATGTATCTCATCACGGTATTGGTAGGCGCGGTGGCCGGAGGCGCAATCGGCGTTTGGGCCGGCGGCCGAAGGCCGACGCTGCTTTGGCGAACGCTCTCGAACAGCGTCGACGCATTGGGCCTCGGAGCCTACGCCTGCGTCGGCGCTCAAATGTCGCTCGCGATGGGGTTGGGCGCTCCATCGGCCGTTTTCATCGGTGTCGTCAACGGCGTCGGCGGCGGGCTCCTTCGCGACGTTTTGACCAACGCGATTTGGATGTTGCCGGGCCAACTGCTCGCGATTGCGGCGTTGTTCGGCGCCATCGTTTTCGTCGGGCTTCAAGAACTGACGAGTTTGAGTGCGACCAACTCTGCTTGGATCGCCATCGCTTTGACTTTTGTGATCCGCATGCTGGCGGTTCACTACAACTGGCGAACGAGAGCGCTTCGCCCTCCACTAACGTAAGATAGGCGTGCGCCTATCCAACACGCTTTTCTGCGGGATCGTCGCGCTGGTTCTCGCAACGGTGGCGTTGCTGCAAATTTCGTCGGTCCGGCAGGAAGCTCAGACGTGGGACGAAGCCGTGTATATTTCCGCCGGCTACACGTACTGGAAGACTGGCGATTTCCGGCTCAACTCCGAGCGTCCGCCGCTGGCCAAGCTCTTGGTGGCGGCCCCGTTACTTTTCCTCGACTTAGCGTTGCCGCTCGACGACCCGGCGTGGCAAAAGGCCGACGAGTACGCATTCGGAGCGCGCTTTCTCTACAAGAACCGTCTGCCGGCCGATACGATTCTCTTTGCGTCCCGCAGCGTCACGATATTCGTGACGCTTCTCTTTGGCCTCGTTATTGTTTGGTGGATGAGGCGACGAGCCGGCCCAATCGCCGCAATCGTGGCTCTGATCCTCTTTGCGTTCGACCCAAACATCATCGCGCACGGGCGGTATGCGACAAACGATTTTTACCTGGCATTCTTCTTCTTCGTCACCGTCATCCTGTGGAATCGCGCCCTGCGACTCGGAAGGCCCACCGATTATGCGCTCGCGGGCTGCGCCTTAGGGCTTGCCGTATGCTCGAAACTGTCGGGAGTTCTGCTCGTACCCGCCGCTGCACTGATCGCCTTCTCCCGGCCGCCCGAAGTTCGATCGCTCGCTCGCGGCGCGGCGATCAGCGCGCTGGCCGCGCTTGCGATCGTAGCCGTCCTCTATCACGGCCAAATCTACCACTATCGGGACGTTCTACGAGATTCGGTCGATCACGCCAGAGGGGGCCAGCTCGCCTACCTTTTTGGATCGACGTTTCGTCACGGCCACTGGTACTTCTACCCCGCGGTGGCGGCAGTAAAGACTCCGATAGCAGTATTCGTTCTGATCGCGCTAACGGCCGTCGCAATCGTTCGCCGAAAGCGCCTCGCTCCCGACTCGCTCGCGCTGTTTCTTCCGGCGACGCTCTATGCCATCGTGTGCGTCGCCTCACCGATCGATCTCGGAATCCGTATTCTGCTCCCGATCTATCCGTTGCTCTATGCGTTTGTCGCACTCAACTTGCCGTTGCCGCAATGGCGGTGGGCCGTCGCTGCATGCCTGGCGCTGCTCGTCGCTGAATCAACGATGGTCTATCCGAACTACCTGGCGTTCTTCAACGTGCTCGCCGGCGGCCCGGCGCAAGGACCGCGCTATCTGCTCGACTCGAACATCGACTGGGGTCAGGACACGAAGAAGCTCAAGGCCTACTTGCAGGCGCGCGGCGTCCGCGGCGCCTGCACGGCATACTTTGGAACGGCCTATCCGTTCTACTACGGCATCGTCCAGTTGCCGTGGCCCAGATACGTCAACCCCAGCGACATTCCCAAGCTCGACTGCGTGGTCGCGGTCAGCGTTACGTGGCTGTACGGCGGCCCCGCGATTGCCGGACCCACTTGGGGCTGGTTGCGCGCGCAGGTGCCCGACGCGAGGATCGGTTACTCGATCTACGTCTACGACTTCCGAAAGCATCCGGCTTCGTCACTCCGGGCGCCATGAGCACGAATGAGAGCAGCCGGCTCGCCGCACTCGGCTACCGCCAAGAGCTTTCGAGAGTTCTTTCGCTCTTCGACAACTTCGCGGTTGCCTTCAGCTACTTGAGCCCGATGGTTGGCGTGTACTCGCTCTACGCACTGGGTCTGGGCACGGGCGGTCCGCGTTACATATGGACGATTCCGATCGTCGTGGGCTTCATGATGCCGGTCGCCCTGGTTTTCGGCGAACTCGCCAGCGAGTACCCGCTCTCCGGCGCGCTCTACCAGTACGGCAAGTACAGCGTGGGACCGCGTTACGGATGGTTCATCGGTTGGATTTACGGTTTCGCACTGCTGGCGACGGTCGCTTCGGTCGATTCCGGCGCCGTTGGTTATGTCACGTCGCTCTCGAATATTTGGTTTGCAACGCATCTCGACCCAACCAGCCACGTGACGATCTTCGCGATCACCGGCGCAATCATCGTCTTATCCGCGATCGCCAACTCCGTCGGCGCCAACATCATGGGGCGCGTCGCGCGCTTCGGCGTCTACGTCGAGACGATCGGCACGTTCGGCGTCTTCGCCGCACTTGCGATTTTCGGCTTTCACCAACACTGGGGCTTTATTTTCTCGACGCAAAACGTCGAACATCTCAAGAGCAACCCGCTCGGCCTCGACTTCGGCGGCCATTGGTGGACCGGCGCGGCGCTGGTTGCCGTTCTCGCCAACGTCTACATCTTCTTCGGATTCGAGTCGGCGGGCGACATCTCAGAAGAGACGATCGACGCGGGGCGACAGGTTCCCAAGGCCATGCGAAACGCGCTGCTCTATGGCGGCATCGCATCGTTCGTCTTGGTCCTCGGTCTGCTTCTCGCGACACCGGCGAGCGGCATCGCGAGCGCCGTCACCGGCGGCGTCAGCAGCGTGCTCACCGTCCTGCCGGCCTGGCTGGCGGACTTCTTCCTCGTGATGATCGTCGTTGCGTTCTTCAGCTGTGGGACGGCCGTGCAAGGCGCCGGCGCTCGCGTCGCATTTGCTCTGGCGCGCGACGGCGCGCTTCCCTTGAGCGCACAGATACGAACGATCTCGCCGCGCCACCACACGCCGGTCAACGCGATCCTGGTGGGAACGATCGTTCCGTTCCTCTTCTTGTTGCTGGTGCTGATCAATCCGAGCAAGCCGGTGCACGTGCTGTGGTTCGACTACCCGGCCAACGTCAACGCGCTCTACGCGTTGGTTTCGTTCGCGACGTCGGGTATCTACCTCGCCTTCTTCCTCACGGTCTTCGGCGCGCTCGTTGCCCGGCGACGGGGCTGGCGGCCAAGCGGGGTCTTCACGCTGGGTGCCTGGGGAATGCCGGTCACGATCGCTGGCGGTCTTTACTTGCTCCTGATGCTCGCGAACATCGTCTGGCCGAGTTCGCTCTCCAGCGGTCGCGCGGTCTTCAACTACGGCTGGGTCACCCTGGGAGTGATGTTCGTCATCGTGGCCGCCGGCGCGATCTTCGAGGCAATCGCGCGTCCCGACCGCGCTGGAGGTATGGGCGCTGGCCCCCATTGAATCCGGGGGACGTGGGCCCCTTACAATCGAGCTTCGTTCGCGCTTTCGGCGCGGTCCTGATCGCCGCGCTGGGCATCGCGTCGTGCGCCGGCGGCTCGAGTAACGCAACGACGGGCGGGGACGTGCCGTCCTGGCTCTCGCCGGCCGCGGGCAGCGGCAGCGGCGGGAGCTCCAACTACATTTCGCACGTCGTGGTCGTGATCCAGGAGAACCGCAGCTTTGACGATCTCTTCGCGACGTTTCCCGGTGCCGACGGAGCGAGCGAAGGGCTGGAAAAGCTGGCATCGGGAGACCAGTACGTTTCACTTCAGGAGGTCGATCTTGCTTCGCCGTGCGACTGGGGTCACTCGTGGAGGACCTACCTCAAGGACTGGGACAAGGGCAAGATGGACGAGTTCAATCTCGAGGGAGGCGGCGTGAAATGCCCGGGAAAGGCCGGCACTGCAGTCTACCAGTACGTGAACCCGTCGGAGATCGGACCCTACTGGACGCTCGCGCAACAGTACGTCCTAGCCGACCACATGTTCCAGACGCAAGGCAGCGGCAGTTTTACCGCGCACCAGGACCTAATCCGGGGCGGCACAACCATCGACGAGAGCCAGACCGAGAGCCTGGTGGATTTCCCCTCTCACCATCCGTGGGGGTGCGACTCGCCGCCGGGGACAGTGACGACTCTGCTGATCTCGCACCCGCCCAAAGCACTAAAACGCGAGTTCGATAAAGGCCCGTTTCCCTGTACGGAAGACTTCCCGTCGTCTGGAGGTTATTACGAGACGTTGCGCGATCTGCTCGACGCCAACTCGGTTTCGTGGACGTACTATTCGCCGCCGGTTATGGGGGGAACCGGAGGGCTGTGGAACGCCTTCGATGCGATTTCGGCTGTTCGCTACGGCCCCGAATGGAAAACCAATATCCATAACACGAATGACCTCTTCTCCGATATCTCCGGCGGCAAGCTCGCCAACGTTTCGTGGGTCGTTCCCGACGACGTCAACTCCGATCATCCCGGCGATGGGAAGGACCTAGGTCCGTCGTGGGTAGCCAGCGTCGTCAATGCGATCGGCGAAAGCTCGTACTGGAACTCAACGGCGATTATCGTCGTGTGGGATGACTGGGGCGGCTTCTACGACAACGTGTCGCCACCGTTTAAGGATCAGTGGGGCGGCCTAGGTTTTCGCGTTCCGATGATCGTCGTATCGCCCTACGCGCGAGAAGGAAGCAGCGGTCCCGGCCTCGTCGAACACGAGCAATACGAGTTCGGCAGCATCTTAAAATTTATTGAGAATATCTGGGGTCTCGGGCAGTTGGGGACGACGGACACGCGCGCCGCGAGCATCATCGACTGCTTCGACTTCACCCAGCAGCCGCGCCAGTTCCAGGAGATCGGCTCTTCGTACACCCGCGCCTTCTTCGAGCACCAGAAACCCTCGTACTTGCCCGTCGATAGCGAATAGCGCAAGGTCTCCGGTTGCGCGTAGGGAGGATTTATGAGACAATCCCTCCCGGTCTTCAAGACCCACTTCCTATTTTTTTTTGAAAGAGTATGTCCAATCGCTATACGCAATAGAACCCGTGGGAGAGGTCCTCGCCCCACAAAGCCAAGCGCTCCCCAGAACACCAAAGAAGCTCCGCTCGAGGTGTTCGGCAGCATCAAACAAGTTTTTCCGAGTACGACGTTTTCGGTCGAGCTCGATAACGGCCACGTCATCCTGGCACATATAGCCGGACGCTTGCGCCGTCACCGTATCAAGATTCTTCCCGGAGATCGAGTAGAGATCGAAGTCTCGCCCTACGACTTAACCAAGGGCCGGATCGTCTACCGTTATCGCGCCGGAGAAGAGCGCCGGATCCCGCAACGATCCGGACAGACTCCCTAGTATCTCGCGCTAAGCTTGAATCGGCCCGACGTGCAGATTTCGATGATCTGCTCGTTGCTGAGCCGTTGGAACGTCTTCTTGGCGTACTCGAAGGGCTCGCCGGCATCGGTTGCGTCGTAGCGAGCTTGGGCCCCCGGATTCAACTGCGGACGCTGTTGTAGCGTCTGTTTCTTGAAGTTGACGCGATAGGCCAGCTCTTTTCCGAATAACACGACCTCCCCGCGAGCATTGGCGTAGCCACCGAAGACCGGCTCCAAAAGCTCCGAGAGGGCGCGGCCGGAACCACCGGCACTGATCGCGAGAACGGCAACGGGGGAAAGGGTGGTCTGCATCACAGGGATTGAACATCCGTAATACCCGAAAGGTTGCATGCGGACGGCGGCTGCCTTGTATAGGGGCTCCTTAGGAGCCCTACAGGCTCCTTAGTATGAGAACTCCTGGAGCTGATTGGATCCGGGGCCGTTGACCCAACCCGTTCGCGCCGCGGGATTTATCGAGATTCGGACCGGAATGACGAAATCGCCCGCGTAAGTGAAGTTGAAGCCATTGATGGACTCCAAAAGGGCTCCATCCTCCTGGTACACCTGGATGCTGCTGCCCGATCCCGAGGTGCTCGAAATCGGCTGCGCGATGAGAAAGAGCTTGTTGACCGGATCGCTGGCGACGAAGCCGCCGGCATAATACTGGCCTCCGCCGTTGGGCAAAAGCTCGTGAGTACCGGTCTCTTTCGCGAGGTCGTAAAACTCGAGGCCGCCGTCCAGCTCCGTCGTCGTGCACGCGACGCCGGTTCCGGAGTCGTATCCGATTCCGTTGGCATATCCGCAACCGACCGAACCGGGGCATTGGACTCCGGAAAACTGTTTGAGCTTACCCGAGTGCAAGTCGACCGTGGTGATCACCGGCGGCGGTCCGCCCGCCGCGCCGTAGCTCGGCGAGCTCGCCATAACCGCTAAGTTATTTACCGTGTCCTGCGTGAGCTGGGGTTGCGTACCGAGCGAAAACTGATTCGCGCTGAGCGTGACGACCTTGCCAAATGTGCCCTTTGCAACGTCGGAAACCAGCAACTCCGAAGGGTCGGAACCTTCGCGTTGATAGCCAAACACCACGGCCGTGCTCGTGCTCTGGTTTGGGGCCCACTGCAGAACGTTGAACAGTTTGACTGGGGGGAGCCATCTTCCGGTGAAGCGCTCCTTCGTAACCGGGCCGAGCAAGTGGTACATATCCTTTGCCGGAGTCTGACCCGGCTTTCCGGCCTTCTGAAAATCCATGAGCCCCACGTCACCGTCAAAGATTCCGTCGGCAACATAGTCATCGCCGCGCGCCACCTTGGCGCCCTTTAGCTCGCCGAGCGTCTTGGTAATCTTCCCCATAGTCGCGTCGAAGGTCTGCACGGAGATATCCGTCAGGCTTGCCGACGCCAGCACGCCGTCGTTCCCCTTCTGGTCGACGTCGAAGCCGAAGATCTCGCCGCCGTCCGAGGTTGAGAGTACCGGGCCCAAGGATCCGGTGTTCTTCGTGACGGCCGCAGAGGTGGCCGGCCGGGCCGTAAAGTTGTTACCGCCGCCGCACGCGGAAATGCCGGCGATCGCCAGCGCGATCAGCAGCTTTTTAAAGAATCGCTCCATATGCTGCTAATGCTGCCGTCAATTTATAAAAAAGGTATGAATTTGGCTAGCATTTGCGGGTGAGATTATAACCCGCACCCGAGAGGTGCTTTCCGTCGGGCGAGAGCTTGAGCGTGTGATTACCGTAGTACGTAAGGTTGACGGTCGAACCGTCGATAATCCAGTTGCCGGAGACGCCGTCATTGTCGGTGAGATCGCCGTTGAGCTGCATGGTGAACGTTCGCTTGGAATCGTTGTCGGAGACCCAACTGCCGACGAGATTAGTCGTGGCGCACCCCGTCGGGACCGGCGATGCGGTCGGCATCGCAGCTAATGGCGTTATCGCGCCGCCGTAGAATTTGTGCGCGATGTTCAAGCAGAGCGCATGAGCCCCGAACGGGTTTGCCGGCAGCTGAACGGCGCAGATAAACGTCACCACATAGCCCTTGGCGAGCGGATAGCAGCGTACCGTCGCGCCGGATGAAGAAGCGCCGGTCGCAATATTTTGCCCCATTGCGAACCACTCGCCGCTTCCCGGCGATGATTCGGTTGCGCCGGGCAAGTAGGTCTCCAGGGCGGCCTTCGCCTTTGCGCTGCAATCACTCAGCGAGCCGGTGTCGCTGACGTATCGAATTCCCGACGAAAGATCGACGGAAGCAACCGCTGCGGTATGCGACAGCGAGCCAAGGAGGATCGCTATGGCAAAGAGCCAGAGTCCACGTTTGACGTTCAAAACTATCGCGCCCCCGAGTCAAACGCTGCGGTCAGTTTCGTGCACAGAGCAGCGGCGCTATCCGGGCTGGGAGGCACCTGGGCGGCACACGTAAAGGTGACGAGATAGGCAGCCGCGAGCGGATAGCAATGAATGGCAGCCGCGGCCGTCGAGCCGTTCGCCGAATCGGGCGCGCCGAATGCTAGCCACTCGCCGGTATCTACGCCGAGCTGGACGGCGTTCTGCAACACGGCATTCAGCGCGGTCTTTGCCGAGCTATTACAGGCGCTCACCGGCTGATTCTGAACGACCTTGCTGACGCCCACGTTCATGTCGAGCGCCGCGGGCGCCCGCGTGGAGAGCGAGCCAAAGGCCGCGATGAGACCCGCGGCTAGCAGTGCGACACGACAGCGAGAGATTCTCGTCACGGCGACCTCCTCGCTAGGGCGTTAGACGGGGGAGCCGAACGTTCCCGCGGGATTTGGCATGGCAACGTCAAGACGAAAAATCGACAGCATCTACGAGCTGCGTAAGGCAGCCGAACGCAAGGCGTTGGCAGAAAAAGCGATTGAAGACGAACCCGGCGCAGAACGTCGCGACCAGCTGCTTCACGCTCAAATTAAACTCGAAGAAAAAACGATTGAAGCCATTGCAGTCTGCCACGAATGCGGCCGCACCCATTTGTCCGATGAGGCCCACGAGAAGCTCACGCCTTAGCGGCGCGCTCGAGGGGGCAAGTTTTTGAAGAGCCGCAACCCCTGCCGCCGTCCATAAACTCGACGCCGTCAACCACCTCGTGCATGATGAAGAGGCCGTATCCGCGTGGCGCGCCCTGTGGCGGAGGGTTGACGCATTCCGGCGGTTTGAAGCCCCGGCCCTGGTGCCGTATTTCGGCGACGAGCCGCCGGCCATCCGTGCAGCAATCGACCGATAGAATTGGGCCGCCCCCGTGCTCGACGCAGTTGGCGAGCGCCTCGCCGGCACCAAGCTCGAAACCGATCAGATCCTCACCTGAAAGCCAGTTCGCGGCAAACACCGCGACCAGCGTACGAGCCTCCCTCGCGCCGGCCGCGGAGCAGGGAAAGCGCCGGCTAAACTGCGGAGTGCGGCTCATGAGAACTCAGTTCGGGGGTTGCGGTCCCGCGAGCCCGCGGATTTCCATGACGGTGTCGTTGAGCGCCTGGGCGTCCTTCACCGCCGCCGAACCCACGGTACTCGGCGGCGGGCAGGTGACGTCGCTGGAAACCCAGCCGTCCCACTTCACGCGAATCGTCGAGCCGAACGAGGCGCTTTTCGCGCAAGATCCGCTCGGCACGTTCTCTTCGCGCACCGCCGCCAGCGCCGCGAAGAAACGCGCAACGACGTCTTTCGGAACGGTAAATAGCTTGGGGCTCGACGTTCCGGACGTGATTGACGCGGTACCTTCGGCGCGCACGACGATTTGGTTTGCGCGCGAATTGGTCGAACCGGAATCGACGATGACTGCGCTATCGACGGTGACCGCCCCAACCAGAACGACGGCGGCGTAGGCCGTGAACAACAGGGTTGAAACTCGACGGACTGCTCGATTCACCAGAACCTCCAACCGTGTGACTCACGAGAACGCAATCACGTTGGTTTCGCAAGACGGTCTGCGATGCCTCGTTCGCACGCCGTTGGGCAAGGATTTGCTGATCGCAAGCAACGGCGAGGCGCTCCTCGAAAGCACGTTCGTCGCGCGGCAGCGCGCAGCCGAGCGCAAACCGAGCGACGCGCTGCTCGTTGAAGCGCGGGCGCAAGTTCAAGCATACTTCGCTCGTCGCTTGCGCCGTTTCGATCTGCCGTTCTTTCTCGAAGGTACTGCGCTTCAGCTTGCCGCTTGGCACGCCGTCGCATCGCTCAGCTTCGGCGAGTTCGTTTCGTATGCCGACGTCGCGCGCGCCATCGGCCGCCCAGGGGCACATCGCGGCGTTGCCGCGGCCATGGGGGCCACGCCGCTCGCGCTTTTCATTCCGGCGCACCGCGTGATTGGCGCGGACGGACGAATCAAAGGAGCGGATCGGAAATCGCTGCGCGCGCGCCTCGCCGCGTTCGAAGGCGTTCAGCGCGCCAGGCGCTCGCCATAGCGCGCATTCTCGATCGTTTCTTCTAAGAACGCTGCTTGATAGGCGAGAATATCGCGCACGAACGGAAACTGCGGATGGCGACGCTCCGCCGTCGTCCGGTAACGATCGCCTTCGCGCTGCAAGATCTTCCAGTTCACCATCAACGGTAACGCGGAGCGAACCATGCGGCGAGCGTTGCGGCGCAGCTCCGGATCGACGAAAATCTGAGGCGGGAGACTCGCGAGGCGTTCTTCGACGGCAGCGCACGCTTCGTCCACCGTGAAAGCTTCGTCGCGATCGAGCAGCCACGCGCCGAGGAGCTGGCTGGTCACTACCGGCCGAATCGCTGCCAGTGCCGGAAGCATCGGCGCACCGTCGAGGCGCCCCACGCGGTAAAGCATCGAGAGACGCCGAGAAACAAAAGGATCGTAGCTGACACCGATCAGATAGATCGTTGCAAGCGGCGCCAAACGATGGACGGCGCCGCGCATGGGCCGGAGGCGCCCGTCGTACGAGTAATGTCCCTCAGGCGTGAGATAGAACGTGCCGCCGCGGCGAACGACATCTTCCAGGAGCGCCAGGTCCTTTTCGAGGTTGTCGCGGGTTTCGTCGAGGATTTCGCGCCGGTAGGGTTCGCGCACCGTTGAGACCTTTACGACGGCGCGCGCGCGGTCAAAGAACTCGCGGTGCCAAAGATCGCTGCTCTTGGTTTCGGGAGGGAAACGGGAGGCCACCGAATCGTCGAAGATCTCACCGATCGGCAGCGGACCGTGCCGTCGTTGGACCGCCCACGCAAAGGCGGCAAGTGCGCGCGCGCCAAGTTCGTTTTCGAGCGGGAGCAGCCCGAGCGTCATGAAAAGCGGTCCGGCGTTCACTCCGCGCAGGGCGAACCGCAGCCACGGGAGCCGGTCTGCAAAAAACCCGGGCTCGTACATGCGGCGCGAACTCGCCGTAAAGATCGGATGCCGCCAAGAACCGCTCTCCACCGTCGTCGACGAGACGATCGCCGGCGATTCGAAATCGTGCTGATGGTTGGCGACGATCAGCGTCGGACCGCGTCGCCGGGGAAGCCTCCCCCAACTGCGTACGCGATATGCAAGGTGATCCCACGCGTAGTTCGACAGAACGGCGGCGAACCGTAGCGGCCAGCCCCACAGCGATGAAAGCGGCCGGCGCCCCACGCGCAACACCGAGAGCGCCGCGAGCGCAAAGCTAAACCCCGAGAGTCCGAAGACGGCTTGGTAGCCGGCGCGAGTTCCGCCGAAGAGCCCGATCAACCAGCCGCCGGCCAATGGAGCGACGATGTTGGGCAGGCTCGTCGCAATTCCCCAAAGGCCGAGATCGCGCCCGACGTCGCGCATCTTCGGAATTGCATCCATCGCGAGCGCCCAACCGCTCGACATCACGCCGCCAAACCCGATGCCGAAGAGCAGCGCGAAGGGAAGCATCCACGCCAGCACCGGCGCGAGCGCGAATCCGATCGTCGCGGAGGCCATGCATCCAAGGGCTAACGCGGTAACGATCTTGCGTGGTACGCGATCCGAGAGCAAACCAAGATAGAGGCTCGAGATGACGGCGCCCACGATGGTGCAGAACGCGTATAAAGCCGTTCCGGCCGAGGGGTTGGCGATCTTTTGCACGTCGCGGAAGAAAAAGAGCACGAACGTTTGCAGCATCGTCAATCCGAAAAAGACCAGCACGCGAGCGACGAAGACGACGATGAAATCGTGCCAATCGCGAACGCGAGCGTGTTCCTCTCCATCGTACGTTCCTTCGCCGATTGCTAAAAGGGAGAGGCCTCCCACGGCCATGATGATGGCGGTGGCCATAAAACTCAGCGAAGGATTCGGCATCGAGCCGGCAATCGCGAAACCGAGCACGCTGCCGACCAGCGTGCTGGCGCCGCGCACGCCCGAAACGACGCCCCAATTCCGCCGCGGTACCGATTCAGGGAGCAGCACCTGATACGCGCTCAGCGCGACGTTAGCTCCGAGGGTCGCAACGACGAGCAGAATCGCGAACAACGCCAGCGTATGCGTGTACGAGAGCGCCGCCAAAGCGGCGACATCGATTGCAACGCCCGCACCGACGAAAGCCCGGCGCGAGCCGCCGCGGCGCCGGAGCGCGTCGGAGAGCCACCCGGCGAAGAGCGGCACGACCGCCGTCGCGAGCGCGACGGTGCTGGCGAGCACCGCGAGCACGACGACGTGATTCTCCGGCGCAAGCCGGATCGTCGTGGCCGGCACGGCGATCGCCATCAACGCGGTATCTTGAACCGTCAGCGGGATCCAGAGCGCGTTGAGCATGACCCAGCCGCCGATCTCGCGCAGATTGGTCCTCGTAATGCGGTTAATGAGGCGGTCCTTGAGCGCTACTGTTTAACGGCGTCGATCAGCACGATTCCGCGGCCGCCAAAGTCCTGCAACTCGTTGATGGCGGCGAGTGCGGCGCCGACGGGCGTATCCGGATTGGTGGCGTCGTTAAGCGAGAAACCGGTCTGCCGCCGGATTTGCGCGTCGAGCGGATCGCGGATAATTTTCGGTGCGTATTTGAGCCGGCCGATCAGCTGGAGCATCGACCCCGCTTTATCGTTGAGTACCGCAGGATCGACTACCATCACGACGACGCCGTGGCGTTTGCCGCTCTCCATATTTGAGAAGGCTTGAAAGTCCAAGCCGAGCTCGCGCGTGTGCGTGCGTACCGAGTCGATCCCGTTTCCCGTGACCGCGACCGCGTAGCCTTCCGGCGGATGCGCGCTCAGTTCTCCGAGCCACGCCTCGAGCGCGGGCATGAACGCCTGGGTTCCCGCAACGACGTCGTGACCGTCGTAGGTGCCCGCTCCTTGCGCGAAGACGGTGTGATCGCCGGCCCCCGGCTGGGCGGTTATCGTGCGATGCCAATGGTGCGCCGAAAGCACGTTTGCACCGTCGAAGAGCGGGAACGCGATCGGATCGCCGGCAGGGCCCCCTGCCGAGCCGTGACTGCCGCTCGAGCATGCGCTTAGCACGGCCGCGAGCACGGCGAAACACCAGCGTTTCATCGAGGAAGGCGATTCGAGGAGAAGGCCGCCGCCCCCCGTAAGCCCACCAAGCGTGGCGCTATCATATGGATCCTATCTCAAAGTTGACGAGCTTCTCGCCTTGCAGCGGCCGCTTTCGCGTCCCGCGCATCACGACGAGATGCTCTTCATCATCATCCATCAAGTCTACGAGCTGTGGTTCAAACAGGTCTTGCACGAGGTGGACGCCGCCCTGCCGGCGCTCGACCGCGACGACCTGCCCGCCGTCGGCAAGCACTTTCGCCGGATACACGCGATCCAGCGGCTGCTCGAACAGCAAGTGGACATCTTGGAGACGATGGCGCCTCAAGAGTTCAACGAGTTTCGAGACCACCTCAATCCGGCCAGCGGCTTTCAATCGGTTCAGTTTCGCGAGCTTGAGTTCGGTTGCGGTCTGCGCCACACTGAGGTTCTGAAGTTTCTCGAGCTCGACGACGCGCAACGCGCTCGCCTCGAGCTTCGGGCGGCTTCGCCTTCGCTGTACGACCGCGTCAAAGCCTTGCTCGCGCGCCGCGGCTTCGCCGTCGCAACCGGACCGGAGCTTGTCGAAAGCTTCCGGCAAATTTACTCGAACGAAGCGGCGCATTACGACCTGTATCGCCTGCTCGAGGATCTCATCGAATTCGACGAACGGTTCGCGCTCTGGCGCTCACGTCACGTGCTGATGGTCGAACGCATGATCGGTCAGCGTCCCGGCACCGGCGGGTCGTCGGGCGCTCAATATCTCCGGGGCACGCTCGAGCGTCGCTTCTTCCCCGAACTCTGGGAAGTCCGAACCTATCTTGGAGAGGGAAGCTACGGATGACGCAGTTGCGCGAACAGTTTCCAATTCTCGCCGACTCAACCTATCTCGTCAGTCACTCGATGGGAGCGGCGCCGCTTCGGGCCCGAGAGGCGCTCGAAGCATTTTGGGACGAGTGGGCGAGCGACGGTCCGGAGGCTTGGGAACGTTGGCTGCCGCGAATTGGTGAAATCGCCGACGGCATCGGAGCGATCGTCGGCGCTGCGCCCGGCTCCGTCTTTCTCGGACCCAACGTTTCCATTCTACAAGCCGCAATCGGAAGCTGCATTGACTTTAGCGGCGATCGCAACGAAGTCGTCTATGAAGCGTTGCAGTTCCCGTCGCTCACCTACGTCTGGCGCGAATGGGAGCGCTATGGGGCCGTCAATCGTATCGTCGACTCCGACGATGGCCGCACGATTCCAACCGAGCGAATCGTCGAAGCGATCACGGAAAAGACGGCGCTGGCCGTACTCTCTCATGCGTACTACGTCTCCGGTGCGATCGCCGACGTTCGAGCGATTCAAGCCCACTGCCGCCAGGTTGGCGCGCTGCTTTGCGTCGACGCCTACCAGACGACGGGAATCTATCCATACGACGTGACGCAGTGGGACTTAGACATCGTAACCGGCGGCTCGCACAAGTGGCTCTGCGGCGGGCCGGGCTGCGCTTGGATTTATGTTAAGCCTTCGTTGGCGCGCGAGCTGCGTCCGGCCCTGACCGGATGGATGGCGCACGAACGGCCGTTCGCGTTCGAACCTTCGCCGATCGTTTACGCCGAATCGATGTATCGCTTCGGCCACGGAACGCCGACGATCCCGGGATACGTGGTCGCGGCGCCAGGCCACGAAATGATTCGCACGATCGGCGTGCCGCAGATTCGCGAGCACAATATACGCCTTACCGAGAAGATCATCGCGCTGTCGCTGCAGCGAGGACTCGTCGTGAAGACGCCGCTCGAGCCGGAGCGGCGAACCGGCTGGATCGGCATCGACTTCGACGGCTCCGAAAACGCCTGCCGTCAGTTGGTGGCGCAACGCGTCTTTGTGGATTATCGCCCGACTTGCGGCATTCGCGTTAGTCCCCACTTTTACACCGGGGACGATGAAATCGAGGCATTCTTCGCGGCTTTAGACGGACTGACTTGATCGGGTCGATGGTCGTCGACCACACCCAGATTGGCGCCGCGTTCCGGCGCCTTTCCCTTCCTGTTGCGATGCAGATGCTGGGCGATCAACTGCTCGGAACGGCCGACACCATCGCGATCGGCAGCCTGGGTACCGTCGCGCTTGCGGGCGCGACGGCGGCCAATACGATCTCCCTCGTCGTGACCTTCGCCGCCTTCGGCTTGGTCAGCGGTACGGGGATCGTTGCGGCGCAGCGCATCGGCGCGCACGACATTGACGGCTTCGGCCGCACGCTGCGAGCCGGCGTCGCCGCGCCGTTTGCCGTCGGCCTGCTCTGCCTCCTGCTCAGCCTATTCGGCGCCACGGCGGCGATGCACGGACTAATCGGCGACTTGGCTAGCGCGCACGCAAGCGCGATCTATCTCATCTTGCGCTGCGCCGCGATCATGCCGATTGCGCTCTCGGCGACGCTGATCGTCGGAATCGGTGCGGCCGGAAACCAGCGCCTCGGCGTGCTGGTGCTGATCGTCGTGAACGCCATCCATATTCCGCTGCTGCTCGTGCTTGGGCTGGGCTGGTTGACGCACCATCCCTTTGGCATCGTCGGGGCCGGCGTATCCTCGCTACTCTCAGAGACGATTGGAGCGCTCTTCGCGATCGCCTTCATCGCGCGACGGCCGCAGTATCACGTCTTGCGGGAGCGCTCTTTCTCGTGGCCGCTGGCGGTCCGGTGCGCGCGGCTTGGATTACCCGAGACGGTCTTCTTGATGGGCGTCACCGCGCCCGACGTCGTGATCGTCGCGATGCTGGCGCCGCTCGGTGCCATCTTCGTCGCGGCGTTTCGGGCGCTCAACGTCGTCTCAGACCTCACCTTCGTCGTACCTAGTCCCTTGCAAAGCGCGGCCCAGATCGTGATCGGGCAGCGTCTGGGGGCCGGAGACCCGCAAGGAGCTCGCTGGTTTCTGGAACGAGCCACGCGCGTATCGCTTCTCGTGACCACGTTGACCGCGGTCCTCATGGCGGCGCTGGCGTGGCCCTTGGCCTTCGTCTTTACGCTCAATGCCGCGGTCGCAACGATAGCGGCACTCCCGCTGGCCCTGCACATGATCACGTTGCCCCTCAAAGGCTGGGCGATGGTCTCGTTGGCGCCGATCCGCGCATCGGGCGACACGCGCTTCTCGATGACGGTCGGGCTCGTCTGCAGCGCCCTCGTCATTCCGCTAGCGTGGATCGGCATCGAACGGCTGCACCTCGGCCTCTATAGCGTTCCGATCGGCTGGATAGCGGCGTGGGCGATACGCGCGCTGCTGACGCAGTGGAAGCTGCGCGACGGCGCTTGGATGCGGCGAGCCCCACTGGCAGCGTAGGCTCCTAGCGGCGGGTTTTCCGCGAGACTTGGTCCAAAGCGCGCAGTATGGCGTTCACCGAGGGTTTCATCTCGGAACTAGTCGGCCGCCGGGCGACCATCGACGACCTTCCGATCGGAAAGGTTACCGACTTTGTCGTCGGCAAGCCGGACGCCGTCTTTCCGCAAGTCGACGGCCTGGTGATCAAAACCGCGCAAGGCCTGCGCTTTGCCCCAATCGAGACCGTCGCCGACGTCGACCGCAACGGGACCGTCGCACTGACGATGGCTCCGAAAGAGCCCGCCCCGCCGGAACAAGAGGAGCTCTATCTCGTCGCCGATTTGCTCGATAAGCAGATCGTCGACGTCGACGGCCGCAAGGTCGTCCGCATCAACGACATCGAGGTCGCCAACGCCAACGGCCGGCTTCATGTGGTTGCCGCGGATGTGGGAATCGCCGGGCTTCTGCGCCGGCTCGGACTGCGGTCGTTCGGCAAGCGCTGGGGCTCGCGTATCGGCAACGTTCCACGCTCGATGATTGCTTGGGATTCGGTCGCGCCGATCCGCGAAGTCAACCCGTCGCAAGTGCGCCTCTCGGTAAAAGAAAACCGTCTTGCGCGAATGCATCCCTCCGAGCTCGCCGAGATCATCGGCGACCTTTCCGCGCGCGAGGCGGCCGCCGTCGTCGGACAGCTCGACGATGAGACCGCCGCCGACGCGTTCGAACATCTCGACGCGGATACGCGCAAGAGCCTGATCGAGGATATCGGCACGGAACGCGCCGCCGACATCATCGAAGAGATGGATGCCGACGATGCCGCCGACCTGTTAGCCGAGCTTCCGGAAGAACGGCAATCGGAGCTGCTCGCCGAGATGAACGCGTACACGGCCGGCGAGCTGCGCGAGCTGGTGAAGTATCCCGAGGATACCGCCGGCGGTATGATGACGACCGATTACGTCTGGATCTATCCGCACCGCACGACGGAAGCCACCATCCGCAAGATCCGCGAGATCGCACCGGTTTCGGAGTTCATCTACTATCTCTACGTGCTGGACAAGAGCGACCACGTCTTAGGCGTGCTCTCCTTGCGCACGCTGCTGCTAGCCTTACCGACGGCATTCATCGAACGCATCATGGATACGGATCTCGTCACGGTGGCTGCCGACACGCCCGCCGTGGACGTCGCGTCGACGATCGCGAAGTACGATCTTTTGGCGGTGCCGGTCGTCGACGACGCCGGCAAGATCCTTGGAATCGTCACGGTTGACGACGCCATCGATGCGATAATGCCTGCCGACCTTGCGAAGAAGCTGCCGCACTTTCGGAGCCACCATCATTCGCATGCGACCGCGCCGTGAGGCCGGAGGAGATCGTTGATTTCGCCGAGGCGCTCGCCCGCATCACTGCATCGGGAGGCGGCCCGAAAGCGCTGGCCGCGCACTTGGCCCTAGCCGCCGGCGGGGGCGTGCTTCTCGAAGACGCGCAGTGGCGTCATCTTGCCGCAGCTGGGTCGCAGCGCATTCCAGCCAGCGCGCGTGGCGTCGTCGAATCCGGGGCTCCGGGAAAAGTGCAGCGCGTCCACTCGGGCGAGCTTCACGTTGGCTGGCTCGCGCTCTTCGGCACCAACTCGAAGCCCGACGCCGAGCTGATGCTGCGGCTCACCGCAGCGGCGATCGGCGTCGAGCTCGCGCGCGACGCCGTCGGCTCTCGCGCCAAGAAGGGAACGCTTTGGAGTTCGCTGCTATCGGAAGGTTTTTCCGACATCGCAGCGGCGCGCGAGGAGGCCGAAGCTCACGGCATCGCGCTTGCCCAGCAATATTGCATCGTCGTCCTCGAATGCGATGCCACCGGCGCGCTGCCGGCGGTAATGACCGAGCTGCGAGCGCTCGCGGGCGATGTCTTTCACCCGGTCGATGCCGAGCTTGGATTTTTGGAGCGCGAGCAGTCGCTCTTCGTCTTCGTGCCGGCCGCCCGCGCCGTCGATGCGGCCAACGCCAAAACGGCGGCCGGACTCTTGCCACGCACGGCCGCGCGGCGAAAGTCGGAGTTGCGAATCTCCGGCGGCGTCGGGACGGTCGAGCCGGCAGCGGCGCTCGCCCGCAGCGGGGCGACGGCGGCGGCGGCGCTAGCGATTGGGCGACGGCTTTTTGGATCCCCGCACGTCGCGGCATACGAAGATCTCGGCGCCTATGCGCTGCTGTACGAAGGTGCCGACTCGCAACGCTTGCGCGCCTTCGCCTCCGAGGTTCTCGCTCCTTTGCGTTCGTACGACGAGAAGCATCAGACGGAGCTGGAGCGAACCCTCAAGCTGTATTTTAACGCCGGACAGAACGTCAAGACGACATCGCAGTCCTTGAACGTTCACCGGCATACCGTATTCTATCGCCTGCGGCAGATCGGCGAAATCACGTCGCGAACGCTTGAAAGCCCGCACGATCAACTGACGTTACGAATGGCCATTGCGATCGATGAACTCCACACCTAAGCCGCCGTGGCGGCGCCCCGCCAACAAACGCGACGTCGTGAAGCTTGCGCGGGAAGAAGACGTGCGCTTCGTCCGCCTCGTCTTTGCCGACCTTTTCGGCGTCAGCAAGAACGTCTCGATTCCGGTCGAGCAGCTCGACGACGCGCTCGACGGCCGCATTACGTTCGACGGTGGCTCGATTGACGGTTTCGTTCGCGGCGAAGAGCTTGACATGGTGCTGCGGCCCGACCACTCGACGTTTGCGATCTATCCGTGGCGCGCCGCCCCGGAAGGCCGCGAGGGGCGCTTGATTTGCGACATCGCCATGCCTGACGGCACCCCGTTCGAAGGCTGCCCCCGAACGACGCTTCGCCGTGCCATTGAAAGCGCTTCGTCGCTGAGCGGCACGCGCGTTGGATTGGAGGTCGAGTTTTATCTCTTCGAACGCACGGCCGCGGGCGACCCTTCAACCACGACGGCCGACGTCGGCTCGTATTTTGATTTTTCGGCCAACGACCGCGGCGAGGAGGCGCGCAACGCAATGGTCTCGGCGCTGGGCTCGATGGGCGTTCCGATTGCGTCGGCGCATCACGAGCATGGAGCTGGCCAGCACGAGATCGACGTGGCGCACGACGACCCGCTCGCAGCCGCCGATCACGCGCTGACGTTGCGCACGATCGTCAAGCACGTTGCCGCGGATTTCGATTTGGATGCAACCTTCATGCCCAAACCGCTCGAAGAGCGCGCCGGCAGCGGGCTTCATGCGGATTTTCGCCTGGCCGACGATAGCGACGCCGAGACGGCGCTCTATGTCGTCGGTGGATTGCTAGCGCATGCACCCGGCCTCACCGCGATCTGCAACCCGACCGTCAACTCGTACAAACGTTTGGTCGCGGCCTGGGACGCGCCGATCTACGCCGTCTGGTCCGAGCGAAGCGCAAACGCTCTCGTCCGCGTGCCGCCGGGGCAGAAACCCGCGCGAATCGAGATGCGCAGCCCCGATCCCGCGTGCAATCCCTATCTCGCGCTCGCGGTATTGATCGGGGCGGCAGCGGACGGAATCTCTTCGGGAACGTTGCCGGGGGCCGCCTTTGCCGGCTCGACGTACGATTTGAGCGAAGGCGAACGCCGCGAACGCGGCATCGGCACGCTGCCCAAATCGCTGCGCCAAGCTATCGCCGAGCTCGATGCCGACCCGGTGGTACGCGGCTCGCTCGGCGATCATCTCTACCACGCCTTCCGCGATGCGAAACTGGAAGAGTACGAACGCTATCGCCGCGCCGTTCATCCCTGGGAGCGCGAACGCTACTTACGGCTGTACTGATCTTCGCAGTAGGCTCCAGGCGTGCTCGACGTCCTCGCGCTGCGTTCGCAGGTTACCGATCGCTAAGCGAATTGCGTAGCGTCCGTCGATCTTCGTATGCGAGAGAAAGACTTCGCCCGTTGCATTGACGGCGCGCAGGATTTCGGCGTTGAGCGCGTCGCTTTGCGCTTCGTCGCTGCCGGGCGGCGCGTAGCGGAAACAGACGACGGAAAGCGGATGCGGCGCCATCACCTCCCAATCCGGCCCTGCCTCAACCCAGGAAGCAAACTCTTGCGCAAGCGCAATGTGATTGCGCAGCTTGGTGCGGATACCTTCCGCGCCGAAGTGCCGCAGCACGAACCACAGTTTGAGCGCGCGAAAACGCCGCCCAAGCTGCAACCCGTAGTCCATATAGTTCACCGCGCCGGTCTCAGGCGTCGTCAGGTACTCCGGCACTAGGCTAAACGCGCGGCGAACGATGGATTCGTCTCGCAGGAAGAGCACCGAGAGGTCCATCGGAACGAACATCCATTTGTGCGGGTTCACGACCAGCGAATCGGCGTTCTCGACGCCGTCGAGCATCCAGCGGAACTCCGGAATCAGCGCGGCCGTGCCGGCATAGGCGGCATCCACGTGCAGCCACACGCCCTTCTCGCGCGTGACTTCGGCAATCGCCTCGACCGGGTCGACCGACGTGGTGGACGTCGTCCCGACCGTCGCGACGACGGCGAGCGGACGCATTCCCGCGCGTTCGTCGGCTTCGATGGCCTCGCGAAGCAAGTCCGGGCGCATGCGGTAGGCGTCGTCGCACGCAACCCGCACGACGTTTTGCTGTCCGATGCCAAGCGCGATCGCCGCCTTCTCCACGTGCGAATGAGTTTCACCGGTAATATATATCCGCAAAGCCGGCAGATCGCGGCCGCTCATGCCGCGCTCGCGGATTTGCAGGCCCAGCGCTTCGCGAGCCGCTGCCAACGCCGTAAAGCCCGCGATCGATGCGGTATCGTAGATCACGCCCGTCCATTGCGGCGCTAGATCGAGCAGGCGCCCGAGCCACCGCATCATTACCTCTTCCAACTCGGTTGCCGCCGGCGACGTGCGCCAGAGCATCGCCTTCACGTCGAGCGCCGCCGCCAGGGCCTCGGCGGCGATCGCGACGGGCGCCGAGCTGGTCGCGAAATAGGCAAAGAAACGCGGATGATTCCAGTGCGTCGTGCCGGGCACAACGATGCGCTCGAAATCGGCGAAGATCTCCTCGAAGGGTACGCCTTCCTCGGGGGCCGCTTCGGGCAGCGCGGCGGCGATCTGCCCCGGAGCGATCGCGGGCATTACGCGATAGGCCTCCGGATGCGCGAAGTATTCCCGGATCCAGGCGGCGGCGCGGTCGAGTCCTTCCCGCAAGAGCGTCGTCATCCATCCGATGGAGTGTTGGCGCATTAGACGGAGAAGGCCCTGGAATGAAATACCGGACCTACCCGAGCAGCGACGTAACCGTCAGCGAGGTTGGCTTCGGCCTCTGGACGACCTCGACCGGATGGTGGGGCGAAAAGAGCGACGATGAGGCCGTTGCGATGCTCCGTGAAGCCTGCGATCTCGGAATCACCCTCTTCGACGCCGCCGACACGTACGGCAACGGCCGCAGCGAAGACCAGCTCGCCAAGGCCTTCGGCGACCGCCGCGAGCGCGTCGTCTATGCGACCAAGTTTGGGTACGATTTTTCTGACGCCGGACAAGCGCGGCGCGGACAGTCCGAGCTGCCGCAAGATTTTTCTCCTGCCTTCGTACGCAACGCGCTCGAGGCGTCGCTGCGGCGCTTGCAAACCGACTATATCGACATCTATCAGATGCACAACGCGCGAATGGCCCAGATCGACGACGACGCCTTATGGGATCTGCTCGAATCGTTCAAACAAGAGGGCAAGATTCGCATGTACGGCGTTGCGCTCGGGCCTGCCATCGGTTGGCTGGGCGAGGGTGTCGAAGCGGTTCGCTGCCGCCAGGTCGCGACGATGCAGATCATCTGGAACATGCTCGAGCAGTTTCCCGGCGACGAACAAATCCGCGCGGCCGCCGATGCCGGCGCGCCGACCGGTTATATGATCCGCGTGCCGCACTCCAGCGGAATGCTCGAGGGACACTACACCGCCGAGACGACGTTTCCGAAGAACGATCACCGCCGTCACCGCCCGCGCGAATGGCTGCTCAACGGAGTCGAAAAGGTCGCGCAGCTTCGCTTCCTCGAGCTTCCGAACCGCACGCTCGGTCAAGCGGCGATCCAATGGCTTCTCGCCGAGCCGCGCGTCATGACGGTCCTGCCGAACATCTACGATCGCGAACAGCTGCGCGAGTTTGCCGCCGCACCCGAAACGCCGGCCCTAACGGCGGCCGAGATCGACGCAATCGACGCGCTCTACAAGAAAAACTTCGGCATCGTGGAAGCGCCGATGGCCTTCAAAGGTACGATGACCCCGCTAGTGTCATCCTGAGCTATGTCATCCTGAGCGCAGTCGAAGGACGAAGGACGAACGATGAAACCTGAGCAAATTTTCACGCAACACGCACCCGCGCCGATCGGACCCTATAGCCAAGCGATCCAAGCCGGGAACGAGCTCTACTGCAGCGGTCAGATTCCGCTGGATCCGGTGACGGGAGAGCTGGTCGGCAACGATGCGGGCTCGCAGGCCGAGCGTGTCATCGAGAATATCGGTGCTATCCTCTGCGCTGCCGGCCACCTCTACGCCGACGTCGTCAAGACGACGATCTTCTTGATCGACATGAACGACTTCGCCGCCGTCAACGCCGTTTACGAAAGGGTCTTCGGCGCGACCAAACCGGCGCGCTCGACGGTCGCCGTCGCGGCCCTGCCGCGCGGCGCCCGCGTCGAGATCGAATGCATCGCTAGAACGTAGCGAGCAGCTGATTTAGTTGAGTCAAGAGACAACCGGCTTCCAGACGCCGCCCAAGCGCCATCGCGTCCGCATGCTGCGCGACACCGTGGAGGTCGCCGCAATCGTCCTGGCCGGTGCATGGGCTCTGTATGTCTTCGTGTATCAAAATGGCATCAAGCCCGGTTTGGCTCCGCCAACCCTCTCCTTTTCGGTCGCGATGCGCCACGTCGGTGATGACGGCAACCTGGCGGTCATTCGCGTTGACGAGACGATTCGCAACGACGGAACGGTTCGCGCCCACTTTCTAGGACATTCGCTGACGGTCTGCGGCAGCCGCGTGATCGCGCTCAAGTCGCCCGCCCCCGCGACCGCTAATAGCTACTCGAACGTCCTGTTTGCCTATTATGCGTATTCGAAAGAACAACCGGTCTTCCGCAAAGCGTTCGTCACGCAGCTGGGCGACCCGAGCACCGGCGTCGATCTGTTCGTCGAGCCCGGAGAAACGACTCAGTACAACGTCGAGTTCTACGTTCCACGCGGGCGCTTCGATCGGCTGACCACGTTCATCGCCAGCGTCTTTACGAAAGACGACGCCAAACCGATTCCAACGACGATGACGATCGGCAGTTCGGGCCGAACCCGGTTCCACGTCAGTCCACGCGCGACAGCGTCTACGGTTGAATACAACGCCGCGGTCGGCGAAATCGACCTAAAAGCGAAGTAAACAAAGAGTCGTCGTTACAGTGGCGTCGAGTCGGCCGAGGCGGTAAGACGCGCCGTCTCTTCTTTGGCGATCTGCGCGACGTCGGGATCGAGCGAATCCGCTGCCGCTTTGAGTTGCTCTAAAGCAAGCTCTTTCTTCCCCTGAGCCGCATAGGCTCGCGCGAGCAGGTAATGCACGCGCCCATCGTAGGGCGCGGCCGCGACGCCTTTGAGCAGCGCCGCTTGAGCCAACGGATAGAGATCGTTCTTTTCGTAATCGATGCCCAAGTTGACGTACGACTCGGGAACGTACGGATCGACGGAGATCGCTTCTACGTAGTACGCAACGGCCCGCTTCCAGTCGCCGCGAAGGTCGGCGAGGTAACCAAAGTTGACGAGCGCTTCAGGGCGTTCGGGTTCCAGGCGGCGCGCGCGTGTAAAGACTCCGATTGCGTCGCCATACAGGCCGGCCTGTATTTTTGCCACGCCGACGTTGTCGAGGCAGGCATAGTTCGTGGGATCGGCGTTGAGGCAGTTGTTCAGATAACCAAGCGCCGTTGTGTGATCGTGGATGTCGAGGTACGCCATGCCGGCGCCGTTGAGCGCGGCAATCGAAGTCGGGTCGCTATCGAGCGCACGCCGAAAATAGACGATCGCCTGAGCGGGGCGATGAAGCGCTTCATAGACTTCGCCGAGCTCCTCCTGCAGAACCGAGTCGGTCGGGTTGGCGTTTGCGACGCGTTGCATCTCTGCCTGATATTGCGGCAGATCGCCCTTGCGCAGATGCAGCAACACTAAGTCTCGAATCGAATCGGTACCCGGCAACGCGCTCTGGAACTGGAAGATCGCGTCGTCCACGTGACCCTCGCTGGCATAGACGACGCCGAGCCGATTGTGCGTCTCTTTATCGTGCGAATTGCCCGCGAGAAGCCCCAGGTAGATCGCTTCGGCCTTATCGAAGCGCCCCTGGCGGTAATAGAGATCGCCGAGAAATCGCGCGGCCTCGGTGCCTTTCGGATGCGTCGCGACAAAACTCTCGAGTGATTCGACCGCTCGATCGAGCTGACCGGCGGCGATCAACTGACGCGAATAAATGATCGCGGCCTGTTGGTCCACTCTGGCGTGGGCGTCGATCGGAATGATATCCGCGTCCTGTGCCCTTACCGACCCCGCGAACGTCGCGGTCAATGGCAGAACCGCCAAAACCAGGGCGGCGAATGCGCGTCGAATCATTGTAGACACCTCTTCGACGACTATAGCGCACGGGCGCCGGGCGGCGTGACGCAGCGCTAGCGGACGAGGGGCAGTACGTTGCTGGGGGTGAGCGGATAGAACGTCATCGCGATGACGGCTATGGCGCAGACCGCCGCGCTGGCCCAGGCCAGGGGAACGAAGGGGCGCAGGTCGACCTCATGCCGGCCGTCCTCCGGTGCGTACATCGCACGGATCACCTTGGCGTAGGCGTAGAGCGAGATCGCCGTGCCGGCGATCAGTGCGGCGGCGAGCCAGATATAGCCGTTTGCTACCGTCACCGCGAGGATCAAGATCTTTCCAAGGAAACCCGCGGTCGGCGGCAAGCCTGACAGGGCCAGCAGAAAGACGGTCATCGCCGCAGCAAGCCACGGCCGCCGGCGCGCCAGGCCGTTATAACTGCTCAACTCCGACCCCTCTTCGTTGGGGCCCGAGATCGAGGCGGCGACCGCAAACGCGCCCAAGTTCATGAATGCATACGCCATCAAGTAATAGATCGCGTAACGCAAGCCGAGCGGTGTTCCGCCCGCCAGCGCGACGACGATATATCCGATCTGCGCGATGCCCGAATAGGCCAGCAGCCGCTTGAGATCGCGTTGCGCGAGCATACCGACGTTACCAACGATCATCGAGATGCCCGCTACGATCCATACGGGCAACAAGAGTTTTGAGGCGACTCCCGCCGGCAGCGCGGCATAAGTGAATCGCGCGAAGACGGCGAGCGCTCCGGCCTTGGTTACGACGCTCATGAAAGCGGTGACCGGCAACGGCGCCCCCTCGAAGACGTCGGGCGTCCAGGTGTGGAACGGCACGAGGCTCAGTTTAAAAACTAGGCCGATCAAAAACATGCCGGCGCCCATCCAAAAGACTGGGTTCGACGCGAGCGACGGATTGAGCAGATCGGCCAGCATCACGCTTCCCGTTGCGCCGAAGAGCAATGCTGCGCCGAAAAGCAAAAAGGCCGTCGCGGTGGAGCTCAGGATCAAATACTTCAGCGCCGACTCTCGCGCGGTCTTTCGATCTACGGCAGCACAAAGTGCATACAGGCCCAGCGAGAGCAGTTCGAGCCCGAGAAAGATTGCGATTAAGTTCGCGGCGCCCGCCATCAGCATCGCGCCGCAGGCGCTCCACAGCATGATTGCAACCGTGCCGGGCACGCGCGACGCCGCACCCATCGTGCTATAGAGCAGCAACGAGCCCGCCGTCCCGATCAACACGATCTCTTCGAAGACGGTAGCGAATCCGCCGGTCATGAAACCGCCGAAGAATGCATCGTACTCGTGGCCGAACTGCCTTCCAGCAACGACGGCCGCGACCAAAACTCCGACCAGCCCGATGATGATTGAAACGTAGCGAGACTGCTTGCGCCCGGCAACGAGATCGGCCAGCAGCACCGCAAGACCGGTTGCCGCGAGGACGTCGATGGGAGCAATCGCGTTCCAATCGGCGCCGGTGAACGAAAGCGTCATGGGATCGGTCCGCTTTGCACGGTGGTAACCGCGTTGTCCAAGAGCGGTTTGGGATAGACTCCGACCAACACCAGCGCGGCCAGCAACGGCGCGACGGCGAGGCCTTCGATCCACGTGAGATCGGCTCGCACGGGCAAGTCTTTACGCTGAGGACCGTTCATGATGCCCTGGTACAAGCGCAGCATGTACGCCGATGCCAGCACGATCGCGACCAGCGCGACGATCGCGGGCCAGACGTAACCGTTCTGATAGACGCCGATCAAGATCAGGAGCTCGCCCGCAAAGCCGGCCAGGCCCGGTAGACCTAGGGCCGCGAGCGCGGCAATGCAGAGCGCGCCGCTCAAGCGCGGATTGCTCCACCCCAAACCGCCGAGTTGGGGTAGCGATCGCGTCTCTTCGCGCTCCTCGACGTAACCGAGCACGAGAAACAACACCGCTGAAAAGAGGCCGTGAGCGACGATATAGACCAGCGCGCCATCCAACGCCAGGCGATTCCCCGACGCGATCGCGAGAATAATCAATCCGAGGTGCGAGAGCGACGAGTACGCAACGACGCGCTTCACGTCGTTCTGCACGAGTGCGATGAGGGCGCCGTAGACCAGCGATATGAGCGCCAGTACGATCAACGGCGTAGCATACCGATAGAGGGCAGCAGGCATCATCGCGGTGGCGATTGCCAGAAAACCGTAGAGCCCGGCCTTTGATTGTACCCCGGAGACCACCGACGTCATCGCCGACGGAAGGCCGGCATAGGTCGGCGGCATCCACGTATGGAGCGGCCAGACCGGCGTCTTCACCAGAAAAGCGAAGGCGAAGCCGGCGAAAATCCAAGGGGCCCAGCCGCCGATGAGCGAGACGCCGGGAAGGCCGATCACGTCGGTCGTTCCGTAGATGACGCCGAACGCCGCGGTCGCCAACAGGAGCGTCAAACCGCCGGCAAAGTTATAGATAAAATAGCGCCACGCAGTCGCCGGATGCTCGCCCCAGCCGACCAAGGCGAAGAACACGGGGACGAGCATCAGATCCCAAAAAAGTGCAAAGACCAAGAGGTCCCGCGACAGGAAGAGTCCGAGCATCGTTCCTTCGAGCGCAAGCAAGAGCGCAACGAAGTCGCGCGTCCGTTCGACGCGGCACGCCGCGATCGCGCAAGCCGTGCACAGCGCCAGCAGCAACGCGATCCAGAACGAAACCGGCGTCGCACCGAAGTGGAAGGCGGAGACGAAGGGCCGTGAAAGCCAGTGGAAGCTCCAATCGCGAGTGCCGGCCAGCCAAACCGTTCCAAACGTAATCGCCGCCACCACCGTCCCAAGCAACCGCGAGAGTGCGCGATCGCTGCGCGGCAGCATCAGGAGAAGGGCGCCGGCAGCCAACGGAAGCAGAATGCTGACGAGAACCAGCGGCATCAGTGCGGCGCTCCGGCCAGGGCGTAATACGCGATGAAACACGCGGCCCCGAAGACGAGAATCAAGGCGTATGCTCGCAAGAGACCGGTCTGGAACGAGCGCACGAGCGCACCGAGCCCGCGGGCGATCGCAACGATCTCCCGAACCGCACCGTCGACCACGTGTGGATCGAAGACACCGGCGCAGAAACGCCCCAAGGCTTGCGCCGGACGCACGAAGATCGCATCGATCGCGGCATCGAAGTAAAAGAGATTCGTCAGCACGGCCGGCATCTTTTCCGCCTCACGGCGCAAGCGCTCGACCGCATCGCGTTTTGCCGCCGTCGTGGCATAGCGCTGCCACGCGATGAGAAAACCAATCGCCACGACGATCACCACGATCGCCGAGGTGAGGTTCTCGGAGATCGCCGGCGTAACCGGCGCGACCGGCGTCATCGGCCGTCCCTGCGCGGCGA